>WNGA01007305.1_pt1 | contig 17050 bp, 20 predicted proteins | sample 5400061 | NCBI WGS metagenome assembly WNGA01 (sample SAMN13153366, study PRJNA577476) | soil metagenome | isolation source: 100 cm soil or saprolite under grassland replicate 2 | place: USA:California | collected 2016-06-15 | reverse complement strand
GTTCCGTCGGCTGCCTGCCGAACCAGCAGACCAACGAGGACTTCAGCGGCGCGCCCCTGCCGGAGAGTGTCGTCGAGACCGCTTCGTCGGTGGACGCCGATCCGCTGCTGGCCGCTGACCTCACGCTCCCGGCCGGCAGTCCCGCGATCGACAAGGGCACCGCGTCGTACGCCTGGAACGGCGAGCAGGAGCAGGTGCTGTCCATCCCCGCGTTCGCCTACTCGGGGACGGCGCCCGATCTGGGCTTCCGCGAGTACACGGGTGGTCCGCCGCTGAACCAGGCCCCGGTCGTGAACGCCGGCCCCGACCGGACCGTCACCTTGCCCGCCGCGGCGAACCTCAACGGCACCGTCACCGACGACGGCCTGCCGAGCGCCTCCGTCACCACGGCGTGGACCCAGGTCAGCGGACCGGGTACGACGGCCTTCGGCAACCCGCGGCGGTCGACACCACCGCCACCTTCAGCACTGCGGGTACCTACGTCCTCCAGCTCAGCGGCTCCGACGGCGAGCTCACGGCGAGCGACACCGTCCAGGTGACCGCGTCCGCGGCCCGCTCCGCGACCCTGGACAGCCGCGTCACCACGAGTACGGGCGACGTCGAGGAGTCCGCGACCGGCAGCTACGCCGCCACCAGCACCGACCTCGAACTCGTCTACGACGGCTCCAACCAGAAGGTCGGCATCCGCTTCCCCGGCCTCGCCATCCCCGCCGGCGCCACCATCACCAAGGCCTATGTCCAGTTCGAAGCCGACGAGACCAGAGCGAAGCCACCAACCTCACCATCAAGGGCCAGGCAGCCGACAACGCCCTCGCCTTCTCCTCCGCGACTAAGCCGTCGACGCGCGCCACGACAGCCGCCTCCGCCACCTGGGCGCCAGCACCCTGGACCCTGGTCGGCGAAGTCGGCCCCAACCAGCGCACCCCCGACCTCGCCGCGGTGATCCAGGAGATCGTCAGCCGAGCGGGCTGGACCAGCGGCAACGCCCTCGCCCTGATCATCACCGGCACCGGACACCGCACCACCCGCGCCTACGACGGCAAACCGGCCGGCGCACCACTCCTGCACGTCGAGTACACGCTGGGGTAAGAACTCACGGCTCCCAGACGGCCGCGTCGTGGGCGAACAGCACGCGCCTGGGGTCGAAGGCCAGCAACCGCGCCATCCACGGCGGCGCCACCGGTACCGGATCCGCGTGCCCGAGCTCGCGTGCGCCGGCGGCCAGTACGTCGGCTGACCAGGCCGACGCGGTGTCGTGCGACTGCCCGGCGAGCACGACCGTGCCGTCGTCGCACCGGACGACCACTGACTGGTGACCGTCGACGTGCCCGGGTGTCGGGATGACATGGACGCCGGGCACGATCTCCGCCTCGCCGTCGAGCAGCTCGTAGCTCGCCCCGTCGAAGTCCACCAGGTGCTCGAACGTGTAGTCGCAGCCACGCGCGGTCTCCAGCTCGCGCCGCTGGCAGACGATCGGCCGCTCGGCGAGCAGCGGGTTCCCACCGCAGTGGTCGAAGTGCAGATGGCAGTTCACCACCATCGCGACGTCGTCCAGCGTCACCCCGAGCCCGTCCAGCGCCTGCGGCAGCGGGATCCGCCGCGGCCGGTACCAGGCCTCCGTCTCGGCGTCCCCGGCGCCCAGGCCGGTGTTGGCAGCGCTCGATCCGGAGCCCGTCGTCAGTGCCCGCGTTGTCCTGCCAGCCGAGCGTGGTCTGGCTCGCCGACACGCCCGTCGCCGTCAGGTTGCTCGGGGCAACCAACCCAGGCGCGGCCGCGGCCGGGAAGCGCAGCGTGACGATGTCGTCGGCGGTGCCCTTGAGAGGTAGCCGTTCCACGAGGTGCCGGTGACCACGGCGTCGTCCGCGCTGTCGATCGCGAGGTGGTCGGAGTTGCCCACGAACACGTCTCTCACCGTCCCGGCCAGCGTCACCGCGCCGGCGGAGTCGGTGCGCACGGTCAGGCCGGACAGCGCGTCCTCGGCGTTGATGGTGAGCGGTGTCGACCACAGCCGCGCCCCGGCAGCGTCGTACCGGGAGACCGGGGAGACACCGGGCGGCTCGAGGAAGAAACCGGCCAGCACGAGGTAGCCGGCGGTGTCGGTCCAGCGGCGTTGCCAGACGACGTGCCCGGCCGCGTCGTAGACCAGGGTGTCCACGTCGTTCGTCATGCCGTCGCTCGTGTTCTTGGTGAAACCGGTGAGGACGAGGTTGCCGTCCGGGCCCAGCATCATGTCGGCGACGCGGTCGTCGTTGGTTCCGGCTCCGCTGTGCCGGCGCTCCCAGAGCAGGGCGCCGGACGGGCTGTACTTCTGCGTCGTCCAGTCGTAGGCCTGGTTCTGGTTCTGGCCGTAGGAGAAGCCGCTGACGTAGGCGCTGGAGCGCGCTCAGCACCATAGGGTCGATCGGCACCGGTCGCCGCGGCCGGGCCGTGGCAACCGCGAGGTTCCGGGTGATGGTGAGCAGCCAGGTGGCGACGGTGCCGCGCCGCGGGTCGTAGACAGCACCGTGCCGCCAGGCCCGGACGAAGGCCGCCAGCCCGGCCAGCAGCGACTCGTCGGAGAGGCCCACTCTGGTAGTACGCAACGAAGGCCGCCGCGATTCAACCCAGATCGTTACCGGGGCCACACGCGGCCGAGGTTTCCGGCTCGCGCGCCGTGGTCAATGATTTCTTCGAGGCAACCGCCCAGTCGCACACCACCGGAGGACGACCGCATGGCCTGGTACCCCGGCGCGATCCGCAAGGTGGTCGAACGTCACAAGACCCCGATGGCCCGCTACCGCGGAGTCTGCAACCACGTCGCGGTGAGCGAGTCGGCCAGCCTATTCGGGTACTTCAACCAGGATGGCAATCCGACGAGCCACTTCTACGTCCGCAAGGACGGCACTTGTTTGACTCCGGAGAATCGGGTTCTCACCGCAGACCTGCGCTGGGTACCCATCGGTAGCCTCAGCCCCGGTGATCGCCTGATCGGGTTCGACGAGGGCGGCGCAGCCATCGGCGGCGGGCGTCGGTACCGCGAATCCGTTGTCGAGATAGTCACCTGGGCGGCCGAGTCTGTCTACGGTGTCGTTCTCGACACTGAGCAGGTGATCTATGCGACGGCCGATCATCGCTGGCTCGCTCAGGCGAACAAGTCCTGGACCTGGCGCACGACGAAGCTGCCGGATGGCCGCTCGCTGGTCGGATCGACGATTCCGAAGCTCTTCGAGCCTTGGCGCGATGCGTCGGACTTCGACGGCGGCTGGCTGTCGGGACTACTCGACGGCGAGGGAACCGTGGCGGATCACCACCGCGTGGGGTTCTCCCAACGCCCCGGTCCGGTTCTCGACAGGGCACTTGCACTCCTCGAGAAGCGCAACGTGACATGCAGCATCAGACCAGTCAGCGGCTCAAACGACTGCCTCTACGTGGACGTTAACGGTGGTCTGGCCGCTCGACTTGCTCTCCTTGGCGAACTCCGGCCCGTGAGGCTGCTCGGCAAGGTGACTCCAGACACCTTCGGGCAAATCCGCAGTAATCGAGACCTTCTCGGAGCCGACAAGGTTCTCGCCGTCTATCCGGCCGGCGTTCGAGACATTGTCAGGGTTCAAACATCGACTCGCACGTTCATCGCGGAGGGCTACGCGATGCACAACTGCGAGCAGTACGTCGACACCCAGTACAGGGCGCCGGCACAGCTGGAGGGCAACTCCAGCATGATCAGCATCGAGACCCAGGGCGGTGTCGACAATATCGACACCGAGCCGTGGACCGCGGCCCAGGTCGAGAGACTGGCGAGCATCGCGCGCTGGACCCACCAGGTGCACGGCATCCCGCTGGTCCGGATGGCCAACTCGCTGCCGGAGACCCGCGGCATCGGCTACCACCGGCTCGGGATCGACCCGTGGCGGGTGGACGGCGGCGAGCTGTGGTCGAGGGCGTACGGCAAGGTCTGTCCCGGCAACGGGAAGATCGCCCAGATTCCGCACATCATCGAGCGGGCCAACCAGCCCGCGGAGGGAGACGGCACGATGGCTTGGACCGACGCTCAGATCAGCGCGATGCTGGCGTATCTCAAGGAGACGACGGACACCGTCAACGAGGTCGCCCGGCTGCTCCGCACGCAGGCTCTGCGCATGGACAGCCTGGTCAACAAGCAACTGCCCGACCTGCGCGCCGACATCGACGCCGTCCGGAAGTCCGTTTCGCTCACCGCCACCCGGCTGGACTACCTGGCCAACAACGCCGTCCCCCTGATCAAGGCGGACGTCGACGCGATCCGCGACCGGGTCGCCACCCCAGACGTGGATACGGCGGCCGACACCGGCGACTCCCCCGAGTCCTGAGTACGACGCTCAGCCAGCCGGCTCCGGCTGTCTACGATGATCGTGGAATGACGATCTCGGACGTCGTGAAACGCATGCAGGACCGGCTGGACGCGCTGCCCGACGAGCTGGCGCACCGGCGGATCTTCCTCGGCACCTACCTGCGCACGACGGTTGCGGTGGGCAACGGTATCGAGGCGGCCCGGTTCGAGGACCCGGACTGGGTGGAGGCGTGGGACGTCGCGTTCGCCGAGCTGTACCTGGATGCGCACGACGCCGATCTGGCCGGAGAACGACCGTCCCGGGCCGTGGCGGCTCGCCTTCGACGCGCCCGCGGAGCTGCCGCCGTTGCGGCACGTGCTGCTCGGGATCAACGCGCACGTGAACTACGACCTGCCGCAGGCGCTGCTCGCGGTGATCAGCGACGACGACTTCACCGATCCGGCGCTGATGGCCCGCCGGCGCCGCGACCACGAGCGGATCGACGGCGTGCTCGCCGAACGCGTCCGCGACGAGGACGACGAGCTGACCGTTGCCGGCGGCAAGCAGCTGCTGGACAAGGTGCTGACGCCCCTGAACCGGGCCTCCTCGCGGCGCTTCCTGCGCGAGAGCCGGCGCAAGGTCTGGCACAACACCGCTGAGCTGCAACGCGCCCGGCTGGCCGGACCGGTTGCCTATCGCACCCGGTTGGCCGAACTGGAGCTGCTCAGCGCGGCGAAGATCGCCGACCTGCTGGAACCGGGACAGGTGCTGCTGCGGCTGGCGGTCGCCGGGTTCGGGGTCACGCTGCCCCCTGATGTGTGAGCATGCTCGGGTGCTGACCGACGAGCAGATCCTCGAGATGTCCCCGGAGGAACGGCGCGAGCTGGCCCGGCGCCTGACGGCTCCGCCCGACGGCTTCCCCACCGCGCGGATGATCCGCCGGGTCCGGCGGATCCGGATCTCGATCGTGCTCGTCAGCGTCGTCGTGCTGATCCCGTGGACGATCTACCTCGCCGTCTCGCTGCCGGACCACTACGTCGCCGACCACTGGGCGGTGACCTGGGTCGGGTTCGACATCCTGCTGGTGGTGATGCTCGGCGCCACCGCGGTGTTCGGCTGGCTGCGCCGCCAGCTGCTGTTCCTGACCGCCTTCGCGTCCGGCGTGCTGCTGGTCTGCGACGCCTGGTTCGACGTGCTGACCAGCCAGCCCGCCGACCGGGCCGCCGCGATCGCCAGCGCGCTGCTGCTGGAGCTGCCGCTGGCGATCCTGCTGGTGGCCGGACCGCTGCGGCTGCTGCGGCACATGTCGGTCCGGCTCGGCTTGGTCGAGCCGGGCGTGCCGCTGCGGCGGATGCCGATCCCGATCCCGGAGTTCTGGCCCGAGCAGCAGCGCGCGCTCGAGCTCGACTGAGGTCAGCCCACCCGCAGCCGGTGCCAGGTACGGCGGCCGGTGCGCAGCACGTCCCCGTCCGCGACCGTCACCTGCTCGACCGGATCGGCCAGTCGTTCGCCGTTGAGCTGTACGGCGCCTTGCGCGATCAGCCGGCGCAGCTCGGAGTTCGACGAGTCCGGCTGTGCGTGCCGGACCAGGTCCAGCACCGGCAGGCGTCGTACGACGGACAGCACCGGCATCTCGTCGGGCTCGGCGCGTTCGGTGAAGACCCGGGTGAACGCGTCGCGGCTGGCCTGCGCGGCGTCCGGTCCGTGGTAGCAGGCCACGACGCTCTGCGCGAGCAGCAGCTTCGCGTCCCTGGCCCCGGAACCACCCGCCTCGGCGGCGCTGCTGAGGCGTCGTACCTCTGAGCGCGGCAGGTCGGTGTAGACGAGCGCGTACTCGGCGAGGCCTGCAGCACCGGGTACACCAGCTCGTGCAGGCCGATCTCCCGGCCGGCCGCGAGCCGGGAGCGGAACATGTCGCGCGACACCAGCTGCGCGTGCGTCACCAGGCTGAACAGGTCCATCAGCCGGGCCACGCTCATGCCGCCGAACCACTCGGAGTTTCGTCGTACCTCGAAAACCTCGGGATCCGTGCGCAGCACCAGCGACACCTGCTCGATGTAGGTCGCGGCGTTCGCGTCGATCTCCTCCGGCGACAGCACAGGGCGGGTGTGCGACCGGCCGGTCGGGTCGCCGATCCGCGAGATCCTCCAGCCCGACGATCCGTTGCGTGGTGCGGGCCAGGTGGTCGAGAACCGACTCGGTGGTGGGCATCCAGGTTTCCTCTCCAGGAACGTACGGCGAGAGGACCGGCGGATGCGGAGCCGCTCGCCTGTGACAGCGAACGAAAGGAGGCAAGGACGCAGAGGTCCTTGCCTTCCTGGGCTCCGGGTGCGGCCGCTACACGACGCCGGCTCCACCCGGAGCCGGTCCATAGCGCGCACACCTCACGATCATGGCGCGAGGCTAGCGTGCCCGGGCCGGTCGCTCACCTCAATTCGCCCGGGCGGAGATCTGCTGCACGGCCCAGGCGTTCCCGTCCGGATCGCTGAAGTACACGAACCCGCTGTTGTCCAGCGGGTCCCCGTCCTTAGCGGCACCATCCGGCCCGCCCAGCACCACGATGTCGCTGACGTCGACACCACGCTCGACCAGCTGGGCACGCGCGGCCCGCAGGTCCGGCACCACCAGGTGCACACCCTTCAGCGAGCCGGGAGTCATCTCGGAGACGCCCTTCCCGATCACCACCGAGCAGCCCGATCCGGGTGGCGTCAGCTGCACGACCCGCAGGTCGTCGTTGACCACGGTGTCGTGGTCCACCCCGAAGCCGAGCTGGTCGGCGTAGAAAGCCTTGGCCTTGTCGACGTCGGTGACCGGTACGACCACCACTTCCAGCGTCCAGTTCACGGTGCGCGCTCCTCCTCAGTTGTCTGTACGACGCCCGGCGGGCGTCGTTCCGGTCAGCTCGGCGAGCAGCCCGGCGAGCCGCTCGAACCCTTCGCCCGCACCGCGCTCCATCGGGTACCTGAGCACGATGTCGCGGGCCGCCTTCGACGGCAGCCGCACGGTGCTGCTCATCGTGGTCCGGCCGGCGGTCTCCGTCAGCTCGGTGGTGATCAGCGACTCCCCCGGGTACGACTGGTCGTCGAAGACCTCGGTGTAGACCAGCCGCTCCGGGCGCCCGAGCTCGCGGTACACCCCGCTCTGCGCCATCGACTCACCGCCGGGCCCGCGGGACACGAAACGCCACGCCCCGCCGACCCGCAGGTCGACCTGGCACTCGACCAGGTTCCAGCCGCGGGCTCCGTACCAGCGGACCAGCAGCGCCGGTGTCGTCAGAGCGTCGTACACCACCGCACGCGGAGCGTCGAACGTCCTGGTCAGCACCAGGTCGGTCTCGTCTCGCGGCGTCACCCGCAGGCCGGTCATCGCGGGTCTTCCGGCGAGATCGCCCTGAGCTCGTCCAGCACCGCGTCGAGCCGCTGGTAGCTGTCCTCCCAGTAGTCGCGGTAGTTCTGCAGCCAGTCCGTGGCAGCCTTCAGCGGCATCGGCTCCAGCCGGCATGGCCGTCGCTGCGCATCCCGCCGCCGGCTGACCAGACCGGCCCGCTCCAGCACGGTCAGGTGCTTCGAGACCGCCGGCTGACTGATCGCGAACGGCTCCGCCAGCTCGGTCACCGTCGCCTCCCCCGACGCGAGCCGCGCGATGATCGCCCGCCGCGTCGGATCCGCCAGCGCGGCGAACGTGGCATCCAGCTGATCCACCGTCATGCCCACCATCCATAACCAATCGGTTTCATAACCAATTGGTGTTCTACACGTACGAACGACCCCAGTCAATCCCTTGCGGCAGGCGAGCTTCGGTCAGCCGCGGGGTATGACGAAGTGGGTGAGGTCGCAGTCGCCGCTGCCGAGCGCGGACCAGCGTCCGTGGTGGGTCAGGACGGCGAGGCCGCTGGTCGGGAAGTGCTCGACAAGAGCCTCGCGGTCGGGGTCGTCCTCGGGGACGAGGTCCTGGGCGAGCGACGGGACGCCGGGGGCGTGGCCGACCAGCAGGACGGTGCCGGCGGTCTCAGGGACCTCGCGGATCGTCTCGAGCAGCGTGCCCGGATCGGCGTCGTAGATCCGGCGGTCGTACCAGATGTCGGCGGTCTCGGCCCCGCCCCGCGCGGCGTACGTCCAGGTCTCGCGGGTGCGCACGGACGTCGAGCACAGCACCAGGTCCGCGGCCAGGTCCTGCGCGGCGAGCCAGCGGCCGGCGGCGGTGGCGTCGCGGTGGCCGCGGCCGGCGAGCGGGCGGTCGATGTCCGGCCCGTCGGTGCCGCGGACCGCCTTCGCGTGCCGCAGCAGGATCAGCGTGCGGTCGACGATCAGGTCGGAACGGTCGGCCATGGCCCGCTCAGCCGACGTACGCGTTCAGGTTGGCGAACACCTCGCGCGTCGCCGTGGACCGGTTCAGCGTGATGAAGTGGATGCCCGGAGCGCCGCCGGACAGCAGCTCGTCGCACAGCTCGGTCGCGATCTCGACACCGACGGCGCGGACCGCGGCCGGGTCGCCCTCGACCGCCAGCAGCCGCTCGGTCACCCGGGACGGCATCGCGACACCGGTCAGCTCGGCCATCCGCTGGATCTGCTTGACGTTCGTCACCGGCATCACGCCGGGCAGGATCGGGATCTCCGACCCGTACGACGCGGCGCGCTCGACCAGCCGGAAGTAGTCGTCCACCCCGAAGAACATCTGCGTGATCGCGAAGTCCGCGCCGGCCCGGGCCTTCGCCGCCAGCACCTGCGCGTCCGAGTCCAGGTCGGCCGCCTCCGGGTGCTTGTCCGGGAACGCCGCGACACCGACACAGAAGTCACCCAGCCCGCGGACCAGCTCGACCAGCTCGATCGCGTGGTTCAGGCCCTCCGGGTGCGCCACCCACGGCTGCCCCGGACCACCCGGCGGGTCGCCGCGGATCGTGAGCACGTTGCGGACCCCGGATCCGGCGTACGCGCCGATCACCGCGCGCAGCTCGTCGCGGGACTGCGACACGCAGGTCAGGTGGCCGAGCGGGGTCATCGAGGTGTCCTGCGCGACCCGCTCGGTGACCCGGATCGTGCCGTCGCGGCTGGTGCCGCCGGCGCCGTACGTGATCGAGACGAAGGTCGGCCGGAGCCGCTCCAGCTCCCGCAAAGCGCGCCAAAGCGCCTCCTCCGCCTCGGGCGTCCGCGGCGGGAAGAACTCGAACGAGAAAGAGCGCCGGCCACCCGAGATCAACTCCCGGATGGTCGGTGCCTTGTTGTTCAGCTGCGAGGGCAGACCGATCACCACGTGCACAGGCTACCGGCCGGTCGGCTGTCCCGGTGGATACGACTACGCTCCGGACGTGACCATCTCGACGTCACCCGATGACATCGCCGGTGAGGTGCAGCGCGCGCTCACCGCGTTCCTCGACCTCCAGGCGGGCCGGCTGCGCGTCGTCGGGCCCGAGCTCGCCGCTCAGGTGGACGCCGCGCGGGACGCCACCAGCGGCGGCAAGCGGCTCCGGCCCGCCTTCTGCTACTGGGGTTTCCGCGCCGCCGGCGGCGACCACGCGCAGCCGATCCTGACGGCCGCGGCCAGCCTGGAGATGCTGCACGTCAGCGCGCTGGTGCACGACGACGTGATGGACGCCTCAGATGTACGACGCGGGGCCCCGTCGGCGCACCGGCGGTTCGAGGCGATGCAGCGCGCGCAGTCCGGAACCGACCCGGAGCGGTTCGGTGTCGGCGCAGCGATCCTGCTCGGCGACCTGTGCCTGGTCTGGGCGGACGAACTGCTGCACACGTCCGGCTTCGACACCGCCGCACTGGGCCGCGCGTCGCGGTACTTCGACGCCGTACGCACCGAGGTGATCGCCGGGCAGTACCTCGACCTCGTCGCGCAGGCCAGCGGCGAGCCGGACATGGACCGCGCCCTGCGGGTGCTGCGCTACAAGTCCGCCAAGTACACCGTCGAGCGGCCACTGCACATCGGCGCCGCCCTGGCCGGCGAGACGCCCGAGCTGGTCGACGCGCTGTCGGCCTACGGGCTGCCGGTCGGCGAGGCGTTCCAGCTCCGCGACGACCTGCTCGGCGTGTTCGGTGACCCGGCCGTGACCGGCAAGCCGGCCGGCGACGACCTCCGCGAGGGCAAGCGCACGGTCCTCACCGCGTACGCCGTCGACCGCGCCTCCGAGGTCCAGCTGGCCGAGTTCGACAAGCTCTTCGGCCGCCCCGACCTGGACGACGACGAGATCCAGCTGCTCCGCGAGATCCTCGTCGACAGCCGCGCCGTCGAAGCCTGCGAAGACCTCATCACCAACCGCACCGAAGAAGCCACCGACGCCCTCACCACCGCCCCCTTCGCCGACGAATCCGCCCGCACCGCCCTAGCCGCCCTAGCCGTAGCCGCCACAGCCCGAACCGTCTGACCCGCCACCCCATACCGATCATTCGTCGCATTTCGTGGTGCTTGTGGAAAACAGGTCAGGTGCACGCCGCGGTCGCGTGAACGCGTTTTCCACAAGCACCACGAAATGCGACGAATGATCGGAAAAGGTGGATCGCGCTACAGCTGCGGGAGATGCGCTGCCGGGGATGGGATCGGGTCGTTCGTCGGGTCCTGGAGGAGGACGCGGAGTTGGCCGGAGCCCAGGGCGTCTTCGGCGAAGATCTGCAGAGCGACGTCGAGGGCGTCCGGGTCGCCGGCGGCGAGGTCGCGCCAGCCCTGCCAGAGCACGATCTCCGGTTCGCCGGTGGAACGGTCACCGAGCGACTCGGCCAGCGCCTCCCAGTTCCGGCCGAACCAGCGCGGCAGGTCGAACGCGGTCGCGCACGCGTCCAGGAAACCCGCCTTGTCGGCGACTCCGCTGGTGGCCAGCAGGACGAAGTTCCAGCCCGCCGCCAGCACGTCCCGTCGTACGTCGTCGGCGTCGTCGGCCGAGCGCCAGTGGTACACGCCCGGCCGGGAACCCGTCGACAACATCCGCTGCAGGCCGCTCATCCGTTCACCGCACACTCCAGAAGGACTGGTAGTAGTCGTCGGTGACGTCCGCCCTGGTCGCCGTACAGCCGAACAGCGCGGCGACCATGGTGACCACCAGCGCCACGATCGCGAGCGCCGCGACGATCCGGACGACGCGCTGGTTGCCGATCACTCCCCCGCCTCCCGCAGCCTGCGGCTGAGCTCGGCGGCGGCCGACTCCGGATCGTCGGCCTCCGTGATCGCCCGTACGACGACGGCGCGGGTGGCACCGGACTCGAGCACCTGGTCGAGCCGGTCCAGGTCGATGCCGCCGATCGCGAACCAGGGTTTCGCGGGCCGTTTGGACGCGGCGTACGCGACGACCTCCAGGCCCGCCGCGGCACGTCCGGGCTTGGTCGGCGTCTCCCAGCACGGGCCGACGCAGAAGTAGTCCGACCCGGCCTCGCCGATCGCCGCGTTCACCTGGCTGAACGAGTGCGTCGACCGGCCGATCACGATCTCCGGCCCGCACACCGCCCGCGCCGCCGGCACCGGCAGGTCGCGCTGTCCCAGGTGCAGCACGTCCGCGCCGGCGGCGAACGCGATGTCCGCCCGGTCGTTCACCGCCAGCAGCGCACCGTGCCGCCGGGCCATCTCACCGAACACCTCCAGCGCGGCCAGCTCGTCGGCCGCCTCGAGCCCCTTCTGCCGCAGCTGCACGACGTCGACCCCACCACGCAACGCCGCATCCAGAAACTCCTCCAGATCCCCTTCCCGCTGCCGCGCATCCACGCACAGGTACAGCCGCGCATCCGCCAGGCGGTCACGCGCACTCCCCGCTCGCGCCAGCGCAGCGGACGAACGGTCCGTGCCGGCGGATTGCTGGCCCAGGCCGGCTACGCGGCCGGCATCGTCGGTCTCGGCCGCGCCGCGGACGTCGACGCCGGATGGCAGATCAGGCGAACTCACGGGCTCAGCCTGCCACGCCCGCACCCAAACCGAACGCGCCGCCTAGTACAGGCGGCCGCGCGGGTCGGCCGCACGCGAAGAGGAAGGGGCAGGCGGGGTCGGCCTGCACAGGGAACGGGGTGCGGCCCGTCAGCCTGGTGGTACTAGCCTGCGAGTCATGTCATCCGCATCCAGCGCCGGCAGACCTGACGTGGTTGTCGTGGGGGCGGGGCTGATCGGGCTGGCTAGTGCGTGGCGGCTGGCTCAGGCCGGGTTGCGGGTGACGGTGTGTGATCCGGCGCCGGGGCGGCGTACGTCGTCGGTGGCGGCGGGGATGCTCGCGCCGGTGACGGAGGTGGAGTACGGCGAGGAGGCGCTGCTGGCGCTGAATCTGGCCAGTGCGGCGGCCTGGCCGGGGTTCGCGGCCGAGGTGGAAGAGGCGTCGGGGTTGCCGGCGGGGCTGCATGCGTCGGGGACGTTGTCGGTCGCGTACGACGTGGACGACGTGGCGGTGCTGGCGCGGCTGGCGTCGTACCAGCGCAGGCTCGGGCTCGAGGTGGCCGAGCTGACCGGGCGTGAGACGCGCAAGCGGGAGCCGATGCTCGCGGTCGGTGTGGCGGGCGGGTTGTGGGTGCCCGGCGACCACTCGGTGGACAACCGCAAGACGGTCGCGGCACTGCTGGTGGCGGTGGAGAAGGCAGGGGCCGAGATCGTACGGCAGCGGGTCGGCAGGATCCGGGTCGAGGGCGAGCGGGCGGCCGGGGTGGTGCTCGAGGACGGGACGCGGATCGACGCCGGGGTGACCGTGGTCGCGGCCGGGCCGTGGTCGGCGCAGCTGGACGGGGTGCCGGACGACCTGGTGGTGCCGGTGCGGCCGGTGAAGGGCGAGATCGTGCGGCTGCGGGTGCCGGAGGCGTACCGGCCGGTGCTGAGTCACACGGTGCGGGCGACGGCGCGCGGGTTCGCGGTGTACCTGGTGCCGCGGCCGGACGGGGAGCTGGTGGTCGGGGCGACGAGCACCGAGCTCGGGTTCGACACCCGGGTGCTGGCGGGCGGGGTGTTCAGCCTGCTGCGGGACGCGCGGACGGTGCTGCCGGTGACCGACGAGCTGGAGCTGGTCGAGACCGTCGCTGGACTGCGGCCGGCGACACCGGACAACGCGCCGGTGCTGGGTCCGTCGGGGCTGGACGGGCTGGTCTGGGCGACCGGCCACTACCGCAACGGCGTACTGCTGACGCCGGTGACCGCGGACGTGATCGCGCAGGTCGTGCTGACGGATAGGCTGCCCGGGATCGCGGAGCCGTTCACGGCGGCCCGGTTCGCGCCTGGCACAGTTACGTAGTGAAACTGGCACCGTATGAAAGCTGTGGCCGCAGCGATGTCGCGGCCCAGAGAAATCTGCTTCCTGAAGGTTGTGCGCTCATGAAGGTGACAGTCATCACGGTGATCATCAACGGGACGTCCCGCGAGCTGGCCGAGGGCGTCACGCTGGCCGAGGTCGTCGGCACCTGGTCGAAGACCGACCAGGGCGTCGCCGTCGCCGTGAACGACCAGGTGGTGTCGCGCTCGGAGTGGCCGGGCGTGGTGCTGGCCGACGGTGACCGGGTGGAGATCCTGACGGCGGTGCAGGGCGGATGACCGGTGACGCACTGGTGATCGCGGGGCGGGAGTTCTCGTCCCGGCTGATCATGGGGACCGGCGGCGCGCCGAGCCTGGAGGTGCTGGAGGAGGCGCTGGTCGCGTCCGGGACCGAGCTGACCACGGTCGCGCTGCGCCGGCTGGACCCGGGTCAGCGGGGCTCGGTGCTGGACGTGCTGAAGCGGCACGACATCGCGGTGCGGCCGAATACCGCCGGCTGTTTCACCGCCGGCGAGGCGATGCTGACCGCGCGGCTGGCGCGCGAGGCGCTGGACACGAACTGGGTCAAGCTCGAGGTGGTCGCCGACGACCACACCCTGCTTCCCGACCCGGTCGAGCTGCTGGACGCCGCCGAGCGGCTGGTGGCGGACGGGTTCGTGGTGCTGCCGTACACGAACGACGACCCGGTGCTGGCGCGCCGGCTGGAGCAGGCCGGGTGCGCCGCGGTGATGCCGCTGGGCTCCCCCATCGGCTCCGGGCTCGGGATCCGGAACCCGCACAACATCGCGATGATCGTCGAGCAGTGCTCCGTGCCGGTCGTCCTGGATGCCGGGATCGGCACCGCGAGCGACGCCGCGCTGGCGATGGAGCTCGGCTGCGACGCCGTACTGCTGGCCAGTGCGGTGACCCGGGCCGAGCGGCCGGAGCTGATGGCGACGGCGATGCGGCAGGCGGTCGAGGCCGGCCGCGCGGCGCGGCTGGCGGGGCGCATCCCGCAGCGCTGGCACTCCGCTCAGGCGTCCTCCCCGCTCAGCGGTCGTCTCGGCTCTTGAACCATCCGGCCATAGCGGCCGGATGATAGCGGGCATTGTGAACTACACACATGTAGTTCACCCGTGGTTACATAACACTTTGGCAACATTAGTCCCTGGCATCTCAAATGCCACTTCTGTCACACAAGCCCCGGCACTTACCGTCGAGACGCGTTCCACGGGGAGTGAGCACGGGCGGAACGCGCTGCGGGGGCACACGAAAACGAAGGAACGGGGCAATGACCTTCGAGATGCCTGAACTCCCACAGAAGCTGAAGTCGCGGCTCGCCGCGATCCGTCCGGGCGCCGTCGTCCGCGGCTTCGCGATCCCGGTGCTCGCGGCCGCGGTGATCACCGCGGGGTTCCCCGGACTCGGCAACTACCGGGTCCAGCGCGGCGACACGCTGACCGAGATCGCGCAGAAGTACGGCACCACGGTGCGGAACCTGGTCCGGATCAACGACCTGCCCGGCAACGGCGACCTGATCTACGCCGGCGAGACGCTCAAGGTCCCGGTCAGGGCCAAGCCACGCCCGGGGCCGAAGGTGCGGATCGTCGTCTACAACGTCAAGCCGGGTGACACGATCAGCCGGCTCGCGCACCGGTACCACATCCGCATGCAGGCCCTGCTGGCGGCGAACGGGTTGCGGCCGAGCAGCCGGATCTACGCCGGCCACCCGCTGCGGATCCCGCTGCCGGTTCCGAAGAAGAAGCCCGACACCAAGCGCACGTACCCGGCCAAGGTGCGCGCCGCCGCCGCGCGGAACCGAGAGACGCTGCGGCACCGCACGCTGCCCACCCGCAGCGCGATGCGCCGGATCATCGTCGCGACCGCGCGACGGCACGGCGTCGACCCCTACCTCGCACTCGCCGTCGGCTGGCAGGAGTCCGGCTGGAAGCAGCGCGTGGTCTCCGAGGCGAACGCGATCGGCACCATGCAGGTGCTGCCGTCCAGCGGCCGGTTCTCGTCCGACATCATCGGCCGCCGGCTGGATCTGCTGAGGCCGCGCGACAACGTCACGGCGGGCGTCGTACTGCTCGACTGGCTGTGCCGGGCGGCGTCCGAGCCGAACGCGATCGCCGGCTACTACCAGGGCCTCGGCTCGGTCCGGAAGCGCGGCATGTACACCGACACCAAGCGGTACGTCGCCAACGTGCAGCTGCTCAAACGCAGGCTCGAGCAGGGCTGGGACCCGTTGCGCTGAGCGCCCGGTAGCGAGCACTGAGTGGCGGTCCGGCGCGGCTGCGGAGCCGTGCCGGACCGCCTCTTTACACTTCCTTCGTGGATACCCAGGCCAGTGACCAGCTCGTCGGGCGCTTGCTCGACGGCCGGTACCGCGTCGGCACCAAGGTGGCGCGCGGCGGCATGGCCACGGTCTACGAGGCGCTGGACACCCGGCTGGACCGCGTGGTGGCGCTCAAGATCATGCACGTCGGGCTGGGCAACGACGCCGATTTCGCCCGCAAATTCGTGCACGAGGCCCGCTCCGCGGCGAAGCTGTCGCACCCGAACGTGGTGGCCGTGTTCGACCAGGGATCCGACGACGACACGCTGTTCCTGGCGATGGAGTACGTGCCGGGCCGGACGCTGCGCGAGGTGATCCGCGAGCAGGCGCCGATGCCGCCGTCGCGCGCGCTCGACCTGCTGACGCCGATCCTGTCCGCGCTGTGCGCCGCGCACGACGCCGGCATCGTGCACCGCGACATCAAGCCGGAGAACGTGCTGATCGCGTCCGACGGCACCGTGAAGGTGGCCGACTTCGGCCTGTCCCGGGCGGTCAGCGCGAACGGCAACACCGCGACCCAGGGCCTGCTGATGGGCACCGTGTCGTACCTCGCGCCGGAGCTGGTCACCGACGGCACCGCCGACGGCCGGTCGGACGTGTACTCGGCCGGGATCGTGCTGTACGAGATGCTCACCGGTGCCAAGCCGCACTCCGGCGAGACGCCGATCCAGGTGGCGTACCGGCACGTGCACGCCGATGTGCCGCCGCCGTCGGCGCTCGCGCCGGGCCTTCCGCCGTACATCGACGCACTGGTGCAGCGGTCGACCGCGCGCAGCCGGGAGCTGCGGCCGGCGGACGCGCACGTGTTCGCCCGCCAGGTCCGGCAGGTCCGCAGCGCGCTCGACGAGGGGCTTCCGGACGACCCGGACCTGACCGGCGACCTGACCGTGCCGATCCTGACCAGCTACGAGCCGGGCGACTTCGACGACACGCCCCGGCCCGCGGTGAACGGCACTCCCCGGCACGACGAGGGTCGCTCGGACACGATCGAGGTCAAGCACGACCCGTCCCTGCGGGTCCCGCCGCCGGTGCGCGCCCCCGTCAAGACCACCCCAGCGGTACGACGGAGGTCCCGCGGCCCGATCGCCCTGCTGGCCGTGCTGCTGCTCGCGATCGGCGTGGGCACGGGCGCCTGGTACTACGGCGTCCAGCGCTTCACCAAGACGCCCGTGCTGACCGGGATCACGTCCACGCAGGCCGTCAACAAGGCGCAGACCCTCGGGCTGAAGGCGACCGT
>WNGA01006243.1_pt1 | contig 17061 bp, 20 predicted proteins | sample 5400061 | NCBI WGS metagenome assembly WNGA01 (sample SAMN13153366, study PRJNA577476) | soil metagenome | isolation source: 100 cm soil or saprolite under grassland replicate 2 | place: USA:California | collected 2016-06-15 | reverse complement strand
CCATCTCTGCCCGACCCTGCGACAAAAGATCGAGGGTTGCAAATTCTTGGAACACCCGTACTGGATCAGTGGCACTCAGTACCGTTACGGCGCTGGTGAGACGTATGCGTTGCGTTCGCGCGGCCGCAGCTCCTAGGATGACAGTAGGAGCTGAATCGGGAAACTCCTGACGGTGATGTTCGCCGACACCAAATACATCCAACCCAATTTGATCGGCGCGTTCAATTTGTTCTACCAGTCTCCGCAAACGCTCGGATGGGTTGACTGAGAGGCTGGTGTCATCGTGCGCTGCTGCGAAACTATCAATTCCCACTTGCATCTTATATGCATTAGGTAAGCCCAAATATTTAAGCACGGTAGTAATTCTTAACTTAGTCGGTATGAACTACCTTATTTAGTGAGCAGAAATTACTTTTGAGCGAGACGGAAAATAGTTCCTGTATATGGGGACGTGTAAAAGTTTTTAGGTATTACTCAAAAATGCGCTCTGAATTCATAGATTGAATGGATTGGTTGGGCATATGGCTAAAAATATGCTGCTTAGACAATCTTGTTATATTTGCAAGATACTCGGTAATCGAGTCAAGTCTGACATTTCATAAATTGCAGTGGAATATGTCTGATGCATCTACTACCTTACCGATATATTTTCCATCATCCTTGTCTTCTACAATTTTATATTTACCGCTACCAACATGTTTTACTTTTGCCCTTACGTTTGACCCGTTAATTAGTAGATTGCACCATGAGGAATCAGTGTCAGAATCATTTTTATTAGATACGGAATCTGGTATCACTATCTATATGACGAAGAGATATCGTATTTAAAGTGGGCAGTAATAAATAACTTAGTAGATAATCTGGTAGCGACCATCTGATCAGTCCACTCGTATTTACGTAGTTAGTAGATAATTACTACTACACATAAATATCCTCACTATGTAAACAAGAACAATGAGTCAAAATCAAGATTATGTTGAAATAGGAAAGGTGAATGAAATTGGTGACAAACAAATGAAACATGTCGAGATAAATGGAAAAGAAATCGTACTTGCGAAAAGCGGTGGTAAGTTCTATGCTTTTGCCGAAAGATATGGTCATATGAATGCAAGACTTTCACACGGAAGTATTGATCAAAATGTCATAAATTGTCCATTCCATGCAGCCAAGTTTGATATTACAACTGGGAACAAAGTAAGAGAACCTGTTTTCGAAATCCCGCCGGGGATGGATCCCTTACCTCCCTCGTGGCAAAAATATATAGAACACGCTGGCCAAGAAATGGCACTAATTAAAACATACAACCAAGAATCCTATGAAGTTAAAATAGAAGGCGACAAAATTAAAATCAAAGCATGACAGGATTTCCTTTTCTTTTTCATATATCATGAATCATAAAAGTTAAATTATTAGCCCAGTGGCTCGTATCTAACTAAACCGATACGATCAATGTGAAGTGCCGATTCTCAATGTCTCTTGTTTAGGTTTATTTTGTTACATCACCTGTATCGAAGAATCCTTCGAACCATGTAGAGTCAATATTCCCTACAAGTCATATCCACGCTCGGGGATCCAAGCTTTATTGGCATCAGCTTTGTAATCCTTTAATAAAATAATAGTACTGTATTTACGTTGAAATTTGGTATTACATTACCTCAGCTTGGAAAGCAAGCGACGAGGGAAAACTTGATTCGATGTGCAAAATTGTCTGAAGAATCTGGCTTTGATTCCGCTTGGGTATTGGAGCGACTTCTCTGGCCCATTAACCCACAGACTCCATATCCTGCGACTCCTGACGGCAGCCTGCCTCAAGCCTATCAAAACGTACTTGATCCGTTAGAGACACTGTCATTTGTTGCTGCAAATACGGAGAAAATATCTCTCGGGACTTCCGTTATAGACGTCCTATTCCATAATCCTGTTGTTCTTGGTAGGCGCTTTGCTACTCTGGACGTTCTTTCAGGAGGAAGGGCTATATGTGGTATGGGCATCGGCTGGTCCAAGGATGAGTATCAAGCTTCTAACATACCCTTTAAAGATAGGGGCAAAAGAGAAGACGAATTTCTTCAAATCTTCAAAAGAATATGGACTGAAGACGTTGTAGAATTTAATGGTAAATACTACACTATACCTCCTTCAAAAATAGGACCAAAACCGGTCCAAAAGCCTCATATTCCCATTTACATGGGAGGCTTTAGCCCAAATACAATTTCTAGAATTGTAAATTATGATGCTAATGGCTGGTTAGGAGTAGTATTCGGCCCCCTAGACCAACTTCAAAATACGATAAATACGTTGAAAGAGCTTGCTAGTAAGTCAAAAAAAGATCCAAATTCTTTCAAGGTTATTCTTTTAACTTATCCTAACATAAATGAGTCTAGAAATTCTGGAGGAGGGCAAAGGTTCCCAATGACAGGAACCATAGAAGAGATAGGGGCGGATATAAAGGTAATTAAAGACATGGGGGTTGGTCATATTGTACTTGGTTTCTTTTTCTCACCAATATATGAAAATATTGATAAAACCATCGAAATATCAAGACAACTCATGCATTACGCTAAGTAAACTATATCTTCTGTTTTTTGTACCATCTCCAGTGGAAACTGCGCAGTACATTTACCTCTATGTAGATACTTGCATTCCCTACTTTAGAGACCCTCCTTGATCCACAAGTCTCGTGGATACCATTATTTAGTTTTGAGCCTTCGTTCAAGTAATCCACATTTTGAAATACTTGATGAACAATTTCATCAATATTTTAATTGCTATCCTGCATCGTAAGGACTTCCTATTCTTTATTTCCCAGTAGAGTTCAAAGAAGATTCGTGTCCCTGAATTTCCCCACTCTCATGAGCTTGTGTGCGGACTACAACATAAACGGATCCATTGTTCAGAAGAGCAGTTAGTTGAGTTATGTTTTTTCCTATGAGCGGACCACTAAGATCGTTGGATGTAAGGACCCCTTTTGATAATTGGCCATTTACCTCTCCTGTGGGGATTTCAGATTTGCCCGCAATCTCTACGTATGGATTGAATACCTGTGCCAAGTCTGTTCCATTTTGTAGACCGATATGAGCGCCAATTACTCCCTTAATGTTTTTAACATCTATTTCATAAGCCATATTCCCTTGGGGATCTACATTAAATTTGGCTGTGCCTGTGGCAGTAGTACTGATCGGCGGAGAAAGGTTGTTTCCTGACAGGGTAGCACCAAAATTCATTTGTTGAGCAGAGACGGAAGTTGATATTGCTGAAACAATTAGAACGACGATTGATATTGTTGGAATGTATCTACCAGTACGAAATACTGCCAATTGTTTCATTTTCAGAGACATTCAAGGTAAATTATACAACCCAATCTATAAGTCTCTTACTTACTATTGTTAAGCTACCTTAACGTATTACTGAAGAGGAACGAACATCTGCAATAGGCGGCACCTTAAGCCAAGGAATAGGCCCATCCTAACAGACAGCAAACCAGAATAACAACGTAGCAAATACGCCAATCATACACTCACCACAGAAAACTGATAACGTACTACAAAATATCTATCCTTAAATCGGTGAAGAGGGGATACATTTCCAATCCTTTATTTTTGGTTATCCTTTATGGAATGTACCAGTATTAAATTTGATTTCATTAAATTAGCACAATTTTAAGTTTAATTATAGAACCTAGGAATCACTGTAGAAAGATAGTTACCATATAAATCACAAGACGCAGACACAATTTATGGAATTGAAGGCTCAGGTATACGTACTATTAGCATACCATATTCTAATAGCTCTTGTTATAGCATCGGTCTTACCACTGATCAATATTTCTTTTGCAAGCGATCCATCGCCCCTAATCAACCCGTTTATTGGTTCAATGGAAGTATGCGGCGATGGTAAAGATAATGATGGAAATGGATTTGTGGATGATAATTGTGGGACGGCTTCACTAAAAGTAATAAATAACATGTCCGGTGCGATAGCCAATATATCATCCATTTGCCACGAGGATTGCGACAAAGAAGGGGATGAATAATGGATAGACATAATTTGTGTAATATTCACAAATGTTAGCATAAGCTCCATAGTTTCCGATGTGTTCAGTTTTAAGACTATGTATCAATTTTTGTTTAAAGTAAATTGCATGATACCGATATGATGAACATTAAGAAAATGATTTAATCTGTCGTTTACACTATCAATTTGGCCATATTAGATTAACCTAGTTAATCTATACTTATTAGTTCCAAGGAATTACATGGTCTAATGTTATTTCATCAGCCTACATCCTATTATCAAACCCGGGATTTTAATAAGCTATCAATGGATATAGCAACTGATACGAAAATTAAGGTATCCCCCTTTGAAACTAAGATTTCTCTTCAAAGTGAACTAATTCTATGCAAATCATGTCTCTGGTGTGCATCTGCGACATCCAGACGCGGCTCACTAAATACTTGCCCGGTTCGTGGGACGGTAGATGTCCAAATGACGCCAATACATGATTTTTATTATGAAGACTGTGCAAAAACAATTACCGAGCCTTTGCATCTATTCGAAGATCGATTGTGATGCGAATGAATATTGTCGAAACTGAGGTCGACTCAGAAATAATAGCAAAAACTTGTAATTGTATGGAGAAAGATAGAAAAGTTACGTATTCCTTCCTGCACTCGTACCACACCCTATGTCAAGATAAGAAAGACATTCTTTCTAATGAGTTAATGGCGTGCGAAAGGCTATTAAAATATTCTAAGGATCCATTCGACAAGCAAATCATTGAAAAAGAAATAGCTGATCTAAGATTGATGCTAGATTTCATCCAATGAACGGTCATTGAATGAAGCTATTTGGTTTTACTAGTCTTATTTGGATTACCTACTAAGTTATAAATTACTACCCACTTTAAATATAATATCTTTTAGTCATAAAGGTAATGGAATCCTGTAGTCATCTGGAACAAGCAAACCTCCAAGTTAAAGCAAAGACAAAAGGTTGCGAGGAGTGCGAAAAGATCGGAGACGATTGGGTACATTTGAGATTATGCTTATCTTGCGGTCATGTTGGTTGCTGTGACTCTTCTAAAAATAAGCACGGTACTAGACACTTCAAAACAACGGGTCATCCTGTCATCAAGTCATTTGAACCTGGCGAGGATTGGAAGTGGTGTTATGTAGACGAGTTTTTTGAGAAATAAATATGATAATAGAGGAACTATATCTGCAAATAGGAAAGATCCTGCGTCGACTAACTAGGTGAAAAAATTAGTGGAATCAAGTAATAAAGAACATGAAGAACAATCAAGGGAAAAACCAAAACTTTTGCCACTTCTCAATGGACCATATTATTTGCTTAATGATATGGAGCCTAAGGTTGTTGAAAATCTTCAAAATTCAGAAGGAAAACCACTTTCAACTATACGCGGAGTTGCCTTATGTAGATGTGGAGCATCAAAGAATAAGCCGTTCTGTGATGGAACACACGGAATAATTGGTTTTTCGAGTAAAAATAAGGAGACATTAGATGGTACTCTAATCAAAGATAAGAGAAAAAATTATGTTGGTAAAGAAATAATTATTCATGACAATAGAAAAATATGTTCTCATGCCGCAGAGTGTGTAAATAACTTACCGTCTGTATTCAAGTTTGATGGAAGACCCTGGATTAGTCCTGATGGAGCAGAGACCCAACAAATAATTAATACAATAAAAAAATGTCCATCTGGGGCTCTTAGTTATTCTATTGATGGTGTAGAATATAGAGACCAAAACGAAAGAAGACCAATGATCACAGTTTTAAAAGAAGGGCCTTATGCAATAACAGGAGGCATGGATCTTATGGGAGATGATATTCTATTTGCAGAAGGATTTTCAAAAGAGCATTACACCCTATGTCGTTGTGGTGCGTCTAACAATAAACCATTTTGTGATGGTGCGCATAGAACCATAAACTTCAAGGATGAATCATAAGAGAAATGCATTCATTTGGATCATAAATAAAAAGCCAAAATTTGTAGTAGATGAACTATCCAAAGAACTAATCACCGTAAATTGAATACGAATCATGAAAAAGCTCGATTTCTGAGAACAATTCGACAAAACTTTTGACGCAATCGTTAAAGGACTTCTTTTCTCAGTGCAGAAAACCCTTCCATTGTTTCAGGACGGTGGTTCGATCATTCTGAATGCATCCATTGCTACATCTAAGCCGACAGAAGGGTATAGTGTTTACGCCGCAACCAAGGCCGCCGTCAGGTCATTCGCACGCACTTGGACGAAGGAGCTTAAACAAAGAAAGATTCGAGTGAATGCCGTCAGTCCTGGTCCTGTCGAAACACCAGGCCTCAAGAAGTCATTTAGTGGATCAGGACGGAGTGAATAGGAAATCAAGACCAATCTCGCGGCCGCCGTCCCGATGGGGCGTATGGGCAACCCTATCGAACTCGCAAAAGCTGTCCTCTTCGATTCCATGCGTCTGATGATAGCAGCTTTGTGACCGGTATCGAATTAATAGTTGACGGCGGTATAACACAAATCTGAATAAATATTATCTCAAACCGTGCGGGCTTGATTGCACTTATTACATAAGCTAAGAATTACGTAAAGTTAAAGGAATGAGGGCCAAATACACCAGAAACAGAAATAATTACAAATCTAAAGGAAGCGAATGGACGAAACTCGATTAAGGTATTTAGACAAATAAGAATCAACGGATTTTCTAATTTGTTTATACTTTGCTATAATCCCAAGTTGAGTAATATTTTGGACTAATTTCTAAGACAACAGATTGACCTGTCCTTACCGCATCTAAAAGAGACTTAGATATTGGATTTTCTAGACTTCCTAAATATCTAACATGTATCTTCTCCGCAATAGGAATATTAAAGTTGATATCTTCAGATATTTTCACAGTTCCCTTTCCACGTACCCCCTTATATGGAGGGTTTTGATCATCGATGCAGAAGTATATTACTTTATTCTTTTTAAGATTGTCTGTTTTCTTGGAATGTTTTCCTGTTTCAATATAGATTTTGTCCTTTAAAGGATCATAATAGTACCAAGCCGGATGAATGTTTGCATCGCCACTATCATCTACTGTCCCAAGATGAACATTTAGAACCTTGGACGTTAAGAATTCCTTTATTGCTTGTTCTGTCAGGGGCGCACCAAATCCAGGACTGGCATTTAAAATCTTTAGCATTAGGAGCTTATGGCCTATTTGCATATTTAAGTCATCCCGCTTCTGTAGCGGTATACAGAAAATATATGAACTGCTTACAACTTAACATAGTAAGTTTTGTGGATATAATTCAAGGCTGCCTCTCTACATTTCTCAATTGCAAAAACTGGAGGGGAATGTGGGTGTAGCGAGAATGTATATCCTAGTCTGTAGAAAAATTGATCATTTGTTGATAATGAAAGATCTAGTCTCAAATTTTAAAATGGTTACCGTATAGACCATGCTGCAACATCTACTTTACCATCATGGAAACTTGAAAATTATTATTATTTAAGAATCTGCCAGAAATTACACTAGCATTTCTTTTATTTAATGTTTCTGAGTGTGTTTCATGAATAGTGTGCTATTTTCATTTTCTCTTATTTTTTCGGCACTGCTAGTCGTTTTGGTCGGTATTAGTTACTGTCCAGCTAATTCTGCAAATGCTCAGACTTTAAACAGTCCAACAGTAAAAATAACTTCGCCTGTAGAAGGACAGAAGATTAATTACATCAATAATAACACTATTACTTTTAGCGGGATCTCTAGTGACAATGCTACTAGCAATTGTCAAGTTTCAATTATACTGAACAATATAAAACCATATCAACCGACAAGCCCTGTGGGCAGTAATGACTTCTCATCATGGAACTTTCCTCCAAATGCTTATCTAGCTAATATGAAAGAAGGACAGAATAAAGTAACAGCCAAGATATCCTGTCTTGCCAGTCCAGCTAATCTTACCAAATGGTATAGTGTAAATTTTACTGGTCTGGCAGATAGTGGTACCAATATGAGTAATCAGTCTGGACAACTCAAGCAAAATGAACAAAATGGATCAAGAGCTACTACCATCAATCAGACTGGAAGCACAATTCCTCAAGTCCGCGACGAATTGAAACAAATATCTGTCTCTATTGAAGCAGAAAAGAATCCTCTATTTCTAGGGGACAAACAGACATTTACTTTAATTGTTTCTGATGCCGCAACTCATATACCAATTTCAAACGCCGAAGTAAAAGGATTGGTAACGCATCCATCTGGGAAATCAAAAGAATTTACTGTAATCACTGATGCTAATGGACAGGGATCATATAGCTTAAAGATAGGGAAGAAAGCTGAGCCAGGAAAAATGACTTTGCTTTTTCAAGTTGCAAAATCAGGTTATGAACCGAAAGAGGTAAAGACCACTTCTGATATCAAAGAGAAAGAGAGCCCTACAAATCCATTTGACGGAGGAACAAGTTTTTTCAATATTCCAATTAAGCCAAAAAATATATTTAGTTAGAGTAGAATAGACCTGGCCTTCGTATTATTTTAATTATCTCAGTCAACTTTACGTTCCATTCAGATTTTATCTCCCATATTAGATTCTTTAACCCTTTATATCATATGTATAACATCAATGTACCATGGCAGCAACAGAGGGCCCAACGATTCTGTGGGGACAGCTCAAGGGTAAGAAAGTGAAATCAAATGATGGAGAGGACTTGGGTGAGATAAGCAAAATCTCTCAAAATCATATTAGACTTGAGAAAGGACATGTTAAAAAAGAAAAATTCTGGACTCCCAAATACTTGGCTGACGCTTTTGACGGAAAGGTACTGTGGCTACTCGCAAGTGATGAGGAAATAAAAAACAAGTTTCACTATGGTGAAGAACCGCCAGCAGAACAGTACGAAAGGGACTTTAACAATTTTAAAAGTTCATCGTATGGACAAAATAGGACTACGGATACAGAGAAAGTTAACTTAACTCAAGAAAGAACTTTTGGAGTTCCAAGTAAACCGGCCGATTCGGAAACAGACTACAAGAATGTAAGAGATTTAAAATAATATTGATAATAACCCTAATATGACGATCAAGATTATATTTTTGAAATAAAGTCCATTAAATCCCAATATCAGTAGGCTTGCAGAAGATCGAGGTTTGCAAATTCCAGATAATATAAGATTGCGTTCTACTCAACCATATCAATTAGATTTGGCAGGCAGGTTTTTATCAATTGGGCTTATTCGAAATATTGTTCCGTCCCTGAGGTAATCTGCTAAAATATACAGATATCCATCTGGCCCCAACTCCATACCGGTAATTGTTCCAAACCCTTTTGCAAATATCACATCTTGTAATTCGCTTGGGGTATTTGCTACTTTATCAGCAAGTGCACCTTTCAAGTCTAGATGCATTCGGTCCTTAGTGAGATCGAAATGATATATTGTTCCGTTATGAACACTTCCCACAAATAGATCATTCTGATAGTTTTCACCTAACTTATCTGAATTCAGAAATAGAACTGAAGTGGGTGCTACAGTAGTTAACCAATCAAATTCAGGATCTCTGTAGACACCTTTTCCACCAAAGCTTTCGAGATCATCCCTGTCGAACTCCTTAAGAAATGATGGGCCCTGAATTACCCTCCAGCCACTGTTGAAACCAGGCTTCACGAGATTAATTTCATCATTCGTGCTCTGTCCGTTTTCTGTGTCCCAGAGATTACCTGTAACCGGATCGAATCCAATTCCAAAACTATTTCTCAGGCCATAGGCATAATATTTGTTCAATGGGTTGTTGTTACCCAGAATTCCTTTACCACCTACTACGTCTCCATTGAATGTCACCCTTAGTACTCCGCCTCTTCCATCAGGCATTGCACCACCTTTAACATTTTGAGCTCTAGTCAGATATGTCTGATTTTGTATAAAATTAAGGTTACCAATGACTAGATATACACTTTTTCCATCTGGTCCCATCTTTAGAACACCACCATCATGTGAAGGTCCAGGCAAAAAGGGTAGGTCCAATAATAATTTTGGATTGACCAATTTATTATCTATCAAGTCATATCTGTACAGTCGATTGCCTAATATCTTTCCGCCACTCTTGTTTTCAGTCTCAGTATAAAATAGAAAGACATAAGGAATTGTCGAATTATTACTATTGTCGATTCTACTATTTTGAGAAATGGCTATCCCCAGTAACCCTCTCTCGCTCATATTTGCTACATTGACATGAAGTAGTGGTTTATCTAACTCTATACCATTCTGAATTCGTATTACATTTCCAGTATTCTTTTCGATCACTAAGATATCGTTGGGGCCGACAAATGCCATCCCGGTAGGAAACTCAAATCCCGCGGCTATGGGTTGAATTTTTAAAGTAGGATCGGTTAAGCTGATATCGCTATATGATTTAACCTTGGCATAGATTGAGGAAACATATCCAACTGGGATTATGATAATAGAAACGAGAATTAAAATACTGAGCTTTAGATAAGTGGATTTTAACCCTACCAGTGAGTTTGCTTTTAGATGAATTGCAATTTTAGAATTATCTGTTGTCATTTTGATATTACGGTATAATCATTCTAAATGACGTTCTACAACGTTATCTATACTTTTCCTCTCCGTGGCTTACCAACCATATTAAAAATGAATATCAGTTAGAGTTGACTATTTTTTTCAAATCTATAAACCTTCTGATTCGTAAAAAGGTTAGTTTTGCAAGTACTTAAAAACAGCATCATAACTGCTTATTTGGAAATTGTCTCAATAGCTATGGATGTAAAAATATTTTGATAGGCATCGGTGACAATTACCATGCTTCCTCTTGCAACTGCTAGCAATTATATCGTATTCCATTCATACAATTACCTGACTGTACCGAATAACATACACAACCATCTTGCAGCATTATATTTTGGAACGAAACTGGATATTTCCTATCTGATTCATCTTTATTTGGTATCAATGTATTATATGGTATAAAGGTAATAGATTCTGAATCATTTCTGTCACCTAGTCCAAACATGATCTGAAATATTTCTGCTTGGTATCTAACTGGATAAGGAAAGTATCCCATCTTATTCCACCATTCTAACCCTGTGAATTGGTTCGTACCCAAATATTCAAAATTTGTAGGAGAAAAATCGTATGTTTCGGAGTTGTTAGTGCCTTTCTCAGTGACCGTATACCTAATCCGTCTATTCTCTTTATCCATTATAATCATACGCAAGTAAGAGTGGCCAACATATGGTAGTACTTCTTTGAATCTATATCTATTGACCCCTTGAAAAATTGCCTCAAAATAATCTTGACTATCAAATTGACATATCAGGTTCAATTCCATGGCTATATTTTGTGCATTAAAAAGTTCTAGGAGATACAGCATCCAAGACTTGTCCGGTATCTGATTTCCCATATCCCCGACCAGTTTAATGATGTCACACGTCGCAGTAACGCCTAGGGGAAAAAATGGGTCACCTCTATTGTCCTGTCTTGCTCGGCAAAAGGATCCTACCCAATAATGCAATACAATCTAATTTATGGCATCAAATTTTATAAAACTTGTTATGATTTAAGTAACATCGAGATACCACTTATTTAAATAAAGTCCAACCGATTTTAAGAGAGGGACAATGCGATACTTTTTAGAATAAGCACTTATTATTTTCATTTGCAAACACCTACTTCTAATTATTACTTAATCTATCGTTCATAGAATAAGTTGCATCATTATTCGCTAAATCTGTCTAGATATACAAGTTCTTATGCTACAATATTCTTGATAAATCGTCACACAAATCTTCAGGACCAGCTCCCATACTATCTTAATGAAAAAATGTAATTTCGTTTCTTATTGTGGAGAGTATAGGACTCTAAATAAATCAGAAATACAGACCATTTTCAGTAAAATGAATAGGCTGAATCTAGCAGCAATAGTGATCCTGTCAGCAGGGCTCCTGACTACAATAGGAGGGTATGCTGTCCCAGTATTCGCTGGTGGAGATGGGCATGATCATCACGATACCACATGTAAACACAATGATGACAATAATTGCAATAGCAGTGATATCCATCAAGATGTTTACGCTACGAATGACTGCGAAGTAGAGAATGAAAGTCAAGACCATAGTCATGATAATGAAAATACAAACACCCTCGGTTGTAGTAACGTAGCACAAAATAATATAGGCGATTTTTCAATCGCAGACCTGCTAAATTCAATTGGTTAGACAAACGATATTAAAATCTGAATGCTACAGAAGCCCCTTTTTTTCTATTTTTTATTTTGATTCTTGTAGCTATCTATGGTAACATATACAGCTCTGGTTTTATTCTGTTTCTTTCATTGATGTTAATTCTGCATTGTTCTAATTGAATGTCGATGCATGCAATAACAGTTCAATGTCTTATTAACATCATTAGTACCCAAAAAAATATTTGGTACTATCCTTCCTAGAAAACGTTTTTGTTTACTAAGTTAGTTTCAAGTATTTAGGTTCATGTATTGAATTTAACACGATAAGGTATTACCTTTCGATGAATGCGGATTATGATCTCCATCTACAAGCTTCCAAGCATTTGCTTCAAGTACCCCATTTATTTCACATGACGATAGTGTCATAGATTGCTGATTACTTATTGTTGGAAACATTATGCTAGATTTAAAGTTAGAATGTCCCAATCCGAGTGCATGTCCTAATTCATGATCTGCAACTAATTCTAATTGCGAACTAGAAAAATCATTCCCTCTTACCCCTTTAGCCAATGTTATATGGACTTCATCTATGAGGTTACGTCCCCTTAGATCAAATAAGGTGAGTCCTGCTGTCATCATACCATGTTTTGTTCTTTGCCCAGGAAGAGATTTTCCATCTTTCTTAAAGGCTATATTTATATCTGCAGATCCGGAACCTTTCACTTCTTGAAGGTTCAAACCCGCTATCTTTGAATCCCATTGGATTACTGCATTTCTAACTGCTTCTCGAAGACTAGATTCTCCCCCATTGATTTTGTAAGTCAGAGTTCCGTCTACTAGCTGTTCTCCCCAAGAGCAACAAATTTGAATGAATCTTTCAGTATGATTTTTTTCGCTATGTCTCTTTGCATCTGCAGATAGAAACCCAGCAAATAATAGGAGAGAAGATATAGCTAGGAAGAAAATAGGGATTGAGATCTTCACTTTCTTGGACAATGACGAATACTATTCCATTTTTGCATTATAGAATCTACAATAAATACGTAAGGTAACAATGAACCGATTTCCTTTTATATCGTACCCCTTAAGATTCGAGGTACGGCTAGCCTCATTCGAGCCGTAGTTTTTTCCTAGCCCATAAAGCTGCGATGGTTAGCCCCTTCTTAATTGGCTTGAGTTCATGAGAGAATTGTTTTTTATCTTACAAGGTTCAATAAGGCCATAAAACTGAATGTCATCATAACACCCATTGACCCCATAATAGTAGCAATTACAGGTTTTGAATTTAGAGAAACCTTTCTTTTTCTTGATTTTCGTATCTTATCAAACATAACTCCTAGTTGTTATAATATTATTTAAAAAAATACCCAATTTCTACCCAAATTAAATATGGTAACGCGAGTGGTAAAACCGGGAGAATGAGGTTGGGTGATCATAACAACCAATATTAGTAATGCGAAAACAATACTAGGTGGATGATCGTACAGCAATGCGAAAATTGTGCAACAAAAGGGAAGAAAGCTTATTGTAATAATTGTATTTTGAAGCCCGATTACTTTGATGTTTTCCGCTATGATACTAATAATGATCGATTTGGTAAAGGCTCTAAGAAACTTAGAATCAAAGCGTATACCTGGAATGACGTTTTAGAGCATGTTAAAAATAATTTTTTTGATGATCAATCCCGAAGCAATCTTGTCATAAATTGTGAAAAGGATTTTGCGTATATAGAAGAAAGACTACCTGGACAAGACTTGGATGATAACGCAGTTAAGGAATCAAAAAAAGGGAATTTTTTGGGCTACAAGGTCTATCTAATAAATAAAGATGAGATACCCGAGTATTTGACGGTTGAAGAAAGTGATTTTTGCGATCTTACTGTTCTTACCAGCAGCGATGGTAGATAATTAGATCCTAACAAGAATATCTGGATGTACAGGCTTGCTAAAATTCTGCTCGCGTATGCTTAAATAATATTTCAACAACTTAAAGGAATGCGAAAACGAATTTCCTCAAATCGTACATTTAACTCCAAAGTGTCGTATTCATATTTTTCGTAAGTGGCTTTTTCTATTCATGTATGTATACCCCTTCTTCCGAAGCCTATGGCAGTATTGATAGCAATAATAATACAAACGACATCGGCAAAATCATCCTGTCCGATTATCCAATCTACCAAACAATCAACAGCAAGCTCGTCAGTGAAAGAGTCGTAAGCACTAATCCTTTACAAATCGAACAAAATATTGTTGAAAATGCAAATCTGACCAGTGTAGGGAATGTTACAAATTTGCAAACGTGGATTAACATAGAAGTATTTGAAAACGGTAGGGGAGAATTTGTTGGCGATATAGGTAAAGGGATGATAACTACAGCCGCTGGCGAAATAGCAACGTGGGAAGCACATGATACGGGAAAGATAAAGGGCAAAGACATCATATTTCATGGAATTATATTTTTAAATACATTTAAAACGATGGAATCTAGTTTATAAAGAATGAATTATATGCTCAAAATTCTCATATAGCGTTTACTTTTCCTGCTCACTTACCGAAGGGAGACATGCTAATCCATGTAACTGAAATGGATTAACATATGCGCGCTGGAGTGAACAATTTAAAGCTCTTTAATAATACAGATTTCGTATAATTAGTCGGATCTTTCATTGGTCCAAGATTCATAACCTATCAGTATTATATTCATAATGGTTCACTTTACTGAGGTTTTACAGTTCGGTTAATTTGCAGATAAGTGAGATTACTCACTACAGTTAGACGTGGACTTATTTAAATTTCAATTATTTGGTACGACTCAGTATCACAATAAATCAGTGATCCGCAAGCAAAAGGTAAATACATCGAATTAACATGTCTGAGGCAAGACAAAATACGATTCGAATTAATTGCCATTTAATTAAAAAAGATAAAAACCTTAGAACTTAAGCTCACTACTCGTATATTTTAACGTCACTCACATTGAAGTATGGATGAAGGACAAATTACTACTGTTAATTTATTTTCATTCTAGAATTAATCAATCATTTTTCCTAAAAAAACATCTTGTTGTGGACGGTCCTAATAATTGACAAGTCACCGAATTAACCGCAGGCACAATAAATCAAACGGTTTTCATATATTATGGATTACGCCAGATCTCATCCAAATCAGTATCCTCTAGTTTTACCCTGACTTTCTTCTCATGTTTAACATACTTTTCTATCTCATGGTAGAAATCTTCAAAGTTATTCATATAGTCCAACGTTCTTCTTACATCTCTCTCAATGTTAATATGGTGTTCGAGAGCATCCCAGCAGTAAATGACAACTCCCCACATGGCTTTCATTAAAGCTTCTTCTGGAATAAGCTTATTGTTGAACAACGCACCTATATGATCGAGTGTAGCCCTGACTCTTTCAACATCCTGCTGAATAGTTTTGGTTTTTTCCTCTCCCAGTTCTGCAAGGACTTTAGGATCAGAAAAAATGTTATCATAACTATTACCCAGTAATTCTTTAACATATTTAGCTGTATATGTCTTACCACCCACTTTCTTACCGTCTTTATAGTATCGAGTCTTGTAGATTTTATACGCCTTGTAGATATTTTTTCTTGCTTCTCTGTTATCAACATCATTATTCAAGCTATATACTTCAATGAGTCTTTGATACTTACTGTTAGTTTCGTGTGTATCAACAGTTCTCTTTTGAAAATAAACAGTACCAAGTGAAACTGCTAGAGCTATAATGGCGATTATAACTAGTGGGTTCTTTGACCATAGATCGGTGATTGTGGACCAAATGTAAGTTAATGACTCATTCATATTAACTTGTGCTGTCCAGTCCTGATATAACAAAATCATAATAGATACCGTCAGTACCAACATTTATCAATTTCTTATTATGCCAAATAAATCTCCTAATTACTGGCGACTCAAATTCAGATCCAAATAATTACAATTAATTAGATGCTGACCAGAGCCGTAACAGTACCAATTATCTCAACGAGGGATATGGATTGTAGATACAAAATCCACAATTTGATTCTTTACCATAAATCTCAGCCGAAAAGATGCCATCGGCTCTGTGGAATCTCAAAATTAATCATACCTGTTTCTTCTATGCCAGAAGATATGCGCATATTAATTCCATTGAATTCTCGTTCCCATTGCATAGTAAATTGCCTTCTATTCTGAATAGCTATAGTACTCGACTCATAAAAGAAAAGTTCATCGCCCCCCATTATCTACAGTCAAAAAAACTCTAGTATGATCCATAGTAAAATCTACTGCATGTAAGGTTACAGTTATTTTACGTTGAGTGATGCTTTTTTCTGTCGAATGGATTTTCAGACTGATGATAATTTAGTATTTCTCAAGCCCTAAGATAAAACACTAGGACTATCGGATCAAAAAGATCTGTACTAAATCGCAATAGGTTGATGGGAACACCCTTTGCACAAGAATCCCAACATCAACCTACCAATCCGTTAACCTGAGAGACCAACGGATCTTACTCATACAATATTCCATATTTGATAAATAAGTTTCTGATAATTTTACTAAAACTACTAGAAATAAAACAATATCAATACTCTTTACAGATAGATTGCAAAATGGGGTCAATATAATAAAATTTTCCTTAACCAAGCAATTAAATACTCTTACCCAGATCAAGAAGGAAGGTCGTTTAATTCCTAAAGGTTTCGGCTATTAAGGTAATTCAAATGTCAACAGTCAAACAACATCAAAAAATAAATACAATAAGGAAATACCGGGACGCTCAGTTCTTAATTTGTAATTCTTGTTTTTGGTGCGCTTCATATTTAGCTGGCGATCTTAATCATACCGCGAATTGTCCATCCTGCAGAAGTTATA
>WNGA01006241.1_pt1 | contig 17062 bp, 20 predicted proteins | sample 5400061 | NCBI WGS metagenome assembly WNGA01 (sample SAMN13153366, study PRJNA577476) | soil metagenome | isolation source: 100 cm soil or saprolite under grassland replicate 2 | place: USA:California | collected 2016-06-15 | reverse complement strand
AGGGGCGGGACCTCCAGCAGCGACGCCACGCGCTCGTCGCGCTCGTCGTCGGGGGTCTGTTCGTTGCTCATGGTCTCGTCTCAGGGGTTGGACGGTCGCCGGTGGTCTCCGGGTTCCCGAGCGCGTCGGCCAGGGCAGCCCGGCCCCTCGCGATGCGGGAACGCACCGTTCCCACCGGCACTCCGAGCACGTCGGCGATCTCGCCGTAGTCGAGGTCGCACAGATCGCGGAGTACGACGGCGACGCGGAACTCCTCAGGCAGGTCGCGGAGCGCGGCGTCGACGTCGATGCGCGCGCCGACGGCGTCCTCGACCGAACCGGTGCCGGGTGTCTCCGCCCTTGTCTCGACGGGACGCGGCCGACGCGCCTTGCGGCGTCCTTCGTCGAGCGCGGCGTTGGTCGCGACGCGGTACAGCCATGTCGTGAAGGCCGACCGTCCGTCGAAACGGCGGATACCGCGCGTGACCGCGATCATCGCCTCTTGCGTCGCGTCGAGTGCGTCCTCGCGATGGCCCAGGATGCGCCGACAGATGGCGTGAATGCGGTCGGCGTGGCGGTGGAGCAGCGTCTCGAGGGCTTGGCGGTCACCTGCAGCCGCGCGGCCCGCGAGTTGCTCGTCGGGCTCACCGTCCCGCAATCGTGACCTCGTTGATGCCGAGCTTGCCGTCGGCGGGGAGGCGCGTCAGCCAGAGCAGCACGAAACGCCCGCGCGCGCTCGGGTTGACCGGGAACGGCGCGTCGCGGTCTAGCCCCTGCTTGGCGACGCGGGGTTTCCCCCACGCGGCGAGGTCGCTGCCCGACTGCTCGGCGACGTAGATCTGCGCGCTCCAGTCCGTGTCGTCGGCGGTGACGTTCACGGCCGAGACGTCGTGATCGCCGTCGAGCTGCAAGACGAGGCCCACGCCGTCCTTGTTGCCGCCGAACTGCGTCGCCGGCGCTTGATACTGCTCGGTGGACCACGCCGTGGACGGGTTCCCGTCGCTGGCGTTGTCGACGGTCGAGGTTCCTTCGACCCCGTCGCCCTCGGGGTCGAAATCCTTGACGCTGACGATGGGCAACGCGTGATCGGCGGCGGCGGCGTTCGGGCTTCCACTCGATCCATCCGACAGGGTCGAGAGCGCGTAGGCCGCGGCGCCGCCCACCGCGAGCAGCACCAGGATCAGCACCACCCACGGCCAGCGTCGCCGGCCGGGAGCGCGCGGCGCGGGCGCGGGCGCGGGACTCGGCTGCGCGGCCACTTGCGTTCGCTCCCCGCGTCCGGACCCGGCGGGATGGTCGGGCGTGGCACGAGGCGGCGGTGGCGCGAGAGGTCCCGTCGGCGCGGTGTCGCGTCCCGGCGCCAGCGTCTCCTTGAACGCCTGAGCCGACTGGTACCGGTACTCGGGGTCGCGGGCGAGGCTGCGCGCCACGACATCCTCGAGCGAGCGCGGCACGTCGGCGCGCACGGATCGGACTGGTTCAGGAGTGTTCGTGAGCCGCGCGACAGCCGTCGCCATCTCGGTGTCGCCACCGAACGGCGCCCGACCCGTCAACATCTCGTAGAGGATGAGTCCGAGCGCGTACACGTCGGCGCGCCCGTCGACCGGCTGGCCGTTCACCTGCTCCGGCGCCAGGTAGCGAGCGGTGCCGACGACGGTGCCGGTGCGAGTCAGGTCGTCGCCGCCCGCGGCCTTCGCGATGCCGAAGTCGGTGACCTTGACCCGACCGTCCGGCTGCACGAGCACGTTGGCCGGCTTGATGTCGCGGTGCACGAGGTCTTGACGGTGCGCGTGCTCGAGCGCGTCAGCGACCTGTGACGCGATGTCGACCGCCTGAGTCACGGGCAGCGGGCCGCGCTCGTCGATCAGACGGCGCAGCGTCTTGCCCTCGACCAGCTCCATCACGATGTACGCGGTGCCGTTGTCGTCGCCCGTGTCATACGTCGCAACGATGCCGGGATGCGTGAGCTTGGCGGCCGCGATCGCCTCGTTGCGGAAGCGCACGCGCAGGCCGTCGTCGATCGCGAGCTCTGGGTGCAGCAATTTCACCGCGACGCGACGCGACAGCAGCGGATCCTCCGCGATCCACACGGCGGCCATGCCGCCGCGCGCCAATTCCCGGTCGAGGCGGTAGCGCCCGCCGAGGACGCGTCCTGCCGTGGCTGGCTCCGGCACGTCCCTCGACGCTAGTTGCTGTTCGTGCGGTGCTCGCTTCGGCGGACCCGCACGTCAGCTGCTGGTCTGGAAGGTCACGCCGATGACGCGGGGGCCGGCGTGGGTGCCGATGACCGGGCCGATCTGGCCGACGACGATCTCGTCGCGGGGGGCGAGCGGCTCGAGCAGGTCGAGCAGCTCGTCGAGGTCGGGTGCGTTGCCGTGCAGGACGGCCAGGTTCTCGAACGGGCCCTCCTTCACGCGGTCGACGAGGAGCCGCAGAGCCTTCGACCGGGTGCGGACCTTTCCCGCCTCTTCGACGACTCCGTTCCGCACCTCGACCACCGGCTTGATCGCGAGCATCGAGCCGAGAAGGGCGCGGGCGTTGCCCACACGGCCGCCCTTCTTCAGGAACTCGAGCGTGTCGAGCGTGCCGTACAGCTTCGTTCGGTTCCGGCGGTCGGTGACGTTGGCGACGATCGACTCGAGCGAGTCGCCGTCGGCGGCGCGCTCGGCCGCGGTGATGCACAGGTTCCCGAGCCCCATCGACACCAGCAGCGAGTCGATCACGACGACCGGGCACTCGCCCTCGACGGCTCGGGCGGCGACTTGCGCGGCCTGCATCGTGCCCGACAGCTCGGACGAGAGGTTGATGCACACGATGCCGGTGGCGCCGTCGCCGACGAGGCGGCGGAAGGTGTCCTCGAACGCACCAGCCGACGGGGCCGACGTCTCAGGGAGAACGTCGGACTCCGTGAGGCGGCGCCAGAACTCGTCGGTGCTCAGCTCCTTGCGGTCGACGAGCTCTTCGTTGCCGAAGCGGATCGTGAGCGGGACGACCTCGATGCCGTGTCGCTCGATCAGGTCGTCCGGCAGGTCACACGCACTGTCGGTGACCACTCGAACCGCCATGGGAACCCCCTGTCCCTGCGCCGCGTCCGACCGGCGGCGGGACAGCATCGTTACACCGTTCGGCCCTCTCTGTCGGCCGGTCCACCGATCGTCGCCGCTTGGGCTCCTGCCGGCCGCAGGGCGCCGTTCCGTCGTACCCGGGGCGCGAAGAGCGACCAGAGGTCGTCGAGCTCACGCATTCGGAGCGCGGCGGTGACGGCGAAGTACTCCGCGAACCCGATGGCAGCGCCGGCGAAGGTCGTGCCGAGCGCAACCCAGGGTCCCGACCATCCGAGGCCGCGCGCGATCAACCATGTGGCCAGGGCGACGAGGACACCGGCGAACAATGAGCGCGTCAGCGTGTCGGCGAAGCGCCTGCTGTCGAGGTCGCCGATCCTCCGGCGCAGCACGACGAGCGTGAGGATGGCGGCGCCTCCGTACGCGCCGGCGAAGGCGAGCGCCAAGCCGGGCACTCCGAACGCGTAGTAGAGCGGGAAGGCCAGAGCGATGTTGAGCGCGTTCTCGACGCAGTTCAGCGCGAACGGGGTACGTGTGTCTTCCAGGGAGTAGAAGGCACGCAGCGCGAACAGATAGATGGAGAACGGAATCAGGCCGATCGAGAAGCCGGCGACGGTCTGCGCGACGACGGTCGCGTCGGCGCTCGAGAACGCGCCCCGCTCGAGCAACGCCACCACCATCGGGCGGGCGAGCGAGACGAAGATCGCCGAGCACGGCACGATCACGAACGTCGTCAGCCGGAGGCCGAACGAGAGGCGCTCGCGCAGCGCGTCGAGGTTGCCGCGCCCGGCGGCGCTCGCCATCTCCGGCGCGATCGTCGTCATGAGCGAGACGGCCAGGAGGCCGTGCGGGAGCTGGAAGAACGCGTACGCGCTGAGATAGATGAACGGCCCGCCGTCCCGGCCGTTGGCGAGGATCAGGACGATCCACAGGGCGATCTGGTTCGCGATCACATAGCCGACGGTCCAGCCGGACAAGCGCGCCATCGTGACGACGGCGCGGTGACGCCACGCCAACACGAAGCGCAGGCGGATCCGCGCCCACCGCAGCACAGCGCCGAGCGCGATTGCGACCGCCGCAATCCCAGCCGTCGTGCCCAGACCCAGGACGAGTAGCAGGGTGGTGTCGTTCTTGACCCGGTCCAGGGTGACCGGTCCCTCGAGCAGGCGGGGGAGCGCCACGAAGATGGAGATGACGACGATGTTGTTGAGCATCGGCGCGAACGCGGCGGCGGCGAACCGGCGGTGCGCGTTCAGGAGCGCGGTCGCGAGCGCGGTGAAGCCGTAGAAGACGATCTGCGGCATGAACAGTCGCACCAGCGTCGTCGCGACGTCTTGCTGCGCCGCTCTGCTGGCTCCCTCGACCCGTAACGTGAAGAGCTTCACGATCCAGGGCGCGAGCAGCACTCCTGCGACCGACACCACGACGAGACCCGCGATCGCGACGGTCATGATCGCGCTGACGGCTTCGTCGTCCTCGCGCTCGACGTGCCGGACGAACTGCGGCACGAGCGTCGCCGTGAGCACGCCGCCGAGCAGCAGCTCGTACAGCATGTTGGGCGTCTCGTTGGCGTAGCTGTACGTACCGGCGAGCGCGCTGGCGCCGATCGCGTACGCGATCGCAGCGACGCGAAGGAAGCCCGTGATCCGTGAGAGCGCGGTGCCGACGCCGACGACCGCGCTCGACCGCAGCAGGCGAGTGGAGTGCTGGCCCGCGTCTCCTGCCGCGTCGGTCACTGCCGCGCACCGGGCGCGGCGTCGGGCTCAGCCGAGGTGGCTGTGTCGGGCGCGGCCTCGGCCTGGGCGGCGCGCCGCTTCCGGCGCCGGCGGATGTCGTTCCCCCACCACAGGGCGAGGAAGAGGACGGCTCCGATGGTGAGGAAAAGCCCGACGTTGCTCACGAACGTCGAGCGGACCTGCACCTCGGTCTGCTGGATGGACAGGCTGCCGTCCGGCGACGTGACGGTGAGGGTGAGCGGGAACGTCCCCGAGCTGCGCGTCTCGACTGTGAAGCGGACGGTGGTGCTGCGGGGGGCGAGGTCGAGCACGCGCTCGTCGCCGTCCGGGAACAGCAGCTTGTCGCTTTGCAACCGGACGCGGACGCGCAGCGTCTGGTCGGTGTCGTTGAGGAACGTCACCGGGATCTGACCCTTGCGCGCCGTCAGCGTGATCGTGCTGTTCCCCGCGGGGACGTGCAGCTGACCGACGAAGCTGTTCACGCCGAGCGTGACCTTCCCCAGCTCGGCGCGGGCGCGGGCGCGGCCGCTGGGCCCCGACCACACCGAAGACAGCGACACGAGCAGCGCGCGGTTGCCGGCGTCCGACAGCGAGTTCGGCGGAGGGACGAACGCGTCAAACGATTGGAGCTTGGTCTGCGCGTCGTCGAACTCGCTCTGGGTGACCGGCGGCGCCGGCACGGGAGTCGGCACGAGTTGACGCTCCACGAGCATGTTGCCGTTCGTCGCCGGCGGGACCGCGCTGAGGAGGTCGTCCACGGTCTGCGGCTGGAGCAGCGGGTGGTCGGACGTCAGCCCCGCGAGCACAGACGCGACCAGGTCGCCGCCGCCCGCCCAGTCGTCGGGTTCGAGGACGACGACCCCGCGCTGGACGTTCGGCTGCTCGAGCGCGACGACGGACAGCCCGGCGAGGAACCGTTGGGCGCGCAACGCCGGCGGGTCGTTGCCGTCGACGAGCCGCTGGAGACCAGGGTCCGATCCGAGCGCTGTGACCTGCCCCTGCTGGCTGCGCACGACGAACGGCTGCGCCGGCGTGAACTGCTCGTTGCGCGGCGCGAGATCGGCGCCGTCGAGGATCACCCGGTCCACGCCGGCATCCCGGAGCCGCGCCAGCGACGCGTCGTTGGCCGGGCGGGCGATCTCGGTCCTCGGGTCGACCCGGGTGCCGAGGAGACCGCCGAGCTTGTCGGTTCCCTGCGCGAGCTCGAGCCCCACCTCGGTGCTGAGACCGCCGCTGACGAGTGAGCGCACGTCGACCGGCACGTACGGGCCGGCGAGCACCTGCGACCGGCCGAGGGCGTCGTTCATCGCGTCGAGCGAAGTCGCCAGCGCCGGGTCCTCGCGGGCGAGCTGGGTCCACGACTCGAGCGTCTCGGGCCCCGGCGCGAGCGTGACCGGTACGCCGGAGTTGGCGATGGCGATCGCCCGGCGGCCGAGCCGCCCGTCGGGTTGCAGCTGCGAGACCACCTCGGGATCGGGCTTGCCGTCGACCTGGTACGCGGGCTGGGCGACCATCGGCAGCACCCACGTCACGCCGAGGCGCTTCCCGATCGTCGGGTTGCCGTTGGCGCCGGGCGCCACCGCCACCACCGGCGTCACGAACCCGGCCAGCTGGGTGCCGTCGGGCTGGCGCAGGTCGACGTCGAGCGGGTACACGCCCGTCCGGCGCAGCGGCAGGCGCGTGGTGTCGCTCGGCCCGTCCTCAGGCTGGAGCGCGAACGTGAGCGTGCGGCTGCCGTCGGCGTCGGGGGGGAAGAGGTCGAGCGGGAGCTCGACGTGGCCTTGGACGGGGCCGAGATTCTTCCCTTGCAGAGCGTTCTCGTAGCCCGACCGTGACGACACCGCCCCGTAGGCCGTGACGCTGACCATGAGGCCCGGGGTCGCGGCGGCGGGCCCCTGCACCTGCAGCCGCAGCGGGAGGTTGCCGCCGACGGTGACCCACGCGGGCTCGCCCGTGAGGACGAGGCGGGATGCGCCCGACGCCGTCGTCGGCGGCGGGTTCACGCCGGCAGCCGCGGGAGCGGCGGCGACCACGAACGCGGCGCCGGCCGCGAGAAGGCTGAGCGCGGCTCGCGTCGTCCGCGTCACAGCGTCCGTCCGAGCACGCACAGGCCGACCGGCAAGCGCCGGAAGCCGCACGACTCGTACAGCGCGAGCGCGGCCGTGTTGCCGAGTTGCGTGTTGACGAGTGCGCGCTCGGTGGACCGGCGGCGCAACCACCAGAGCGCGTCGGCGACGAGTGTCCGACCGACGCCGCGATGGCGCGCCGTCGGGTGGACGGCGATTCGCTGGAGGTATCCGTTGCGCCCCGCGCGTCCGGTGACCGCGTACCCGGAGACGTGCGTGTCGGTGCTCCTGGTGACGCGAAAGCGCGTCACCGGCGTCGCGTGCAGGGCGTCGGCGAGGCCGTCGCCATCGAGTCGCCAGTTGCCGTCGAACGCGCTCGCGTCGAGCGCCAGGACCGCGCCGCGGTCGTCACGGCGGGCGCGGCGGGTCGAGCCGGTGGGGCGAGGGAGCTGGTCGAGGTCGTGGGCGAGCAGGTGGAGGCGCTCGCGCACTCCGAACCCGGCATCGACGAAAGGGAGCGAGTCGGCGGGGCTGAGGGCGCTCGTGACGACGGCGTTGTACCGGCCGGCGCGGAGGAACCCGAGGCACCGCTCGATGACGGCGGGCGTCGGCGGCACCTCGACCCCGATCGTCAGGTGGGCGACGTCGGAGCGCGACCGCCACGGGCCGACGCGCGCCCATCCACCTTGCCAGCGGAGGGTGTGGACGCTCATCGAGCCAAGCGAGAGACGGAAGACGCGGTGCCGAGGTGCCTCATGGCGACGCGCGAGCGTAACCGCGGGGTCGCGCGGCAGCCGAGCACCACACGATCGGGAGACGCACCGGTACCGTGGCGGCAGCGGCGGCGGCGGGTTTGCCGACCGTCGCCGCAGAGCCGGAGCTTGCGACGGCGCCAATAGAGGCGACAGAAGGGAGACGCCGTGCTTCTCGTCGGCGCCGATCCGCGCTTCGCGGACCACGATCCCGGGCGGGGCCACCCCGAGCGGCCGGCCCGCCTCGAAGCCGCGCACGCCGGCCTCGCGCAGGCGGCGCGCGACCTGGATGCCGACGCCGACGCGCTCCTCGCGCCGCTCCCCGCGCGTGACGCCACGCCCGAGGAGATCGCTCGAGTGCACACACCGGCGCACGTCGCCCGGCTCGAGGCGCTGGCCGAACGGGGCGGCGGCAGGATCGATCCCGACACGGCGATGTCGGCCGGGTCGTGGGCGGCGGCCGTACGGGCGGCGGGCACCGGCCTCGCAGCAGTCGAAGCCCTCGCGGGCGGCACCGCCGACGCCGCCTTCCTTGCGCTGCGACCGCCCGGTCACCACGCCCGGCCCGAGGGCGCGATGGGCTTCTGCCTGCTCAACAACGTCGCGATTGTTGCGGTGGCGTTGGCCGACCGAGGCGAGCGCGTCCTGGTCGTCGACTACGACGCGCACCACGGCAACGGGACGCAGGAGGTGTTCTACGACGACGCGCGGGTCGCGTACGTCTCGTTGCACGAGTGGCCGCTCTACCCGGGAACCGGGCGCCTCGAGGAAGTGGGGTCTGGTGAAGGGCTCGGCACGACGTGCAACGTCCCGGTCCCCGCCGGTGCAACCGGCGACGTGTACCTCCGCGCGTTCGACGAGGTGGTCGCGCCGCTGAGCGCGCGCCACGCGCCGGACTGGGTCCTGGTGTCGTGCGGCTTCGACGCCCATCGCGCCGACCCGCTCACCGGTCTCGGACTGTCGGCAGGCGACTACGCCGCGCTCGCGACGCGTGTGGTGCAGCTCGCGGCGCGTCAAGGCCGCGTGATCGTCTTCCTCGAGGGCGGTTACGACCTCGATGCGGTACGCGACGGCACGGCGTCCACCGCGGCGGCGCTCGTCGGCGAGACGGTGACACCGGTCGAGGCGCCCACGTCGGGCGGTCCAGGCCGCGACGTGGTCGACGCGGCGCGCGACCTGTGGCGCGAGGTCGCGCCCTAGGCGCTCGACTCCGCAGGCTCGGTGTCGGCGTCGCGCTTCTCCCCGTCGCTCGACGGCTCGCGCAGCATCTCGGCCAGCCCTCCGACGGCGCCGAACAGGCCGCTCATCTCCGTGGGCAGGAAGATCTTCGTGGCCTGACCGTTGGCCACCACCCGCAGCGCCTCCAGGTATTTCAGCGCCAGGAGGTCGGGAGTGGGGTTGCCGTCATGCACGGCGGAGAACACCGCTCGGGTTGCGGAAGCTTCGCCTTCCGCCACCGCGGTCTGGCGGTACTTCTCGGCGTCGGCCAGCCGTTGGATGGCCTCCGACTGCCCCTGCGCCTCGAGGATGGCGGCTTGCTTGTCACCCTCGGCGCGCGTGATGGCCGCCTCGCGTACGCCTAGGGCCTCGGTGACGACGGCGCGCCTCGTGCGCTCGGCCTGCATCTGATGGTGCATCGACTGCACGACGTCGGGCGGCGGGTCGATGCGCTGGATCTCCACCCGGACCACGCGCACGCCCCACTTGTCGGTGGAGTCGTCGAGAATGTCGCGCAGATGTGTGTTGATCTTGGCGCTCGACGTGAGAGCGTCGTCGAGGGCGAGGTCGCCGATCAGGTTCCGCAAGTTCGTCTGCGCGAGCTTCGTGACCGCGAGCTCGAAGTTGGCGACGTTGTACATGAGCCGCTTGGCGTCGGTTGCCTCGTGGTACACGATCGCGTACACGCTGACCACGACGTTGTCCGACGTGATCACCTCCTGCGCCGGCACCTCCACGACTTGCTCCCGCATGTCGACGAGGTGCACGCGGTCGACGAACGGGACGATGACCCGCAGCCCCGGATCGACGGTCCCCTTGTACCGGCCCAACCGCTCGACGACACCGCGCTGGTACGGCCGCACGATCTTGATGCAGCTGAACGCGAGAACGAACAAGAGGAAGGCCACCACGGCCAGGACGATGATTGCTGCCATCGGACAGCTCCTTCGGCGACGACCGTCAGCCGGGCGCTGGCGGCGAGCCCGGCTCGGTGCGGCCGGGCGTGACTCCCCGCGGCGCGACGTCGATGCGCCACGGGCTGACGACAACTCGCGTGCCGGTCACGTGCGTCACGAGCACGGTGGCGCCGGCGGCGACTCCCATGCCGTTGGTGCTCTCGGCGCGCCAGGTCTCGCGGTCCAGCCGCACCATGCCGGTCTCGTGCTTGCCGGGCGGGATCGCGGTGACGACGGTGGCCGTGCGGCCTTCCCACCGGTTGGCGCCGACGGGGTGCACTTCGTCCCGGCCTTCGAGCCGGCGACCAAGGGGAACGAGCGCAGCGAGGCTGACGGCGGTCACCCCGACGAACAGCGCCCACTGGATGACGGCTCCGCCCCCCACGAATGCCGCCACCCCCGCCGCGGCGGCGCCGATGGCGAACGAACCCATGAAGAAGAGGACGGGCGTGAACACCTCCGCGAGGGCGAACACGACCACGGCGACCAGCCAGATCCAGCGCCAGGTCTCAGGAGAGTTCACGTCCATGGCCGCGGCTCCTGCCTTCCTGCCGCGACGGTATCGCAGCAATCCCTCGTGGGACGCAGCGCGGACGCGCGAGCGGGGTCGCGCCGGTTACGGGACCGGGATCAGCTGGCGCGGACGCCGCGGAATGCCCGCTCGAGGAGCGGCGTGCGGGCGTCGAGCATGTCGTCGAGCTCGCTCCGTGCTCTCGCGGGGACCAGCTCGTCGACCACGGACTCGGGCCGGCGGTAGTCGAACAACCGCCATCCACGCGGAGGGCGGGTGGCGTCGGCGTGGTGGAGGCAGAGGCGCCCGGTCGCCTCGGGCTCGTCGAGCGGGTGCAGCCAGACGGCTCGGCGCGCGGCGTCGAATCCGATCGCCGCCGCTGCCGGTTCGTTGCAGCCAGGCCGCCCGCAGCCCCTCATGGCCTCAACGTATAGAAGGCATCGGGTGAAATGGTGGATGGTCGGCGAGAATGAGCGCGTGACCCCGATCCCGCCGCGCTTGCGGCCGCTCCTCGACGCGGAATCCCCGGCGCAGCAGCTGGCCGGGCGGCTCGTCGCGGCAGGACACCAGTGCTACCTCGTCGGCGGTAGCGTCCGCGACGCCCTCCTCGACGTGTCACCGGACGAGAAGGAGTTCGACGTCGACCTGGCAACCGATGCCCGGCCCGACGAGGTGGAGAGCCTCGTGCGCGGGTGGGCCGACAGCGTGTGGCTCCAAGGCCAGCGCTTCGGGACCGTCGGCTGCAAGAAGGCTGGTGTCACCATCGAGGTCACGACGTTTCGTGCCGACGTGTACCGGCCCGAGAGCCGCAAGCCCGAGGTCGCGTTCGCGGACGACATCGAGACGGACCTGTCGCGGCGCGACTTCACGATCAACGCGATGGCGCTGCGCCTCCCCGAGCCCGAGCTCGTCGACCCGTTCGACGGCGCGGCGGATCTCGCGGCCCGTCGCCTGCGCACGCCGCTCGCGCCCGAGGTGTCATTCGTCGACGATCCGCTTCGCATGCTGCGGGCGGCGCGCTTCATCGCCGCGTTCGACATGCAGCCCGACCCCGAGCTCGTCGCCGCAGTCGAGGAGCTGCACGGGCGGCTGGAGATCGTGAGCGCCGAGCGCATCCGCGACGAGCTCGCGAGGCTGCTGACGGTGCGCGACCCGTCGGCGGGCTTGTGGTTCCTGTGTCGCACGGGCCTGGCCGACGAGTTCCTGCCCGAGCTCAACGCGCTCCAACTCGAACAGGACCCGATCCACCAGCACAAGGACGTGCTCGCGCACACCATCGCGGTCGTGAGCAAAACGGCCCCGGACCTGAGCGTGCGGCTCGCCGCGTTGCTCCACGACATCGGCAAGCCCAAGACGCGCTCAGTCGGCCCCGGCGGCGTGAGCTTCCACCACCACGAGGTCGTGGGCGCGCGTATGGCGGAGGAGCGGTTGCGCGCGCTGCGGTTCCCGAACGACGTCGTCGATGACGTCGCCCGGCTCGTCTATCTCCATCTGCGCATCCACACGTATGCGATGGGCTGGACCGACCGTGCGGTGCGCCGCTACGCGCGCGACGCCGGTCCGTTGCTCGTGCCGCTCAACCATCTCGTGCGTCAGGACTGCACGACCCGGAACAAGGCGAAGGCACGCGCGCTGCAACGCCGCATCGACGAGCTCGAGGAGCGCATCGCGCGGCTGCAAGAGCAGGAGGAGCTCGACCGGATCCGCCCGCCGCTCGACGGTCGCCAGGTGATGGCGTTCCTCGGCGTCGAGCCCGGCCCCCTGGTCGGCGACGCGCTCGATTTCCTGCTCGAGGTCCGCCTCGACGAGGGTCCGATCGACGAAGCCAACGCGTACGAGCGGCTCGGGGCGTGGGCGCGCGAGCACGGCATCCAGCCCGCGCACTGACCGTCAGATCCCCTCCTTGCGCGCCCGCCACACGATCGTGCGGGGGACCAGTGCGTCGAGCGTCGGGCGCGGCTCGCCGACGATGTCGACCCGGAAGCCGCTGCGGGTCAGCGCGTGGAACACGTCGCTCACGGTCCGGACATGGAGTTTGATCGGCTCGCCGTCGCGCTCGACCGTGACCGGCTCGTCCGTGAAGTACGACATGCGGACGATGGCGTCGATCGGCGTCGACGGGCTGTCCGGCGGCGCCCGACCGACGCAGAGCGCGATCGGGTGGTCGAACGAGAACACGAACATCGCCCGGTTCTTGAGCACGCGGTGAACCTGGCGCACGGCCCGACTCAGGTCGTCGACCTCACCCAGCGCGTACGCGCTGAACGCGAGGTCGATCGACTCGGCCCGCAAGAACGCAAGGTCGGCGAGGTCACCGTGGTGCCACTCGATTCGCGCGTCGGCGCGAGCGGCGAGGGCGCGCCCTCGCTCGAGCATCTGGTTCGACGCGTCGACGCCGATGACGGTCGCTCCCTGCCGGGCCAGCGCCACCGTGGCCTGACCCGCGCCGCAGCCCAGGTCCAGCACGCGCTTGCCCGCGACGTTCCCCAACAGTCGCAGGTCGTCCTCGGTCGGGCCGTCGGGCCCGTACCAGACGACGTCGGTGGACGGATCCTCGCGTCGCTGCGACGCGATGTGGTCCCAGCTCTCGGTGTTCGTCACCGGCTCATTGTGGCCACCGGCGGCCGGCCACGCTGGACCTCACCCGCCCCGGGCGAAGGCCCCCACCATCTGTCGGAGTTTCAGCCGGATGGAGGCCCATCGTCCGGTCCTCGAGCCACGGGACGTGGTCGCACCGGCCGATGTGCACCCGTCCGCCTCGAGGCTGACGTCGATCTGGCTGGTGAGCGCCTGGGTCTTGGAGATCGGAGTGACGCGGCTCGCGACCGAGCCGGCGCGCCCCTACACTGCCCCCGCGACCGGGCCGACCAAGGAGAGGTGATGCCGAGGCACGTCGACTACGCCCTCGCACGCCGAGCGGTCCTGCGTGACCTCCGCCGCGGCGCGCTGACGCGGCTCGACGTGTGCGACGCCCATCCCGAGCTCCTCCGAGCCGGGCGCAACGTCGGCGAGCCCGCGCCGCACGACTGCCCGATCTGCGGGTCGGAGCGCGTGCGATTCGTCTCGTACGTGTACGGCGACACGCTCAAGCAGGCCAACGGCCGCTGCATCACCTACGAAGGCGAGCTCGACAAGCTCGACGCGTCGTTCGACGAGTTCGCGTGCTACGTCGTCGAGGTCTGCCTCGACTGTCGTTGGAACCACCTCGACCGTCGCTATCTGCTCGGCCGTCGCCACGCCGGCTGAGCGCGGCCGGTCCGGGGCGGGTCAACCTTCGTCGCTCTCCTCGTCGTCCTCGACGAGCTCGTGGGGGTACTGCGAGCGGCACGACACGCACCACAGCTCGGACTCCTCGACCACCTGGTGCGACCCCGGCCGATCCCAGGACTCGGGCGTCACGTAGATGCGCCGGACGAGGGCGAGCTCCTCGTCAGGGAAGGCGCAGTTCTCGCAGACGCGCTGGGTCACCTTGTGAGGCTACGCTCGACGTGCCGCCGGGAGCCGTGGGTGCCCCGGACGGTGGAGGTACGGAGATGACGGCTGCGTCGTCGCCCCCCGACTCACGCGCGCCGCTCAGCGCGCCCGACATCCGGGCCCGCAAGGGCGACGGGTCGCCGCTGGTGATGGTGACCGCGTATGACTACCCGTCGGCGCGGGTTGCCGACGCCGCCGGCGTCGACATGATCCTCGTCGGCGACACGCTGGCCATGGTGGTCCTCGGGTACGAGGACACGCTCCAGGTCACGACCGACGACATGGCCCACCACGTGGCCGCCGCCGCCCGGGCGAAGCCCCAGGCCCTCCTCATCGGGGACCTGCCCTGGCTGAGCTACCACGTGTCCCACGAGGAGACCGTCCGCAACGCCGCCCAGCTCGTTCGCGCCGGCGCGGCGGCGGTGAAGCTCGAAGGCGGGCGCAAGCGGCTCGCGTCGGTCGAGGCCATCCTCGACGCCGAGATCCCGGTCATGGGCCACGTCGGTCTCACGCCGCAGTCCGTCCATGCCCTCGGTGGCTTCAAGGTGCAGGGCAAGCGCCTCGACGCCGCCCGGCTGATCGTCGACGACGCCGTCGCGCTCGCCGAGGCGGGGTGCTTCGCGATCGTGCTCGAGTGCGTGCCCGACGCGGTCGCGCGGATGATCACCGAGTCAGTTTCCGTCCCGACGATCGGCATCGGCGCCGGACGCCATTGCGACGGGCAGGTGCTCGTGTACCACGACCTGCTCGGACTCGAGGACCGCATGAAGCCGAAGTTCGTGCGCCGGTACGCGTCGCTCAAGGCCGACGCGACCGCGGCCGTGGCCCGGTACGCGGACGACGTTCGCGCGGGGCGGTTCCCCGCGAGCGACGAGACGTACCACGTGGCCGACGACGTCGCCGAGGCCATCGGCCTGTACGGCACCGCTCCCGCGTGACGTCCGGCCGTCGGGCGGCGGTGGCGGCCGTGACGCTGGCGGTCGCGGCGGTGCTGATCGGCGGCGGGCTCGTACTCCTGCTGCGCGGCGGCGACAACGGCACCGCCACGCCCAGCGGCGCGTTCGCGACGGCGCTCGCCGGCGCCCGTCCCGCGTCGGCGCCGTTCGCGGGGCTCACCGAGGTGCGGCTCGACGTCGGCGGCAACTGCCACCGCATCGTGCTCGCCGACGACGTCGACGAGCGCTCGACCGGGCTCATGGGCCGGCGCGACCTCGGTCGGTACTCCGGGATGCTGTTCGTCTTCGACGGGCCGAGCTCGTCGGCGTTCACGATGTCGGACGTGCCCGTTCCGCTCGACATCGGCTTCTACGACGCCGCCGGGCGCCCGATCGACCGGCTCGAGATGCAGCCTTGCCCGGACCGGTCGCCGGCCGAGTGCCCCGTATACCTGGCGAAGGGCCCGTACCGGTACGCGCTCGAGACGCTCGGCGGCCAGTTGTCGTCGGGCGCGCTCAGCTCGTGTTCGTGATCTCGCCGCCCTCCCGTCGTCCGGCGACGGTGAAGACGATCGCGAAGTACATCGCCAGCGCGGCGTAGACGATCAGGCACGCCACCGGGCTGACGAACGCCAGCGGGATCGACAGCCCGTACACAACCGGGCCGACCACCGCCGCCCGGCGCGCCCGCCGCGCTTCTTCCGCGCCCACGCTGTCGACCAGCAGGGTCGGGACACGCGCCAGATAGGTCCAGACCGCGATGAACGCCAGCCCGATCAGCGCCATGTTGAGGCCGTAGACGGCGGCCGCGACGTGGGCGTTGTCGCCCTTGCGGATGTACTCCCCGAGCAGCTGCGTGGGAAACGGCAGGAAGGCAACCGTGAGCAGGAGCAGGAGGTTGAGGAACAGCAACGGCCGGTCGACCGACCGGATCTGCTGGAAGATCTCGTGGTGGTTGACCCAGATGATGCCGATGATGACGAAGCTGACGACGTAGGCGGCGTACGACGGCCAGAGGCTCAGCAGGTCGCCGGCCAGGTCGCCCGGCCGTGCGTCCGGCGCACGTACCTCGAGGATGAGGAGCGTGATGGCGATTGCGAACACGCCGTCGCTGAAGGCCTCGACCCGGGTCTTCGGCATCGCCCGATCGTAGGGTCGGCACGCGAGCGTCCCTCGTGGCTGTCGTACCCCGTCGCTAAGGTCTGTATCGATAGGCCACGTCGGAGGTTGCTAGCCTGAACTGTTCCAACTCAGCCTGCTCCTTGCCGTCCGGCTCGCCGGGCGCAGCCGGGAGCCCGTCCGACCTGCGGCGCAGGTCACGGTCCACAGGAGGTACGAGCCCTTGCGGCCGTACGAGGTCATGATCATCTTCGACGCGGACCTGGAAGAGGAGACGATCCGGGCCGCGGTCGACCGGTTCCTCCAGCTCATCCAGTCGAAGGGCGCCGAGCCCGGTTCCGTCGACTACTGGGGGAAGCGGCGCTTCGCCTACGAGATCAACCACCGCACGGAGGGCTACTACGTGGTCCTCCAGGCGAGGGCCGAGCCGCAGGTGATGCAGGAGTTGCACCGGGTGCTCTCCCTGGCTGACGAGGTACTCCGTCACAAGGTGCTCCACATTCCTGAGCGGGTCTACGGACCCCCGAAGACAGCGAGCGCCGGCGCGGCGGACGCATAGGGAGGAAACACCATGGCGAATGGCAACACGGTGACGGTCGTGGGGAACCTGACCCGCGATCCCGAGCTCCGCTACACGCCGAGCGGCGCGTCGAACACGCGCTTCGGCGTAGCGGTGAACCGACGCTGGATGGACCGCAACACCAACGAGTGGCAGGAGGCGACGAGCTTCTTCGACATCGTGTGCTGGCGCGAGATGGCCGAGAACGTCAGCGAATCGCTCGCCAAGGGCTCGCGCGTCGTGGTCACCGGCCGGCTCGAGCAGCGCAGCTACGAGGACCGCGACGGCAACCGGCGCAACGTCGTCGAGATCATCGCCGACGAGGTCGGGCCGAGCCTGCGGTTCGCGACCGCCCAGGTCACGAAGAATGACCGTCGTGGTGGCGGCGACTTCGGGGGCGGGGGCGACTCCGGCGGCGGACGGGGCGGGGGGCGTGGGGGCGAGAGCCCCCAGCCCGCCACCACCGGTGGCTCGGGCGGCGGCGACGATCTCGGCGAAGAGCCGTTTTGAGCTCCTGAAACCGAATCTCTGCATCTGATCACCGACGAGATGAGCTGACCGACGATGGCGAGAGACAAGAAGAAGAAGTCCCAGGCGGCCGACCGGCGCCGCCCGATCAAGAAGAAGGTGTCGATCCTCTCCTCGGAGAACATCGACTGGATCGACTACAAGGACGTCAACCTGCTCCGCCGCTT
>WNGA01009754.1_pt1 | contig 17070 bp, 17 predicted proteins | sample 5400061 | NCBI WGS metagenome assembly WNGA01 (sample SAMN13153366, study PRJNA577476) | soil metagenome | isolation source: 100 cm soil or saprolite under grassland replicate 2 | place: USA:California | collected 2016-06-15 | reverse complement strand
GCATACGAGGACCTGGCCGAAACAGGGGCGGTCGAGCCCTTCCTGACCTGACCGGCAAAGACTGGTGGACGCCGCTGCACGACCGCCTGACCGTACGCCACCCCGAGGCACAGACCCTTGAACGGGCGCTGCACGAGCTGGGCCTGTCGCCGCATCCGCGCGTGATCCTGCTCGTCGAGGGTGAAACCGAAATGGAGCATGTCCCGGCGCTGCTGGCCGAATTCGGCCTGACCCAGCCGCAACAGGTGCGAGTGATCGACACCAAGAGTTCGAGCATCAACGCCCAACTCATTGCCCGTTACGGAATCACGCCGCGTGTCGGCCGCCAGGTGGGCGATCGCTGGCTGCTGGACGCCTCGCCGACCGCGCTGGTGATCGCCATGGACCCCGAAAACCACTTCGCCACGCAGGCACAGTGCGAGGCCGTACGCAAGAACCTCCAAGACGCCATACGCGCCGAAGTCCGACGTCAGGGTGCCGACATCGGGCAAGACGAGCTGGATTTCCTAGTCAGCATCCACACCTGGGGTGTCGACAAATACGAGCTGGCCAACTTCACCGACGACGAGCTGGTCCCGGCCGTGACAGCACTCGCCACGCGACAGAACAACCCGCGCATCAGCCTTCCGACATGGGAACAGGATTTGCGGGCCGCGTTGGCGGCAGCGCGCACCGCCAATGACGACATTCAAATGGCCCTCGGCCGGGGCATGCACATGCGCGAAGACAAAATCGGCCTGGCCAAGCTGCTGTGGCCAACCTTGCGCGCCAAGTGCGATGCGGAATACATCGACAATAAGGTGTCCACGCCGGTTCTCAAGGTGGTGCTTGAAGTGGTCCGCTTGGTGGACCACCTGACCGGTGTTTTCGGACTGACTGGTCCGGCGGGAGATGACAACAGCGCTGGAACTCGCAGCTAACTTGTGAACCAACCTGTGGCTGCCTCATATATATATAGGAATAGACGCTAGCCCAACCAATAGCTCGAATTCATGCTGGGGTCAGGCACGAGATCGCTCTCGACAATTCGAAGCTCGCCGTTTTGGTCTTGCCAGTCATCCACTGCCGTGCGCGCTGCGTTCACCTCGCGGCATTGCTTCTCCGACAAATAGAATCGGAGCGACTTGACACGATCCCAAGCGGGCGACAGATTCGCGAAATCCGGTGGCCGCGTGGCGGCGAGACTGACATATCGCTCCACAGCGCGGGACACTTCATCCTGCCGCACCCGAGGGTGAAGCCACGGAAGGATGTCGATCGTCCCGTCGGAGCTGTACACGACCACAACCGCCGAGGGAGGATCGGTGTTAAGGTAGCGAACCGCATTGTTGAAGCGGCTCCCGCGCGCCGGATCACCTTGACCGGCCGCTCGACCATCCAGAATGACTCCAATCGCGTGACACTCGCCTTGGGAATCCACTAGAACAGCACCATCCATGGCTGTTAGCTGGCTCAATAGGTCAGACGATAGCCGAACAGGTTCGACCTCCCATGATTGAGGGGACAGCCTTTGGGCCTCCTCGCTCGCAGCGGTAGATATGACGAGCATGGCACCGTGCTCGTTTCGTCCCGCCGCCCGCGCGAGAGCAACCAGTGCCTCAACATCTGCACCTGGAATCAGGCGTTCAATCCGATCCCTCAGCTCGCCCTCGTCGAGGACATGCACAGGAAGATGGGCCGCGCCGTCGCGGACACTCAGTAGCGGACGGTCGTCGTGGCAGAGATCCCAGGCTCCTCGGCCAAGCACTGAAACTACGAACACCGTTTCGGTCCGTGGATCGTAGCTCGGAAGTACCCGGCCAAGTCCGTATACGTCTCCCTCGCCTACTAGGAGACCAACGTCGGAGTCGCTGGCTTCCATGAGTTTGCGAACCGCGCGTGTCTTACGAAGGCCAACTGGCTGCAGGATCCGGACGAGAACCTCCACGGCCGGATCCCCGGGCTTAGCCAGGATCAACTTACCTACGCCAGCGCGACCTTCATAGGGGAGTGCTGAAACACTACTGAGCAATGAGTCAGTGTTGTGTCCGAAGAAGTAGCCCGAGCATAGGAGTGCAGAGCCGACCATTCGCGCTGTTGCTCTGCGAACAACAGCGGCGGGCTCGGAGTCGACAAGTCCGCCGCCCCGTCCGGGGTTAGGTAGATGCAAGGTCATCTTGGCATGATGCAAGATGTCGTTAATTACAGCATGTACCAGCGACGGGCTAACGCTGTACCGATTGCGTTCCGTGGTGTTTAGCTGTGGGACCAAGGCGATTGCGTCTGTCAATACACTCAAGACCACGTGGACGTCATAGTCATCTACACGTGTCGACTGGCTAGCAAAGTAACTCATGCCTTCGCCGGCGGAATGAGCCTCGAAGACCTCGACGATCGCCTGGGCACGCATTCGGTCTCGTAGTGCCTGCTGCCGCTCTTCATGAAGCAGAGGGTCGGTGTGGATCATGTTGTGGTCGGGATGCTGGTCGTACAGGGTGGCGGCGCGTTGGACAATCTCGGCGAAGTCGGACGGCTCGTGCGGGCCAGTTTCTGGCTCTATGCATACATTGAACGGATGGTCTCCCGCCACTCTGAACCCGACCAAAATTGCTTCCGGGCTTCCATCGAAGCCGATCGCCTCCAGCGCCATCTCGGCCGCGACTCGCACAGATATGCGAAAGTGAGGTTGGTAGCCCCACATGAACTGGATTATTGTTCTATCGCTAGGCATAGGTCCGCTATCTCCTTGACCCGACAAAGGGATTAGGTGTTCCGAAATCGGCTGCGTTGAGTGCCGACTCCGCCCCTCCGTAGTGCTTAGGACTCCATTCGGCGAAACGCAGCTCGCCACGGGTCAGCCGGTCTGTGAAGTACTCGCCACTTAGCTCGTCACCGTTGGCCCCTCCTATCCACAGTTCCGCCGCACCGCAATGCCGCTCACTCCGGTGGCGAACGGTCGGGCGCGGCGTATTCTCGTAAAGCCAATTTAGTGACCAACGGCCGTCCGATACTCGGGCGAGTTGCGCGTGTTTTGAGATCGACGACGACTCGTCCGTGAATAGGGTGATGCTAAGAGCGGATGCGGTTTGCGTGATACGGAGCGCAATCGGGATGGGCGGAACCTGTGTCCCGTCAGGACGGACGTACGAGGAAACTAAAGTCCCCCGCCATGTGCCAGCGAGCGACGGTGTACCCGTGAGCCGGCGTACCCATTTCCACCGCCATATGTAGCGTTCATAGGCTATCAGGCAGACAGTGACAGCAGTGCCGCCAATAGAGTAAAGCTTGAGTGGCGTCGGCGAGAGCGGCTTGCCGGTGAGCAGAGCAAGTATCAACCAAACAACAGCAACGATGCCGATGATGACCTGTTGCTTGGTACGGCTCAACATCTCGCTCTCACGCGTCCTTCAGCATTAATAAACTCCACGCCTCTTGCGCGAGGCTGTGCGCGTCCTCCATCGTCCATTTCTGCTCCGGGCCGAAGAGCTCCTTGATGCCGTTCGGTTCGTACCAGGAGGCCGCGTCGCCGTCGCCGCCCGTGCCGTTGTAGATGTGGGTGAGCACGTTCTTCAGATCCCTAGTGAAAGTAGGGAACAGACCGGTGCCAAACTTGCTGTTTGGCACACAGTAGACCAGGCACTCCATGAAATAGCTGGGCAACTCTTTGATCTTCCCGGCATCGACCAGGTCATTCTCGATTCGCTTCAGGATGCGAACAAGATACTTGTAGCGCTTGCTTGTACGGTTGTTCTTGGTGATACCGTTCTTGTGCTGCTGCTCGGGGTAGTTGATAACCCAGGTACCATCGGTTCGCCGCGTAGTCGTGCCTTCGTGATACCTGACCCATCCCCAGGAGTCGTAGTAGTACAGACGATGCTCAAACGAAGGTACGACATCGGCGCTGACACGGGTGCTACCTTCGCTTATTGTGATGGCCGTCTTCCCGGTCGTGTCGCACTCCGAGCCGAACTTGGCGCGAAGGCATCGTTCGAGTTCCGCTCGTAGTTGCCCCTCACCGAGGTGCGGGATCGTAACGTCACCCCCCTTCGGTCTGTCGGCTTCTTTGAGCGCACTTGCTTTGAAGTAGTTGAAGCCCTCGTGAATAACTGCGATGTCAACGTCACTGTCCTGCCGGACGTTGGTGTTGTTGGTATAGGAGCCCTTAGGCAATATGCGCAGCGAAATGTCTTTGAACCCCGGCCAGCCCGCGAGCGCCTGGCGTACCATACGCTCGGCGCGGTCTTGCTTGTCTTTCTCGTTGTCGCTGGACGGATTCTTGTAGTTACTGAGTTTGTCTTCGAGCGCAGTCATTAGTGTATTCTCCCTTCGTCGGCAGCCACCCATGTCGCCGACGCGGCTTCAAGATCTATTATGAACATAAATTCATGATCGTCAACCAATATGAACATAAATTCATGATCGTCAACCAAGTAGTCGCCGGCGCTTGACAGCCAGCTCGACCAACTCATTTCGATCTCCAACAAATGATCACTGCGGTGGGGTGTCGCCCGGCACGTTACCCCCACCGTCCGACAGTTCTGGGGCCTGCTGTCGAGCAACCTGGCGACCGAACGGGTTCGCGAGCGGCTAATACCCCAAGTCCTTCCGCATCGCCGCGATGACGTTCATCTCTTGGATCATGTGCACCTCGCCGCGCGTCACCACGTCTCCGCTGATCTTCATCTCGTCGATGACGCCTGACGCCACGTCCCGGATCTCCTTGGTTGACACCAGAACCAATGCCTGGAACCGGAAGTACAGCTCGTGCATCGCTCCCCGGAGCTGGTCGCCGGGCGATGGCGAACCCTCTTCCAACTCGTCGTCACGAGCGGCCGGCCAGGCAGTCATCACAGCCTCGTTGAACGTGTGGAGCGCCGTCAGGAAGTGGATGTACGCCTCGCGCCGTTCAGTACGCATCACGCTGTCCTGCCTGTACAGCTCGTTGGCTACAGTGAGGTCCCGCTGGAGCTGTCGAGAGTGCCGAGCCGTCAACCACGCAACGAACGAGGACATGCCGCCACCGACCACCGCGCCACCCAGGCCGATCAGGGCTGTGGTGAGGTTAGCTGCCATCGTTCCTCGCTCCTCCCAGCCGATGATCCATTGCAAGCGTTGTCACGTGCTTCGCGCGTCATCCCACCGCCGCAGCTCATCGCGGATGACCGTCAACGCGTTGATCGTCTGCACGCGGACCGAGTCCCAGGCTCCAGCCCAGTTCGGCGGAGCGTCGTGGATGCCAAGCTCGCGCAGCTTCGCCGTAAGGCCGCCGCCCTGACTAATGCCGTGCTGTATGGCGTTGCGTGCCTGGCGTACACGGCGCAGCGTCTGGAGGGCGTTGGCGATCGCCGGGTGATGCGCGACCGGAAGCTGGTGCAGCAGGCACTTCTCCAGCCCATCGAGGCTGCCTTTGATCTCGTCGTCGGCCAGGCTGGACGGCAGCAGACTCTTATCGACCTTCAGCTTGTCGATGGTGTCCGCCAGCGCGCTGAGCCGCGACTCGAACTCGGGCCGGCTGGTGCAGTCGTGGGATAGCGCGGCTGCGCCGGTGAAGGTGCCGGGCACGGCAAGCCGTTTGGTCTTGCCGAAAGCCAGGCGCCAGAAGGCGTCCAGGCTCTCGAACGCTTCCGGCAGACTGAACGGCGAGATCGGTTCCAATAGCGGCGACTCGACCTCGACGATCCGCTGCCAACAGTCGTTCATCGCCGGCTGGCAGGCGCGCGGCACTTTGATCGCCTGGCGGCCAAGGTCGCATGTCGCCTCGTGAAGCTCGCGCTCCACGTAATCGCTACTGCTGGGCGAAGCGTTGGCCTTGGGTTTGGCATGCACCTTCGGGTGTAGCAGGTGCGAGCACAGGAAGTCGTCACTCGGTAGGCCGCATCCCGCGCAGAGCGGACGGGAGGTTGGGGCAACTGTTCTCCCGCCAATGACCAGCTTGGTCGGGTCCGCGCGGACGTCGGCCGCGCAGTACAGGTCGCGCCGTACACGCTCCTGGTAGCTGCACGACTTGCTGGTGGCGAGTTCCAGGAGCTGGGGTAGGTCGTCGTCGGTCAGTTCCCAGCGCTGCGAGGGCACATCGGGCGTGGCGTTGGTGGCGAGAAGGTCCGCAACATACGACTCCACGCGACGTACCCCATACAACAGGATCGCCCGTCCGATGGCGTAAAAGGCGTCCTTGTCTGGCATGCCCAGGCGCCCGAGGTCGGACATGGCGTTGACCGCGTGAACGAAGTCGAGCTGCACCCAGGCGGTGAACAGAAGTTCGCCGCCCACGCGTGCCTTGAGGCACGGTACGAACGGGTAGTCGGACACCAGCGGAGCGAACTCCGGTAGCGACGGCCCGGCGTAGCTGATGACTGCTTGCGGCAAACCTGGCTCCCTCATCGCGCGACGGGCGGCCGTAGTCGCCTGGCTGGGCGGTTGGCCAGCCAAACATCGTAACGCCGCGGACGCCTCAACCTCCGCCACTCCACGGCGAGTCCATATTCCATTCGTCCTGCTGGCCAACGCCGTTACCCTGTGCCACATGCGCGCCACCAGACGCCAGAAGGACGCCATCCGCGCCTACGTCGAAGACCAAGCGCATGAGGACGTCATCCACCTGGAGAAGGCCGCCTCGGAGCTGGTCGGCCCGGTGCGGCACGACATCTGGGATGTGCACTGCACGGATAGCCGTTGGTGGGTGGTGACCAACCCGACCAACCTTTACGACCAGGCCGACTTCAAGAGTCGGGACGTGGTACTGACCTTCCATATCGGCCTGATGCTTCGGCTGGAGTACGCCCAGGAGCGTGAGGTGCCGCTCGCCCCGGAACGGGCCGACCTGCTGCCCGGCTCGTGGCGACGGTGGCAGCAGGCGTTTGAGGCGTACGAGAGCGGCGACGAAGCCGAGAACTTCCAGGCGGTCGGCATGCGGCTGCGTGAGTGCCTGGTGTCGTTCGTCGGGGAGACGAGGAGCGACGACCTGGTGCCCGAGGGGACGGAGCGCCCAAAGAACGCCGACTTCAAAGGCTGGACTGACCTGCTGGCGAACAGCTTGGCCGCCGGCGACTCGTCGGCCAAGCTGCGTTCCTACCTGAAGGCGACGGCCGTCGAGACCTGGACGTACGTCAACTGGCTAACCCATGCCAAGAACGCCGTGCGGATGGACGCCGAGATCGGGCTCAAGATGGTGGAGCACCTGCTCGGGATGTTCACCGCCGCACGGCTGCGTCTCGGCAGGACGAGCACACGGTGCGAGGAGTGCGGGTCGTACCGGGTCGTTGGTGGGGTGTGTGAGCACTGCGAGTGGGTCGATCCCAACTACCAGCCGCCGGTACGACCTGAGCTGAGCGAGGAGGAGCTGGCGCGGCGGTTGGCGGAGCCATGTGTGCCGAGTTCAGATGTGAGGACGTTTGTGGTGGGGGTAGACGATCTCATATGAGAGGGCCACCACCTGAGCGCAAACGACTATCAGTTCGTCGATAAATTCATAGTTTCATTCGCCAGGAGGGGTCGCCGGCATTGCTGCGCGACCCCTCCTGGACTTTTCATCCCTTCCCGGGCGGGATCAGTCGGTCACGAGAAGAAGTCTCCCGCTCCCGCCCACACCGGCGCGCCGATGCCCGGCCCACGGATCGCGAACGCGCCCGTGAACCTTCGTGCATCGTTCTGGATGCAGTAGATCGTGCCGTTCCCCTGGCCGTGGTACCAGAACAGGCTGTCGCGGGCCGCTACCGTTGAGCGCAGCGCCCGCCAGCAGCGCAACCGTGGCGACCGCACAGCCCTGATCGCTCAACTCAACGATCCCAGGAGCAACTTGGGGGAGATGGTTGACTACCTGGCCGGTAAAACCGGCAGCCGCGAGACAATAACTACCGGCCGCATCCCCCGCATCGTCATCTATTTACGGGTGAGCACCGAGGAGCAGGCCACCATGGGCGGTGAGGCGGAGGGGTACTCGATTTCCGTATCAGCGTGACGCCTGCCTCGGCAAGGTGCGACAAGTGGGCGGCATTCTGGTCGATGAATACGTCGACGCTGGCGAGAGCGCGAAGTCCGCGCACCGGCCGCAGCTACAGAAGATGCTGCGGGAGCTGAAGACCAAACACGTCGACTACGTGATCGTCCACAAGATCGACCGGCTGGCCCGCAACCGCGCCGACGACGTGGAGATCAACGCGCTGATCGCCAAGGCGGGCGCGAAGCTGATTTCGGTTGCTGAGCCGGTCGATGAGACACCCGCCGGCAAACTGCTCTACAACATGATGGCCGACGTCGCCCAGTACCACTCGGACAACTTGGCCGTCGAGGTGCTCAAGGGTATGGACACCAAGGCCAAGCGCGGCGGCACGCAGTACCGCGCGCCGCTGGGCTACCTCAACTGGCGGGAACTCAAGGACGGTGCCGACATCCGGACAGTCGTCGTCGACGACGAGCGCGCCCCGCTCATCAGGTGGGCGTTCGAGCAGTACGCCGATCGGTGACTGGGCCAACCGGCAGCTCGTCGACGCCCTCAACGCACAGGGGCTCCGCTCCCGGACGACCCGCAAACTGGCGGGTAAGCCGCTGACCATCAGCGGAGTGCACCACATGCTGCGCAACCCTTACTACTTCGGCGTCGTGCCCTACCGCGGCGTCTACCACGAGGGCAAGCACGAACCGCTGATCAGTGCTGAGCTGTGGTTGCGCGTGCAGGACGTACTTTACCGCACACAACATTTCCGGCGAGAAGGACCGCAAGCACCCGCACTACCTGAAGGGGTCGATCTTTTGCGGCGACTGCGGTGCGCGCCTGATCTACTCCCGCAACCGTGGCCACGGCGGTGAGTACGAGTACTTCACCTGTCTGTCCCGGCGCACCGGTCGGCGGCCCTGCACGCGCCGACCGATGCGCTTGGAGAAGATCGAGGACGGCATCGCCCGGCTCTATGCGGTGTTCCAGGTGTCACCGGAGCTGGCCGCGACGATCCACACGGGCGTGCTCGACGAGTTGGCCGCCGACCGCGAGCAGGCGACCCGCGACACGGAGCGAGCCAAGCGGCGCATTACTCGGCTGAAAGATGAGCGCAAGAAGTTGCTGACCACCCACTGCGCCGGGGCGGTGCCGCTGGACATGCTCAAGGACGAGATGGAGCGGTTGACCGGCGAGATGGCCGATGCCGAGGCTGCCATGCAGGCTGCCGTTCTATCGGTGGCTGATCTTGAAGGCACGTTGGGTCGGGCGTTGGCAATCGCCTCCAACTGCGCCGGCGCCTACCTGGCCGTCGATGTCCAGCCGGCGATCCGGCGCATGTTCAACCAGGGCCTGTTCGTCGCCCTGTACCTCGGGCAGGACGGAGCAGTGGAGCGCTTCGAGCTGACCGAGCCGTTCGCCACGCTGCTCGACCGGAACCTGCTCACCGACTTGGCCGAGGAGCGCGAGGCGGGCAGGCATGCGACTGGCGTCCCCGAGCAGGCGGAGCTGGCCGAGATGCCGAGCGGCCGAGATCAAGATCGAAATCGGCCGTCCAACGTCCTGACCAGATGTTTCGCCTGCCCGTCAACACACAACAGCCGGACGGGCTCGTCCGGCTGGGTTTGCACAAGATACTTTTGGTGCCCCCGGCAGGATTCGAACCTGCGCCAGGGCGTCCGGCAAGGCGTGGACGTAGGAACTGCGCATTCCGAGGTGATGGCCCTACTGACCGCCGCCTGCGTGGCCGCGGAACGCAGCCAGTGGGACACCCGACCGCTACCCGCACACTTGCTGTCGTCTCCGACGGTCTACGCCCCGCGCCCTGCCCTCCCTTCGCTGGCGTTGCTGGAGGCCGCGCTTGGCGTTCTCTCACAGGGGCATGCATCGACAATAGTGAGATCCCAAGGAGGGGCGTCCGGCTGTTCATGGGACCGTCGAGCGGCGTTCGCGGGTTAGCGGGAGCAGGAAACCGCAGGTCACAGCCGTGGTGTACCGGTTCGTATGTTGTAACCTCAGGCCCACTTTCGGGCATATGCGAAATATGCCCGATTTTGGCGTGTCCAAAAACGGATCACCCGGGCGTATGGCGGTTCATCGCAGTCGCTCTTGCTTCAGCCCTTGTAGGCGGCCTGACGATCGTTGGTACTCCGGGTTTCGCCCACCGGCCCTGGTCGGCTAGCTAGCTAGATCACCAGCGGGGCTTCGCCCCAGCCCGACGAGGCGTGTAGCGCGTTTGTGCTGGTCGGTGGCAGACTCCGGTCGCGGGTCAATGACGATGACCGATGCCGGTCTCGTGAGTGAACCGCCCGAAGCGGTTGGTGGCCTTGGCGGCCGATGCCCACGACCGGAGCCCGTGATGACGTTACCCCGCAGCGTGGCCGATGTCCTGGACCGGCACGTCACGTTCGAGATCGAGTCGATCGACCGGATGTACCTCAACGTGTACCAGCCCCGCTTGCAGTATCCGAAAGGTGCGGCGGCGTTCTTCCACTTCCACCGGGGGCACACGTTCGCGTCCTCGGCGTTGATGGCGCCGATGACCAAGGCGTTCGTCACGGCGGTACACGAGTTCGTCATCGCGCACGACCTCGACCTGGTGCTGTTCGCCAAGGGGCAGCGTAAGGACGATCTGACCCAGCAGGTCCTGGCCGGTCATGACAGCTCCGAGTGCGTTCTCTACGTCGGACAGGCACAGGAGAAGGCCACCGTGATGCGCACCGAACGCCGCTACGGCCCCACCGGTACCCCGTATGCGTGGCTGGTCAAGGCATCCGCCCTGGTCAACCACTTCTACTTCTACTGCTTCGACGACGACTTCGGCCCGTTCTTCCTCAAGTTCTGCTCCTACTTTCCCTACAACGCCAAGCTATGCATCAATGGCCATGAGTGGGCCAAGCGGCAGGCGGCCAAAAAAGGTATCGGGTTCACCGCGCTGGACAACGGGTTCGCCGCCGTGGACGACCCGGCCAAGGTGCAGGCGATCTGTGACCGGCTCGGCCCGCGGCACATCGACGCCCTGCTGCGTAAGTGGCTGCGTCGCCTGCCACACCCGTTCACCCCGGCCGACCGCGCCGCCGGCTACCGCTACGACATCTCGGTGCTGCAAGCCGAGTTCTCCCTGACCCAGATGCTCGACAAGCCGGTCACCGGCCGGATCTTCTTCGAACAGGTCATCCGCGACAACCTCGATCTGGGCCGCCCCGACAAGGTCAGCCTCATCTTCGGCCGCCGCCGCTACCTCGGCCGCAAGCGCTCCACCCCGGGAACGTTCCGCACCCGGATCATCAACTCCGACGTCACCCCAAGCCTGCACGTGGACTACAAACACTCCACGATCAAGCAGTACCACAAGGAAGGCCGCGCGCTGCGCACCGAGATGACCATCAACAACCCCGGCGACTTCGAGATCAACAAAGGGCTGACGAACCTACCCGCGATGCGGAAGGTCGGCTTCCACGCCAACCGGCGTCTCCTGCACGCCGAACACCTCAGCCACGACCCCGCCGCCGGCGCCCAAGCCTTCACCGCCGTCACCACCCCCACCACCGTAGGCGGCCAACAGATCCCCGGCCTGCGCTTCGGCGACCCCCGAGCCCAGGCACTACTCGCCGTGCTGCTGATCTTCCGACTGCAACCCAACGGGTTCAGCAACGCCGACCTACGCCACCACCTCACCGGCATACTCGGTGTCGACCCAGACACCTGGAAACCCGGCCGCGCCACCTACGACTTACGCCGGTTACGTCTACATGGCCTCATCGAACGCATCCCCCACACCCACCGATACCGCGTCACCGAAAACGGACTGCACCAAGCGATGTTCCTCACCCGTGTCCACAATCGACTCATCCGAGCCGGCGAGGCACACCTCACCGACTCACAACCGCGCACAGCCGCACCACTACGCGCAGCAGCCCGCGCCTACGACACCGCCCTGAACCAACTCATCCAACAATCCGGACTGGCCGCATGAGACTTGACTGAATCATGACGACTCCGCCGTCCAAAGTCCTCTAGGACCAACACACCGAAACATCCACAGGCGTTACTGGGCTGTGGCGGCCCTCGTGGTGCTACGGCGTCCTCGACGTCGCCCGCGCAATCGGCTCGCCCGGTCGGTTTAGCGCTTTTCGGATGGGGTGTTGGTGTCGACGCCGGTTGCTGCCCAGCTGGCTAGCAAGCGGAGGCCGTCGTGTGTTGGGGTGTCGGGTTGGGCGCTGTAGGCGGTCATGGTGAGGCCGGGGTCGGCGGGTAGCGGCATGGCTTCGAAGGTGAGGTCGAGCCGGCCAACGAGCGGGTGGTGGAAGTGTTTGAGGCCGGTGTGGTGTAGGCGCACGTTGTGCGTGGCCCAGCGGGTGCGGAAGTCGTCGCTGCGGGTGGCGAGTTCCCCGACCAGGTCGCTGAGCGTTTTGTCGTAGGGGTCACGGCCGGCTTCGGTGCGTAGCAGGGCGACGGAGGTGTTGGCGGCGTCGTCCCAGTCGGGGTAGAGATGTTTGGCGCGGGGGTCGAGGAAGCAGAACCGGGCCAGGTTGACGGGCCGGTCCGGCGTGTCGAACGCGGGCGCGTAGAGGGCTTCGCCGAGCCGGTTGATGGCGAGGATGTCCAGGCGGCCGTTGCGGACGAAGGCGGGGGCGTCGGTCATCGCGTCGAGCAGGCTTTGCACCCCGGGCCGGATCTGCTGTTTGGTGGGTCGTCGCCGGGCGCGGGGGGTGGTGTTGGCGGCGCGGGCGAGGTCGTGCAGGTGGGAGTGTTCGGCGTCGTCGAGTTTCAGCAGGAAGTCGCGTACCTCGTCGCGGGGGTCCATGCCAGCCACGCTACGGCCCTCGTCGCGGAGCAGAGAGGTTCTGTCGTTACCTGCTTCGCCAGGCCCTCCCACCGGGGCGCGGCAGCGGGTTGCATGGGTGGCGAAGGTCCGGTGCGGCGGCGCGTTGCCGCTGTTGCAGCGCACTCTGATGGATCAGGGGGTAGGCGAGGACATGGCCGAATCAGCCACGCTCGGGTCGGCGGCGGGCCGCACGCTGGCGGTCGCGGCGGCGGGCACGCTGCTGGTGCTGGTCGCGTTCACGACGCCGCTGGGCACCCTGCCCGCGACCGCTGCGGGTGTGCACGCCGGGGCCGGCGCCCAGGCGTGGATCTTGAGCGGGATGAGCGTGGGTTGCGCGGCGGGTCTACTCAGCAGCGGCGCGCTCGGCGACGACTACGGCCGCCGCCGTATCTTCCTGGCCGGCGCCGCGGTCCTCGCGGCGGGGTCGCTGATCGGCGCGGTGGCTCCTGACGCTGTCGTGCTGGTGCTCGCACGGGTTCTGCAGGGTTTGGGTGGTGCGGCGATCGTCGCGTGCAGCCTGGGCCTGATCGGCAGCGCCTACCCGGACGGTGCGGCGCGTGCTCGGGCGACCGGGATCTGGGGTGCCGCGCTGGGTGCCGGAGTCGCGATCGGTCCGTTTATGGCGCTCGGCCTGCAGACGGTCGCGAGCTGGCGGCTGGCGTATCTGGTCACGGCCGTGCTCGTCGCCGTGTTGGCCGCGGCCGGCCGCATGGTGTTGGCGGAGTCGCGTGCCGCCCGCCCGCGACCGGTTGACGTGGCCGGGACGATCTTGCTGGGGTTGGGCCTTTCCGCGTTGCTGGCCGGCCTGGTCGAGGGCCGCACCGGCTGGACGAGCCCGGCGACGCTGGGCCTGCTCCTGCTCGGCGTGATGCTGGTGGCCGGGTTCGCCGTGGTGCAGCACCGCGGCCGGCATCCGATGCTGGAGCTCACGCTGCTGCACCGCCTGGACTTCGTCGGCGCGCTGGCTGCGGCGCTGGCCACCGGGGCGGGGGTGTTGTCGCTGGCCTCGTTCACGCCGATCGTCGTCGAGTTGGGCCTGCACGGATCGGCGGTGGCCGGGGTGTCGGCGATGCTGGCCTGGTCCGGGCTCAGCGCCCTGACTCCGCTGGCGGCCGGCTGGCTGTCCGGGCGGGTCGCGCCACGGATCCAGCTGATCGTCGGCCTGCTCGGCTGCGCTGTTGGCCAGTTGGCCCTGCTCGGCCTGCACCCGGGCGATCCGGTCGCGCGGATGGTGCCCGGTCTGCTGATCGCGGGCGCCGCCAACGGGGTGCTCAACGCCGCGCTCGGCCGGCAGGCCGTCTCCACCGTCGCGCCCGAGCGGGCCGCGATGGGTAGCGGCGCCAACAACACCGCCCGCTATCTCGGCTCCGCGTTCGGTCTGGCGCTGGTCACGGTCACCGTCACGCACGGCACTAGCCACGACGCCGCTGCGGTACTACACGGCTGGAACACCGCTGTCCTGATCACCGCCGGGTTTTCCCTGCTGGGCGCGCTGGTGGTGCTGCTGGCCGGCGACGGCGCGGCGGCCGGGCGCCGTGCTCCGGTGGGGCTGGACACCGCCGCACCGGTCAGCTCGTGACCGTTCAGAACCGTCCTGTTCGGGGCAATCGATCCCATGACGTTTTGCAGAGGAGACCCTCATGAGTACGTGGACCAGCGGCGATGTCACCCGCATCGGCGACGCCGACGAGCTGCAGATCAGCTCGGTGCGTCGCGACGGCAGCCGGAGCCGCCCGGTCACGATCTGGGTCGTTGCGCACGGCGGCGAGCTGTACGTGCGCTCGGCCAACGGGCCCACCGCCGGCTGGTACCGCGGCATCCAGGCTCGCCACGAGGGCCACATCCACGCCGGCGGCCTCGACGTCGACGCCACCTTCACCACCGTCAACGACGAGGACCTGCAACAGCACCTCGACGCGGCGTACCGCAGCAAATACCGGCGCTACGGCGCCCGCTACATCGACATGATGCTCGCCCCGCAGGCCCGCGCCGCCACCCTCAAACTCACCCCTCGCTGACATCCAGGAGACATCCCGTGGCAGATGACCAAGAGCCGTCCGGCGCGCAGAAAATGTTCGGCGACTTCGCGCCCGCGTTCGTGCACTACACCGACAACGTGCTGTTCGGTCAGGTATGGGAACGCCCCGAACTCGCCGCCCGCGACCGTAGCCTGATCACCGTGGCCGCCCTGCTCACCGCCGGCAACACCGAGCAGCTCGTCTTCCACCTCACCTACGCCAAGCACAACGGCCTCACCGAGACCGAACTCATCGAAGCCATCACCCACCTGGCGTTCTACGCCGGCTGGCCCAAAGCCATGTCCGCCATGTCCGTCGCCAAGCAGGTATTCCGCGCCACAGAGGAGAACTGACATGCGTCAGGCCGTCATCCACGCCCCGGGCGACGTCCGCGTCGAACAGCGCGACAAACCCACCATCATCAAGGCGACCGACGCGATCATCCGCGTCACTGCCGCCTGCGTCTGCGGCTCAGACCTGTGGGCGTACCGCGGCGCCGAGCCGGTCGGCGACCCGCACCCGATGGGTCACGAGTACGTCGGCATCGTCGAACAGGTCGGTGCGGAGGTCTCCACGATTAGGCCGGGACAGTTCGTGGTCGGCTCGTTCATGGCCTCCGACAACACCTGCGAGATCTGCCAGGCCGGCTACCAGAGCCGCTGCATGCACCTGGAGTACGTCGGTACGGGCGGCGCCCAGGCCGAATACCTGCGCGTCCCGCTCGCCGACGGCACCCTGGTCGCCACCCCGCAGCCGCCGTCCGAGGATCTGATCCCCAGCCTGCTGGCCGCCTCCGACGTGCTCGGCACCGGCTGGTTCGCCGCCGTGGCCGCCGAGGCCGGACCGGGCAAGACCGTCGCCGTCGTGGGTGACGGCGCCGTGGGCCTGCTCGCGATCCTGGCGGCCAAGCATCTGGGCGCGCAGCGCATCATCGCGATGAGCCGGCACGAGCCCCGGCAAAAGCTGGCGGTGGAATTCGGGGCGACCGACATCGTCACCGAGCGCGGCGATGAGGGCGTAGCAAAAATCAAGGAGTTGACCGGAGGACTCGGCGCCCACTCCGTCGTCGAAGCGGTCGGCACCCAGGAGTCGATGATGCAGGCCATCCGCTCGACGCGCCCCGGCGGTCACGTCGGCTACGTCGGTGTCGCGCATGGTGTCGAACTGCCCGGCGAGGAGCTGTTCTACGCCGAGGTCCACCTGCACGGCGGCCCGGCGCCGGTGCGCCGGTTCCTGCCCGAGCTGATCGACCTGATCATCAAGCGGGAGATTGAGCCGGGCAAGGTGTTCGACCTCGAACTGCCCCTGGACGAGGCCGCCGAGGGATACCGGGCCATGGACGAACGCCGGGCCATCAAGGCCCTGCTCAGGCCCTGACCCGTCACCAACCGAACAAGTCGCTAGGCCGGTGCCGAGGAGGCCCTGCACTGCCCGCTTCGCACCGACCCGCCCACCTGGAGATCGGCATGGAACTCAAGACCGTCAGCCCCACCGTCAAGACGCCCGCGAAGAATTTCACCGGTGACGTATACCTGACCCCCATCTATAACGGGTCAGGACCATCGCGGATGACCGTCGGGCTCGTCCGCTTCACCCCCGGCGCCCGCACCAACTGGCACTGCCACGCCGTCGGTCAGACCCTGCACGTCACCGAGGGCGTCGGCCTGGTCGGCACCCGCGATGGATCGGTGGTGCGTATACGTGCCGGCGACACCGTCGTCTGCCCGCCCTGCGAGGAACACTGGCACGGCGCCGCCGCCGACACCTTCATGAGCCACCTCGCCATGCTTGAAGCCCTGCCCGATGGCGCAGACCCCACCACCTGGCTCGAACCACTGCCCGACGAGCAGTACCAGAAAGCCAACCAGCACTGACCGCCTGCCCGATGGTCCACGACCAGCTTCGGTGATGGACCATCGGGCACGCGCGACCAGCGATAGCACCTCACCAGGCAACCACATGACCAATATCGCGCTGATCCGAGCGGCCGTCGAACGCGGCGTGACGTTCTTCGCCACCGCTGTTGCGTTCACGCGTGGTCTATCGGGACGCGAAGACAGCGAACGCCTCATCGACGAGAGCTTCCAGGTCGAGTGTTCCGGCGCTGTCGCTCCACCGCTCGACGGCGATGTTGAGGCAGTCGAGGGCCGCCGCTGCCATCACGGTGGGACGCAGATCGCCGGGATCATCGGCTGTGCCGCCGCGCTGGGCGAGGGCGCTGGCCAGCAGGGGCCGCCAGCCAGACTGCTTTTCCAGCTGCTTGGCGCACAGGGCAGGGGTCTGCTTGACGAGGCTGGCCAGGCGCAGGGAACCGG
>WNGA01010212.1_pt1 | contig 17073 bp, 15 predicted proteins | sample 5400061 | NCBI WGS metagenome assembly WNGA01 (sample SAMN13153366, study PRJNA577476) | soil metagenome | isolation source: 100 cm soil or saprolite under grassland replicate 2 | place: USA:California | collected 2016-06-15 | reverse complement strand
GCTCTGCCCACGTGACAACGACAAGAGCAGCTGAAATGCAAACGATCAGCAAGCTTTGCAGCACCCTATCCGTTTTAGAGAGCGAGTACTGTTCCGTCGAGACTAGATGCGGCGTTCCAACGTTCGGATCCTCTTTGGAGAGATTTTGAATCAGGAAGATGGAAGGTGGAACGCGTTGTCCTCGACGCGTTGAGTTGGGTCCGCTTCCATCGGCTCGCCGCGGCGAGCCGATCCACCTCTCGATTTTCCCGCGTTCCTGCTTTCCTGATTAGTGACAGCTCTATTGTCCAAGCGGCGTGGTTACTTCCGTGCCGGGCGGCGGCTTAAATTCGAAGATTGACGGAGAAATCGGCGTTCGGCAGCAGCATGTCCGTGCGTTCGACTCGGAACTCGTTGTTGATTCGCAGATCAAGCTTTTGAAACACTCGTTTCATCGCGGCGGTGCGAGGGAGCAGCGCAAGCTCATGTCCAGTGTCGCTCTTAGTGGCGGAGATATTGAAGCTGGCTTCGATATTTTCCAGATTGAGCGCGGAATTGATCGCCGCCACCGTGGCATCCAGCGGCGAACCTTTGCCTAACGGATAACGTTCCGCTGATTTGAAGTTCGGATAATAAATCCACAGCTCGCGACCATCGCTCACCGTGACGCTGGACGAATTGCCTTTCACTTCGCGCCGGAACTTGTTAGGCGGCTGGAACCAAACTGTTCCCGAGCTCAGGACCGGTTTTTTCATCAGCCGGATCACTCTTTGTTCCTGAAAATCAGCCTGCGTGGACCGGTTCTGCCGAATCGCTGCCAGAAGATTTTTGAGTTCCGCCTCGGAAAGCGGCGCGCTCTTTGCGACGGACGCCAGCGCGAAAGCAAGGAAGATCCAATAGATGAAGGCGCGCACGCGATGATCTTATCCGGCCGCGTTAAATTCTCAAAGCGCGTTGTTGACGCTGCTCGTGTCGAACGTGGTTTTTTCGGAAGCGAGGCGAAACGCGCTCGGTTTTGCTTATTCCGGTTCCGGATCTTCGCGTATTCGGTTCACGGCAGACTTAGCCAGCCATTCCCGAGCTTTTTGTCGCAACTCACCAGCGCTATGCAGAGCGAGCTTCTCTTTCATGCGCATCTGATGTGTCTCAATCGTTTTAACGCTTACATGCAATTCAGTCGCTAATTCCGAAACGCTCACGCCCCTCCCGATAAAAGAGAAAATCTCCAGCTCACGATCGCTCAGGGTGTTGATGTCGGAGCTACGAGAATTTTTAGGGCCTCCTGCAAAGTTGCTTAGGATTAGCGGCAACACGCTTGCACCCACGTAGGGGTGACCAGTTGAGATTTTGTCGAGCGCCGTTAGGAGTTCGGGAGCGTCGTCGATGGTCAGGTATGCTCGCGCACCGGCACGGAACACGCGTTGAGCCGAGAACGCATCAGTGTGCTCGGAAAGGGCAAGGATTGCGGTGGCTGGATTGAGGCTCCGGAATTCTTTGATCAACTGTATCCCGTCAGCACCGCAGAGCCTCAACCCAATCACAACCAAATGCGGTTTGTGACGCAGAAACAATTCGCGCGCCAAAGGCGCTTCGTCCGTTTCGCCGCACACCACAAATTGCATGCTCTTCGTAATCAATGAAAGCACGCCGGCTCGAACAAAATCTCTTCGATGAACAACGAGCACTCTTGCTTTTGTCCGGCCTTTCCCTGACACGTCGTCGGGCTCTTCCGTCAGGGACTTTTTTAATCCGTACACAGTTCGCTTATCTGGCCACTGTTCTTTTCGGGTGTTGCGTTGCCGCTTCAACGCGCGTGCAGCGAGCCGTCTGGTTTTGCGTTGCTGCATATCGGGGGGCCTAAGGGGTTTGTCCTAAGTTGCAGCAGTTTTGTAGGGCGAAGTCCGGCAAAAGCCAAGCCAAAAATTCAGGGATTCGCCCCGACAGACAAAGAGTCAGCTCGTCGCCTATCCTCCGCACGAGGTGAAAAACGTGGAAAAAATATGAAAAAAATAGCCAGTAGCCTGCTGCCGGCGATTTTCCTTGGGCTTCAGCCTGCAGTGTTTGCTCAGGACATCGCGCCAGACGATGCAACGACGGCCCTGACGCTCGACGCGGGCGAGCCGATCATCAGCAATGATCCCGCCAACAATGAGGATGTGCCCGGTGACGCAAGCTATACGCAACCTGAAGGGCCGTATGCACCTGAGGTGCCCGATACGGGCGGCAATTACGAGGGGCCGGTTGGTGTGACTGGAATCTTCAATGGCAACGTGGCGACCGGCTGCTCGTACGACCCGCTCGGGCATTCTGCCCATCGCGTGATCGATGACATCGTGGTTCCGGGCGCGCTCGGAAAATATCCGCTGAAGATGACGCGCTATTACAATAGCCGTCAGCAGTATTACGCATGGGGTGCGATCGCGTTGAGCCCTGGTTGGGCGCACGAATATTCGTGGCTTTTATGGAGCGCTGGTCACAAGGTCGTTTCTCCTCACGGCAACATTTACGATGACTTTTGCGGTGCACCGGTTGGGGTTTCCGAGGGATGGGAGCAACGGACAGACGCATACAACGGCACCTGGCGGCTTGCCGATGGCGGCAAGCTCTTTTTCGTAAATGGCACGGCGACTTATATCGATGATCCCTATGGGGTGAGAACGACGATTACCTATAGCAATGGTCAGATCTCGCGGGTTACGGAAGAGGGCGGCAGATACTTGAGCTTCTTTTACGGTCCCGCCGCCGATCCGGATGGGACGGTCTTGTTGACCCGAGTGGAGGCGCATGGATTGGGGAACGCTACGGTTACCGACTGGGTAAACTACAGCTACACCCTGGTGTCGGCTGGCGTCCAGGAACGCAATAAGATGATGTTAACTCGGGTCGATTACCCCGCCAGCAACCCGAACAATCTCGACGATAACACGCACGCGCACTACGAGTATCGCACTGACAACGTCACGGAAACCCCGACGACGCACAAGGAGTATCCCCTCCTGCAGCGTTGCGACGATGTGCGTTACAACGGGCCGATGCGCACCATCAGATACGAGTACAACAACGGCGGCCCACATGGCGCGATCAAGAACGAGAAATATCCAGGCGCTCTCGTGTCGGCAATCTCTCCAGAAACGGGAGTAGGAGATACTTTTACTGAGACGCGCGGCGATGGGCCAACCCGCTCATTCACTTACAGTCACATTCACCATTGCCAAGGCAACGAGTGCGGCCCGTGCGACGACACTGGAACCAACGGCCCTGACAAGCAGCAGATGCTCCTTAATTATACCGATTTCCAGGGACGCACCACCACGTTGGGATATGATTCCAATTGGTACATCAATTCTGTCACAGACGCGAACAACCATACCACCACGTATCAGCGCGGCGCCTCTCCACCCACTGGCATCGGTCAAATTACGCGGATCATGCATCCCGGCGGCGCACACATTGATTACACCTACTATCCCGAACCCGGCGCATTAGGTGGCCATTACGTGCAAACGGTGACCGATGAGCGCGGAAACGTGACCGCATACAATCGCGACGGAAATCACCGCGTTACCAGTATTGATTACAAAAACAGCCAAGACCAGGTTCTTGCCCACGAAGAGTTCGTTTACAACAGCTTCGGCCAGGTCACGCGGCACAAGCTCAAGAACGGCAAATACGTACATTATCAGTACGACAGTCACGGTTTGCTCCTGTACAAATGGAACCCAACGACCAATGCTACGGCCCAATCGGGCGATCCTAAGACCACTTACACCTACTGGACGAGCGCTGCCTGGGCCGATCGCGTTTATCAAATGACTCTGCCAGCGAACGTGAGCAACCAAGTGGCCTTCGAGAGATACGAGTACGATCGCAACGGTGCAGGTAACGCCTGTGCCGGACGCGGGCTGGTGACGAAGATCACACATGCCGACACCAAGTATCAGTCATTTGGCTACAACCAGTTCGGCAATAAGATGTGGGAGGAAAATGAGCTGCGCCAGCGCACCAGCTACACCTACGATAATTACAATCGGGTGCTCACTATCACCAAGCCACTCAGCGGAGCTGAAACGTTCAGCTATCTAAAGCCCGGAACTGCTTCACCATACCTTCACACGACGAACTCAGTTTACAGGCACACCACCCGGGCGGGAATCGTCACCACGAATGTTTACGACCCAAACTGGCGCAAAACCTCGACCACAGAGGTTCCCGGCACGCTGAACCTGACCACGCATTTCGTCTACGATAATGTTGGTAACCTCACCGATGTGACGGATCCGCGCGGCAAGATTACGCACCACGGTTACGATAATCGCGACCGCAAAACCTCCACGACCGAAGCGTACACCACCACTCTGGCTGCGACCACCGTCTGGCATTACAACGCAGTCGGCAGCATCTTCCAAATCGACCGGCCGGACGGCAAAATCGAGACCAAGGGCTACGACGCCCTCAATCGAGTAATCTGGCACACCGTGCCGCGCCAGGTAGTTGGAGGAGGTCAAGTCAATGTAACCACGCGCATCTTCTACAACCCCTCCGGCACAATCCAGAAGGTCAGAGACGCAAACGGGCGCGAAACCAATTTCGACTACGACCCTTCAGATCGAAAAATCACGAAATCTCAATCGTGGGCGTACGATGACACGGGCAACCTCGAGAGCCGCACAACCGTAGGTGGTGGCACAGAGATCCAGCGATTTGAGTACGACAATCGTAACCGTAAGATCAGCATGAGATGGGACAACGGCGCTGATTCAGCCAGCTATGGCTACGACGATGCCAGCCGGCTCACCAACGCAAACAATCCGAATTCCGCCGTGACGCGCGTTTATGATGCAGCGGGCCGCCTGACGCAGGATCAGCAAAATGTTACCGGACTCGGGATCAAAACTGTGAGCTATCCGCTGTACGATGACGATGGTAACGTGAAGCAGCTTTCTGCGGCTGGCGTTTATAATTACACGTTTGGCTATGACGCGGCGGGACGCTTTGAAACCATTTCGACCGGCGGATCCACTAAGTTCGAATATGATTACGACGCAGCGTCCAACGAGACCCATCGCTATGCTTACTTCAACGGCAACACCATCGACCAGGTCTATAACCGGGATAGCTTGAACCGGATGGCCAGCCGGGTGTTGAAAAGGAACGGGGCAACGATCGCGGGTACCACTGAGGCTTACACTTACGATCACATGAACCGCCTCACGCAGGTGACGCGAGGCGATTTAGCCGACAGCTTCAGTTATTATTGGACCGGCGAACTGCTCTCGGCCCATTACAACGGCCAAACCGACCTGCCTTACTCCGAAGAGCAAGACCCGGACCTGGATACCACTGATACGCTTGATCCAAATGCCGGCTATCAGCCGCCGGAAACGACGGAGCCGGAACCCGCCCCGCCTCCAGATGACGCCTCGCCACCGGACCTGACGCCGGACACCGCGCCATCTCCCGACTCAACGCCGAGCGACACGCCGCCCGCAGAAGATCCTGCCAAGGGACAAAAAACACTGGAGGACTACCTCGGCGACGGCAAGCTGGGACCAGACGGTCCAGAACCGGACGTGTTCACCGCCCGCAACGTAACCTACACTCTGGACAAGGCAGGCAACCGGACAAGTGTTACCGATAACGTCAACGGAAACGCCACCTACGCGCCCAACAATCTCAACCAATACACGTCGGTGGACGGAAGCCCAGTCACCAACGGCCCCGAGCACGAGATCCAGACTTACAACACTGTGAGGTACTATTACATCAACGACGAGCATCTGAAACAGGTGATATCCGGCGCCGGCACTTACAATCTTTACTATGATGCGCTGGGGCGTTGCGTAAAGCGTAGCCTCACGGTCAATAACACTACCACCACGACGTATTACATCTACGATGGCGAGAAACCGATCCTGGAATACAGATCAGGCGATCTGAGTCATCCAGCCAAGAATGTTTACGGCAAAGGGATCGATGAAATTTTGATGCGCTATGATCCGTCGTTTAACCCGGATGTGACTTACTATTATCAGCAGGACCACGAAGGCAGCGTGACCCACCTTCTCAACACCAGCGGGAATGTGATTGAGAGTTACAGCTATGATGCCTTTGGTGCGCCGACGATATACGACACTAGTAACCCGCCAAACGTGCGAAACGCTTCCCTCGTGAGCAATCGTTTCATGTTCACCGGAAGGGAATACGCGAACCTGTTCGGCTTCTACGAATACCGCGCTCGCGCCTATCATCCCGGCTTGGGCCGGTTCATGAGCGAAGACCCGAAACTGTTCGATGCCGGCGATTACAACCTCTTCCGCTACTGCCACAATGATCCAATTGATCACACCGACCCCATGGGTGAGATCATTGACACGATTGCTGATGTAGGCTTTATCGCCTACGACGCATACAAAGCGATCACAGACAGAGCCAACCGCTCCGAGCACCTCACCGCCTTGGGCCTTGACACCGCGGCCGCGTTCATCCCAGGTTTAACGGGAGCAGGTGCTGTTTACCGCGGCGGAAAAGCAATAGCGCGAACTAGAGAAGTAGCGAGACTGGCCGAAAAAACCGCTGCAGAAAAAGAAGGTGGGTTAGTCATCGGCAAATTGAAAGACCTTCGCGGCGCGGAGGGATGGAGAAATGGCGACCATACCCTTAATCTTCCGGATCGCGGCTCTCCAAAACAAAATTGGAAACAGAATTCGAGTCTGTATCGACGAGAAGAAAGAACAGGCAAACCAATCCGTGACATGTCAACCGACGCTAATGGAAATTTGCGAGACAACACCGGCTTTCTTAAAGCAGAACGCAACTTGTCAGAGAACCGCGGAAGGACATTCGATCCAAATAGTCGTTCGTGGACAAAGCCACCCGATAGTACCGCGGTGGAAGAAAGGGCGATTCTCCAGGGCGCGAAACAGGCAGGTGAAAAGGTCGGCAATGCTGAGCATAGCCAAAATCCAAGACTACCGTAAGTGTCGGGAAGAACTATACGGCAAGCTTGTTTCTGACGATTAAGGCTATATTAGATTATGTCTCCTTCGGATCTTCATTTTGAGCCGACCGTTCGAGAGGCTTTCGGCTTCCTGTCGTCCAAATATGCATTGACTTGCAGGGAATCTAGTCCGATGTCGGTTCTGTACGCCTCCGGCAGGGTGGAGGTAGAAGTAACTTTGGACCCAAGGTGCTATGAAATCGGCGTAGAGGTAAAGCGCATACCAGAGAAACGGTCTTTTCCGCTGCACCGCATTATCGAGCTGAGCTCACCGACAGAAGCGCAGCGATGGCGCCTTGTCCAGACTAGTACTCCCGCGCGTGTTGATGAGTTCGTCCCCAAGTTAGCGAGTTTGCTTCAAAAATACGGAGACCGTGCGCTGTCAGGTGACCGAAAAACATTCGCGAGATTGGCGGAGCTCGAGGAGTCCGATGCAATGCGAACAACGCGCGACTTTCAAATTAGGGAAGCTCGTAGGTTAGCAGATCATGAATGGCGGTGCCGAAATTACGCGAAGATGGTCTCGATCTTGACTCCCATCCAAGAAGAGTTGACCGATTCAGAGTTCGCGCGGTTCCTCTACGCTAAGAAACGCTTACAGTCTCGACAGCATGGAGGTGGTTGCTGAGTGCCGACTAATTCAAATCGGTACTTCACGCTAACGAGTCGCTAACTTACGATGGCGAGAAACCGATCCTGGAATACAGATCAACCGATCTGAGTCATCCGGCTAAGAATGTTTACGGCAAAGGGATCGATGAGATTTTGATGCGCTATGATCCGTCGTTTAACCCGGATGTGACTTACTATTATCAGCAGGACCACGAAGGCAGCGTGACCCACCTTCTTAACACCAGCGGGAATGTGATTGAGAGTTACAGCTATGATGTCTTTGGTGCGCCGACGATATACGACACTAGTAACCCGCCAAACGTGCGAAGCGCTTCCCTCGTGAGCAATCGTTTCATGTTCACCGGAAGGGAATACGCGAACCTCTTCGGCTTCTACGAGTATCGCGCCCGCGCCTATCATCCTGGTTTGGGTCGATTCATGAGCGAGGACCCGAAGCTGTTCGATGCCGGCGATTACAACCTCTTCCGCTACTGCCACAACGATCCGATCGATTTCACTGATCCAATGGGATTGGATACCATGGCAAATGCTATGGCAGTAGCAGAAGCAGTTGTTCCTGGGCAATACGAATACAACCAGATGGTAGCCAGTTTCCAATCTGGAAATTATGGCAATGCGGCTGGTTGGGGAGTCACCTGGGTTACTAGCACCGTTGTAGGGGTAGTAAGCGGCTCAACTTCTACACGGCTTCAGGCTGGGGTTAGAGCGGCTGAAACTGCGGCAGCACGAAGGACCGTAATAGCAGTCATCGGTAAATATTTGGACACTCCCAGCTATCTGGATGTAGGCAAGCATCTAAATAAAAGTGTGCTTAATGTTCCAACAAAACTCTGGGAAAAAATGAGTGCAGACCAAAAATGGGCTGCTACTCAGAAATTCTTGGACAGTGTGATCGCACAAAAAGGAGATCTATTGTTCAATAAGTCGATAAAAAGTATAGCTTCGCAATCCGGCGACTTCAGGAAGGAATTGGATTACGTAAGCCAAAAAGGTTACGTGCTGAGGCAGGATGGCTGGAGTATGACCAGAGTTGTAGAAGACGCATCTACTGCGTCCAAACACGTTCCATTACCAACTAAGCCATAAAAAACCAAAACCAATGGATGATATAGCTACAGAGATAGTAACAATACCACGGAAGTTTCATACAAGGGATATGTCCATATTCGACTTGTTAAAAGAAACAGGATACTTGGAACTACATAATGAGGTTTCGGTGAGTGATATCCGCAATGCACTCGCCCGCGACCCGGCATGTGTTCAAGAATGGATGCAGTATATTGATGACCAACGATGCTCCAGTAGTTGGTACTTCGTATTAAATGCTGAAGGTCTATACGAAGTTGGCTTCTATGACAGCAACACCGATCCTGCTCGCAGCAATCAGATAGTGTACGAGAATGCTATGGATGCGTGTGCAGCTTTCATCAAGCACCAGATAGAAAGTATCCGGACTTTATAATAAGTAAAAACGACGCGGGGCATCTATTATGGTGTCCCGCGTCCACTCTCACAATATGAACGAAACGGAAAAAGGGGTCAGCGAAAAGTAAAAAGGCAAAGGAAAAAGGGGTCAGAGTGGGCTTGCCTTGGTTTCTCGGACAGTTAGGTAAGGATAATTTGGTTTAGTTTCGATTCAAAGTTGGTAGGGCTTTGGTAGTCAAGGCTGGAGTGGAGTCTGGTGCGGTTGTAGAAGGTTTCGATGTAATCGAAGATGGCGGTGCGGGCCTGGGCACGAGTAGCGAAGCGATGATGGTAGACCAGTTCGTATTTGAGAGGGGAAAAAGGGGTCAGAGCTTACTATTGACACTACCGCAGCGCTGCGGTAACAATCGCTGGCATGCCAAGACCGCTGCATATCGAATACGCCGGAGCGCGTTATCACGTGATGAGCCGGGGCGACCGGCGCGAAGCGATTTTCCACGAGGACGCGGATCGGATGGAGTTTATGAGGACCTTGGGTCAGGCTTGTTTCAAGACTGGATGGCAAGTGCATGCCTATTGCTTGATGAGCAATCATTTTCATCTGGTCTTGGAGACACCACAGCCAAATCTGCGGCGCTGGATGCATTGGCTGCTGGTTTGCTAGACGGTTTATTTGATCGGCGGCATCGCTCGAGCGGTCATCTGTTTCAGGGGCGGTACAAGAGTTTTCTGGGTGCAAGAGGGCGATTATCTGCTGCGGTTGCAGCGGTAGCCCAGCGGATTCGCCGAACCAAGTCCAATTACAATCCAATTGCTGCACCGCGGCTGATCACCACAATGTTAAATGTTTAGATTTGACCTTTATCCTCGATCCTTCTTTCTCGGTATTGACACAGGCAATCAGTTTGTTGTTAAAAGTGCTATGACAATTCTACAAAAAACGGGTCGATACATTTTCTTGGTCTCCGTTTTCACGTTGGTCTTACAAGTGACTGCTGTAACGGCGCAAAACAGAAAGGGCGGTGTAACAGTTTCGTACGAGAGTTTGGGCAGCTCCCGAGTCGCGCGCTTCAAAAACGCAAATTCATTTCATGTCCGAGTGGAATTCTCATATAACGGCACAAGAGTGCACGGTTCAGCTGAGGCGTCTGGTCAGGATGCGGTTCTTGTACCAGCCAATTATTCCGCCACGTATGGTGGCCATGGGATTTCTATCACGTCGGTCCGAATCACTGGTGTTATGCGGTCGGATTGAAACGCACGAGCACGCTGGCGATTTCGAAAAATGGCGGTCAGATGTCGGTGTCTGAAATGTTAGAAGATCACGCCGAAGAGGCCATGCTCCTCATCGGCAATACCGGCGGTAAAATAGAGTCCGCCGTCGATCAGCAACAGACCCCACAACCCCTCAAATCGTAACGGGATGTTGAACCTGTCTTTAGGCCTGCCGATGAAGCTGCCGTTCCCTGCATCATAAACATTGATCCGGCCGTCGCCGAAATTACCAACCCAGAGTTGCCCGTCCACAAGCTCCAGCCCCCACGGTGCATTGAGATTTCCGTGAGAGATCAATCGCCGAAGTAGCTGGCCGTGCGTGTTGAAGACGTCGACGAAACCACAGCCTGGGCAGGGGACGTCGTCCTCTCCGTCGGCGTCCTGCTTTGCGTAGGTGACCACAATGTTGCCGTTGAAGTTGCGAATTCCAAACGGCGCATAGTTTGCGGGAATATTTGGATCAGCGAACGGGAATCCGGTTGTCTGGAGAGCAAAATTTTCGTCAAACGTCTCGACGTGGCCGGAGTGAAAGTTTGCAACGTAAAGGTAATTGTGATTGTTGAACACCCCCATTGCGACACCTTTGTAAATCGCGCCTGCGGCGCCACGGTCCACGGCTGTGAAGGCATGCCTATTATTCAGGTTGGAATTCCAGCCAGAAATCGTGCCGTCTTCGCTGACGAAGATGAGCTTGGCGGGAAGCCTGTCTGTCCCATTAGTAATGCGAAAAAAAGACGTATTATTCCAGACAGTGTCCGTTGGATTCGCGCCTTCGTTATTACTCGCGCTCTGTGGAATCGTTATCACGAGCGGATTCGCGAAGCTCGGGGAAGGCGTGCCGTCCTGACAATACTGAGTCGCAACTCCGGTCCCGTTATCGACGACGAATATTGTGCCCCAATTCGAGCGTGCCATGCCCCACGGGTTCACCAAGTGCGGATCAGTTAGTTCGGCTACGCCGTGGATATCTGATTGGAGGTTTATCCAATTAAAGCCGCTCGCCTCAGAGCGGCCCGCGGTAATGAACAATGTCGCCGCAACGAATAAAATGTTCCTTAGTGGGATGAGTATGGGTTTCATGAAGAAGCTTCCTTTCGTGTTGAGGTTTTGCGGTGAGCGCCCGCTCGCCGCACTGCGTGGGCGAAGCCCAGTGAGACAGGCCCCGAAATCGCCCTGGTCATCGCAGATAAAACTCCGTGAATTCAGAGAAGTTGCGTGCGGCCGCTTGGATTAGTAAGCGACTGATAGTGGTCGGCAGCTTTACTGATTGCTAACAGCCATCGCGCTCGATTCCACGGGAAACATCTGGTTTTGGAATTTCCTTGGCGGTGGGCGAGCAATCAATCCGAGGCGCAAGGCTCCACACGAGAATGCGTCTAGCGCAATTGCCCGGGACAAATCGTCGATTCATGAACGTAATAAGGACGATTCGAATTCTGGTCGCGTTGTCCGGAGGCACCGATTTGTCAGTCCGTTTTTAACGGCGAGCTCGGTAATAGCCGTGATGCCAGCGTGCGTGCTGATGGTGCCAAATCCAGGTTCCCGAAACGAGCGGCCCGCGCACTGCGACGAAGGAACTCATAACGTATGGCCATTCAAATTTGTGGCGCACCTTGAAATCGTTTTCGCGATTGCGGCCCACATTCCGCGCAAACAGAACAAAGCGGTTAAACAGCATTATTAATTTCCCTTTCACAACGTTCCCAATTTCATTTCGTGGCACGACCAAATGTTGGCCGTATTTACGGAGCTCTATGATTGACTTCGCTGTTCTCATAACACCTCCTCGTTTTTTAGAATGTGCGGTCGACTATGGAAGTGCTGACCGTTTTTTGTGTTTGTTGAGGCAGATCTTTTTGCCTGCTCTGTAAGCATCCGCAGCTTTTTCGGTTCAGCCCGAAGGGTTCAAGCCGCGCGGATAACACCACTCTTGGCGTTTCCAATGTATCTTTATGAAGTGAGAATGCGCCGGATCATCGCCCGTCGATCTGATCAGCGCTGCGCTGCTATTCGGTCGGCTCTGGCTCAGCGAGCCAAACGCAGTCAGCAATCCCATCGACTATGCGAAGTTCTACAGCCGCTCACACGACGCTTTGATTCCTGTTTACGATTCAGCTTTCTAAATCCCGAATAATTCGGCACATTTCGCGTCGTGCAGCCTTTTACCCACTTTCCTCCTCGCGGGCGGACTGAACCCCCGGAAACGAATCGGCCAGACCCAAGTGTCGTTCCAAGCGCCGCTCTTCTTTCCCGAGGAGTTTCGATAAAAGGCTCGGTCAAATTCCTGAACGAGCTGCTCCTCGATGGCGAGGTGGACGGCACAATCTCTTCCCCCGGAACGCTTACCATCGGGGAGCAAGCGCGCGTACGCGGTGATATCAGAACGAAATCGGTGAACGTGCGAGGGACGGTGGAGGGCAATATTTTCGTGACTGAACGCTGCGAACTCCAGGCGAATTGCACGGTGCGTGGTGACATCGAAGCGCCCCGGGTGGTTGTTAATGAGAACGCGACATTCCTTGGCAGCGCAAAGATCGGGGCCGGGAAGTCACTCCCGGCCTGACGTTCGCCTGCCGAGCCGGACGCCGGTCAGCAATCCTTTTGGCTACGCAAAGTTTGTCAGCCGCTCACGCGACGCTATGATCCGCGTTTACGATTCAGCTGGCAACGCGATCGAAACGCACGAGCACGCGGGCGAATTTAAGAACCGTGAGCGAAACAAACAAAAAGACGCCACACGGTGAAGTGTGACGGCTGATTGTGGGAATGCTGCGGCTTAGGGATTGTTGACCACTTGCGGTGCAGGTTTGCTCGCTTCAAGCTGGGCGATCACTTTTTGCAGGCCCGCAGTAAGTGCTTCAATTTGCTGCTGCTGTCGTGCAAGCTTGGACTCGAAGTCCTTGCGCTGCTCCGTCATCATCGCCTCCTGTTTTGCTAGAGTGGACTTCATTCCTGCCCTGTGCTGTGCTCTTTGAGAAACTCGTTGAGCAACATCGCGTTCACTGCTTCGTAGCGGACCGTGGAGATGCCACCATTGGCGTCATGGGTCACCAAGTCGGGATTCGCATTTGCGACTTAGATTTGCCCCCCAATTCGCCCCGCGCTCTAAAGGGCCAAGAAGAGCTTTTGGTGCGCTGACCGGATCAAAAGGCACGCAGGTTGTGAAATTCCGCTCGCTTCACTTCGTACCTCCCGCTAAAATGAATTTGCATGATTCCGCTTTTATCGGGCGGTCACGAGCGAAGCCAGGCGAATTAGACCCCCAGGCAACTCTTAATGCGACAGCTCACTGTTTTACTGACGGCACTAATAGTTGCCACATTCCAAACGCATGCTGGAAGTCTCGACTGGCTTTTTGATGTTGCTAACAACAATAATATCGCACGCGAACAAGCCCAATTCTTGGTGTGGGATGGTGTGTCGCATCCCTTCTCAGCACGCTTCGAAAAGGTAAACATTGTAGACAAAGATTGGCCATTTTATCTTTTTCACGTTGTAATCACCAGTGCAGGCGCCGGAGAAGAGCGCGATCGCAGCTCATATCTAGTCTGTTTCAGGCTGACTGAACGTACAACCGAATTCCATATAGTTACCGTGATTCAATACGCTTCAGACCCGCCGACAGAACAGGAGATTACGATAGATAAGCGTCTTAATAGATGGCCAATGTCGCCGCCTTGGAATGCAGGAGTCGGTCTACCATACAATATCAGGCCTCCTGGCTTGAGCATCGTGTTAGACATGTGTCGCGCAGGGTCAGACCAGTCCGCACTAACAGATGACATCCTTAACAGGCCGGTTCACGTTAAAAAAGATGCGACACATTGATGCTGTAGACAATGTTTGCGATTGCGGTTGCGTTTCTTTGCAGTACGGCAGCCGTTAAACAGCCGCGTGGATTGCCTGCTGCTTTCATCGCAACAGGGCGCCGCGGCGAAAGGTTGCACGATTACGGTTGGCTCAAAACCGCTTGTCGAGCCTGTGCCATCTGAATCTGATCACTCACACCTTGAATTTTTGAATCGTGGGCGTCGAGCCGTGCAAGCACCGTATCGATTGTTTTTTCAGCCGGGCAATTGTAGCTGCCTGCTGCTCGACCTTGCGGTGCTCTTTGAGAAACCCATTAAGCAACATCGCGTTCACGGCTTCGTAACGAACCGTGTGAATTTCTCCCTTCTCATGCGCTGCCCTTCGGGTCGGCTCTGGTGCGGCGAGCCCAATGCCAGCGCGAATGGAATCGGATGCAGGGGGACAACCATCCACTCCCGATGCACATCTTTAAGGTTGTGTGCTAGGGTGTGGTGAATGTTCTATCGCCGCCGTATCTGGTGCCGGCTGTGTTGGTGCCAACGATCCGAAAATGATACGTGGTGCCAGCACTCAAGCCAGAGATGTTTGCAATGACGTTCTGATAATTATTGCCAGTCTTGATCTGGTTGGGCGTTCTGGATCCGTAGCTGATGGTTCTTCCATACTGAAAGTACACCGTGGCGCTCAATCCGTGGGGATCTACTGTCCCGTTCAGCCTGGCTGAATGGCTCGTAATCAAGGTTGCCGGATTCGTTATGACGACCGGACGACCAGTTGGGGCAAGTGTAGTCACACTTACAACATTGGAGTTGCCACTCGTGCCGGTCCCGTTATAGGCGCGCATCCGATAATAATAAGTGGTGCTTGCGCTTAAGCCGGTAACGCTGCGGCTAAGTATGTTACCGACGTTCAGATTTTGATAACCTGTCACGTAATTGGTAAACGAATTGTTGGTAGCCACATCCAGCCTATAACCGGTTGCGCCGCTCACGCTCCTCCAATTGGCTCTGAAACTGTGACTGGCCACAAACGTCGCCGGGTTAGCTATTGGCGCCGACGGCGTTGCTGAATATAGGTACTGTCGTATTTGGGGATAGAAGTTGGCGAACTTGCTGTACCCGGGTGAACTATTGCACGCGGGCGGAATAGGCCCGCAACTTAGGACGCCTACAAGCTGGTGGCCGTTCGAGGTGAAAAGCCCTGACCCGCTCGCCCCCGGCTCGGCGGTCCCAGACGTCCAGGCAATTTCATAACCGTTTACCAAGTCGAGGCAATTCTCATTCGTATTGATAATACTGCCAGTCGCCCGTCGTAAGTATGAAGGGATAGATGGGGGGATGTATCCATCGGGGTGGTGAAGCCCGAAAACGCTGGTGCCTGTTGGTTGGGCCACGGAAGTCCATCCGGAAAACCATGCTCCCGCAGGAGCATTATTTAGTAGCCGTAGCAGGGCAAAATCATTCGAGGCTTGCGTCGCAAGGAGATTAGCGCCCGGTGGAGAATGGACCCAACTTCGCAAAACGCCACTGTTACAACTGGTTGTCTGATAAAACCAATACACTTCAACAGTTTGAGCGATTGCCTGGCTGTTAACGCAATGATTGGCGGTCAGAAAATAGGGAGTCTGATCTTGGGCAAGATTGTTCAGCAGAGTGCCCGTGCAGACGTGCGGGCCATTATTGTTGAATACAATTCTTGCAACGGCATTTTTCTCGGGGTCGCCGTAGCATGACGCGTCAACTTCGCAATTCAGAACGTCGGGTTCATTGGACCGGAGTCGCCAATCTACTTCGGCCAAAATGTGCGATATCTCAAAAATCTCGAATCCTTGTCCGCTTTCCTCAGCTTTCTTATAGAACTCGATGACGACCGTGTCCCCATCGACAGTGCCAGACCAAAATTCTCCGGTGCCCCATGGTCCTTTGTCCGTGAACGGGCCAAAAACGATGCTATCGGTCGCGGCGCCATACACGTACACCTCCTCGCCGTCAGTAAGCGCAAAGTCGCGGAAATGTACGCCTATGCCAGAAGCGCCGGAGCTCTTGATGATGAGCACAATTATCTGAGAACCATCTGGGTTAACGAATTTCTGTGCGCGCGTGTTCGGCGAGACTTCGACACTTCTGTTAACGCCGATTTGGTTCGGCTTCAGCGTAAGCGAACGCGCATCCAACTGTTCCAAAGTCACGCCAGGTTGGCTCAGATCTATGTGCGATCCGTATCGTACACTGGGTAGATCCATGTCGGCGCGAGTGCGCATGCCTCCGCTGTCGCTGCCGTGTGAGACTTTCCCGGGCACTGATACGTCAGGCTCAACCTGAGGGTTACCGCTCGGTTGTGGGCTGGGTGACCCCAACAGCATCGTCAGCGATGTTGCCGAGAGCAGAACGAAGGTGACCAAATTCCTAATTTTCGTTTTCATGGGACACTACGACTTTTCATAGATTTTCTCCGCGGATTCCGAGGTACGCACCGAGCGCACCAGTGCGGCGGAGAGGGAATTTTTACATTCTTAGTTTAATTATGCAAACGAGCCTTAGGCTCGCGATATTCGCGCGGAAAGAGGTGAGGTGGAGCTCTGGATGAGAGGCCATAGATGACGCCGCCGGCTTCGAGCGGAATTTCCGGCGCAAAAATTTCGCCTCGGTGCGAAATATGGCTTGTAGAGTATTTCGTGCGATTAAGGACGAGCTTATATGAAATCTATTTCGACGATCCTGAGTACAATGGACAATTCCTGCGCACGCTCGATTACGCGCCACTCGGTGCACAGATCGGCGAAGCGTGGGCGGCGATTGCGATGCGGCGGGCAACACGATCAAGACGCACGCGCACAAAAGGCGAGTTGCGCACTTCAATGATTGTAAGGAGATCGCGTCCACTCGCGGGATCAGATACGAATTGAGTACAGCGGCCAGCGGCGCGTTTCTGGCTTGCTCAAGCTGAGCGGGAAC
>WNGA01014338.1_pt1 | contig 17074 bp, 14 predicted proteins | sample 5400061 | NCBI WGS metagenome assembly WNGA01 (sample SAMN13153366, study PRJNA577476) | soil metagenome | isolation source: 100 cm soil or saprolite under grassland replicate 2 | place: USA:California | collected 2016-06-15 | reverse complement strand
GGTCGGCATTCCCGAACAGCTGCGGATGCCGCCGCCACATCTTCTCCTCGAGCCCGCGCGTGACCGCCTCCGCGTCGAGCTGCCGGCGCTCCTCGCCGATCACGATCTGGAACGCGAGGTGGAGCAGCAGGTCGCCGAGCTCGTCGCGCAGCGCGGCGGGGTCGCCGTCCGTGAGCGCCTGATCGAGCTCGAGGACCTCTTCGACGAGATACGGACGCAGCGTCTCGGGAGTCTGGGCGCGGTCCCAGGGACAGCGGGCTCTGAGATCGCGCACGAGCGCGAGAGCGCGGGCGAGAGCGGCATCGGGGTGCATCGGGTCTCCAGTGCGGTGTACCTCACCCCCTGACCCCCTCTCCCCAATGCGGAGAGAGGGAACGACGGGTGAGATCTCGGCTAAACTTCTCAGCTCACGCCCCCGATTCTAACAGGTCAGGGGTGAGACGGCCAACCGCTTCACAGCCTTGCATTTAGCACCCGCGCCGCATATGATTCGCGCCCCTGTGAACCCGTCACTCCTGGAGGGCGATAGCCGGGCGTGGGTCGAGGTTGACCTCGCCGCCATCGTCGAAAACGCCCGAACTGTCGCGCTCGTCGCGGGGACGCGGTTGCTGCCCGTCGTGAAGGCGAACGCCTACGGGGTCGGAGCGGTTGCCGTCGCCAGGGCGCTCGAGCCGCTCACTCCCTGGGGGTACGGCGTCGCGACGATCGAAGAGGGCGCGGCGCTGCGCGCCGCGGGGATCACGCGGCCGATCCTCGTCTTCATGCCGGCAACCCCGGGCCTGTTCGAGCGGCTCGACGAGTTTCGCCTGACGCCGACGCTGGGCGACGCGCCGAGCGTGATCCAGTGGGTGGCCCGCGGCCAGCGAGCCTTTCACCTCGAGATCGACACCGGGATGGGTCGCTCGGGGATGCGCTGGGACGACGTGGGCAAGGTCGTGGCGGCGCTCGACACGCCGTATCTCGAAGGGTGTTACACCCAGTTCCATTCGGCGGACCGGAACGACGGGTCTGCGGAGCGGCAGCGCGAACGGTTCCTGGAGGCGGTCCGGAAGCTGCCGCGCCGTCCCCCGGTCTTGCACGTGGCGAACAGCGCTGCGGCGGTGCGCGACCGGAAGTTCGCCTTGGACGTCGTCCGGCCCGGGGTGTTCCTGTACGGCGGCTCCCCCGGTAGCTGGTTGCCGCAGCCCAAGCCCGTGGTCAGCGTGCGCGCCCGCGTGGTGAGCGTGCGCCGGCTGGCGCAGGGGGAGAGCGTCAGCTACCACGCGTCCTGGACCGCGCCGCGCGACACGACCGTGGCCACGCTCGGCATCGGCTACGCCGACGGGCTGCGCCGATCGCTGGGGCTGAAGGGCGAAGCGACTGTGCTCTTGAACGGCGCCCGCTGCCCGATCGTGGGGCTCGTGACGATGGACTTCACGATGGTGGACGCGGGGCACACCCCGGTCGCCGTGGGCGACGTCGCGACCCTCGTGGGCGAGCTCCAGGGGGCGTGCAACACGTTGGAGCAGTTCGCGGCCTGGAGCGGGGCGCTGCAGCGGGAGTTGCTGACGGGGCTCGGGCCCCGGTTGTCGCGCGTCTACGGATGAAGCGCGCCGCGCTCATCGTGCTGGACGGCCTGGGCATCGGTCCGGCCCCGGACACGGGCGCGTACGGCGACGCGGGGAGCGACACGCTCGGGAACGTGGCGCGCGCGGTCGGGGGGCTCCGGCTCCCGAACCTGGAGCGGTTGGGGTTGGGGTGGTGTAGGCCCATCGCCGGGCTTGCGCCCGGCGTCAGCGGCTCCGACGCCGGGCGCGAGCCCGGGGCCCGGCCGGCGGCTGCGTACGGCGTGGCGCTCCCGAGCTCCCCGGGGAAAGACAGCACGACGGGACACTGGGAGATCTGCGGCGTGCTGCTGGAGCGGCCGTTTCGCACGTACCCGAACGGCTTCCCGCGGGCGCTCCTGGACGAGCTCGCGCGTCGCACGGGCCGCGGCTGGCTCGGGAACAGGGCCGCCTCGGGAACCGAGATCGTCGCCGACCTGGGCGAGGAGCACCAGCGAACGGGGAAGTGGATCGTCTACACGTCGGCGGACTCGGTCTTCCAGATCGCGGCCCACGAGGATACCGTGCCGCTCGCGGAGCTGTACCGGGCGTGCGCGGACGCGCGCCGGATGCTGGTGGAGGAGCACGCGGTGAGCCGGGTGATCGCCCGGCCCTTCGCCGGGGTGCCGGGGGCGTACCAGCGCACGGGGGGCCGCAAGGACTTCTCGGTCGAGCCGGTGGCGCCGACGCTGCTCGACCGGCTGGCGGACGGCGGGATCCCCCGGGTGGGGATCGGCAAGGTGGACGACCTGTTCGCGGGCCGGAACATCACCAGCGAGCACACGCCGACGAACCGCGACGCCTACCGGCTGGTCGAGCGGGCGTTCGACGACGTGGGGACGGGGTTCATCTTCGTGAACGTGATCGAGTTCGACCAGACGTGGGGGCACCGGAACGACGTGGCGGGGTTTCATCAGGGACTGCGGGAGCTCGACGCCTGGGTGCCGCGGCTCGAAGCCCTCGTGCGCGAGGACGACCTGATCATCATCACGGCGGACCACGGCAACGACCCGACCACCCCGTCCACCGACCACTCCCGGGAGGCGGTCCCGGTTCTCGCACTCGGCCCGCGGGTCCGGCCGGCGGGCCTCGGCGAGCGCGCGAGCTTCGCCGACATGGGGGCCACGCTGGCGGAGTACTTCGGCGTGGCGCCGCTCGCGGCGGGGACGTCGTTCTTGAAGGACGTCTGGGCGTGAGCGCCGAGCTGGTCCGGCAGGCGCGGGCGGTGCAGCAGCACGCCTACTGCCCCTACAGCCGGTTCCGGGTCGGGGCGGCGATCGAGGCGGCGGATGGGCGCGTGTTCGTCGGCTGCAACGTCGAGAGCGCGTCCTACGGCCTGACCATCTGCGCCGAGCGGATGGCGCTCGGCGCGGCGGTGGCGGGCGGGACGCGCCGGCTCGCGCGCGTCGTGGTGGCGACCGATGCCGAACCCCCGGCATCGCCGTGCGGGGCCTGCCGCCAGCTGCTCGCCGAGTTCGGGCTCGACCTCGAGGTGATCGCGGTGGGCCCGAAGAGCGAGCGGCGCTGGACGCTGGCCGACCTGCTCCCGGACGCGTTCGCCAAGACGAGTCTCGAGCGATGAGGGCCTTGCGGGCGGCATGGCTCGCGGCGACGCTCGGGGCGGGGGGCGCCGCCGGGTGCGTCGAGCGGGTGAGCGCGCCCGGCCAGTGCCCGGAGTTCTGCCCCTCCGGCTCGATCCAGATCGTGGATACGGTGCTCGCGACGAACATCGAGCGGGACTCGGCGTTCCGGGGGTACGCGTTCGCTCATCGGGCGGCGGCGATGTACTTGGCCGACGTGCCGGGTGCGGTGGACAGCCGCGGCATCCTCGCGACCGCGGCCCTGACGGATCCCGTCACGCTCCCGGGCGACACGAACCCCGATCCGATCCTCGGATCGGACTCGCTCAAGCTGGCGTTCACGATCACCCGGCGGGACACGGCGGCGCACAACCTGCTGCTCACGTTCTACCGGCTCCCCTTCGGCCTCGACTCGACGACCACGTTCGCCGACCTGGCCGGGCCGTTCGGCGGCGCGCCGCTCAGGACCGTGAACCTCGACAGCCTGCTGGCGAAGGTCGCCCGCGATACGTCCGGCAACCTGATCGGCGTGGACTCCGCGACGGGCGACGCCGTCACCGTGGACACGACCAACCGCCGGCTCAGGGTCACCGTCAAGTTCGACTCGGCGCAGGCCCCCTACGTCGCGGCCGATTCGGGCAGGCTCGGGTTCGGCATCCGCGTCGGCGCCGACGTCCCGACGAGCCTGGGCATCGCGACGCGAGCGTCCGGCATCCTCTCCGCGGGCGTCACGTGGTACGTGCGGGTGGACTCGACGACGGCTGCCGACACGACGCTGGTGCACGAGGTCTTTCCGGGCGGCATCACGCTCGACAGCTACGTGTTCGACCCGCCACCCGCGCCGCTCGACTCGACGCTCGCGGTCGGTGGCGTGCCCTCGGCGCGCAGCCTGCTGCGCGTGACCCTGCCCCGCGCGATCCGGGACTCGGCGCAGATCGTCCGCGCCACACTCGTCGTCATTCCGGCCGTCGCCTGGCAGGGCGCCCCGACGGACTCGTTCGTCGTCGAGGCGCACACGGTGCTGGCGGACTTCGGCGCCAAATCCCCGATCGCGGTCGACGTCACGCGCACCGACACGGCGCTGATCCGGATGGGCGCGAAAGACACCGTGCGGATCGAGGTGACGAACCTGGTGCAGTTCTGGGTATCGGACACGCTGGCGCCCACGGCGCTGATGCTGCGGCCCCGGAACGAAGCGGGGAGCCCCGCCGAGGTCCGATTCTACCCCTCGGCTGCGGCGGCGTCCCGCCCGTCGCTGCGGCTCACGTACGCGCGGCGGTTCCCGTTCGGGAGGCCATAATGCAGGCGGTCAGGCGGACGGGCGGACGGGCGGTCGGTGTGCTCGAGGCGGTCAGGCGGTCAGGCGGTCGGGCGGTCGGAGTGCTCGAGGCGGTCAGGCGGTCAGGCGGTCGGGCGGTCGGCACGATAGTGCTCGCGGCGGTGTTAGTGACCGCCAGTCCGCCAGACCGCCTGGCCGCCCAAGATTCCCAATTCGGGATCCGGGGCCTCGGCATGCCCGGCCGGTTCGAGTCGGTGCGCGCGCGGAGCGTGGGGGGCGCGCTCGCACCGTTCGACGGGATGTCGCCGCTCGCGGAGGCGGCGCTCGGGGACCTGGGCCGGCTCACCGCGACGGCGATGGGCGGGACGTCGTATCGCGACGCCGAGCTGGGAAGCACGACCACGTCGCTGCGCACGACACGGTTCCCGCTGCTCGGATTCGCCGAGCCCGTTTTCCGCCGCCTCACGCTGAGCGTCAGCTACAGCACCTATCTCGACAAGAGCTGGAACGTCACGATCCGCGATTCGATGCTGCTGCGCGGCACGATGCAGCCCTACGCCGACGAGCTGTCGAGCGACGGCGGCGTCGACGACCTGAGGATCGCCGCCGGGAGCCGGGTGTCGTCGCACCTCGCGCTGGGGGCGGCGGTCCATCTGCTGAGCGGATCCACGCGCCTGACCGCGATCCGCCGCTTCGACCCCGTGGGCGCTGACTCGGTGTACCAGCCGGTGTCGCAGCGGGACGAGGTGCGCTACACCGGCCTGGGGTTCTCGGGAAGCGCGCTCATCGACTTCGGGCCGGGCCTGCGCCTCGCGGCATTCGCGCGCTCGGACAACCGGCTGCGGGCGTGGGTGGGGGATGTCCTCGCGGCGGAGACCGATCTGCCGATCACGCTGGGCGGGGGCATCCGCATCGCGCCCTCGCCGAGCGTGCGCCTGGCGGCGTCGATCTCCCGGCGCGGCTGGGCGAAGGCGGTCGCCGGGTCGTTCAATACCCTGAGCTGGTCGGCCGGCGCCGAGCTCGGCGGGGGCCCCACGCCGATCCGGTTCGGCGTGCGCGGCGGGCAGCTCCCGTTCGGGCCCGGCACGAGCGCGCCGACGGAGGTCGGCGTCGCGGCGGGGACGGGTCGGGCGTTCTCCGCCGGCCGGGCGGTCCTCGACATCGGTATCGAGCGTCTGCAACGGAAGGGCGGCGGGCTGGACGAGCGGGTGTGGACGTTCCTCGTCGGGCTCACGGTGCGGCCGTGAAGGTCTTCTTCCACACGTTCGGCTGCAAGGCGAACCAGTACGACACGGAGCAGGTGCGGCAGGCGTTCGCCGACCGGGGCGCGGTCGTCGTGGACGACCCCGCTGCGGCGGACCTCGCCGTGGTGAACTCGTGCACGGTCACGCACGAGAGCGAGGCGAAGCTGCGTCGCTTCGTGCGCCGCCTGGCCCGGCGCGACCGCGCGCTCGAGACGGTGGTGATGGGCTGCGCCGCGGCGCTCGACGACGGCCGCATCGCGAGGCTTCCGTCGGTGCGGGCGGTGGTCGGGGGCGCGGAGCCCGCGGAGGTGCTGCATGCGGCGGGGTTCGCGACGCCTGGCCCGCTCCCCGTGGTCGGGTCCTCACCCCCTGTCCCCCTCTCCCTTCGGGAGAGGGGGGACTCTCCGCGGTCCCCCCTCTCCGCCAGGGCCCGCGGCTGGCTCAAGATCCAGGACGGCTGCGACGAGCACTGCACCTTCTGCGCGACTACCATTGCCCGCGGCGCGAACCGGTCACGGCCGATCCCGGAGCTGGTTCGAGAGGCCCAGGCGCTTGCCGAGCATCATGCGGAGATCGTGCTGACGGGCATCCACATCGGAACCTACGGGCGGGATGGCATGTCCGGCGCGGCTGACCCCGGGGCGGTGCCCCGGGGTCCAGGGGGGAAAGGGTTGCCTGGGTCGAGTGCCGGGGCGGTGCCCCGGGGTCCATCGTTGCCTGGGTCGAATGCCCGGGCGGTGCCCCCGGGTGACACGGGCGAGGGGTCGGCCGGATGGAACCCCGGGCCATCGGCCCGGGGTCAGCCGAGCCTGAGCCGACTGCTCGAAGCGCTGATCCAAGCGGTCCCAGCAGTCCGCTTCCGGCTGTCGTCGATCGAAGCCACCGAAGTGGACGACACGATGGCGCGGCTGCTGATCGAGGCGCCGCGGCACGTCGCGGCGCATCTCCACGCGCCGTTGCAGTCGGGGTCGAATCGGGTGCTCAAGCGCATGGGCCGTCACTGGTACACGGCGGAGTCGTACCGCGCCCGGATCGAGTGGCTCGCCGAGCGGCTCCCGGTGCTGGGGCTCGGCGCCGACATCATCGCCGGATTCCCCGGGGAGACGGACGCGGACCACCACGCCACGCTGGCGCTGGTCGAGGCGCTGCCCTTCACCTATCTGCACGTGTTCCCGTTCAGCGTGCGCCCGGACGCGCCGGCGGCGAGGCTCAAAGAGCAGCTCGCGCCGGGGATCGTGCGGGACCGAGCGCGCGCGCTGCGCGAGCTGGGCGAGGCGAAGGAGCGGGCATATCGACGCGCGCGGTCCGGGCAACAGGCGGACGGGATTGCGAGCGGCCATGGCGAAGGGAAGATCGAGGTGCTGACGGAGGACTACCTTTCGGTGACGGTCGACTAGCGATGCCCCGCATCTACATCGAGACCTACGGCTGCCAGATGAACGTCTCGGACTCCGAGCTCGTGAACGGGGTGCTGGGGCGGGAGGGGTACATCCGCACCGACGACCCGGCCGTGGCCGACGTGCTGCTGGTGAACACCTGCGCCGTGCGCGACCACGCCGAGCAGCGGGTGCTCTCCCGCATGGGCGAGCTGAAGCGCTACAAGCGACCGGGCGGCGTGCTCGGCGTCGTGGGCTGCATGGCCCAGCGGCTGGGCCCCCGGTTGCTCGAGCAGGTGCCGCAGGTGGACCTCGTGGTCGGGCCGGACGGGTACCGCGGGCTCCCCGAGCTGATCGCCCGGGCGCGGGCCGGCGAGCGGGCGGCGGACGTCGCGTTCCGGAGCTGGGAGCATTACGAGGACGTGCCGCCGGTGCGGGACACGGCGGTGTCCGCGTTCGTCACGGTGCAGCGCGGCTGCGATTATCGGTGCACCTTCTGCATTGTTCCGATGACGCGCGGGCCGGAGCGGAGCCGCAACTTGTCGGACGTGGTGCGCGAGGTGCAGGGCCTCGCCGCCCGAGGCACGACCGAGGTGACGCTCCTTGGGCAGACCGTCAACAGCTACCACGACGGTGAGCACGACTTCGCGGACCTGTTGCGCGCCGTGGGCGCGGTGCCGGGGATCCGGCGGCTGCGGTTCACGTCCCCCTATCCCACGGACTTCACCGACCGCGTGCTCGCCGCGCTGGCGGAGACGCGGGCGGTGTGCGAGCACGTGCACCTGCCGGCGCAGAGCGGCAGCTCGCGCGTGCTCAAGCGGATGCTGCGGCGCTACGACCGCGGGCGCTATCTGGAGGTGGTGGCGGGGCTGCGCGGCGCGGTGTCCGGGATCGCCCTCACGACCGACATCATCGTCGGGTTCCCCGGCGAGAGCGAAGCGGACTTTCTCGAGACGATCTCTCTGGTCGAGGAGGTCGGGTTCGACGACGCCTTCACGTTCAAGTACTCGCCGCGCGAGGGGACGCCCGCGACCCGCATCACGAACCCGGTGCCGGACGAAGCGGCGGGGGAGCGGCTGGAGCGGCTCATCGCGGCGGTGCGCCGCATCGCCCGGCGCAAGAACGTCGGGCTCGTCGGCACGACGCACGAAGTGCTGGTCGAGGGGAAGGCGAAGCGGGGCGACCTGCTGCAGGGGCGCACTCGGACGAACAAGATCGCGCTGTTCCAGGGGCCGGACGAGTGGATCGGCGGGTACCGCCGCGTCCGCCTCACCGGGACCACCGGCGCCACGTTCACCGCCTGGCCCGTCGACGGGGCCGGGGCGGCGGGCGGGGCGGGGAGGCTCGCTGCCGTGGGGTAGCGAACGTGACCTGGGAAGTGGTGCAGCGGGAGTACAACAAGCTGCTTCCCCAGCTGCCCCGGTTTTGTGGCTGCGACACCTGCCGCAGCGACGTGCTTGTGTTCGCCCTCAACCGGCTGTCGCCGAACTACGTCTCCACCCCGCAGGGCGAAGTGTTCACCGAGCTGAGGCTCGACAGCGACCAGGAGCGGGCAAAGCTCGACGTGGTGCTGCTCGAGGGGTTCGCCAAGGTGGGACTCGCGCCGCGCTGCGGGGCGAAGCCGGTGCAGCTGATGTAGCGCGCTGAGGCGGCCTCTCGTGCGGCCGCCGATTCTGTTTGTCGCTGTCGGTTTCGGGGCCGGCCTGTGGGCCGGCCTTTCGTATTGGGGGATAGGGGGCGCCGGGGCGTGGGGCGTGGCTGCCCCGGTGCTCATCGCGGCTGCGGTCGTCGCGCGGCGCGCCCCGCTCGGTGGGGCAGTCGGCGTGATGGCGGTGGCCGGCATGCTGTGGGGCGCCGCGGCGAGCCGCGAGCGTGACGCGACGTGTGCCGGGCGCTGGGGAGCTGCCCGGGAAGGGGGCAGCGAGAAGGGTGACGCGGCGCGGGCGGCGGTCGTGCGGCTGGATGATCCGGCGCCCGCCGGCGGGGGGGTCGTTGACGCGGCTGTCGTCGATGGGCTGTGCGGTGGCGCGCTGCGGCTGCGGTGGCCCGAAGGGATTCAGGCGGCGGGCGGGACGACCTGGGTCGTGGCCGGGCGCTGGCTGGGCGTCGGGGATCGCGGCGTGCTGGTGGTGCGGCGCGCCAAGCTGCTGGACGGCGTGCGGCGCGGGCGCGGGGCGGTGCGCGACCGGCTGGCCGTGCGGGCCGCGGCGCTGTTCGGGGCGCGTGCCCCGCTCGTCGATGCCCTCGTGTTCGCGCCGCACGCCGCGCTGGACCCGGACATCCGGGAGCGCTACGTGCGCTCGGGGCTGGCGCACATCCTTTCCATTTCGGGCCTGCACGTCGGGTTTCTCGCCGCCTGGCTCGCGCTCATCCTGCGCAGGCTCCGGCTCGGGCCCGGTCTCCGCTCCGGCACTGCGGCGCTCGTGCTGCTGGGATACCTCTGGCTGCTCGGCTTTCCGGCGCCCGCCACGCGGGCCGTGGTCATGCTCGTGGCCGACCAGGTCGCCCGCCTGCGCCAGCGCGTCGCCGCGCCGCGCGGCGTGGTGGCGCTGTCGGCGTTCGTCCTGCTGCTCGCGGACCCGTGGGCGTTGCAGTCGGTCGGCGCGTGGCTCTCGGTCGCGGCGATCGGGGCGGTGATCTGGGCCGGCCGCGCGACGGCGCGCTACAGCCGTGCGTTACGGCTCGTCGCGCCGTCGGTCGCCGCGACCATCGTCACGGCGCCGATCACCGCGTTCGCGTTTGGCACCGTCGCTCCGATCGGCGTGCCGGCGAACCTCGTCGCCATTCCGCTCGCGGGCGTCGCCGTTCCCGGGCTCGTGATGGCGCTCGCGTCGTCGTGGGTATTCCCCGGGCTCGCGCACCTGCTCGCCGCAGGGTCGGGCCTCGGCCTCGCGCTGCTCGACCTCACCGCGCAGGGCGCGGCGGCGGTGCCCGGGGGCCACGTCGTGATGGTCCCCGGGTGGGGTGCAGCCGCCACGTGGGTGGGCGTCGCGGTCGTCGCCTGGTGGCTGTGGAACTCGCCGCGCCGACCCTGGCTGATCGCGGCGCGGATCGCCTTCCTGAGCACGGTCCTGGTCGCGTCATCGTGGCGCGACGTTTTCACACTCGACTCCTGCCGTTGCCTGACGGTACATTTTTTGGACGTGGGACAGGGGGACGCAGCCGTGCTGCGAACTCCGAACGGCCGCTGGATCGTGATCGACGGCGGGCCCCGGACCCCCGAGTCGGACGCCGGCCGGAGGGTGGTGATCCCGTTCCTGCGGCGCCATGGCGCCGGGCGCATCGCGCTGATCGTGGCGACCCACGGGGACGCGGACCATCTGGGCGGTCTGCCGGCGGTGATCGAGGGATTTCCGCCCCAGCTCGTGCTCGAGCCGGGCGAGCCGCTCGGCCGGCCGCTGTACCTCGAGTTTCTCGCCGCGGTGGAGGCGTCCGGCGCGCGCTGGCATCCCGCCCGCGCCGGCGACCGGGTCGAAGTGGACGGCGTGGTGCTCGAGGTGCTGAGCCCGGACTCGCTGTGGCTCGCGTTGCCGCTCGACGTCAACGAGCACGGCGTCGTGCTGCGGGTGACGTTCGGGAGCGAGCGGCTGTTGTTCCAGGCGGACGCGGGCCTGCCGGTGGAAGGACGGCTCGCCGGCAGCGTGGGCCCGGTGGAGCTGCTCAAGGTGGGTCATCACGGCTCGGCGAGCGCGACGTCCGACGCGTGGCTCGCGGAGCTGCGGCCGCGCGAGGCCGTGATCAGCGTCGGGGCGTACAATCGGTACGGCCATCCGGCGCCCGAGGTGCTCGGACGGCTGCGACGGTGGGGCAGCGAGATACTCAGGACGGACCAAGCCGGGACCATCACCTTCACGACCGACGGCCAGCGTGCACACATCGACCTCCGTCATCACGATTGAGCGGTTCATCATGGAGCAGGAGCGGCTCCACCCCGAGGCGACGGGGGAGCTGTCGAACCTGCTGTACGACGTGTGTCTCGCGGCGAAGATCATCTCGCGCCAGGTGCGCCGCGCGGGGCTCACCGACATCGTCGGCGCCGCTGGGCCGACGGCGGTGAACGTCTCCGGCGACGTGCAGCAGAAGCTCGACCTGTTCGCCCACGACACGATCCAAAACGCGGTCCAGTACACGGGCCGCGTGTGCGTCGTGGCCTCCGAGGAGGACGAGGAGCCGATGCCGTGCCCGCCGGCCTCGCGCCGCGGCAAGTACGTGATCCTGTACGATCCGCTCGACGGCTCGAGCAACATCGACGTCAACGTGTCGATCGGCACGATCTTCTCGATCCACCGGCGCGTCACCGATCCGCAGGGCGATCCCGGGCTGCGCGACTGTCTCCAGGTGGGGCGCGACCAGGTGGCGGCGGGCTACATCCTGTACGGCTCGAGCACGATGCTCGTGTACACGACCGGCCAGGGGGTGCACGGCTTCACGCTCGACCCCACGATCGGCGAGTTCCTGTTGTCGCACGCGGACATCAGGATGCCCGAGGTCGGCAGGTACTACAGCGTCAACGAGAGCAACTGGAACCGCTGGACCGCGCCGGTGCAACGGGTCGTCGCCGCGTTCAAGAACGGCGACGGGAGAGTCCAGGCGAGGAACGCCCGTTACATCGGCTCGCTCGTCGCCGATTTCCACCGCAACCTCATCTCGGGCGGGATCTTTCTCTATCCCGCCGACACCAAGAATCCCGCCGGCAAGCTCCGGCTGCTGTACGAGGCGGCGCCCCTCGCGCTCGTGGTGGAGCAGGCGGGGGGACTGGCGACGGACGGCCAGCGTCCGATACTCGACATCGCGCCGACGAGCCTGCACCAGAAGACGCCGTTCATCATCGGCAGCAAGGCCGACGTCCGGTTCGCCGCCGAGGTGCTCGCCGCCGGGGGCGTGCCCGCGTGACCGAGCGGAAGCCCGTGTATGGGCCGGAGGATTGGCGCGGGAACGCCGAGCGCGACCTTGGGAGCCCGGGCGCGTTCCCGTTCACCCGCGGGGTCCACCCCACGATGTACCGCGGGAGGTTGTGGACGATGCGCCAGTACGCGGGCTTCGGGACGGCGGAGGAGACGAACGCGCGGTTTCGGCATCTGCTCGCGGCGGGTCAGACCGGGCTCTCGGTGGCGTTCGATCTTCCGACGCAGATGGGGTATGACTCGGACCATCCTATGGCCGAGGGCGAGGTCGGGCGCGCGGGGGTGGCGATCGACACGGTGGACGACCTCGAGCGGCTGTTCCACGAGATCCCGCTCGACCGGGTGTCGACGTCCATGACCATCAACGCGACCGCGCCGATCCTGCTCGCGATGTACGTCGTCGCGGGAGAGGAGCAGGGGGTGCCGCGCGCCAAGCTTCAAGGGACCGTCCAGAACGACATCCTGAAGGAGTTCATCGCGCGCGGGACGTACATCTATCCGATCGAGCCGTCGCTGCGGCTCGTCACCGACCTGTTCCGCTTCGTGCACGCCGAGAGCATGAGCTTCAACCCCATCTCGGTCTCGGGCTATCACATGCGCGAGGCGGGGGCGACGGCGGTGCAGGAGGTCGCGTTCACGTTTGCGGACGGGCTCGAGTACGTGCGCCGGGCGGTAGGGGCGGGGCTGGAGGTCAATGCGTTCGCGCCGCGGCTCTCGTTCTTTTTCGCCGCGTTCACCGACTTGTTCGAGGAGGTCGCGAAGTTCCGCGCCGCGCGCCGCCTGTGGGCGCGTCTCATGAAGGAGAAATTCAACGCCGGCGACGCCGCGTGCCGGCTGCGGTTTCACACCCAGACCGGGGGCTCGACCCTCACCGCGCAGCAGCCGGAGAACAACGTCGTGCGGGTCGCGATCCAGGCGCTCGCCGCGGTGCTGGGTGGCACGCAGTCGCTGCACACCAACGCGTACGACGAGGCGCTGGCGCTTCCGACCGCGCAGAGCGCGACGCTGGCGCTCCGCACCCAGCAGGTGCTGGCGCACGAGACCGGGGTTCCGGAGACCGTCGATCCCGCGGCGGGGAGCTGGTACGTCGAATCGCTCACCGACGAGATCGAGCGGGCGGCGCGGGCGCTCATCGACGAGATCGAGGGTGGGGGCGGGGCGGCGCGCGCGATCGAGCGCGGGTTCTTTCAAGGGCAGATCGCGCGGAGCGCCTACGCCCACCAGCAGGCGGTCGAGTCGGGGGAGGAGGTGGTGGTGGGGGTGAACCGGCACGCCGACGATCCGGCGATCGCATCCGTGCCCGCGCCCGACTACTCGGCGCTCGCCGCCGCGCAGCGCCAGCGGGTGGCCGAGGTGCGGAGGACGCGGGATGCTCGCGCGGCCGAGGGGGTGCTCGGGAGGTTACGCGACGCGGCCCGTGAGGCGGCGGCGCCGCTCATGCCGCTGTTCATCGAGGCGGTGCGAGGGCGGTGCACGGTGGGGGAGATCAGCGACGTGTTGCGGGGGGTGTGGGGGGAGTACCGGCCGTCGTGACGTTGGGCACCTTCATGTCGCACCGCCGTGCCGGCGTCGCGGATGCCGAGGCGATTGCCCGCTTGCACATCGCCAGCTGGCGGGCTGCCTACCGCGGCTTGCTGCCGGATGCGTTTCTCGATTCGCAGGACCTCGCCGAGCGTACTGACATGTGGCGCGGCAAGCTCACCGACTCGAGCACAACCGTTCTCGTCGCCGAGGCTGCGGCTGGACTGTTGGGCTTCTGCGCCTGCGGTCCCTCGCACGATCCCGATGCCGATACCAGCACCGTGTGGGAGATCTACAACCTCCACGTAACGCCAGATCTGCGTGGTGGGGGTATCGGCGGCCGTCTTTTCGACGCTGCCGTTTCTCTGGGCCTCCAGCACGGTGCGCGCGATCTCACGTTATGGGTCCTCCACGGGAACTCCCCAGCGGAGCGGTTTTACCAGCACAAAGGCATGACGCCCGACGGCGCCCGCCAGTCCCGCGCTGTCGGTCCCGATGTCACATTCGCCGAGGTTCGTTACCGCGTTCGCATCGGCTCGATCTCGACAGGCTAGGACCGCAGCGTCCTTTCTGCGTTGCAATGATCCTAGCCGCGTCGGCCGTGTCACGGGGGGTGTTGACGAGCAGGTGACACTCGGTTGAGGAGGCTGGCAGCGGTCGCAACGAAGCCGATGTGCGGCTCGCAATTTTTCGCCCTTGCCTCCCAAGACAAGCCGACTCTAGCGTGTACTAATGTCTCTCCCTCCTTCGGTGCCCGACCCCGCGCCCGGATCCGGCGGGCCCAAGCTGCTCGCTCGCCTTCGCTCGGCGGTGCGGGCGCGTCATTACAGCGCGCGCACTGAAGAGTCGTATGTCGGTTGGGTGAGGCGGTTCGTGCGGTTTCACGGCAAGCGGCATCCCGCGACGCTGGGCGAGGCGGAGGTGCAGGCGTTTCTCGTGCATCTCGCCGAGCGGGCACAGGTGAGCGCCTCGACCCAGAACCAGGCTGTGGCCGCCTTGGTGTTTCTGTACGAAGCCGTGTTGGGCCGCCGCCTGCGATTTTCTCCGACGGAGGTGGTCCGCGCCAAGGAGCCCCGCCGGGTGCCAGTCGTGTTGAGCCGGGAGGAGGTGCGCACTGTGCTGGCCGAGCTGCGGGGCGCGGCCAGGCTCGTCGGGTTGTTGTTGTACGGGTCCGGGCTCCGGTTGCTCGAGTGTTTGAGCCTGCGGGTGAAGGACGTCGATTTTCAGCGCAACGAGATCCGCGTGCGTCGCGGGAAGGGGGGAGTGGATCGTGTGGTGCCCTTGCCGCTGGCGGTGCGGGGGCCGTTGGGGGAGCATCTCGCGCGGTGGCGGACGCGCCATGCGCGGGAGGTGGCCGAGGGGGGCGGGAGGGTCGCGCTGCCGGGGGCATTCGAGCACAAGGCTCCCTCGGTCGCGGTCGAGTGGGCGTGGCAGTGGGTGTTTCCCGCGGCGCGGGTGGTGCGCGATCCCGTGTCGGGGGAGGAGCGGCGGTACCATCTGCACGAATCGGCCGTGCAGCGGGCCGTCCAACTGGCTGTGCGCCGCGCGCGCATTGCGAAGCGGGCTACGTGCCACACGTTCCGCCACTCGTTTGCCACGCATCTCCTGGAGGCCGGCTACGACATCCGCACTGTGCAGGAGTTGCTGGGCCACCGCGACGTGCGCACGACCATGATCTACACCCACGTGTTGAACCGTGGGCGCTTGGGCGTCCGCAGTCCGGCGGACACGTTGTAGGTGCCCGCGGTTCGCCGCGGGCCGCTCCAGCCCGGGCCGCCCCATTTTTCGCAGGGTTTGAGGCGTTAGGCCGCGGGCGCGTTAGGCCGCATCTCTTCGCAGCCCTTACCCGGAGCAGAAGGCCCCGTACGCCGAGTCGTTCGTCGCACCCGTGAGGGACTTGTGTCGCGGCCTAGTGGCCTTCCTGCGGGAGATTAGATTGCGAAGGGCGGTTTCGGTCCGTACAGAAGACTACAATCGAATATGAGTTAGGCCGCGCATTCGACACCTGGTGACGTGATGGCCTTCCGCTACCACCATCGGATTCTCTCACTTCTGCTTCTGGGCCCTTCGATGCTCGCGGTTTGCAACCGGTACGAATACGTCAACGAGCTTGATCTACCTGAGTGCAAGAACAGGCCTCCTCCGATTCTTGTGCACGCTGGCCCAGTCGCGCTAGAGCCGGTCGACTCGGCATGGCTCTACGGTATCGTTGTCCGCAAGGACGATGGGGAGCCACTCGAAGGCGCTCAGGTGCGAGTTCTTAGTAGTGACTCCGCAGGTGTCCTCACCGATCGATTAGGCCGCTTCGCGTTCAGGGGCGCGCCAAGCCACGGCCTCGTTCACCTTGATATTCGCCGCATCGGGTTCGCGCACTACACGGATACGGTCTCCGTTCCGCTCGAGCGGGGGACGGCTTGGCGCGTGGCCCTTGCGGTAATGGCAAACGACGGGCCCTGCAGTGGCTTGGCTGCCGTGCCGGTCCGCAAACCCTGGTGGAAGTTCTGGTAGCGTGCGTCGTGCGCGGCCTAACAAGCGCTTGAAGCTGTCGGGCGGTGATCGCTTCTAAAGGAAGCAAAGTGTTGTGCCCTCGGCGGGGCACGGACTGTCGTCCAACGGCCTTGCGCCGGCGGGCGAGTCGCCCGCAGCTTAAGCGCGATCCGTTAGGCCGCGGCACGGTTCTCGATGCTATGCAACAAGGCCAGATGGTATTGGTCATCGGAGGGACCCGGGGCACCGGGCTCCTGATCGTTGAGTCCCTGGCCCGGGACGGTTACCGCGTTCGCGCGCTCGCGCGGAATCCGGGTCAGGCGGCGCCACGTTTAGGCTCTGCCGCAGAGGTCGTTCCTGGAGACGTAACCAAGCCCGAAACGCTCGCGGCGGCGGTGAAGGACGTCACTCACATCATTTTCACGGCCGGTGTTGCCGTCGGTCCGGCGCGCGAAAAGCTCATCGTCGCAAACGGAGTACGAAGGCGTCCGCAACACCTTGGCATCCGCTCGACGCGCGGGCTTCAGAGGCCGCTTCCTCTACATGACCTCCATTGGCATCGCCCGACGCTCTCTCAGCGCCGCGTTCCTCAACCTCGTCAAGGGGAACACGCTGCGCTGGCGGCGGCACGCCGAAGACGACATTCGCGCCAGCGGCGTCGACTATACGATCATTCGAGCAGGTTTCCTCCTGAACACCGCAGGTGGGAGACGAGCCATCGACGTGAGTCAAGAAGCGCTCCCTCTGTCCCCCAGATACAGAATCGCTCGTGCAGATGTGGCGGAAACGTTCATCGAGGCCCTTAAGCGACCGAGCACTGCGAGAACCACATTCGAAGTAGTATGGGACCGGGGTCCGCGTCGGGAGACGTGGGATCTGCTTCTGGGCCATCTGAAGCAGGACGCGTGAGTGTGCCGCGGCCTAACAAGCGCTTGAAGCTGGCGGCGCGCGTAGATTAAGGAATGAATCTTTCTTTAGCGCGCCGCAGCTTAAGCGCGGTCCGTTAGGCGGCAAGCGAGCAACCAAGTGGCGGCGAAGTGTGTCCAACAAGCGCCATGAGGTCAAGTTTGGTGTATGTAGCGCTCACCCTGGCCGGCTTG
>WNGA01006231.1_pt1 | contig 17078 bp, 18 predicted proteins | sample 5400061 | NCBI WGS metagenome assembly WNGA01 (sample SAMN13153366, study PRJNA577476) | soil metagenome | isolation source: 100 cm soil or saprolite under grassland replicate 2 | place: USA:California | collected 2016-06-15 | reverse complement strand
CGATCAGCCGCGGCCATTGTTGCGCGCTGTGGCTGGATACTGCCGGCAGTGTGTGGCATTCGATGCAACGGTGAACAAAAAGAGCACGACCTTCGCGCAACATGGCGATACCACCATGTTGACCTTTGCCCACCTGTGCTAATTCGGGTGTGACCGGTGGCGGTGCAAAGCTTGTCGTTCCGCAACTGCTCAGGTCAACGAGGCAAACGACCGATATAGCGAAGATCGCGAGTTTTCTCATTTCAGAGACCAATTCCAAAAATCGTCCGCACTTGGAAATCCGGCTCACTGTCCGTATCAGTTGCTTGAGCGAGAGCAGTGACCGTCACAAACCAATTCCTGTGCCGATACGAGACGTTGGGGCCGACGAACAGATTTCTTATTGCTTCTTCGTCGCGCCACTCTGGAAACACAAATTCGTGGAGCAATTCGATTCCCACTGAAATACGCGGCGAGAGTTCATAACTTGCTCCAAGCGCCTGGCTGAATTCACCTTCTCGCTCGGCAAGGTCACTGCCTTCCCATACTGCTTCAAGTGTTGCATTATAGGCAAGAATGAGCGGTCCAAAGTTTTTCTGCGCGATTAACTTTGATTCCAGCTCGATCAGCCGGTCGCCGGCTCTTAGCTCTCCATAGATCGATAACCCGATGGGATCGACAACTGGATTTGTCAGATTGTAGATCAATTCGATCGCCGAATCGGAATAGGCAAAGCCGGAATGTTCAGGGTCGCTTTCGTAAAACCAGTCGGCCAGATAAATGCTGACCTGGAATTTATCTGTCACGCCGTATTCGAGTTCGTGACGGAAATCAACTTGATCGAATCGGTCCGGCCCTATAGCGCGCTGCCAGGTCACCCAGTTCTCCAATTCGAGGCTCCCCCTGGCAGACGTATTCGCTTCATACAGGAAAGTGAAACGGCGCACTCCGCCGAAAACGGAAATCGCTGGCAAGATCGATAAAAGGAAAATCAAAACAAGGAAGGGCGCTCTCCGGATCGCTCCGGCGGCTAGGAAGCCGCCGCTCCTTGATGTATCCGGCTCCATCTTGTTTACGGAACCGCTTCCAACTGCTCGCTGATCGCGACTTTAGCTTCCGATCGTGCTTCCTCGACTGGCTCGGGGCTTTGAGGCGGCCTTCCGCCAAAGTGCCGAGCCGCGTAGTAGGACCCGATCACCAACATCGCAGCAATTAGCTGGGCAACGAGACTTTCGACAGTTGGAAACACAGCGAACCACATTCCCATCCATGGTGGGATGACATGCGCCAGCCGATCGATTGGTGTCGTAGGTATCCAGTGAGCCAATTGCATCTCCTGCGCTTGTTCGCCTACCATCACCAGCAAGACCATGCCGAGAAGAATGCCGGTAGTGATGAGCATTTTGCGATATGGCAGACGCTGTTGCAGCACGAACGTGAGCACCGCGACTATGCCCGAGAGAACGATGCCCAGAAGCGCGCCCTTTAGCACAACGCCCCCACCCAGTCGCAAATTGTAGCTCTGCAGAAAAAGAACAACCTCGAAACCTTCGCGATAAAGCGAGGTGAACCCGAGCAGGATCAATCCCCACCAGAGATGCCGCTGCGAAATTTCGACCGATCGCGCGTTTTCAAGCAGCGCTTTACGCCGACGATTGTGCGCCCGGATCCAGCCGCCCCAGTAAATTTTGTGGAAGAACCAGTTCATGATCACGAGCAGGACGATCACCGCAAGAAGTCCAGTCGCAGCCTGCAAATCGAGGGCATTCATGTTGTCACTGAGCGAGCCGACGATGCGCACCGCGATAAACCAGGTGATCAAACTCGCAACAAAGGCCATGCCCGCGCCGAGAGCGACTGGCCGGCGATGGCTGCGTTTGGCGCCGACCATACTGGCGGTGATGGCCGCCAGCACCAGAATGCATTCGAGGCCTTCGCGGAAAACGAGAATGCCGATGTCGAGGAACGCGACCGTCGGGCTGGTGTTAGGGCGCGTCGGATCAGGCGCACCGTGAGCGGTAACTCCCTGCCAGACCAGCATCGCAACGACGCAAAGGGCGGCTGCAACGATGCCGATACGCAAAGCAGGCTTCATTTGTCCTCGTACTTTATCACATACGCAATGCCGTCGCTGCCGTTCGATTGCTATTTTTTAGCGGCGCTTTGCGCGGTGTGCGACAGACAAGAGGGTGCGTTTGAAGGCCACCCGCGGAACGCTTGCCACGCTGGCAGACGTGAATGGACGTGAAGACAAGCAGCTCCCGGTCTAATTCATTTACAGGCTTCGACGAAAAAATATTCGCGTTTAAATGCGAATATTCGCGAGCGTTGTGGCGGATGGTCGGTAAAATGTGAGAAGCCTAACCGGGCTGCGGCGAACCCTTTCGACTCGCTGCGCTCACTCACGGTAAGCTCAGATTGTTCGACGTCGATCATGGCTAGCGTGCCGCCGCCGCTTTTTGCCACTTGCACCTGCCGCAACCGGATTGAGCTTCTTCTCGTTAGGCCATGGAGATATGAATGTTGCTGTGCTCAGAGAACTCATCTTTGACATTAGGCGCGAAAGCCTTACGACACGAAAGTGCCCAGCAGTTGGGCCCGGGCCGGAATGGCGTCCGATAACGGGTGAACCCAAGGGTTGGCGCTAATCAACTTTCCCAAAGGTCGCGGTGGAACTTTTGACAAAGAAGTCCCACACCTGTTCTGCACCGGCACCTTTCAAGACGAGGTGCAACGAACTCTCGCTCTTGGCGGCGCAAAAGGTGAGGACGACCCGATTATCGTCGCTGCGTGTGACGTACGCGACATTATCGACGTTAATGACGTGGTTCTCAAAACGAATGAAATTCATTGGGCGACAAGTATGACACAATACGGCCAAAGCAAAATGCGTCCGATTCGCGTTACGACAGCTGCCGGACGAGGCGCCCATTCGACTGTCGCTCCAGCCTTTGCTCTGCTTCCGCGCGGCAGGCAAGGCAGGCAGTGCGCTCCCCCTGTTGTGATTTGCCGCGTAACGAGTAAGTTTGCCAGTGCGGCGTTCCCGGGGGTTTACTTTAATCGAGATTGTCCTTGCAGTCTTCATACTGATGCTGCTGCTTTTGCTGGCAGTGCCGAGCCTGAGCGGCGTGGTCGCTAATAGGCGACTGAAGCGCTCTCTGGATGGATTCAACAATCTGGTGCGCCAGGCACAGGGGAATAGTGTGACGGAGCGCCGTCCTTACTTGATCGTTTGGAGTAAAGGAAAGGTCGTGCTGCGACCGGAAGCGTTTGCAAAAGATGAAGAAGCCAAAGCAACAGCGGAATTTCATTTGGGTAGCGGAGAGGCTTTAAAACTCTCGTTGCCTGCGGCATTAACGAAAAAATATCCAGCCGAATGGATTTTCTGGCCATCTGGAACGTGCGAGCCAGCAACCGTCCAGTTCAAAGGCTCCGCTGGTTCATGGACGGCTAATTACTCGCCGCTCACCGCGCGACCCGATCTTACGAATTATGCAGCGAGGTGAACCCAAGAGGATGCCAGAGTCTGGACACCGGATTCGAGATGCCGCCGTCAAGCACCAAGCTCGCCACGGGACGAGTCCGTCCGACCGGCGGACATCCAGCATAAAGCATCGGGGCGCTCTGCGAAGGTCCGGCTTCGCTCTTTACGAGGTTCTTCTCGGGGTCGCGATTTTCGCCGTTGGCGTGCTGGCACTTGGGCGCGCAGTGGAAAATTGTATGAACGCGAGCATGCTCAACGCTGAAGAAGACGCCGTGCGTCAGATACTATCGAATCAAATGGCGGAGATTCAGGCCGCTAAAGGTGTGCCGGACCCCGCCAAGGAACTCAAGATCGACAGCAGTTATGGTCCAGTAAAGTTGATCCAGAAAAGCGCGCCTGCTGAATTAACTGAAGCCAATAACACACAGCTTAATGGGATCAATCTTGTCATATTAACTGCTCAATGGCACCGCGGCGGTGTGTCGCAGTCAAAACAGATCCAGTTTTATGTTTACCGGCCCAAGTAAGAAGAACGCGATGCTGAGTACTGGATGTCCGCCGGTCGGAGGGACTCGTCCCGTGGCGAGCTGGACGCTGGATGGAACGAATATCCGCCGGAATCGAGAACGTGTCATTCGGCTCCGCGGTTTTACTTTGATCGAGATCACCCTTGCGGTGGCGATCCTTGCGATGATGTCTCTCGCGATTTTTCGTTTTGTCCAGTCCAACCTCACAGCGCTGCGCGTCTCCACTGATGCGAGCGCATCCGACGCGCAATATGGTGGTCTGCGCGATCTTCTGACAGCGGAGTGGCAAAGTTTGACTCCCACGCGCGGTAAGTTGACGGGAGAACCCTTGAAGTTGAATGATCGCGAGCGCGATGTGATAAAGTGGAATTGCGGCGCTGGCCCCGGGCTGGTTACGCGGTACGCGCCGGGCGACTTTATTGTCTGGCTGCGATTGCAACCGGAAAACGAAAAGAGCAGCCGATTGGATCTCGGTCTCCTTCGAAAACCGCAGAATGATTCCGACATAGGAGAGGGACACGAGACTTGGGTGCCATTGATTAAAAACGTGAGCAGTCTCGAAATCCGTTATTTCGATCCCCAGATGAACACTTGGGTGGATCGATGGTCAAACGCGCTCAAGCTGCCACGGCTTGTGAAGCTAACCGTTGGACGCCCTGACGCAGCCGTGCCGTGGGAAGCCATTATTCCACTGGGCCGGACGCCGTATTGAAATTCGTGTCGATCTTGTGAAGAAGGCTTCTTTAAATTCGAAATTAGTCTCCGGCGCGGCGCTCATGTTATCGCTTTGGGCGCTATTCTTGCTGAGCGTGATGGTGATTTCATGGGCGCTCGACATTGATTCTCGCCTGGCGCTTTCCGGTAATGCAAATCGTGTTCTGGCGGCGGAAGCGATGGCGTCGTCGGGCGCGGATGTTGCATTGCATCCAAATATCGCAGCCAACTCGCCAAATTTACACAGACAAATGGGCGATCGCGAAAGTTATGAAGTTCGCGTCACCGGTGAAGGTGGCCGCTTGAATTTAAACTGGCTTACCGCAGGGGAAGATCCTACGCGCGTCGGAATTCTGCGCCAATATCTCAACCTCAAAGGAGTAGAGCTAAATGACCTCGACACGATGATGGATTCTCTTCTTGATTGGGTGTCGCCAAACACTGGTCTTCATCACTTGAACGCGCCAGAAGAGACCGATGATTACCATCTGGCACACGCGCCACTGACTTCCGTGGAGGACCTTAAGAAAGTCTTTGGCTGGACTGAGTTCACTTCGAGGCCGGGCTGGGACGAAGATTTTACCATCAACAGCACAGGTCCGATCGATCTTGCCTGGGCGTCGCGCGATGTGTTGCGCGCTGTGCCGGGCATGAAAGACGATGCAGTTGATCGCTTCCTGCAACTGCGGCGCGGTCCGGACGGAATCGATGGAACGGCCGATGATGTTCCGTTCAACAGTTTGCCGGATGTTCAAAGTGCCCTTGGCTTTACGGACCCGCAATTTCAGCAGATTGCGGCCTTGGTTGGATTCAAAGATCAAGTTTTCCGCATTCTGAGCGTAGGAAAATCAGGCAACGTTACTCGCTCCGTGCGGATGGTAGTGCGAAAGCAAACAGGAGGCGGTACTCCTCAAGTGATTAGCTGGAAGGAGCTTTAATATCGAGACCGCGGCGAAATCCATTTTTATTATTCCAACTGCGCACGGCTGGAATTTTGTGCGCTCAGCCGAAGGAAACGGCTCCTGGAGCGTGCGCAAACTCCAGACGCTGGACGAAGCCGTGCCGTTGCTTGCAGCAACTGATGATTTTGTCCTTGGGCTGCCGGTCACAGCCGTGTTTGCTCAGCGATTTCGTTTGCCCACGGTCGATCCGGCAGAATTTCCGGAAATGATTCGGATCCAGATCGAGAAGATGCTGCCATTTTCGGCTGACGAAGTGACTACTGACTTCGAGCTGATCCAGCAAAACGAGAGCGAAAGTGTGGTATCGGCTGTCGCGATTAGAAATGAACAGCTTGCCGAAATCGCCGGCCCGCTGCTGGAGAACGGTTTCATCCCGCGACAGGTCACCGTGTATGCTGCGCAGCGCGCGAGCACTCATGCTCCCAAGGGGAACGCTGTCCTTGTCTATCCAGAAGGCGAGACACTTGTTTACGTCATGACCGAAAATGGAAAACTAAGCCTTGCCCGAGCGTTCGAGGGCGCAAATGGAGACCAACTGCACATGGAATTGCCGCAGTTGAGACTAAGCGCCGAGCTACAAGGTATAAACGCCTCCTCTCCGAGCGTGCTACTGGACGAGAGCTGCTATCAATTGCGCGACAAGGTGCAGGAAATTCTGGCGAGTCCGACTGAGATAGTTGGAATCGAACTGCCACCCGCTCCGGTTAAACTGAACCTTCTGCCGGAAAGCTGGCGACATCGCCGCTCACAATTGGTCAAGCAAGCGGAATGGCGAAAGCGACTCATCTGGGCTGCGAGCGCGTACGCTGGGCTTCTCTTTCTCTTGCTCGTGTATCTGGGCTTGATGCGCTTTCAGCTTGGACGCCTTGATCGCCAAATTGCGCACGATGCCCCCGAGACGGAGTTTGTCCGCGCAACGGAAGCACACTGGAAGGCGCTCGCACCGGCCATCGATTCGCACTATTACCCGGTCGAAATCTTGCTGCATCTGTTCGAAAGCCTGCCCTCTGCCGATGTACGCATCACTGCGTACAACCAGTCCGCGCGGCAAATTTCAGTCGATGGCGAAGCAAATACGGCTGCCCTCGCTTATGAATTCATAGAGAAGATAAAGAAAAATCCAGAGCTGCGAATTTTTCAATTTGACATGGCTGCGCCCCGCATTCTGCCGAACGACCATGCGCAGTTTCGCCTGGAGGGAAAATCACGATGATGCCGGCCTGGTACAGGCGAATGAATCCTCGCGAGCGCCTGCTTTCGTGGATAATTACTGGCACCATTTTCGTGCTGTTGAATCTTTTGATTTTGACCTGGATCTCGGGTGCACTGGGTCGCGCACGCAGGGATCTGGCCGCACGCAAGGCAACGTTGACCGAGCAATCCGTTTACATCAAAGAACGAGATCTCTGGACCAAACGCGACCAATGGATCCGGCAACATCAACCAGCCCTCAAGAATCCTGCCGAAGCCTCCGCTCTGCTTGATCAGTTGAAGCAAGTGGCCGGTAAGTATAATGTCTTAATTGTGAATCCCGCGATTGGTTCGGGCGAAACGACGCCCTATCACCAGACGGTTTTCGCTTCAATTGAAACCAAAAGCCCATGGCCACCGCTGGTGCATTTTCTTTATGACGTGCAACAGCCCGACGCGTTTGTGGTATTCGAAAGTGTTAATGTGACAGTCGATGGCAGTGATCCCACCATGATGCACGGCAAATTTAAAATCGCCCGCTGGTTTGCACCGGCGCAACGGGCGCGCTAGCAAGAATAGTAATTATGAAACATTCCCTCATACTGATCTCGATCTTCGCACTGTTTGGTGCTGTTCGCAGTGACGGCAACGACGTTCTTCCCCCACGGTTTAACTTCGATCGCTACTCACGGATGGTGGATCACTCGCCGTTCGCAATTGCCACGGCGGTTGCAGCGCCTGCGGCAACGCCTGATTTCGCCAAAGACCTTTACGTGGCCAACGTCGCGCACTCGCCCGAAGGTGACCTGGTTACGATCGCTTCCAGCGCGGACCAGAATTTCAAGAAATATCTTAACACAAGGGAACCAGTGGATGGCTTTAGCATCGCGAACATCGAATGGTCGGACCGCGTGGGCGCGACCAAGGTGACCCTTAGCAAGGATGGAAATTTTGCGACCATCACGTTTAATCAGGCGCTCTTGTCGCAATCCGCGCCCCGCGCGCCATCTATGCCGAATATGCCCCCCATTCCTGGTCCCAATCAACTCAACGGCATTGGACGGGTGGCGCCCCCCAAGGCGCCGCCTTCAGCGCTGCCGCAGGCGCATCCTCACGTGCGCGGGACGATTCCGCGGAATCCAGGAGGCGCAGCCCCAGACGCGAGGCGCACGCCAAATCGGCGCACGCCAAATCGCCCAGACCTCCAGTTGCCACAAACCAAACAGTAGGGCCAGATCGATTCCCCGGTGCGCTTCACTCGCCCCAATCGTCGTCCGCTGTGTCTGGTTTCCGATCGGGCCCTGCGGAATACAGGTCGTAGCCGCTTGAATTTTTCTGACCCGGGTTACGGTAAATATACTCGTTCTGCCAGGGATCTTTTGGCACCTCTTTGTACAGTTGATACCAGCGCGTAGGCCTCGGATCGGTGTCGGGCTGAAACACAAGCGCCTGCAAACCCTGCTCCGTGCTCGGGTAAAAGCCATTCATGCTCTCGTAAAGCTTCAGCTGGGTAGTAATTCCCTGAACGTCAGCCTGAACCCGTGTATGTCGCGCGTACTCGACGTTGCCAGCTAGTTTATAGATCGCCGTGCCCAGAAGCAGTGCGATGATCGTGACGACGAGCATGATTTCGAGCAGCGTGAATCCCTGTTGTTTTCTTTTCATAATCATTTCATCCAGACGAGAAAACCCCTCATCTGGATCGCGGATTACACTAGCCGAATCTTCGACAATTTCTAGTTGCCGGTTTTAAGAACGTAATCCGTCTTGTCCCAAAGATATTTCAATTGGATCTGAGTAGCGCGGATTGCGGAGGCTCCACTGTCGGCTCCGTTCACGACGATCACATCATTGGTTCCCGCCTTGAGGCTTGCGACCGGCACAATTTTTTGCGCGCGCAGCCAGCCGGTATATTGGAAATGCATTTCCTGAAGGAGTGGCTGCATTTCGCCGCGATAACCCGGGTCAGCCAGTTCCGGCAACGTCAGAGAAACTGGCCCGATGTCTTCACCGTTTAGATAAATTTCAGGTGGCGCATCAATACGCGGATTTGCGATTTCGAAAGTCAGCAGCGCCGCCAGGGGCTGCGCCTCGACCCCGAATTGAAACGCCGCGCTTTGCTGAATATCCGTGCCGATCTGGATTGTCTCGGCCGCAAGGGTCGCAATGACAGTGCCAAAGCGCTCCCTGTCTTCTATGGGCGAATGCAACGGCGGCATCGATGAGAACGGTTCCGGAATCACATCGCGATGCTCAGCGTTCAACGGGTGAACTACACCGCTGCTCGTCATCCAATCGAGATACGCTGCGCGCACTGTTTTCCCGTCTCCCGAGACCTCGATATCGATGGAGGACGTGTCGGTCATCGGGATCATCACCGAATCGGAAGCCGGCAAATTAATTCCGGAGCCGAGCGCGCCTGAACGCAGAATGTGCGTGCCGGACTCATCCCAAGCCACTAACTCCGGCTGCTGACCTGGCTTGTCGTCGAAGAACAAGCGGAACAAGAGAACTTGATAATCTTGGCTCGGTCGCGCTACGCGAATGCGAAAGACGGTCTTCGGAGCCGCATCGCCAGTGCCCTGCGCGGGGAACAGCGTGACTGCTTCGACCCATGGCGGCGCGTTTTGTGGCGTGGAGTGACGAGGGGTGTTCTGGCGCAGATCCAGCCATGCGCTTTCCGGCGTTGGTTCTCCGGGTTTCGCATCAGCCTTGGTTGGCAGGTTATCGCTGAAAGCTTCCTGCGCATAAAGCCGCGAAATCGCGCCAAACAAGAGCAAAAACACGAGGCGAAGAAACATTTAGCCGCCAACCTTATTTGAATGCGGATGCCAATTGCAAGTTTTTAATGCGGCCGAAATTGCAAACTATGCGTCATCTCGAAAACCGCCGACAGAATGCTGAAAACGACAAAGCCAACCAGGACCGCAATCACCACGATGATTACCGGCGGAATGAGCTGCGAGATCACCGCGACTGTACGGTCAAGCTCCCTCTCATAAACGTCGGCGATGGATTGCATTGTCTCGGCGAAATGTCCCGTTTGTTCTCCCACCGCCATCATGTCGGTGAGCAAATCGGGAAATAACTTTTGCTCCTGCAACGCAGCGGACAGCGTCGCGCCATCGATTACAGCCCGACGCACTTCCTTTAATTTCTCTTCCAGAAATCGATTCGCTGCGATCTCCGTGACGAGATCGAGGGCGCGAAGCAACGGAATTCCGTTTTCCATCAGTGTTCCCAGTGTGCGCGAGAATTGCGCGTAGTAACGATGCCGGATGACACGCCCGTAGCCGGGGATGATGAGACGAAAACGATCCCATGTGATCCGTCCTTCATTGGTGCGGACGAATGCGCGAAACCCGATAATCGCACCAATCACCAGCAGCACCCCGACCCACCAATATCCCGTGATTAGATGGTGAATTTGCAACAGGATACGCGTGGGCAAAGGCAGTGCACCGCCGGTTTCCGACATGAACCCCGTCAGTTGCGGCACCATGAACGTGATGAAAATTGTAATCAGAACGGCGCCGGCCAACGCGAGAAAGACCGGATAGATCAGCGCTTGCTGCACGCGATCTCGCAAATCTTTCGCCTGCATCAAATGTTTGACCACCCGGAGCAGAATTTGCGGCAGTGCGCCGCTGGCTTCGCCCGCCGCCACCATGTTTACGTAAAGCGGCGGGAAAATGCGCGGGAACTCACTTAGTGCCCGCGAGAAACTACGACCGTCAACCAACGCCTGATGCAAAGCATGCGTCATTTGCTGGACGCGTGGCTGCTTCAAGCGCTTTTCCAAAATCGACAACCCCTCGTCGAGCGTCATTCCCGCCTGCAGCAAATGGGCCAGCTGCTCTGTAAAAATCAGCAACTGGCCGTGCGGAATTTTCAGGCTCTGCGTGGAAGTCGCCTCTGCTGCACCGTTTCGACCCACCGCTTTCGGCTCCGCGCCTACTAGTTCGATCCGGATTGGGATGCATTGTTTTGATTCAATTTGGTGAATGGCAACCGCTCGATCCGAACAATCAAGGACGCCTTCAACCAGACCGCCCTGTGCGTTACGGGCGCGATAAGCAAACTGTGGCATCGGCCTGGATAATAATCCGAAATCTGAAATTCGAAACCTCAATCTAAAAACTTCGCCTTTTTTGCCAGTGGATTTTCCACCAAACACGCGATGAATTTGGCTTATCGCATTGCAGATCAGCGATCGGTGCTCGATAAAAGGAATCGCTATCCACGGCTAATTACCGAGATCGCGCAAAAATTTTGCTTGCCGTCAGGGTTGATTCTGATAAGAGCGGCGAACATGAAATGTGCAGCAGTGCTTACCGTCCTTCTCCTCGCATTTGTTTCGCAGACGTTTGCGGTTGTGCGGCCGCTCTTTCCTGTCAAACCAGAACCGCCCCTTGGCGGGGCGATCGTCATAGGAGACGATCTGATTCAAAATCCGTCGAAAAATTCTCCGCCTGCCATTTCCCGATAATTCGCGGGCGGTCGTTTATCGCAGCGCTGGCGCTGGCGCTGGCGAATGCTGATCTTCCTCAATCGAAAAATCGGCAATCTAAAAACTTGTCCTGAGCGAAGCGGAGCGGACTCGAACGGAGCGAAAGTCGAATGAGGCAGGGGTGGGAATGGAGCCGACGGGAGCCGAGCGACATAGACGAAGCCCGTTAGGGTGAGCTTTCGGGAGAAAGCGAATCAATCGAACCGGCTTGTGAACCAAAGGCGTCGTTATCCACAAAATCCGAGCGTCTTGTGGAGGCGGGGGCGGGAATCGAACCCGCGAATAGCGGTTTTGCAGACCGCGACCTTACCACTTGGCTACCCCGCCGATCACGCAGAGCGCATAATATCGGTGTAGTGGCGCTTGTATCAAGCGCCAAGCCTGAACAGAAGGCGTTTGGCACAAACGTCTCTAAAACTCTGCATTGAACGTTGGACGTTGGACGTTGGACGTTGGACGTTTGCTTCCTTGAAGTCGCAATCATCCGAGCTTTTCTCTCGCGCGCAAAAGCGCATTCCCGGCGGTGTAAACTCGCCCGTGCGCGCATTTCGTCACGTGGAGGCTGAGCCGTTCTTCGTCGAACGCGCGCAAGGCGCAAAGGTTTGGGATGTCGATGGGAACGAATACATTGATTACGTTGGGAGTTGGGGCCCGGCGATTCTGGGACATGCTCCCAGCCCAGTGATCAATGCAGTGCGTGAAGCCGCCGCGCGCGGCTTGAGTTTTGGAATTCCAAATCCGCTTGAAGTCGAGATGGCGGAATTGCTCTGCAAATGGATGCCGGCGATCGAGAAGGTGCGAATGGTCAACAGCGGGACCGAAGCGACCATGTCGTGTATTCGGCTGGCGCGCGCTTTCACCGGCCGCGACAAGATCATCAAGTTCGATGGTTGTTATCACGGACACGTCGATTCGCTGCTTGTGAAAACGGGCAGCGGCGCGCTCACACACGGCCAGCCTGACAGTGCCGGTGTGCCGCAGGGATTTGTCGATCTCACAATTTCGCTGCCGTTCAACAACGCAGAGCTTGTGCATACGGCATTTCAACAAAATAAAAATGAAATCGCTGCGGTGCTGCTTGAGCCGATTCCGGCAAACGCGGGCCTTTATTTCCCACGCCAGGATTTTCTGACGATTTTGCGTGAAGAATGCACAAAACAGGGCGCGCTTCTGATTTTCGATGAAGTGATGACTGGTTTCCGTGTTGCCCGCGGCGGAGCGCAGGAAATTTACGGAGTCACCCCCGACCTCACCGCCTTGGGAAAAGTAATTGGCGGCGGATTACCGGTTGGTGCGTTCGGCGGGAAAGCCGAAATCATGGACCAGCTTTCGCCTGATGGTCCGGTGTATCAGGCGGGAACGTTGTCTGGAAATCCGCTCGCAATGGCGGCCGGCCTCGCGCAATTGCGTGAACTCGAACGCATCGACGGCTGGAAGCTGCTCGAAGAACTTGGAGCGCATTTCGAGAAGGTGGCGCGAGATGCGATCCCCAAAGCCAGGATCGACGTCGCGTTTCATCGAATTGGCTCAATGTTTTGTTTATTCTTCGCCTCAGAACCGATTGTCGATCTCAGTGGAGCGCAACGGAGCGACTTAAAGATGTTTGCAAATTTTTTTCGCGGTTGCTTGAAGCGCGGGGTTTATTTTGCTCCCTCGCAGTTTGAAACCGGCTTTATTTCAACGGCGCATACGCCGGAAGATATCGAGCGCACCGGCGCGGTAATGCGCGAAGCGTTGGCGGGTTGCATGGGAAGCGGTTCGCTTCCCTGAAAAGTTAAGAATCTCCCGGCCACCGCAGCAGTGGTAATTTGTCATTCCGACCGCAGTCGAGAGCTTGCCCTGAGCGAAGCCGAATGGGAGTCTCTTACTCTTAAACCAGAAAACATTGATCCCGCAGCAGCGGGAGACTCCGCTCGACATGACAAGGATGGCAAACTCGCGAATTCGCCCAGTCGCGAAATTCTTTTTCGAAGGCGACAAAAAGTTTTTTGTTAAAGGAGTCACTTACGGACCATTCAAGCCGGACGCTGAACAGAATTATCTTGGACGACCCGAACAGGTCGATGCCGATCTCGCCCTTATGCGCCAGGTCGGTATCAACGTTGTGCGGATTTACCATGCGCCGCCGCGCTGGTTTCTTGATCGCTGCGCCGATGCCCAGATGCGTGTGCTCGTAACGGTTCCCTGGGCGAAACACATCGAGTTTCTGCGCGAAAGATCAACCCGCAAACAAATTGCCGAAGGGGTCCGCGCTGCGGTAAGCGCGCACGCAGGCCATCCGGCAATTTTTGGTTATCTGGTCGGGAACGAAATCTCGAGCACGATGGTACGCTGGCTCGGCGCGCGCCGCGTCATGGAATTTGTGGAGGAATTGATTCGGATCGGACGAAGCCTCGACCCCGATGTCCTTTTTTCCTATGCCACTTATCCACCCACGGAATACCTGCTGCCGCAGAACGTCGATTTCTCGTGCTTTAATGTTTACCTGCACAACCAACGCGATTTCGAGCGCTATTTGCTGCGGCTGCAAAATCTGACTGGCGAGCATCCGCTCATCCTCGGGGAATTCGGCATGGACACGATCCGGCATTCGCAGGAAGAGCAGGCCGGAATGCTCAGTTGGCATGTCGATAGCGTTGTGAAGTGCGGTCTCGCCGGCACAATTTTTTTTACATGGACCGACGAATGGTTCACAGGCGCGCAGGAAATCACAGACTGGGCATTCGGGATCGTCACGCGCGAGCGGGAACCGAAGAAAGCGTTCTACGCGCTTAAGGAAAAACTTGGTCAGTGCAATTCGGCAGTGCCGCATCGGCCATTGCCACGCTCGCCGTTCGTCTCGGTAATTGTTTGTTCGTACAATGGCGGCCGAACCCTGGCTGCCTGCCTGGATTCGTTAGGGAAACTCGATTATCCCGAATACGAAGTGATCCTCGTCGATGACGGTTCGACCGATGACACACCTTACATCGCCGCGCAGTTCCCGTGGGTGCGCTACATCCATCAAAGCAATCATGGATTGAGTCACGCGCGCAATACCGGCGCCGCAGCGGCGAAAGGCGAAGTATTCGCTTACACCGATTCCGACTGCATGGCAGATACAGACTGGCTCGCGTATCTAATAGGCACCCTCGTGAGCGGCGATTATGCAGGGGTAGGGGGGCCAAACGTCACGCCGCCTGCCCAGAATTGGATCCAGGCCTGTGTCGCAGCCGCGCCGGGCGGGCCCAGCCACGTCCTGCTTACCGACACAGTCGCCGAACACATTCCCGGCTGTAACATGGCGTTCTATCGTTGGGCGTTTGAAAGCGTTGGCGGCTTCGATCCCGAATACCATAAAGCCGGGGATGACGTCGATTTTTGCTGGCGAATCCAACAGGCCGGTTGGGTCATAGCTTTCAGCCCGACCGCAATCGTCTGGCACTATCGGCGCTTTACCCTGCGGGCTTTTTTAAAACAGCAGGACGGCTACGGCGAAGCGGAGTCGCTGCTCCGATTCAAGCACTTAATCTTCTTTGGCCCGACTGGCGCCGCGAAATGGCGCGGCCAAATCTACGGCACGCCGCGCTTTAGGTGGTTCATCAACCAGCCAGCCATCTATCACGGAATTTTCGGGGAAGGATTTTTTCAATCGATTTATCCTACGCCGCAATCGGAAATCGCCATCTATCTCAGCAGTATTGAATGGTTCGCACTGACGATTTTTCTCTTCGGTCTGGGAATTTTTCTGCCTGTGCTGCGGATCGTGCCCTACCTGATGCTTGGCGGCACTCTGTGCGTGGCGCTCTCCTACATGGTGCGGACGTCGATCGAGCCGAAATTCGATACGGTACACGCGCGGCTGCTGGTGATGCTCCTGGCTTTCGTCCAACCGCTGGTGCGAGGATGGTCGCGTTATTTCACCTGGCTGCATTTCAAACGCACCCCCGCAAGCGTGATTCGAGCCCACGAGCATTTACCGAATCGCGCCCATTTCGCGGGGAGTCTGAGTCGCCGGGTTTTTTGGAGCGAAGAGGGGAGGGACCGCCATTTTTTGCTTGGCGCCATCTTCCAGTTGCTCGATGAAGAAGGCTGGCGTTATTCCACCGATACCGGGTGGAATGAGTGGGATATTCAAATTTATGGAAATTTCTGGTGGAGTATTGCGCTTCAAACCGTCACCGAATATCACGGTGGCGGGAAATGCCTCACGCGCGTGCGGCTTCGTGACCGCCTGGTCACGACGACTGTCATTCTTAATCTCATTGCGTTGAGTCTGCTCGTGTATCGGCAGCTCAACATTTCTCATATCGATCTTTGGTTCATTGTTCCGTATTCGCTCTTTCTCGTCTTTCTCGCGACACGAGCGCGTCTGCTGAAATCGCGGGTAGCAGAGCTTGTCGATCTGGCGGCGCAGCGTGCGGGTCTGCAGCCGCTCGCGGAGGGTAGACGAAACCCAAAAAGTGCAAAGGTGCGAGCTGCAAACAATGACGAATGACGAATTACCGAATTAATGTCCGAAGCCCGTCGTGACGTGCCTGCCTAAGCCATCAAACATCCAACCTTTAACGGGACTGGGTTCGACGTTCAGCGTTGGATGTTGGGCGTTGGATGTTCTGTTTACTTCGCCCGCTTTTTTCCGCTTCCTTCTGCAGGCACACCTTCGGCATTGATTCGGCCGGCGTGAGAAGGGTCCATCCCAATCGTGACGTTCGCAGTCATTCCAGGCTTGAGATCGGCAATGGTTGCCCGTTGTCCATTCACGTTGATTTCGGTGAACTGAGTGATGGTGAACGTCCTTGTTGTCTGTTGGTCGCTCACAGTGATTGCGTTGCCCGTTACACTTGAAATGATCGGCGCATGATATGCCGGAGCCGGTGTCGCCTTCTTTTTCCTGCCTTTGCCGAAAGCTGGAGTAATCGTAATCCCAGCGAGGAGAATAGAAACAACGATGAAGAGTCTGTTCTTCATAACCTTCCGCTTAACAGAACAGCCGGAGCGTTGCCATCCTAAAATGGTTGATCCGTTAAGACGTTGGGCGCCACGGATAAACACAGATTAACACAGATAAAGGACTGAGATCTGTTGGCGACGGCATTTTGTTTTCCATCTGTTTTCCATCTGTGTGAATCTGTGGCCGCCCAAGTCTTAGTCGACTTTCGCCTACACAAATAATTAGTGTTCATTCGTGTTCATTCGTGGTGGGCTTGTCCGAGTTTCCGTGATCTGATTCGCATTAAATCCGAAAGGGCAGGGCCGATCTGAAGGCGAGCTTCGATTGCAGAGTGATCGAAGGGAAAAATGAGACGCGCGTTTCTGATGGGAATCCTTTGCGGAGTGATGATGGCGGCTGCCGTCACATTTACACTCGCGATCCCGGCCAATAACGATCATTGGCGCGTGGAGATCGTGAAACGTGGCGGCGGGACCTGGTTCTTCGACAAGAACGGCAAGCTCGACTGGATGTGGACAGTTCAACCGATCCCCGAGCCTGCCCGCACAGCAACCATTATCGTCCCGCGGTCTCGACCAAAACCTGATTCTTCTCATGAGCGATTGTGAGTCTTGGCTCGTTGAGCGTTGGGTTCGCGATAGCAAACGTTGAAATGGCGCACCCGCCTTCGCTAGGTTTCGGCGTGGCAGGCAGCGCCGTGGCTACAGCAAAAATGTCCTGTCCGGTTTCCCTGTGTAGCTACCGGCCTGTGGCCGGTCAGACGAGTGCGGCGCGGGGG
>WNGA01011301.1_pt1 | contig 17080 bp, 10 predicted proteins | sample 5400061 | NCBI WGS metagenome assembly WNGA01 (sample SAMN13153366, study PRJNA577476) | soil metagenome | isolation source: 100 cm soil or saprolite under grassland replicate 2 | place: USA:California | collected 2016-06-15 | reverse complement strand
TGGATGGCCGTGGGGTACTTGGCCTCCGGGGAGAGGCTGTAGTTGGGGAACACCACCGCGGCCTGCGCGCCGACGGCGAGCTCGCGGATGAGCCGGTCGTGGGTGTGGTTGTTGCCGAAGACCCAGCCGGCGCCGTGGAGGTAGACGATCACCGGCAGCGGCCGGCTGGCGCCGTGCGGGCGCAGGATGCGCACCGACACCTGGCCGGACGGGCCGCCGGGCACGGTGGTGTCCTCGGTGTCGACGGGTAGCTTCTTGACAGGGCCGGACTGGACCGCATCGACGGTCCTGCGACCCTGGTCCGGGCCGAGCTCAAACAGGTAGGGAGGGTTGGCGTTGGCGTCGGCGAGGGCCTTCGCCTGCGGCTCGAGGTCGACGGGGTTGGGCATGGCTGCCTCCTCCTCCGGGCCGCCCGGCAGTAGCAGCTGCTGCCGGGCGACGGTGACCGGATCGAGCGCGGACGGCACCGCCCACATTCGCGCAGCGACAGACGAGCACCGGCATGCGCCCGGCGCTCGCTCCTTCGGCCTCAGGCCGTACCCGCGTCAGGTGAGCGACGACGGACGCAATGTATCTGCACATCCGGCCCAGGTAAGGCAGTCGTTAGCGGCCCGTGGACCGTACCGCCGCACCGGAAGCGGGTCAACCAGACTCGACCTGCAGCAGGGAGCGCGGCGGTGCTCCCGTCGGTCGCGGGCTCGCCGGACGTTGCCGTCGCGCGCTTGCTTGGCGGTGCCGTGGCTCGCTCCGGCACGCTCTTCTCCTTCATGTTCACTTCATCTGAACGATGATCTTGATATTGAACAGTGTTTACTATAGAGTACATGCACTCGGCAAGTGAACGGCCGGTCACCCACTTGGGATCTGCGTTCTCCCCGAGTCGCCGGGCCGCACGGCCCACGAAGGAGGGGGACCAGGTGCGCCCCAGTCGAGCGAGTATCCCTGCGGCAAGCAGTGAGGACACGCCGCCCAGCTGAGTCGAGCGGGGCGTAGCCGGCCGGCTACGCCCCCGCCTCTCCAAGGGTGCGGAACGAACCGGAGAACCGTTCTCGGCTGCCTTCGTGTCGTCCGGCCGCACCATCCGCGCACGCCGCCGACCTGACCCGGCCTGGCACCCTGTACGCCGTCTGGTCGGACGGGCGCTTCTCGGGCGCGGTCTCCGCGGATGGCACCATTGGGGTGTTCTACTACGACTTCCGCTTCAACACCCCCGACCCGGCCACCCTGCCGACCACGGCGTTCCTGGTCCATTCCCACGACGGCGGGCGCAGCTGGGTCGAGGACCGGCTGTCGGCGCCGTTTGATCTGCAGACGGCGCCGGTCACGCCGGCCGGCTTGTTCATCGGCGACTATCAGGGGCTTGCAGCCCGCGGACGGGACTTCATTGTTGTCTTTGCCATCACAAACGGCGGCAAGCTGGACAACCGGACCGACATCGTCGCCGTCGGAGCGAACGCGCTCACACCCTGATCTCGTTGCGGCATTCGCGGGAGATCGGGTGCGGGAGGGGAGCGGACCAGCTTCCATCGACCCGGACCCTTCATGGACCAGGGTCCCAGTCCAGATAGGGAGACGAGCCGATGAAGGCACTGACACGGATCTGCCTGACGGTGGCGATGCTGGCCGCCGTCGTGGGCACCTGGACCGTCCAGGCCTCGACCGATACTCCCCCCGTCTACTACCTCGCGCTCGCGACTCACTGACGGTCGGCGTCCAGCCGCAAACGACCGAGCTCCTGCGCCCATTCCTCATCGGCCCCGCCGGGTTCACCGGGCCGGCGCCCTGACAAAGGATGGCTATACGGACCAGCTGGCGGCGATCGAGAGCAAGACGATCCCAAACCTGCACCTGGTCAAGCTGGGGTGTGGCGGTGAGTCCACGACGACAATGATCAACGGCCCTGCGCTGGGCACGTTCCCCGCAGCGCACACCGTGGGCCTTTGCGAGTATCAACACGGCTCGCAGCTCAACGACGCGGTCGCCTTCCTCCGGGACCATCGGGGAGAGGTCGCCTTTCTACCTCATCTTCTGCCAGCTCACCGGCTGGCTCGCATTGCTGGCCTGCGGGTGGGCGTCCAAGAATGCCGAGATCCTCGTGCTGTGACATGAACTCGCGGTCTTGCGCCGACAGGTCACCCGGCCACGCCCACCCGGCCGGACCGAGCCATCTTCCCGACGTTGACTCGGCTACTGCCCACGCAGCGTCGACACCACCGGGCGGTGACGCCCACCACGCTGCTGCGCTGGCACCGCGACCTGGTGCCGCGGTGCCACAGAGGTTGTCCCCGGCGTCGTGGAACTTGAGGTGGCGGTCCCCCGCCTGAGACCTGCCAAGTGGTAGGAATCGGGCGTCCACCAAGACTCCCGATAGGAGGGGACCGCCGTGTCGAAGTCTATGCGTCCTGTCGCCGGCCCGAGCGCCGGCTCGCAAGGTGAGGCCACGCTGCCCGAGTCGCTGACCATCTCGCTTGGCGAGCTCGCCGGCGCGGTCAAAGACGGCCTGTTGGCGTTCTCGGCCGGGTCGGCTTGGAGGTGCTGCAGCTGCTCATGGAGGAGGACGTGACCGCCCTGGCCGGCGTCAAGGGCCGCCACGACCCGGCCCGGAGCGCGGTGCGCCACGGCTACCAGGACGGCTCGGTGACCCTTGGTGGGCGCAGGGTGCCAGTGCGCCGCCCTCGGGTCCGTACCGCCGACAACACCGCCGAGCTGCCCGTGGCCACCTACGAGCAGTTCACCCGCACCGAGCTGCTGGGTCAGCTGGCGTTGGAGCGCATGCTGGCCGGGCTGTCCACGCGTGACTACCGGGTCGGGTTGGAGCCGGTCGGGGCGCAGGTCACCGAGCGGGCCCGCGCGACCTCGCGGTCGGCGGTCAGCCGCCGGTTCGTGGCCCGGACCCAGACGGCGCTGGCCGAGTTGCTGGCCGCGGACCTGTCGGCGATTGCTCCGGTGGCGATCCTGGTCGACGGGGTGGGCTTCGCCGAGCAGCTGTGCGTGGTCGCGCTGGTCATCGACACCGACGGGCGCAAGCATCCGGTGGGCTTGCGGCAGGGGTCGACCGAGAACGCCACGCTGGTCGGTGATCTGCTGGTCGACCTGCGTGAGCGGGGCTTGGACGTGACCCGGCCGGTCCTGGCGGTGCTGGACGGCGCCAAGGCGCTGGTCAAGGGGGTCCGGCAGGTGTTCGACCGGCCGCTCATCCAACGCTGTATTGTCCATAAGCTCCGGAATGTACTTGATTACCTGCCCGAGGGGAGCGGAGCTGGGTGGAGGCGGCGGGCCTGGCGGGACCCCGACGCTGCCAAGGCCGAGCGGGACCTCAACGCGCTGGCTGCACGGCTGGAGCGTCGCCATCCGGGGCGGCGGCCAGCGTGCGGGAGGGGCTGGCCGAGACGCTGACGGTGACCCGCCTGGGCGTGCCGGACAAGCTGGCCAAGACGTTGCGGACGACCAACCCAGTGGAGAGCATGCTGTCGGTGTGTCGCCAGCACAGCGCCAACGTCAAGCGGTGGCGGGACGGGCAGATGGCGATGCGCTGGTGCGCGGCGGGGATGCTGGAGGCCGAAGGCCAGTTCCGCCGAGTGAAGGGCTACCGGGAGATCCCGATCCTGATCGCGGCGATGGATCGTCATTTTCACCCAGAAATGCTTGCCGGAAAGGAGGAGGTCGCATAACGTCCGCTTGGGCCGTCACCGAAGTTCCACGGAACTCGGGACATCCTCGTGCCACAACGTTGTCAGGATTCTGTCGGAGAGTCTTCGCGGAGAGAGACAACGGTCGGCGCCAGTTACGGTATGGGGGTATCGCCCCTCCGACACGAACCATTCGGATACCAACGCCTCACCACGACCCTGGCGCTGTGAGCAGCGGCGACAGCGGATACTCTTTGCCGCGGCGGCCGCCGGAGGGTGCTGTCCAGACGTTGCGGTCGTCGTCAGCGTCTCGGCGAGGCTCGCTGCCAGCATCGTGCCAATGCTTTGACAACGCGCGCAGCAGCCTGGCCTGTCGGGAACGTCATAGCTTCGCTCCTTGGCAGCGCATTTAGGGTCGCGAGCACTCGCGTCGGGCCTGGGGGGACCCATGCCTCGGCGTGCCAAGAACCCGCCCGGGGTGAGGTGACTTGCCGGTCGCTTTGAAAGGGCTGGCGGTCATGGGGAGCTGGGGCGTTGATCTCCAACGACGAGGTCGCCCAGTTCGTTGCGCTGGCGTCTGAGCGGCTCGTCGGCATGCCAGCCCTGATGGACCTGTGAGGGCAGGGCAGGTAGCCTCGACTGATGTCGATCGGTGATCTGCCACGGGCGTACTTTGCGTTCCCGGGTCTGCTGCGCGATCAGCTCGTCTCGGCGATCTTGACCGGCGCGAAGACCACCACGACCTCGCTGGCCATGGAGTACGAGCTCGATGGTGCGCCGCTGCCCTCGATCGGCGACCGGGCGGTCGTGATCGACTCCGCCGACCAGCCGGTGGCGGTCATTGAGGTGACCGCCGTGCGAGTGCTGCGCTTGGCTGAGGTGGACGAGACGCACGCGCGGGATGAGGGCGAGGGATTTGGCTCGGTCGCTGCGTGCGGGCCGCACATGAGCGGTACTGGCACAGCTCCGAGATACGCGAGCTGCTCGGCGACGACGCTTTCACCGTTACCGACGACATCATGGTGGTGGCCGAACGGTTCCAGATGGTCGAGGCCCTGTAGCCGCAGTGCCTTGGTGGACGCGAAGTACCTGAACGGGTCCTCGCCACGCGTCACCCTGGTCATCGGGTCGTCGAGCGTCGCCATCGACCAGCATCAAAGAAGCGCGGAGAAGCCTGAGGAAGGAGCGAAAGCAAGCGGATGGCACCCGCCGCACCCCCCAGCTGCCCTCCCCGCCGCCGCTCACCGACCGGATCGCGAGCAGCCGCTTGATCTGGTCGACCAGCCCGACGCGGCCGACGAAGTTGGCCACGTCCAGCGGGAGCTGGGACTGCCTGGCCCAGGCGTGGGGCCGGATGGGGGATCTGGGTACTGGCTCACTTCCGTGAAGCCGATGCTGGCGACGGGTCTCCCTGGTGCCCCTCGACTGCCCCTGAGCTGCTGCGTCGCGAACACGGCGTAGATCCCATGCCTCGCAGTACAGCTTGCTTCACGGAAAGTGAGCCAGAGCCCAGATCCCAAATCTCGTCGAAACCGAGTCCGGCACACCACGCTGGTCGAGGACGCCCCGAGTGCCGAATACTTCACGGTGAAGGACGGCAAGATCGTCCACAGCTTGCTGATCTTCGACCGGACCCCGTTCGATGCCGCCAGGCGTCGAGCAACGTGAGCGGTCCCCGAGCCGGCGTGGCGTGAACACGCACAGCCTGCTGGCTCCATTGCACCTTGGAGCCGTCCCGGCTGCCCGAGGGTTACCCGCGGAGCTTTCGGTAGGCCGCTCTCCGGCCCGCCGATCATCGCTCTTCCGCTGGACAGATTAGCTGCCAGGCGAATCGTTGCGGCCGGGAGCGCGCCTCGGCGACGATCATTCTCGCCGGGCGGCGAGCGCGTCCAAAGGGGATGAGCGTGCCCGCCGGCAACCTCCGCCCAGCCCTACACGACGGGAGGCTATTATGCGTCGGATCTTGTATGCCATTGTGGCCGCCATGTGGGTGGCCGGTGTGGTTGCACCGCGGACATCGTTGGCGGCCAATCTCACAACAACCACGATTCCCGTCCTGTTGAAGCCGTCGTGAAGCCGTCGTGAAGCCGACGTCGGTCAGGGTCGGTATTGAGCGGCGAGACGGTGAGGATCGACCTCGCCCATCCGATCTGATCTGGAGGGGCGTGCTGTTCGCCTGAGCCCCTGGCCGGATCAGCAGAGCCGCCGCCTATGGTCCGGGGGATGGCATCCCCGGGGCGTGAGGGAGGCTTGTGATGTTCGAATCGCTTGGCAGGTTCTTGTTTCGCCGTCGCCGTTGGGTGCTGGCCGCTGCCGGCGTGTTCGTGGTCGTGGCGGCGGTGTGGGGGACGGGCGTGTTCGGCTCGCTTGGCGGCGCCGGCTTCGAGGACCCCGACAGTGACTCGGCGCGGGCCGCCCAGCAGGCCAAGCGGGTGTTTGGCCGCCACCAGGCCGATGTGGTCGTGCTCTACTCAAGCCCCACCCTCACCGTGGACGATCCGGCGTTTCGGACCGCGGCGCAGCGCACCCTGGGCGCGCTGCCGCGCCGGTACGTGGCCAAGGTGACCAGCTACTGGGACACCGGGGCGCCACAGCTGGTGTCGACCGACCGGCACGCCACCTATGCGGTGCTGGAGCTGGCCGGCGCCGACGGCGACGCCCGCGAGGAGGCGCTGGAGGAGGTCACCGACGAGCTGGCCGCGCCGGGCCTTTCGACCAGGCTGGGCGGAGCGGTCGCCATCGACCACGACATCGACACCCAGGTGGCAAAAGACATCGCCCGGGCGGAGACCCTGTCGACGCCGCTGCTGGTGGTGCTGCTGGTGGTGGTGTTTGGTGCGCTGGCCGCGGCAGGCATGCCGCTGCTGGTCGGCGGGCTGGCCATCCTCGGCGCGTTCACCGCGCTGCGACTGCTCACCATGGTCACCGACGTGTCGGTGTTCGCCATCAACATCGTCACCATGCTGGGCCTGGGCCTTGGCATCGACTACGCACTGTTCATCGTCAGCCGGTTCCGCGAGGAGCTGGCCACCCAGCCGGCCGGGCGCCAGGGCACCCAGGACGCGCTGGCCCGCACCGTCGCCACCGCCGGGCGCACGGTCGCCTTCTCCGGGGTGACCGTGGCGATCTCGCTGGCGGGCCTGCTGCTGTTCCCACAGATGTTCCTGCGCTCCATGGGCTTTGGCGGCATCGCGGCGGTGCTGGTCGCGATGGTGGCCGCGCTGACGGTGCTGCCCGCGCTGCTTGGGGTGCTCGGCCCGCGCATCAACGCAGGCTCCATCCCCTGGCTGCGGCGCCGGCCGGACCGGGCGGCGGACGGCGCCGGTGGGTGGTCCCGGGTCGCGCGCAGCGTCATGCGCCGGCCGCTGGCCTACGTGGTGGTGATCGTGGCCGCGCTGCTCGCGCTCGGCCTGCCGTTCCGCAACGTGGCATTCGGCGGCATCGACGCCCGCGCGCTGCCCGCCACCACCGAGAGCCGCCAGGTCAGCGAGACCCTGGACCGGGACTTCACCCGCAACGCCACCACCCAGGTCACGGTGGTCATCTCCGACGCGGACACCGCCAGCGTGCGCGGCTACGCCGAGCGGCTGGGCGCGGTGCCTGGGGTGACCGCTGCGGAGGTCACCCAGACCTCGGCGGCCACCAGCCTGATCGCGGTCCGCTACGACGCCGACCCGATCTCGGCTCGGGCCCGCCAGCTCGTCGCCGACGTGCGGGCGGTGCCGGCGCCGGCCGGGTCGCGGGTGCTGGTCGGCGGGGACACCGCCGAGCTGGTGGACCTGCTCCAAAGCCTCGGGCGCACCCTGCCGTGGATGGCCGCCTTCGTCGGCCTGGTCAGCTTCGTGCTGCTGTTTGTGGCGTTCGGGTCGGTGCTGCTGCCGCTCAAGGCGATCGCGATGAACCTGCTGTCGCTGACCGCGTCCTTCGGCGCGCTGGTGTGGATCTTCCAGCAAGGCCACCTGTCGGGGCTGCTGGGCTTCACCCCCACCGGCACCGTGGAGGCCACCCAGCCCATCCTCATGCTGGCGATCGCGTTCGGCCTGTCCATGGACTACGAGGTCTTCCTGCTGTCACGGGTCCGCGAGCAGTGGGACCGCACCGGCGACAACACCACCGCCGTCGCCGGCGGGCTGCAGCGCACCGGCCGGATCATCACTAGCGCGGCGCTGCTGCTGGTGGTGGTGATCGGGGCGTTTGCCACCTCGGGCATCACCTTCATCAAGATGATCGGCGTCGGCATGATCATCATGCTCGTCATCGACGCCACCGTGGTCCGGGCGCTGCTGGTGCCCGCCACCATGCGGCTGCTGGGCCGCTACAACTGGTGGGCACCACCACCACTGGCACGGCTCTGGCAGCGGTACGGGCACCGCGAGCAGGGCCAACCACCCGCTCCGGCCGCGCCGCCGATCGTCCCAGAAGTGCCCGTCGCCGCTGACCGCCCGACACCCGCTGACCAGCCTACTGACAGCCGCTGAACGTTTCGTGCCGACGCCACCGTCGGGGCAGCGCTGCTGACATGGCACCAACCACGGCCAGGTCTGGAGGTTTGAATCGCCCCGGGTTCGTGGAGGCCTCCATCAAACCCAGAGCAGTTCAGGGCCTCGAGCCAGTGCGTCCGCGCCTCCCCTCCTCCAGCCGGCCGAGCTCCCGCAGGGTCAGGCCAAGCTCCCGCAGGCTCTCGGCCTCGCCGTGGGAGTCGCCCAGCTCCCGGCGGATGGCCAGGCTCTCCCGCAGGCAGGCCAGCGCCTGGTCATAGCGCGCCTGCCGCTCGTAGACAATGCCAAGGTTGCCCAGGCTGTGGGCCTGGCCGTGGCGGTCGGCCATGCCTCGGCGGATGGCGAGGCTCTCGTTCAGGCAGGCCAGCGCCTCCTCGTAGCGGCCCTGTCGCTGATGGAGCTCGCCGAGGTTGGCCAGGCTGCCGGCTTGGCCGCGGCGGTCGCCCAGCTCCTGGCAGATGGCCAGGCTCTCCTGTAGGCAGGCCAGCGCCTCCTGGTAGCGGCCCTGCCACTGGTAGATATTGCCGAGGTTGCCGAGGCTGAGGGCTTGGCCGGTGGAGTCGTCCAGCTCGCGGCGGATGGTCAGGCTCTCGTGCTGGCAGGCCAGCGCCTGGTCGTACCGTCCCTGGCGCCGGTGGCCGGCGCCGAGGTCATTGTGGGCCTGGGCCTGAGCGGCCAGGTCACCCACCCGGCGGGCGACCCCGAGGGCGATCTGGTTGGCCTGCGCCCACTCCCTCCGATGGCTGCGTACCCAGAAGAACCCGAACAGCGCCTGCGCGAGCTGGATCGCCAGCTCGGCGGGCACGCCCGGGGTGGCCGCCGCCTGCCGTACCGCGGCCAGCAGGTTGGCCCGCTCAGCCTCCAACCACCCAAGCGCCGCCTGCTCGTCGGCGAACTCCAGCCCACCCTTGCGCCAACGGTCGTCGGCCCGTTCCAGGCGATAGTCACCCGGGCGCAGCAACGCCAGCGTCTGCCACGCGCTCGCCACATAGAACCCGATCGCACGGGTCAGCGTGGCGGCTCGCACGGGCTCGGGATGGTGCTGCCAGGCGAGCTCGCGGGCGTACAGGCGCAGCAGGTCATGCAGGCGGTAGCGGCCCGGCGCCGGCGTCTCCAGCAGCTGCGCGTCCACCAGCCGCTCCACCACCCGCCCGGCGGCGTCCTCCGACTGGTCCAGCAGCCGCGCGGCGACCGGCACGCCCACCTCCTGGCCGTCCGGCACCCCGAGCAGCCCAAACGCCTCGGCCGCCGCCCGATCCAGCGCCTCAGGACCCTCCCGTAGCTGCTGGTAGGACACCTGGAAGCTGGCCCGCACCCCGACCTCGGCCAGCTGCAGCTCGTCCAGGCGGCGCTGGGCGTCGACCAGCCGCCCGGCCAACGCTTGCACGGGCCAGCCCGGCCGTGCCGCCAGCCTAGCCCCCGCGATCCGCAGCGCCAACGGCAGGTACCCGCAGCAGCGGGCGACCTCGGCGGCCGCCTGCGGCTCGGCGGCGACCCGAGCGTGGCCGGCCAGCCGGCCGAGCAGCTCGACCGCTTCGGCGGCTGGCAGGACGTCCAGGAGCAGGTGCCTGGCGCCGTCCAGGGCCGACAGGACCCCGCGGCTGGTCACCAGCACCCCACAGCCCGGGCTGGCCGGCAGCAACGGGGCGATCTGGGCGGCGTCGGTGGCGGCGTCCAGCACCACCAGCAGGCGCCGGCCGGCCACCCGGGAGCGGAATGCGGCGCTGGCCTCCTCCAGGTCGGTGGGGATGGCGGCGGGGTCGGTGCCGAGCGCACGCAGGAACCGGCCAAGCACCTCCAGGGGCTGCAGGGGTTGCAGGCCGGCGGTGGCGCCGTGCAGGTTCACATACAGCTGCCCGTCGGGAAACCGTTCGGCCAGCCGGTGGGCGGCGTGGACCGCCAAGGCGGTCTTGCCCACCCCAGGCGACCCTGACAGCGCCACGATCGGAACCCTCAGATCGTCGGCGAGCAGCTGCTTGATCTGGTCGACCAGCCCGACGCGGCCGACGAAGTCGGCCACCTCCAAGGGAAGCTGGGACGGCCTGGCCCAGGCGTGGGGCCGGGCGGGGGGTAGCGGGGCCGCGAGCGCGGGGTCGCTGGCGAGGATGGCCTGGTGCAGCGCACGCAGCTCAGGTCCGGGGTCGACGCCCAGCTCGTCGGCCAGCAGTCGGCTGACGCGCTGGTAGGCCTGCAGCGCATCGGCCTGCCGGCCGCAGCGGTACAGCGCGGTCATCAGCTGCGCCCAGAACTGCTCTCGCAGCGGGTGCCGGTCGGTCAGGGCCCGCAACTCGGCCACCAGCTCGGCGTGCCGGCCAAGCGCAAGGTCCGCCTCGATGCGACGGTGCAGGGCGTCCGAGCGCTGCTCGGCCAGCCGCGCGACCGCGTCGCGGTGCAGCAGCTCCGACGGCACGTCCGCCAAGGGCTCGCCGCGCCACCGCGCCAACGCCTGCCGCAGCGCCGCCGCCTCACTGTGGCGGTCCCCCGTGCCGGCCGCGTCGCGGGCCTGCGCCAGCAGCAGCTCGAACCGGCCGACATCGACATCGCCAGGCGCCACCGCGAGCACGTATCCCTCAGGGTGGCTCTGGAGCAGCTCGGTGCCGCCGAGGAGTTTGCGCACTCGCGCGACATAGGTCTGGACGACCTTGCGCGGGTCGGCCGGCAGGGCGTCGCCCCAGATCGCCTCGGCCAGTTCGTCCACCGTGGCCAGCTCACCGGCGCGCAGCAGCAGGACAGCCAGCAGCACCCGGTGCTTGGCGGACGGGATCGGCACCGGCCGGCCCCCGTCCACGACCTTCAGCGGGCCGAGCAACCCAAACTCCACTGGTCCCTCGCTTCCCCGTGTATACCTGCGCAGTTTCGCCGTCACGCCTCGATCTGCGCAACGTCGACCTGAGCAACGCGGACCGACGGTCGTTGCTGCTCGTTGGCGGCCAATCTCACAACAACCACGATTCCCGTCCTGTTGAAGCCGTCGTGAAGCCGACGTCGGTCAGGGTCGGTATTGAGCGGCGAGACGGTGAGGATCGACCTCGCCCATCTGATCTGGAGGGGCGTGCTGCAGAGCTCCGCATCTCCACATCCTGGGTGGGTGCGTGCCCGATAGGGAGGAGATCCATAGATACAGTCAGTTCGAGCGACGGCACCACGATCGCATTCGATCGGTTGGGTGACGGCCCGGCTGTCCTCTTGATTGGCGGTGGTCGCCGACTACGAAGCCGAGATGATCCCCCACGGCTTCGCCCGCGTCGCCGGCTCTCTGGCCCAAGAAGAGGAGGCCCGCAATGTTCACAGCCCTGAACGCCATCCAAGACGACTGGGATCCAGGACCTCAAGGGGGCCTATGGCGTCAAGCTCTACGGAGCTTCGCCGTAGTTGGTGATTCATAAGGTGAGGCCCGTCGGCGCGAGGAAGCTGCAGCAAATCCGGGTCACGGCGGGCACGAATGGAGCCGACCTGGGCGGTGGCGATCAGCTCTTGGCGGTCGGCATGGCAGTGGTTGGCCTGCTCGCAACCCTTGAGATTGGCCCACAGTGGCTCGCCCGCATCGCATTGAGCTTCGGCGCGTACGCCGACAGATGCTCACAGGTCCAGGATCTTCCGGCGGCCGTCGCCGTTCGTCGCGATGGCCAGGACCGCGGCCACGTTCGTGATCCTTCCGCCTCCCGACACTTGAGGGCCAGCGCGCCGAGCCGCAGGTAGGTGTCGGGACCGGCGCGCCCAAGGGGATGGGGCGTGAGCGACGGGCCGAACGGAGACGTGCGGGTGTACTTCAGCTCGATCGAGGGAGAAGGTTGTCGCGGACCGCAGGAAGGAGAACGGGTGACTTGGACGCGGGGTCTAGCTCAGGTCTAGCTCATGACGGTTCCCCTTGAGTCAGCGGCAGGCGTGAGGCGCATGCGGAAATGAAGCGAGAACGGCAGCTGATGCCGGCTGGACGCGCGCGCCGCTGGCTGACGAGGCTCGGCATGGCCGTGGCCGTCCTCGCCGTGCTGGCGAGTGGGATCTACGCGTGGGCGTGGGCCTCGACGGGCCGCTCCGGGCTGGCGCGCGCGGTCATGTGGCGTGACGCCGATGTGAAGGACTATCTCCGGTTCCCTTCACGCATCATCAGGGCGGGCCGTCCGCTGCCTCTGGGCCGCGAGCCGCGAGACGTCGAGTCGCTGGCTGCTCCGATGACACCCGGAGGCGACCTGCGTGCCTTTCTGGCGCGGACGAAGACGGCCGCGTTCGTGGTCTTCTCTGGAAACAGCGTCATCTACGAGCGTTACTTCAACGGGTATCACGCCGATTCCACCGTGACGACGTTCTCCGTGGCGAAGTCGTACGTCGCGACGCTGGTGGGCTTGGCGCTGGACCGCGGCGCCATCTCGAGCATCGACGATCCGATCACCAAGTACATCCCCGAGCTGCTGAAGCGCGACGAGCGTTTCGGTCGTATCACTGTCCGGAACCTGCTGACGATGTCGTCGGGGCTGCGGTGGGAAGAGAAGGGTCTTCCGTGGAGCGACGACGCGGTCTCCTACTACGGAACCGATCTGCGGAGGGTCGCGGTCGAGCATACCGGGGTTGTTGCGCCGCCCGGTCAGAGGTTCTCCTACAACCCGTACAACGCGTTGCTGCTGGGGCTCGTCTTGGAGCGCGCCACCGGAACGCGTGTCAGCGATCTGATGCAACGGCAGCTTTGGCAGCCGATGGGCGCCGAAAGCGACGCCTCCTGGAGCCTGGACTCCAAGGCGGACGGCTTTGAGAAGATGGAGAGCGGTCTCAACGGCCGGGCGGTCGACCTCGCAAGGCTGGGCCTGCTGTACCTGCACGGTGGCGCGATGAACGGCAAGCAGATCGTGCCGCGGAACTGGGTCACCGAGTCCACGGCGTTCAGTGACGCGTCCGATCCTTCAACCCGATATCAGTACCAGTGGTGGACGTACCGCGACCCCAAGGTGGGCGACTGGTTCCTTGCTCGCGGGAACAAGGGCCAATTCATCGCGGTCTTCCCACGTCGGGGCCTCGTGATCGCTCGATTCGGCATCGACTTCGGCTATGAAAGCTGGCCGGCACTCTTTCCAAAGATCGCGGCCGCCATCACTCACGGGTAGCAGGCCGCGCGACGAGACCAGCCTGGCATGGGACCTGTCCGAAGGTTCATCGCTACACGCCTCCAAGAGGCGCCCGCGCCCACTTCGAGCGTGCCCTGGCCATCCGCGAGACCCGCCTGGGCGCCGATCACCCTACGGGAGCTTCGCGGTAGTTGGCGATTCACAGAGAGAGGCCAGTCCGCGCAAGGAAACCCCGCAGCAAATCCGGGTCACGACGAGCACGAATCGAGCCGACCTGGGCGGTCGCGATCACCCCTGGCGGTCGGCGCACCAGCGTGGCCGGCCCAGTGTGGCGGCGCGGCTGGCCAGGGAGCACGTCGCTGAACGCCTGGGCGGAGCCGTGGCTGCCTGGTCCCAGCGAGCACCGTGGCGAGGATCGCGACCCCGAACACTCCGCCGAGGAACCGCAGCATGTTGAACGTGCCGGATGCCTTGCCGATTTCGTTGGTTGCACCCAGCCAATGACGGCGTTCTGGGCGGCGGGCATGACCATCGAAACGCCGACACCGGCCCCGATCAGCGGCGCGACCAGCTTGGGGAAGGTGATTCGCGTGTTGTCGCTGCGTTGTCAGGATTCTGTCAGGGAGCTTTCTCAGAGCCAGACAAGGTCGGCGCTGCTCCAGGTATGGGTGTATCGCCCCTCCGACACGAACTATTCGGATACCAGCGCCTCACCACCACCCTGGCGCTCTGAGCAGCGGCGACAGCGGACGACCCTCTCGCCATGGTGTGTCTGTGGCACGCTGCCGAGCGGCCCGTGGCCGTTGTGACCGTTGCCAGCAGGGCCTGACAACAGGTCGGGGAGCGCTGGGCATCCCTCGCATGCAAACGCCGGTCGCCACACCGTCGATCGCAAGATGCACCGCCTCCTTGGTGAGGGACATGAGGCTTGGCTGCCCTGCCCGGCGGCGCCGACCGCGACCAGGAAGGCGACGGTGGCGCGCTCGGGGTCTTCGAGGCCGGCCGTCAGGCTGATGACTGCTTTGCCCGCCATGGATGCCTCCTCGTGGGAGGAGGTCAGCCGTCCAGTCGGGCGTTCCACCTTGACGCCGACGCGGGCGCCGCTCGCGCGGAGATCGCCGAGCGCATCGTGGTGGGTGGTGACGCGCCGGCCCTTGGTCGGCCCGGCCGCCGCCAGTAGCATCGCCCCGGTGCCCACCGACGCCACCCAGCGGCAGGATGGGCCAGCTCGGCAAGGCGTGCCGACAGGACTCCGGCCTGGACCCTCATGTCAGGTCCCTCGCGGGGTCCGGTCCAGGGCGAAGCTAACCTCCGGCCGGCTACGCGCTGCAATGTAGAGCGGCCACGGCGATTGTGCAGCACAGCGGCCGCTTCCCGGCCGACGACGGGCGTACGCCTGAGCCTCAAGACTGGGTTGGTGATCATCCCGCACCTACCGAGGTGACCGATGCCTGCGTTGTCTGTCCTGCCCGCGCTGATCGCCGGCGAAGGGAGGTGACCCCAAGAGGACGGCTGGCACCAGGGTTTGGTCCGCTGCGCGCTTCGGACGATCCCTTGGTTGTGCCAGTTGGACGACCTGCACTGCCATGGCGACTCTCGCGTACGACCCAAGGTCCGCAATGAAGAGAGAAAGGAGCCCAGGAATGCGAAGGCGACTGCTGGCCGTTGTCAGCCTTGCCTTGGTCCTGATGGCCCTCGCCCTGCCGGCACGCGCCGCCGGGGTGGAGACCCAGCACGTGAAATTCAAGGGCCAGACCGCGCAGGCGCAGTTCTCCTCAACCCAGGGATGCGTCCAAACCGATGTCTTCGTTGTCGCCTCCGACGGCCTTGCCAAGCTCGACCCGGGCGGGCCCGAAGCGGTGTCGGGGGGCGAGACCTTCATTTCCCAGTTCGACGTCTGCACCCAGACCCAGCTGCGAACCGCCTTCGGCTTTGCGGTGTTGGCGCCTGCGGAGTTCCAGATCGACGAGCAGCTCACCGCGGCGACCTTGACCGCGACCATCGAGGTGTCCGACTCGGTGTCCGGCGCCTCCTTCCCGGTGCACGTCAGCGTGCGCTGGACCGGGTTCGGCGACACCTTCCGTGACGCCTACACCACCCACGAGGAGGAGCCGGGGTTCAAGGTAAACAGCTATTTTGACGGTACCTTCCGGCAGGCCACGGCGTCCGGCACCGTCTCGGACGGGACCACCAACTTCACCCCTGAGCCCGCGCTCCTTACCACCGGGAATACTATTTTGGGATCCATCAAGGTGGGCGAGGTCGACATCGCCTACCAGTAGCACCGGCCAGGGAGGCACGGCCGGCTTGGCGACCGGGCCCTGGACCTGCACGCCTCCAACGCCTGAGCACGGCCGCCGCCTTGCTGGCATGCTCTGGTCCCACATCACCGTTTCGGCTCAGGTGAGCCATCAGAATGGCGCTACCAGCGGGCCGCGATGGCGATGATGTCGGGTGGGAAGCCGGCGATGGCCGAATCGTGGGGTGGCAGCGGGGCGAGGGGCGGCGGGTTCTCTCGCCAGCAGTCTTGCTGCTCCGGGTTGGTCACCGTCAATGCAGCAGTCCCAGCCCCATCGGCAGGGCAGGGTGCCGGGAACCTGGCAAGCCCTGTTTGGGTGGGAGGGCGCCGGCGGAAAAGGACCCTGTGGGGGCACGGACACCTCGCTGGCAGCCTCCTGCACTTGGGAGGGGGTGGCCGGGAAGGGACGCCACTATCACGGGGGCGGCGCGCCGCCGGGTGTCGCTGCGGCTACGCCGAGGGTGGTAGGACCGAGTACATCCCCGGGCGGATTCCAGCGATCCCGGCGCGTCCTATGGTGGCCGGTATGGATGTCGCCCGTTGGCAGGGGGTCGGCCGTGCCGTGTTGGCCGACGCATTGCCGGCCGTGGCCGCAGGCGCGGTGATGGTGCTCGGGTCGGGGCCGGCGGCGATGGGGGAGGTCCCGCCGCGCCGTCCCCTGGATGCGCTGGCGTACGGGCTGATGGGGGTTGCGGCGGTGGTGCTGGTGGGGCGGCGGCGGCGGCCGCTGGCGGCGTTGGCGACCACGGCAGCGGCGAACATCGCCTTCCTCGCGCTCGAGTACCCGCACGGGCCGATCCTGCTGGCGATGAGCGTGGCGATGTATGCGGTCGCGGTCCGGTTGCCGGTGGGGCCGTCCCTTGCCGCCTGTGGGGTGACCATGGTGGCCGTGGTCATCCCAGACCTGGTGGTCACCGATCCGGAGCGGCTGCCGGTCGAGGCGCCGGTGCTGCTGGCGGTGTTGTCTGGGCTGCTGCTGCCGCCATGGGCGATCGGCACGGTGGTGCGGCTCGGTCGAGAGGCCACCCGGCGTGCCCGCCAGGACGAGACGCGACGGCGCGGCTACGAGGAGCGGCTGCGGATCGCCCGGGAGGTCCACGACGTGGTAGGGCACGGCTTAGCTGTGATCAACCTGCAGGCCGCAGTCGCTCTGCACGTGGGGGGCAGGCGCCCCGAGCAGGCCCAGGTGGCGCTGGAGGCGATCAAGCGGTCCAGCAAGGACGCGCTGGAGGAGCTGCAGGGGACACTGGCGGTGTTTCGCCAGCCCGACAACGGGGACGGGTCGCGGCGGCCAGCGCCCGGGCTCGGTCAGCTCGAAGGGCTGGTGGCCGCCATGGGCGAGGGCGGCCTGCCGGTCGATGTGGTCGTCACCGGCGACCGGGTCGGCCTGCCTGGGGTGGTGGACCTGGCCGCCTACCGCATTGTCCAGGAGTCGCTGACCAACGTGGTCCGTCACGCCGGCCCCGCCAGCGCCACCGTGCGGGTCAGCTACCAACCCGGCGCGGTGGTGCTCGAGATCGCCGACACCGGCAGGGGCCGGAGGTCGGGGGCTGCGCGGCCGGGCGGGCATGGCATCGCCGGGATGCGCGAACGCGC
>WNGA01010427.1_pt1 | contig 17080 bp, 26 predicted proteins | sample 5400061 | NCBI WGS metagenome assembly WNGA01 (sample SAMN13153366, study PRJNA577476) | soil metagenome | isolation source: 100 cm soil or saprolite under grassland replicate 2 | place: USA:California | collected 2016-06-15 | reverse complement strand
GAATCGAGCCTCTGTTTCCTCCGTTACCTCCTGTTGAATTTGGAGGCCGCGGCGTTTCGCGCCGATGACGCGCGCGGATTTCTTTTCGTGCGTCTCGCGTGTTTCTCGGCTACGTTCCCATCGCAGTGGCGAGGCCGGCCGTCACTGCAAGCTCGTCGGGGTCGGCCGGAGATTCTTGAGATTTTGTGAGAATTCCATGGCCGAACCAACCGGCTGCAGCGAACCCCGCGAAAGCGTCTCGGTTGCAATCCGTACATCAGTGGCGCGGGGTCGCTGAGCCGGGACGTTCGATGGCGAGCGTTGATGCCGGACAGGAGTGAGGTGGAGGCGGTACCCCGGGAATTTGTGCCCGTCGATTTCGCGGACGCTTTTATTCGTGTCCATCCGCGGCATCCGTGTTCTAATTGGATGCGCAGTCGCCTCGCCGGCTGCGGTTGCGAGTCGGGAGATTTTTGCCGGAGAGTTTTGAGTGATGAATCGTGGATTTTCGAACCAGTCGGTGGAGCGAACGGGGATGAGCCGGTCAGCCCAGTGGCAATTGCTATGTCAGAGGCGGCTCATCCCCGTCGCTCACCTCGGACGTTAGCTGTCATCGCGCGACTTACCGCATGAGTGCCACCGACAGAGAAGAATTGAAAGAACAGCTTCGGGCTATGGTGGCCGGGCGAGGTGATGGCATTGACCTCGACACTCCATTCCAGTGGGTCATCGAGGATTTGAAGCAGCCTGTTGCCTTCTTCGAGCATCTTCCGATTTTGTTGCCGTCGGATTCTATCCTCTACGTCGAGGGCACGAGCATCGCTCCCGAGGTTGCGGCGTTTTACTCGTCGCATCGCGCCCGCAATGCCGTGGACGTGGTTCGTGATACGATTGCCCCAGTGCCCGACATTTATCACTTCACATTTTCGCCGGACGTTTGTGCTGCTTTGCGCCAGTTGACCGAGAGGCATCCGGTTACCGAGATGTTCGACCACATCAAGGCTTACCGAGGTGAGAGCTTGTTGTTTACGTTTCACGACGCGTTTGATGGTTGGCTTTGCATATCTGAGCATGTGCCGGATACGAGCGTTGCAGAGTTTTGTCGTGCACTTGGAGTTTCCCATCGACGCGAGGAGACCAAGCGGCGAGACCCAGAACAGCTCCGCCGGATTCTTTGGGCGTTCGAGAATCCGCACAAGGTTCGTATTGCTGGAGAGTCTTGGTGGAGGCGATTATGGAGACAGTGGACAGCAAGATGACAGCTAACGAAGAAGCGAACGGCCACCAGCGTCTCGGTGAGGACGCCTTTGGATTTATGAACATTCTCGGACACAGCTTGAGTGCGCGGTCGGTGGCCGTCGCTCACTCGTGTCGTTAGGTGTCGTCGCGTATGCCCTCCAAACTTACATGGGATGATTTGCTGATTCAGAGCATTCCCGCGTCGGACGCTCGCACTTGGCTCGGCTACTGGTCAGGCATGGTTGGCGGACGAGTCGCACCAGTTTTCATGTCGAAGTTTGGCGATTGGTTTCTTCGACGATCCGACGGTGGCACGGACGAGCTTTCTGTCATTGAGGGGACGTATTCGAGCGTTGCTTCCACGCCGGAGGAGTTCGCATCGCTCGTGAATTCGCAGGCTTGGCAGGAGCAGCACCTTCTTTCGTTTCAGGTGGCGCAGTTGCATGAGCGCGGAATCATCCCGCAGGCTGGCCAGTGTTACGCATTCGCGCCACATCCTGCGTTGCTTGGCCGTATCGATGTTGAGAAAGTGATGCTCATGGACATTGGCGTGTGGCAGCACATCTGCGCCCGGCATTTTCTTTCTCAGTCAGTGAGCACCAAATGACGACACCTAACGAGGCGCTCCAGACAACCGCCGCCAGCCCCAGGGTTATCGGACGGTCAGAGTGCATGCTCATCGTTTTTGGTCGTTCGGCGGCGGTGTCTGAGCTGGTGCGTTCGGCGGCGTATGGACGTCGCGGTTGAGAGTGTGGCATCGAGGGCTACGGAGGCGTTTTTTCTTGCTGGGCGAGTCGGCCACTTTTTGTCCGTGCCTGGGGCCTCGATTTGTGCTTAGATTTGAGAGTGCCGTGGCAGGGCCGTCGTCGCTGAGGTTTTGCGGAGTTTGGCCGGAGATGATTTGAGAGAGAATGAACGTCACGTCGCCGAACAAATCGGATGCAGCGAACCCCGCGATTGCGCCTCGGTTCCATGCCGGATGTCCGTGGCGCGGGGTCGCTGATACGGGACGTTCGGCGGCGTAGCCAATGATTCGTGCCTCGCTTACAAGTCATGCGGAACAGCGTCTGACGGAGCGCACATCCCTCCTGCCAAGCGCGTTCCTCCGACTACTCGACCACAACCTCACGGTTTCCGCTGGAGTCGAGCCCTACACGCGCCGGAGACATCGGCTGTTTTACAGCGAAGCGGACAAAGCCCACCTCGTGGCGATTCAGGACTTTGAAACCGGCGAGGTGATTACGATTCTACCGATTGACTACCACGAGAATCTTGCCTGGAAGATTTCCGAGAAATCCCTGCGCAGGGCCGTTTGGCTACAGAATCCGAGCCTGCATCAGGCACTCTACGCGGTGGCTCCTGCCTCAAGCCCAGGGAGCAAGTGTCAGGTGACCGGCGTTTTCTTCGGTGACGATATGCGATCACGCAACCATAATCTCGGGAGCCATCGTTTTGAGGAAATGCCCAAAACACCACAGGACGCCCTGTTGGACGAGTCCTTTGTGGACAAACTCCTAACAAAGGCAGCGCAGAAAGGCTTGGAATTTGCAAGGCTTGAGGAGGTCATTCTCCACGAGAAGAAATCTGGTGTTATATGCAAGATACCGTGGACTGCGATCGATGATTTCAGTCTGGACGATGACATTGCCGAACCAGACGCTGCACCGAATGGCGGCCCCGCGACGCCGCTTGGCAATTCGCGAGCCGTGGACGGGCCGCCATCGGTGAGCTGATCGTTCGACATGAAACACCGCCCGCACATTTTCACGCTCCTCACTATGGGACTTCTCAGCTTTCTCCTCAGCTGCTCTCAATCCGGCTCCAAGCTGGTCGAGGGTGGACTTTACTACACACAGAACGAAAATGGTTCCTTCTCCGTCATGAAGATTCTGAAGCTTGATGACGGTGGCGTTCATCTCCGGCTCTACAGCAATCAGTTTTCTACGCCTCCCGCGAACGTGGACGAAAGCACGCTTTATATGGCCGGAGTTGACCGGAAACCCAACGAGACTTTAGGTATGGGGCACGCGCCGATCTCCAAGCGATCTTTTGAGGGATGGAAGGCAGTGTTCTTTCAGCAGTCCACCGTCAAAGACGAAGAGCTTGAGGGATACAAGATGTGGTTGGAGGCGAAAGGAGGCTACTTTTAAAATGTCGAACCAGACGCTGGACCGAATGAGATGACGAGGAGCGCGGTCAGCCGCATGTTCAATGCGGGCGTCCTTGGCGCGCTCCTCGTCATCGGTCAGCTTTGGGTTCGGCGTAAACGCACGAGATGAAAACCATTCTGGCAATTGTGGCGCTGCTTGTGGTGCTTTTCTTTGCCTTTGTGTACTTTCACAGCAAATCGATTGGCCGCGCACACTTGATCTATTCCGCCAATGAGTTATTCGTCGCCCACGAGCAATTGCGCCAGCATGGGGCGATCACCAACGCCAGTCGATATACTCACGTGTACGCTTTCACGAATCGTGTGACCGTTGGTGGGACTGAGTTCGTTTGTGAGTTGGCCGCGGACGTGCCTGACTTCGCAAATGTCGGGTCTTTGGTTGCGACAGCGGATGGGACATTGATCTGGATGGACAGGGAGAGAGAGCCTACCATCATGAGGGGCCCGGATCATCGGTTTGTGATACCAGAACGCTTCCATGATTTTTAGAAGAAAACATGCGCCGAACCCCTATCACTGGAGCCAACGCCGGGGAGCGCCCCGGGTTTGCCGTGAAGTCGCGGGTCATCCTTCGTCATCGGCCCGGCGTGGCTCAGTTCCATCGTTCGGCGACTGCCGCTTCAAGATGCGACCAAACAAGCGACGAAAACTCATCTTGTTGACTCTGAGTGTCGGAATCGTGCTCTGCGTCGTTCGATTCATCGGTGAGTATGACGTTCGGGCGCTGACGCATGAGCGCAAGCCGAGCTTCACTTACTCGTCTGCCTTCTTGTTAGATGGTGGCTCGACTGAGTATTACGGTATCGGCTATACGGTCTCGTATTTGCATCGGATTTCAGGTGTTACCGAGAATGGAACGGTTTACCGAGTCGGTCCTTTGCTTGAGTTTTGGATGCCCATTCCCGGTATTTTGCCGACGCGAGATTTCACACACACATACGTGAGGACGAACAAATGAGACGAACGTCTCCGAACAATGGCGCTGCACCGAACCGCCGTTTGCGCTTGGGACTGGTGCCTTGGAGTTTTGAAACTTTGACAAGTCAGGGCTCGGCGGTCGGTGAGCTGTATCGTTAGGCGTCGTATGTCCACCCGCAAAGAAATCCGTGAGTTGAAGATGCTTGGGGTCGCCACGGTCGTTGTGTGGGTGACGACAACTTTCGCATGTATCGTCTTTTGGTATCGAGGCGGAGGGGAGATGGGTCTTCCGCGTCCGACAGAGAAGCCTGTTTCGCCGGCCATGTATGAGGCATCTTTACAAACGATTCGAGTTCTCGTCTTTACCGTGATACCGGCGTTGGCAGCGTGGTACCTTTTACTCGGATTGCTGCTCCTGAGGCTGAGCGAGCGCATCAAGCAATATGAGAACACGACAGCCTAGAGCGCTCCAGCAAACCGCCGCCCCGCTTGGCAGTCGGACGGTTCGGGAAGATCTCAACGCGACCGTTGCAACCGATGCGCGCTGTCGGCGGCGGTCGCTGAGTTTTTGCGTTAGACCTTGTCCCCATGCACACCGTCCATCGAAAAGGTATTGTCGTAGCGCTCGTCCTGCTGTGCAGATCGGTGTGTCTGGCGGGGTTCGTCGTTCTGGCGTTCGGGTGTATTCTGATTGCGCGCTTTACCCGAGGGCGCACGCAAACAAATGATGAACCGATCAAGGTCCAACGATCTCTCACCGGAAATCTGCGAGCACTGGAGCTGTCAGCGCGGGATCTTCGAGAAGCTTCAGCGCGGCGTCGAGGACGGCGTGTTGGCGCGGCGGGTTGTCCGGCGCGTCGAGCGGGTAGCCATGCTTGAAAGGGACGAAGAGCGCCCTGGGTGGGCGCATGCGCTCGGCCACTTCGCGAAGGAGCTGGATCGTCACGGTCGAAATCCCCCGACGTTCCAGTTCGGCTGCGACCAGACTCACGGTCTGGTTGCACATCGGTCAGACCGGAACCAACAGCGCTACGTCCACGGCGTCTTCGACCAGCAACCGCGCCGCGGCCGGGGCGCTTTGTTGAATCAACCGTCCGGGGGCAGTGATGGAACCCATAAACGACAGGTGACGGCGATTGACCGAACCGATGCGACTCCGTTCGGCCAGTTCGCGCACGCGGTCGATGGGCAGGGCGAGATTCGGGTCCTGAAGGATGCCCGAATGGTCGAATGATTCGCTCCGATGCGACTCAATCAATTTGTGAACGTCGGCATCGGCCGGAATTTCACGAAAGCTGTAATCGCCGCCGCGGACGGATGGGTCGAACGGCGGTTGATCGGGCAGCACGAAAGCCGCGCTCGACACCAGCGCCAACCGGGAATTGCTCAGCGATTTTTTTAGCGGCGTCCACGGCAGCGGATCGATTTTCCGCCACGGATAAGCCTTCAGGAATAACTTCACGGGCAGCGAGAATTCGGCAAGGTCGCCCATGGGCCAACTCTCGCAACATCCGCGGCAAATATCCAGTCAATCACCATAACTCAATGGCAGTCAGGCGCGAGCGGCTTCGCCTTTTTGCTTCGCGGCTTTGCGCTTTTGGTGTTCAATCCCGCTGTCGTCATGAAGCACTTTGATTTCCTCGTTCTGGGCAGCGGGATTGCGGGACTGACCTTTGCGTTGAAGGTCGCGCCGCATGGGCGCGTTGCCATCATCACGAAGAAGAATCGCGCGGAATCCAACACCAACTACGCGCAAGGCGGCATCGCGGCGGTCACGTCGAAGGAGGATTCGTTCGAGTTGCACGTGCGCGACACGCTGCAGGCGGGCGCCGGATTGTGCAAAGAGGATGTCGTCCGCACGATCGTTCAGGAAGGGCCGGAACGGATTGCCGAGTTAAGCGAACTGGGAATGAAATTCTCCGAGCGGGAGGTCCCGGGCCCCAATGGGACGCGCGAACTGGATTTGGGCCGCGAAGGGGGACATTCGAAGCGGCGCATTCTCCACGCAAAGGATGTCACCGGCCGTGAAATTGAACGCGCCTTGCTGATGGCGATTGCGCAACAGCCGAACATCGCGATTTTTGAAGACCATTTCGCCATTGACCTGATTACCACGCAGAAGCTGGAGCAAAGTTGGACCGGCGTCCCGCCTCTGCTCGACGGCGCCGCGACAACCCAAAGCGCGCTGCGCGCGGCTGTGTTTCCCCTCCAGCAATCGGTGTCGGCGGGACGCCAATCCAATCGCTGCGTCGGTGTTTACGTGCTGGATCGGGCGAGCGGACAGGTCGAGACGTTCGCCGCGCGGGTCGTGCTTTTGGCGACCGGCGGCTGCGGCAAGGTCTATCTTTACACGACCAATCCCGACATCGCGACCGGCGACGGCGTGGCCATGGCGTATCGGGCGGGCGCGGCCATCGCGAACATGGAGTTCATACAATTTCATCCGACCTGTCTGTATCATCCACGCGCCAAGTCGTTTCTCATCAGCGAAGCGGTGCGCGGCGAGGGCGGCGTGCTCAAGGGCGGCGACGGCGCGGAATTCATGGGCAAATATCATCCGCTCAAGTCCCTCGCACCGCGCGATGTGGTGGCGCGCGCCATTGACAGCGAGATGAAACGGAGCGGCGCCGACCATGTGTTGCTCGATATCACGCACAAACCGGCGACCTTCATCAGCGAGCGCTTTCCGAACATTTATCAGACCTGCCTGCGCTACGGCATTGATATCACCAAAGAGCCGATTCCGGTTGTGCCGGCGGCGCACTATCAATGCGGCGGTGTGTTGACGAACGTGGATGGCGAAACCGGGATCACAGGGCTTTACGCCGTGGGCGAGGTGGCCTGCACGGGATTGCACGGCGCCAACCGCCTGGCGAGCAATTCGCTGCTGGAAGCGCTGGTCTGTGCGCACCGGGCCGCGGAGAAAGTCATCGCTCACCCGTTGCCGTCGGCCGAAGTCAAAATCCCGGCGTGGCAATCCGGACACGCGACGAATGCGGACGAGCTGGTGGTGGTCTCGCATAACTGGGACGAAATCCGGCGTTTGATGTGGGATTATGTCGGCATCGTGCGATCCAATAAGCGGCTGCAACGAGCGCAGAAGCGCATCGGCAACTTGCAGGAGGAGATTCGGGAATATTACTGGGACTTCATCGTCACCAGCGACCTGCTGGAATTGCGCAACATTGCCACCGCGGCGGAATTGATCGTCACGTCCGCGTTGATGCGCCCGGAAAGCCGCGGATTGAATTACAACCTGGATTATCCCGCCGCGAACCCGGAATGGGCGCGGCGCGACACCGTGTTGAGGAAACCGACGTGACAACCGGGGCGACTGGTCCGCGATAGGAATACCTGTTAAAACAAACAGTCCGATCCCAGGATTCGATGAATATGTTAAGGGTTTGCGCTCACCGCGCGTGAAAATTCCGCACTGAACCCTTTCGGGCCGACCGCTTCGATATCGGCTGTCCGGATTTCAGCATTTGGATTTGAATTCCCTTGTTTCCCGGCGGCAAACTTGTTTTGCTCTCAGTGTATTGAAAAATCGAGTTGATTATGACGCTTGAAGAGGCCACCCGACTGATTCGCGGCTGCGCCGATCGGATGAACGAGCTTTACCAGAAGGTCGTGTTCGACGAATGGGCGGTGGTATCGCTGGTGCAGCACAAGGCCAGGATCGTGACTTATCTGGGCCCGCGGAAGGAGGATTTTCAAAAGAACTTTGCGACGGATGTTCAGGACCTCCGCGCGGAACTGTTGAGCAACCAGCACAGCATTGGTGATTTTGAATTCGCCCGGCACGGCTTTGGCACCAAGCTCGAAGCCTTCGTCGTTTTGGGCGAGGGTCTTTATCTGATTTGCAACAACACGACGCAATCGATGAGTACCATCGCCAAAGACCCGCTCTGGCTGAGCGCGCAGGTGCCGTTCGTCGAGTTGAGCGACCGGTTCCGGTCCGATCCGCTCGTGGTCTCGTTGTAGCGCCGTCCCCACGGGTGCGCGTTCACGGAATCATATCCGCCAGCCGGGCCTTTGGACTTTCCGTTCACCCCAACCCTCCTGCTCGTTGTCGTCCTCGTCCTGGAAGCCAAGCCATCCGATTGAGGACGAGCACGAGGACGAAAGGACGATTCATTGAGAGGGGCCCGGCCGTCGAATTCACCGATACGATCATATTGAAGCGTTACTCAGAGCGCACTCAGTCGAACAATCCTTTGTAAAGGAAAACACCGTACGCCCCGGTCAATATCCATCCCATGAAACGGGGAAGTTGGCCGAACAACGCCACAAAAAGGAAATGAATCAGCGTCGCGCCGACCAGAATCAACACGCCGATTTCGAAAAAGGGAGGCACCTTCATGTCGGTCATGAGCGCGTAGAGACCGACGCACAGCGGGATGCAGATGTGGCCGTCGCCCACTTGCGACGTATAAACGACTTCCGGATGGCCTTGCCAGCCGTAGTAGAGCGCCAGCAGTCCGTTTGGCAGCACCATCAGCCAGCCGCTGAGCCAGCCCAGATATTTTGCGCTGATGAACCCGGTGTGAATGTTGGAAATCCAGGCGACCAACCCGTCGATGCTGAGGTAGGTCCCGTAAGCGCCGACGAGCAGCAAAACAAAGTCCACCACCAGCATCCAGTTCAGCGATTTGTTCTGGCGCACATTGGCTTTCATCACCTCGAAGATGTGGAAGCATTGCCAGAAGAGAAACAGTCCGACCAGCACCAGACCGTCGCTCCGATTGAGATTGCCGTCGCGCCCCAGAGCCCAGGCGGCGCCCGTGAAAAAAAGCACCGCGGTGAGCGTGAGCAACAATGAAAGCCGATTGATCCGATTCGCTTGTTCCTGTTTGTTGTTTTTCCTGCTCGTTTTCACCCGGACCCCGGCTTTGGGAAGGAGGTTCATGCCCCAGAAAATGGTCGGCAAACCGATGATCAACGTCATGTTGGTGACGTTGTTGACCAGACAGTTGGTCATCACTTCGGTGGCCGGCTGGTCGTTGGCGTAAACGACAAAGACAAAAACCAGGTTGCTGATGCCCGAACAGTAAGGCATGACCAGCGTGCCCAGCACGGTTCCTTCCACCCCGATTTCGGTCATGTGTTCCAATCGCCAGATCAGCAGGAGCGACGACGCGATGAACAAGGCGAGCAGCACCCACGGACTCAGTGGACCAAAGGTGCCGATGAATGTTGTTCCGGAAAACACCGCGCGGAGTTAAGCAAGCCCGCTGCGCGCAGCCAAGCATTGATTGGTCGCGGGCGATCGAACCGGAGTCGAGCGGAAGACCGGGAGTTTGTCCACTGCAGCGTTCCGTCAGGAAACTTTTGGACTCAGCCGGGCGATCACGGTTGCGACCGGGAGTCCGTGCAGCTTGATCAGCTTGTGGCGGGAAGTGTGACCGCGCACCAGCTCCACCTGGCCGCGGGAACAATCGAGCTGATCGGCGAGCAGTCGAAGGAGCGCTTCGTTGGCCGCGGCATCGACAGGCGGCGCAGTCACCTTGACGCGCAGTTCGTTTCCCAACGGTTCACCGATTTCATTGACCGGAGCGCGGGGCTGCAACTTTACTGACAGCAGGACGCCATCAGGTTGAATGCGGAGGTAATCAGGCGCTGTCATGAGACGGGGCGAGAGTGAGTTTGCCCGAGGAACTCTTGAACCGTCAAACCGGGAGGGAGCGAACCGGCGGGCCGCCGATTTGTTACCGGCGGCCCGATTCGACGCAACCGTTGCGAGGGATTCGGGGAATAATCATTTGACATCAAGTAAGTATTCACTAACTTACTGGCATGTTTGATCAGCGATTGAGTGCGGAACAAAGGCGCGAGGCCATCGTGAGTGCGACGTTGCCGCTCTTTGCCCGGAAAGGATTCGCCAGCACGACGACCCGTGAGCTGGCGGAGGCCGCCGGCGTTTCCGAAGCGCTTCTCTACAAACATTTTCCCAGCAAGGAATTCCTCTACGCGGAAATTCAAAATACGGGCTGCAAAGACAAAGACCGTGGCCTGGAAAAACTGGCCGGAGCGGAACCGTCCACCTCGACGCTGGTGCACATCGTCTATTATCTGCTTCGCACCATCGTGATGGGCAAGCCGGGCGACACGGTTTCCTGGGAGGTGAAGCATCGGATGATTTTGAACAGTTGCCTTGAAGATGGCGAGTTTACGCGGCTTTTGTATGAAAACCGGTATTCCTGCTGTTTCACCAAGGTCCAGGCCTGCCTTGCCGCGGCGGAGGAGGCCGGTGACGTGGTCAAAAGCCCGATCAGCCGGGAGAACCGCGTGCGCTTTGCGCATCACCTGGCCGCCATGATCGCCATCAATCACCTGCCCGAAAAACCCGTGATTGATTACCGGGTGGACCGCGAAGAACTCCTTCACCAGGTGATCTGGTTTGCGCTCCGGGGCCTGGGATTGACCGACAAGGTGATCGCCCAGCATTACAACCCGAAGGCGTTGTCCGCCTTTTTCGGCGTGAACAGCCCGTGAAAAATTTTTCCAAAAAAGAGTGAGTAAGCATTTACTTAACGCGGTCCAAGGTGGCGTATGAAAACTATGAAAAGGTGCAAGGTCGCGTCCGAGTCCGATCCGGTTTCCCGGTCCAAGTCGAATCAGGATTCAACCAGCGGTCGTCCTGCCCATAGCCCGGCTGCGCTGGAGGAATTGAAACAACAATTGTTACAGGAAGAAGCCAAGGCCCTCCCGGACACAACTTTGTTCGCAGGTCTGCATCGGGCGGCGGAGGAAGCCGCTTCGCTGGCCTGGACAACGGCTTATCCTTTGCTCGTTCTGCCCGAGTTGTTCGCCGAAAAAGCTGCGCAGGCAATCTTTCGGTCGCAGCGGCAGCGCAATATCCGGGAACGCAGCCGGGATTTCGTCGCTCTGGCCGAATGAGGATGCCCGCAAAATGAGTGGCCAAGGCAAACAATGAAAAACACCCCACCAGATCGAAGGCGGATGTTCGCGGCGGTGAACCCGTTCTCTTTCGCGGTTCCGCCCGTGGGCGTCCGGGACTTCGAGGTGTGCGCCGCTGCGAAACGAAAACCCACCGTCCGCTGTCAAATCAATGAGACCGGAACCGGTGACGGCAGTGCTTTGGGCAGTGAACCGTAAGAGGAAAGGAAAGGGTTATGCGTGCGAAAAACAAGAGCCGCGGGACGTTTTCAGTCCGGGGCGGGAGAAAGCGCTTGATCAAACCGGCGCGCGTAAAGGCCGTCGTGATGGCGGAACTGCCGCCGGGCCGGACTGGGAAGGGGATTGAGCCGGCGCCGATCGAACCTGCACGCGGTCCCTACGACGGTGACACGGCGTTTCATCTTTACTTGCGCGAGATCGGCCAGACGCCGTTGCTGACGCCGGAAGAGGAAATCAAACTCGCCCGGCGGATCAAACGGGGCGACAAGCGGGCGCGCGCGCAAATGATCAAGGCGAACCTGCGCCTGGTCGTGAAGATCGCGCGCGACTACGAGGGTTACGGCTTGCCATTGCTCGATCTCATCAATGAAGGAAACATCGGGTTGATCAAGGGCGTCGAGCGGTTCGACCCCGCGAAAGGCGCCAAGCTTTCGACCTACGCCGCCTGGTGGATCAAACAATCCATCAAACGCGCGCTGGCGAACCAGTCGAAGACCATCCGGCTCCCGGTGCATGTCGTGGACAAACTCTTCCATCTCCGCCGGGCGTCGGCAAAGCTGGAGGAAACGTTGGGTCGCGAGCCGTCGGACGATGAACTGGCCGAGGAACTCGACTTCATACGCCTTACCAGCAACTCGAAGAAAAGACCAACAGCGCGCTGGTCCACGAAATGGTCGAGACGCTCGACGCCCGCGAACAGGCCATCGTCCGGCAGCGGTTTGGCCTGGACGGCGACGACCGGAAAACGCTGGAGGAAATCGGTGAGCAATTTGGAGTGACGCGCGAGCGTATCCGGCAGATCGAGGAAATCGCGCTCAGAAAACTGCGCAAGCGGATCGAGGAACTGGACACCGTTCAGTTCGCCGCCTGACTGCGGAGAAAAGCTCTCCCTATTGTTGGGCATCGATGAGCGCGGTACAGCGCGGGAGTATTGCCCGATATCGGCCAGTACCACACTTTGCAAAGTGTGGAACAAAGCTCAACGAACAAATTCGTCACGTTGGCGACAGCATTCACCACGACATCGCAAATCAGCTCGATTTGATGGCCGTTCGGCTGAACCGACGGCGCGGGCGGAAAGTTTCGCGCCCGACGCCGTTGGCCAAGTCGAAACCTGACCTGGAGCCGTCTGATGCACCGGCATTGGTTCTGGCGCTCCGCAGTTGAAGCTTTTCTGCACAAGCCGCTTGACCTGCCGACCTCAACTGTTAGTTTTCTTCCCCGCTGTCGTCTTTGCGACCTGATGCAAGCGTCGAACCTGTAATTGTCTTATGTCAAAATCGAAACTTGGGAGTTGCAACACGAAGAACAAAGCCGTCCTCGCCTGGGTGGACGACATCGCCACGCTTGCTTTGCCGGCCGGAACACATCTTTTGGTGCGACGGCTCGGAGCAGGAGAACCAGATGCTCTGCGACCTCATGGTCCAGTCGGGCACGTTGATAAAGTTGAACGAAACACTGCGGCCCGGTTGTTACCTCGCCCGCACGCACGCCAGCGACGTCGCCCGCGTCGAGGACCGCACGTTCATCTGCACCGGGACCCGGGACGAAGCCGGTCCGACCAACAACTGGGCTGACCCGGCCGAGATGAAGAAGAAGCTGCTGGGCCTGTTTGATGGTGCCATGAAGGGCCGCACGATGTATGTGGTCCCTTTTGCGATGGGACCCCTTGATTCACCCATCTGCAAGATCGGCATCGAAATCTCCGACTCACCCTATGTTGTGGCCAACATGCGCATCATGACGCGCATGGGCCCGGCGGCGTTTGACAAACTCGGCGCCGACGGCGCGTTCATTCCCTGTCTGCATTCGATCGGCGCCCCGCTCCAGCCCGGTCAGAAGGACGTCGCCTGGCCGTGCGAACCTGACCCGCAGAACAAATACATCGTCCATTTTCCGGATGAACCCTCTGTCTGGTCGTACGGGTCCGGTTACGGCGGCAACGCGTTGCTGGGCAAAAAGTGTCTCGCCTTGCGCATCGCGTCGGTGGTCGCAAAAAAGGAAGGCTGGATGGCCGAGCACATGCTTATTCTCTGCATGACTTCGCCGAAGGGCAAAAGGCATTTCATCGCCGCCGCGTTCCCGAGTGCCTGCGGCAAGACCAACCTCGCGATGATGCTGCCTACGCTGCCGGGCTGGAAGGTGACCTGCCTCGGTGACGACATCGCCTGGATTCGTGTCGGCAAGGATGGGCGTCTCTACGCGATGAATCCGGAAACGGGATTCTTCGGCGTTGCCCCCGGCACCTCGAGGAAGTCCAATCCGAACGCGGTGGATACGCTGGGGAAGAACTGCATTTTCACCAATGTCGCTCTCACCCCGCAAGCCGACGTTTGGTGGGAGGATTCCGGCATTCCTGCTCCCGCCCGGGCGATCGATTGGGAAGGCCGGGAATGGACGCCGGACAATGGTCGCAAGGCGGCGCATCCGAATTCGCGCTTCACCGCGCCCGCTGCGCAGTGTCCGGTTATTGATCCCGATTGGCAAAATCCCGAGGGTGTGCCGCTTTCGGCGATCCTTTTCGGGGGGCGCCGTCCCGGCACCATTCCGCTGGTGAACGAAGCGTTCGATTGGGAACATGGCGTGTTTCTGGGTTCGGCCTGCGGTTCCGAGACCACGGCCGCAGCGCTCGGCCAGGCCGGCGTGCTGCGGCGCGACCCGTTCGCGATGCTGCCCTTTTGCGGCTACAACATGGCCGACTATTTCTCCCACTGGCTTTCGTTCGCACAACGCACCGACGCCGGCAAGCTTCCCAGGATTTATTTCGTGAACTGGTTCCGCAAAGACGGCAACGGCAGATGGCTCTGGCCTGGCTACGGCGACAACAGCCGCGTGCTCTCGTGGATCTGCGAACGTGTCGAAGGGACTGCGAAGGCGCACAAAACACCGATTGGCAACCTGCCCACGACGGACGCCCTCGATCTCTCCGGGCTGGACATCCCGGCCGAAGACCTCAAGCAACTTCTGTCGGTGGATTCCGCCGGGTGGAAGAAGGAAGCGGGTGACATCGGGACATACTACGCGAAATTCGGCGGCCAACTGCCGCAGGCGCTGAATCAACAACTCGAACAGCTCCGTCAACGGCTGGGCTGATCCAAGTCGTTCAAGCCGGAATCAAATGGATCACCGGCGAATGTGAATCGGCCGCCGGTCTCCACCTTGGTTCGGATATTTCGCAGCGCGGCGCAGCCGCAGCAACTGGAAGCGAACACCGAACTTTGCACTGTGAACACTGTGAACTTTGAACGAACAGCCGATTCCCCCTATTTTTCAGTAATTGTCTTCACCAACGCCTCCGCGGAATCACAATTGCCGTCCGAGATGCCGAGGGTCATCGCCTCGCTTGCTGTCACCGTAAGAATCTGTCTCTTCTCTTTCCGTAGTACACCGCGCCATGAGATTTGGGGAGGCGCGCCTCGACGTGTCGTTTCGGCAAGGTAGCGACATCGTCCATGCTGAATTCAGCACGGCTCAAGGCATCACCCTGGCTGCGCGGGGCCCGGCAACCGGACAACACCACACTAATAGCGAGGACCGTCGGAGGTATGACTTTCACAACTTATGCCGAACATCGGGGATGATGATTCGTGTGATGTTGAATCGGTCGAACGTCAGGTGAGCGACGGGGATGAGCCGCCACTGATGTCGCGATTGCATCTGAGCTGAACGGCTAATCCCCATTCGCTCCACCGACTTGTTCGCCGTCGTGGTCATACTCCCAACAACCTCCTCAACCATGAGCGCTTTGGTGTGGCGTCGGTCTTGGCAAGAACCTCGAACGCCCTGTCACCAAGCTCTGGCATGACGCGGTCATGGCGATAACCGGTAAGCTGCGCAACCATCTCAACTGGGATGTCAAATATGTGATCCACCTTGGCCTTCTTGCCACCGGCGGCAGTCTGCTCCGCACGCAACCGCTCGCAAATCGACGTGAACATCGGCGGGAGACTCCCCTTGGTCTCCAGGTGCTCAATGCCCTGGTCTGTGGCGTGCATGACTGACCAAACCTGCCGACCATCGGCCCACAAAGAAGCAGCGCTGCACATCACATGCTCCTCGACAAAACAAGTGATGACTTCGGCTGTCTGCGACAGTCGCTTGAGAGTCGCATCCTCTGCGAAAGTGGGATAACCGCGATTGGCTGTGACTAAATACCAACCGGAAGGCAAAGACGCGCCGGTGATGTCCGACTCTGGAATCTCCTCATGTGTATCCGTGCCGCGAAGCCCGAGAGTCGCGAGCACTGCCTCTCGCGTGCCGCCTCTGACTGCTAGAGATGTGAATGAAAAGCCCATGCGCGAACGACGGCTAACGCAAAGGTCAGCGACGGGAGCCAGCCGCCCCTGACGTTGAACTTGTCCCCGAGCGAACCGGCTGGCTCCCGTTCGCTGCACCGTCTTGTTCGCCCTGTTTTTCAGTAATCTTCTTCACCAACCCCTCCGCGGAATCACAGTAGCCGTCCGAGATGCCGAGGATTATCGCCTCCCTTGCTGTCAGGGAAAGAATGTGCCTCTTCGCTTTCCACACGTTCGTTCCTCGAACCAGTTCCGCGTCAGCATCGATCATCGCACCGAAGACTTCCGGATCGTGACCATTCGCGAAAGCCAAACTCTTCAGCTTCGTTATGAGGAAGCTCGAATCATAGCTGCCGCTCAAGACCTGTACTGCTGACCCGCAAACACCATTGCGCGTGAAGTAAAGCACGTCGAGGGCCGCCACCAAAAAGACAGCTCCACCGAAGGCCCGTTCCACCAAACCATACGTTCGACACTTTGCTCGCCCGATGCCCTCCGCGAGATTGAGAACCGCCAATATCTCCCCTCCAGGCGAGTCGATAACGAAAACCACAACTCCTGCCTTGCTTCCCTCGGCCCTCCGTAGCGCCTTCAATGCGCTCTCTACGCCAACCCGGTCAATGTTACCTGACATCTCGATGACTGGCACGCCACCGACTTTGCGAACAGCCACTCGAGTCGCGGACTTGGATTCGGCGGAGCCATTGGACCGACTCACGATCTCCTCGCGCATCCTCTCGAGACCGTACCGGACCTGTTTGTATTCCTTCTTGTAGGCTGCCTTTGAGGTCACGCCGTTCGGATGCGTTGCATCCCACTCCAGCGCTCGATTGATCTGACGCTTCCATAGATCGGTGTCTTTGGCGGCCCATTCGTTAATATCCGCTCCGATGCTCGAGTTCAGTGACGCCAGTAGAGCGGGGCCACCACTGGGGTCTGCGTCAGGATGAGCTGCGACGTCAAAACGAAATCGCAGTTGGCCCACGTAAAACCAAAACACTGCCTCTTCTTTCCTCCCCTCGCGAAAGAGTCGCGCCGCATACCCGTAGTACACCGCTCCGTGAGACTTGGGGAGGCGCGCCTCGACTTGTTGTTGGGGCAATGTAGCGACATCGTTCATGCCGAGCTCAGCACGGCTCAAGGCATCAGCCTGGCTGCGCGGGTTTCGGCAACCAGACAACACCACGCCAATAGCGAGGACCGTAAAAGGGATGACGTTCACAAACTATGGCGAACGAAAAAGGTGAGCGACGGGGATGAGCCGCCACTGACGTTGCAATTGCCACTGGGCTGACCGGCTCATCCCCGTTCGCTCCACCGACTTGTTCGAAAATCCACG
>WNGA01008440.1_pt1 | contig 17081 bp, 19 predicted proteins | sample 5400061 | NCBI WGS metagenome assembly WNGA01 (sample SAMN13153366, study PRJNA577476) | soil metagenome | isolation source: 100 cm soil or saprolite under grassland replicate 2 | place: USA:California | collected 2016-06-15 | reverse complement strand
CGTGATCGCCGGCGGCGAGCGGATCCGGTTCGGCGAGCCGGCGCCGGCGGACCCTTCTCGAGGCGATCCCCGGGTCCGCGCACAGCGGGCGCTGGAGGGCCTGCACCAGCAGACCCTCGGCTTCGACGTCGACCCGGCCGACGCCAGGCGGCTGCTGGACGACTATGCCGCCGCCGCCAAGGAGCTGGACACCGCCGACCCGGCCCTGCTGGCCGCCGAGGACGAGGTGCTCGCCACCTTCGCCGACGTCTGCTCGCTGTTCCGCCCGGCGCCCGAGCACACCGACGTCGAGGGGGAGCGGGTCCACAGCGCCCAGGCGGACCTCCACACCTACCTGCGGTTCCCCGACCAGGCGACCGAGCGGCTGCCGGCCGCCTTCCTGGAGGAGCTGCGCCGAGCGCTGCGGCACTACGGGGTCGGCTCTCTGGACCGCGGGCCGCTGCTGGACCAGAGCCTGCTGTGGATCTACAAGGCCCACCGCCGGGCCGACCAGCAGGTCCCGGCGATCACCGCCATCCTGGAGCGGCGGCTCGAGCATCAGGACCTGCTTGCGGCCGCCGCCGACCCTGGGCTGCGGGCGCTGCTGGACCGGCTGGTGGACGCCACCCGGCGCCGCTACCAGGCCGCCAGCGACCTGGCCAAGGAGGTCCGCTACCGCTACTTCGACCAGCCGGTGCTCGAGCAGGCCAGGGACTTGGTCTACCAGCAGGTGCTCGCCCGGCTCGACGAGCTGGCCGCCGATCCCGCCGGGCCCGGCCGCCAACGCCGCATCGCCGCCCTGGTGGCCTGCCCGCAGCCGCTGAAGAACCTGCTCACCAGCCGCTTCCCCGAGGCCGGCCCAGGGCTGCGCGAGGCCATGCTCGAGGTCCTCACCCGCCGCCACTACCGCATCCGGCAGCTCAAGCGGGTCCGCTCCACGGTCGCGGACGGCCACGCGGTCGCCACCGCCGAATACGACCACGAAGGCACCCGGATCCACGCCGTCACCACCTTCGCCGAGCACGACCGCCTCGGCGAGGCCGCGCGGGCGACGTTCCCCGTGCTCGCCGCGATCCCCGCCGACCACGACGCCGTCGTCGACTTCTACGTCTGGCGGCCGGCCACGGTCAGCGACCCGGACGCCACCGAGCGGCAGGTCCGCGCCACGCTGAACGCGGCCGGCTTCCCACGCCGCCTGCGCCGGGTCGTCGTCGCCGTCACCGGGCCGGGCCGCGGTCTCGGCATGGCCAGCACCGAGTACTTCACCTACCGCCCCCGACCCACCGGGGCACCCCCTCGGGGTTCCCCGGACCCCTCCGCCGTCGACGGCTACACCGAGGAGCGGCTGTACCGCGGGCTGCACCCGATGATGGCCAAGCGGCTGCAGCTCTGGCGGCTCGGCGAGTTCGACATCGAGCGCCTGCCGTCGGTCGAGGACGTCTACCTGTTCCACGGGGTCGCGCGCTCCAACCCCAAGGACGAGCGGCTGTTCGCGATCGCGGAGGTCCGCGACGCGACCCCGGCCCGCGACGACGCCGGCCGAGTCGTCGGCCTGCCGCACCTGGAGCGCATGCTGCTGGAGGCGTTCGCCGGCATCCGCCTGTTCCAGTCCCGCCGGCCGGCCAGGGCACGCCTGCACTGGAACCGGGTGCTGCTGCACGTCTGGCCGCCCCTGCGGCTGACCGGCGAGGAGCTCTACCGGGTCGTGCGCCGGATCGAGCCGGAGACCGACGACCTCGGACTGGAGAAGCTCGTCGTCCGGGTCCGCGTCCCCGACCGGCACGGCGGCGAGCCGCGCGACCGGGTGCTGCACATCTCCAACCCCGCCGGCAAGGGGCCGGTGCTGCGCCTGGAGCCTCCGGGCGACGAGCCGATCAAGCCGCTCACGCCCTACTGGCAGGGGGTGGTGCAGCTCCGCCGGCGCGGCCTCGTCCACCCCTATGAGCTGGTCCGCATGCTCACCCCCGGCGACGGGCAGGGCCGCTCCGACTTCCCGCCGGGCGACTTCACCGAGCACGACCTGGACGGTGACGGGCGGCTGGCGCCCGTCGACCGGCCCTACGGGGAGAACCGCGCCGCCCTGGTCGTCGGGGTGCTCCGCAACGTCACCGACGCCTACCCGGAGGGGATCACCCGGGTGGCGATCCTCGGCGACCCCGCCAAGAGCCTCGGCTCGCTCGCCGAGCCGGAGTGCACCCGCATCATCGCCGCCATCGACCTCGCCGAGCGGCGCGGCGTGCCGCTGGAGTGGTTCGCCGTCTCCGCGGGCGCGAAGATCTCGATGGACAGCGGCACCGAGAACATGGACTGGATCGCCCGGGTGCTGCGCCGCCTTGTCGACTTCACCCAGGCCGGCGGGGAGGTCAACCTGGTCGTCAACGGCATCAACGTCGGCGCCCAGCCCTACTGGAACGCCGAGGCCACCATGCTGATGCACACCCGCGGGATCCTGGTGATGACGCCCGACGGGGCGATGGTGCTCACCGGCAAGCAGGCGCTGGACTACTCGGGTGGCGTGTCAGCCGAGGACAACTACGGCATTGGCGGCTACGAGCCGGTCATGGGGCCCAACGGGCAGGCCCAGTACTGGGCGCCGGACCTCGCCGCCGCCTGCCGCATCCTGCTGCGCCACTACGACCACACCTACGTCGCCCCCGGCGAGCGCTTCCCCCGCCGGGCGGCGACCACCGACCCGGTCGACCGTGACGTCCGCGCCCACCCGGTCGCCGAGGACGGCAGCGGCTTCGCGCGGGTGGGGGAGATCTTCTCGGACGAGACCAACCCCGGGCGCAAGCGGCCGTTCGCCATCCGCGCGGTCATGGCGGCCGCGGTGGACGCCGACCACCAGCCGCTGGAGCGCTGGGCGGGCATGCTGGACGCCGAGACCGCCGTCGTCTGGGACGCCCACCTCGGCGGCTACCCGGTCACCCTCATCGGCATCGAGTCGCGGCCGGTGCCGCGGCGTGGCTTCGTGCCCGCCGACGGCCCCGACCAGTGGACGTCGGGGACGCTGTTCCCGCAGTCGTCCAAGAAGGTCGCCAGGGCGATCAACGCCGCCAGCGGCAACCGGCCGGTGGTGGTGCTCGCCAACCTCTCCGGCTTCGACGGCTCGCCGGAGTCCATGCGCAAGCTGCAGCTCGAGCACGGCGCCGAGATCGGCCGGGCGGTGGTCAACTTCGACGGGCCGATCGTGTTCTGCGTCGTGTCCCGCTACCACGGCGGCGCGTTCGTGGTCTTCTCCCGCCACCTCAACGAGAACCTCGAGGTCGCCGCCCTGGAGGGCACCTACGCCTCGGTCATCGGCGGGGCGCCGGCCGCCGCCGTCGTCTTCGCGCGCGAGGTCGACGCGCGCACCCGCGCCGACCCGCGCCTACGGGCCCTCGACGCGGAGGTCGCCGCCGCCGCTCCCGCGGACCAGCCGGCGCTGCGGGCGCGCCTGCGCGAGCTGACCCGCGAGGTCCGTAACGAGAAGCTCGGCGGGGTCGCCGAGGAGTTCGACCACGTCCACAGCGTCCAGCGCGCCCAGCAGGTCGGGTCGGTGGACCGGATCATCCCCGCCGCCACGCTGCGGCCCTACCTGGTCGACGCGGTCGAGCGCGGCATGCGCCGCGAGCTCGAGCGGGCCGCCGGTGCCCCGGCCGCCGGCACCGGCGGCGCCGGCTCGCGTAGCGCCAGCCCGTGACCGTCGCGGTCCACTGGCTGGAGCAGGCCGCCGCCGACGTGCCGGCCACCGACGACTGGCTGGCGCCGGCCGAGCGGGCCCACCAGGCGGAGCTGCGGGCGCCCGGCCGCCTGGCAGACTGGCGGCTGGGCCGCTGGACGGCCAAGCGGGCGGTGGCGGCCCGGCTGGCGGCAGGCGGCCCGCCACCGGCGCCGGCCGCGGTGGAGGTCCGGGCCGCCGCCGACGGCGCTCCCGAGGTGCTCGTCAGGGGCCGTCCAGCGCCGCTGCTGATCTCGTTGAGCCACCGGGCCGGCCTCGCCGTCTGCATGGCGGCCCCGGCGGGTACGGCGCTCGGCTGCGACCTCGAGCTGGTCGAGCCGCGCAGCGACGCGTTCGTGGCCGACTACCTCACCGCCCCGGAGCGGGCCGCCGTCCAGGCCGCCGCCGCCGACCGGCCGCTGCTGGTCGCGCTGCTGTGGTCGGCCAAGGAGAGCGCGCTCAAGGCGCTGCGGACCGGCCTGCGCCTGGACACCCGCTGGGTGGCTGTCGACCCGCCGGCGGCCGCCGGCCCCGGCCGCTGGTGCCCCCTCACCGTCCGCCATCCCGCGACCGGCCGCGTGTTCCACGGATGGTGGCGGCACGACGCCGGCCGGGTGCTCACCATGGTCGCCGCGCCGCCCCCAGCGCCCCCGCGGGCGATCCCGGTCTGAGCGGTCTCCCGGAGGTCAACCGCGACCGCTGGCGTGTGGTGGCTTGGGGGCGTAGCCGCCGAGGCCGCTTGCGAGCAGCGCCAGCGCGGTTTCGCCGTGGGAGCGGACGTCACGGGCGAGGTCCGGAAGGTCGTCATGGCCGGCGAGGATGCGCCGGCGAAGGTAGGCGAGGAGGGCACGGTGGACGCCGATCAGGGCGTTGGCCGTGACCCACGGCCGGGGGTCGTCGCGGCCGGCGCCGGTTTCCTCGGCGATCACGCCGGCCAGGGTGTCGGTGTACTGGGCCAGGATCTGTGCTTCGCGGGCGAGCAGGGCGGGACTGCTCGCGATCAGCCGCGAGACGCTCCCGAGCTCCTCGGCGGCACCGGCGTCCGCGGCCGCCAGAAGGCCGCGTGGCTCGAGGACGAAGCGGCCGAAGGCGGCGAGGACGGGCTCGCCGGCGGGGCGTTCCCGGATCGCCCGCAGCAGCGCGTCCTCGAAGGTCTGCATGCGGCCGTAGACGAGGTCTTCCTTGGTCGGGAAGTAGTTGAAGACGGTCGCCTCCGAGACGTCGGCCGTCCTGGCGATCTCGGCGACGCTGACCTGCTCGAAGCCCCGCTCGGCGAACAGCCGCCGAGCGGTCCGCTCGAGCAGCTGCCGCGTCTGCCGCTTCTTCCGCTCCCGCAATCCGGGTCCGACGCTCATGCCCGGGAGCATAACTGATCTTAGTGTTGCCATAAAGTTAGAGATATCCTAAGATTATCCCCGATGAACAGAGCGGGTCGATACCTCAAGCCACCGTGGATGAAGCGGAACGTCGGCAACCGCCTGGCACCGCTGTTCCGGCCGTCACTGGTGTGGAAGCTGTCGGTACCCGGCCGTCGCAGCGGTCGCTGGCGCACGCTGCCGATCGTCGTCCTCGACCACAACGGCGAGCGCTACCTCGTCTCGGTCCACGGAGAGAGCGACTGGGCGCTCGACCTGCGCGCCTCGCGCAGCGGCCGGCTGACCGAGCGCGGGCACGTCGAGGAGATCACCGTCGTCGAGGTGCCCGTCCCCGACCGCGCTCCTCTCATCGAGGCCTACACCGCCCGCTACGGCAAGATGCCTGGCGTCGCCGCGACCCTCCGCGCGCTGCCCGACCCGGCCGACCATCCGACATTCCGCATCACCCCACCTGACGGTCACCGGTAGGCGTCGCGGCGGTGCGCGACCCGGTGGATGCGGACCACCTGGGCGTCCTCGTCGATCGTGAAGATGATCCGGTACTCGCCCCGCCGGGTGACCCGGAATGCCGCCAGCGGCCGTTGCAGCGGCTTGCTGACCCGGTCGGGGTCCTCGGCGATCGACTCGTAGATGGTCGCCAGTACCGCCGGGCGAACCCGCCCGGGATGCGCTCCAGGGAGCGGATGGCGGGGGAAGCGAACTCGACGCGGCAGCCGCTCACCGGGTGGTGGGCAGGAACCGCCGCTTGGCCTCGTCACCCATCCCCGCCAGGCCCTACTGCCCGCTTCCGTGGTGCCGCTGGGCCCTTGGTGCCGGGTCGGTGCTGGAGGAGCCTGACGTCGGGTTCTCGTGAGGAGGTCCATGATGCGCGTGCTCGTCGCCTATGGGACGAAGATGGGTGGCACGGCCGGGATCGCGGAGATCGTCGGAGACGCCCTGACCGACGCGGGCTTCCAGGTGGACGTGCGAGCCGCCGCGGACGCCGCCGACGTCGGCGCCTACGACGGTCGTCGTCGGCGGGGCGCTCTACCCGGGCCGCTGGCACCGCCACGCCCGCCGCTTCCTCAAGCGCAACGCCGCGGCCCTGCGCGGCCGGCCGGTGTGGCTGTTCAGCAGCGGGCCGCTGGACGACTCCGCGGCCGATGGGGACATCCCGCCGGTCGAGCAGGTCCGGCGGCTGCTGGAGCTGGTCGGGGCCAGGGGCCACGTGACCTTCGGCGGCCGCCTGCCCGCCGACGCCAAGGGCTTCCCGGCCAGCGCGATGGCCAAGACCCACGCCGGCGACTGGCGCCACCCCGAGCGTGTCCGCGCCTGGGCGGCGCAGGTGGCACTCCAGTTGGTCGCCTCCGACCGGCGGTCTTGACCCCACCGCGCCGCTGCATGCCTAATCCCAGGGGATCCACACGGCATCAGGGGGAGACTTGCCCGTTACGACCACCAAGCCCGAAGCGCCCAGCGACGACAAGCGCTGGCGGATCGTGGACACGCGCATGCGCCGGCTGGGCGAGCGGCCGGAGGCGCTGATCGAGGTGCTCCACTCGGTACAGGAGGCGTTCGGCTACCTGGACACCGACGCGCTCGCCTACGTCGGCGCGAGCCTCCGGGTGCCGCCGAGCAGGGTCTACGGCGTCGCCACCTTCTACTCGTTCTTCACCTTGAAGCCGCAAGGCGCGCACACCTGCGTGGTCTGCACCGGCACGGCCTGCTACATCAACGGCGCCAGCGGCATCGTCGCGGCCGTCCGGCGGGAATTCGGCATCAAGCCGGGCGAGACCACCGCCGACGACAAGTTGTCGCTGCTCACCGCCCGATGCCTCGGCTCCTGCAGCGTGGCCCCGGCGATGATCCTGGACGGCGAGGTCCACGGGAAGCTGCGCCCGGACGGGGTCGTCGCGCGACTGGAGGCGTTGTGACGGAGACGGGCGGGGCCGAGCGCCGCGAGCGGCCGGCGCGCCGGCGCCGGCCGCGGGGACCGGTCCTGGAGGGCCCGGCCCGCGCCTCGGCGCACGTCTGCCAGGCCGCGAGCTGCCTTTCGGCCCGGTCGGACCAGGTATTCGAGGCGCTCGCCGATCGGGTCACCGAGGCCGGCTTCACCGACGTCGCCGTCAAACGCGTCGGCTGCCTGGGGCTGTGCGCGGCCGGCCCGTTGGTGGAGGTCCCCGAGACCGGTCGGCTGTTCGAGAACGTCCGCGCCGACGACCTCGGCGACCTGGTCGAGGCGCTGCGGACGGTCGCGCCCGGTGCCGCACCGGTGCCGCGGGCGCCGTTCTTCGCCAGGCAGGTGCGGGTGGCGACCGAGAACTCCGGCCGCGTCGACCCCGAGGACCTCGACGACTACCGCGCCAACCAGGGCTACCGGGCGCTCGAGCAGGTCGTGACGTTGATGACCCCGGCGGAGGTCCTTGACGAGGTCGTCCGCAGCGGCCTGCGCGGGCGCGGCGGCGCCGGCTACCCGACCGGGCTCAAGTGGCGGACCGTCGCCAAGGCGCCTGGCGACCTCAAGCACGTGATCTGCAACGCCGACGAGGGCGACCCTGGCGCCTTCATGGACCGCAGCGTGCTGGAGAGCGACCCGCAGCGGGTCCTGGAGGGCATGGCCATCGCCGGCTACGCCGTGGGCGCCAGCCGCGGGTACATCTACTGCCGGGCCGAGTACCCGCTGGCCGTCGCCCGCCTCAAGACCGCCATCCGCGAGGCCGGGCGTGCCGGGCTGCTCGGCGAGGAGATCGCCGACACCCGGTTCGGCTTCCACGTGGAGATCCGCCTTGGCGCCGGCGCCTTCGTCTGCGGCGAGGAGACCGCGCTGATCGCCTCGGTCCAGGGCGGCCGCGGGACGCCGACCCCGCGCCCGCCGTACCCGGCGGTGTCGGGCCTGTGGCGCCGGCCGACGCTGATCAACAACGTCGAGACCTTCGCCAACATCCCGCCCATCATCCGCAACGGCGGCGACTGGTTCGCCGGCATCGGCACCGAGACGAGCAAGGGCACCAAGGTGTTCGCCCTCGCCGGCCGCATCGTCAACACCGGCCTGGTGGAGGTGCCCATGGGCACCACCCTGCGGGAGATCGTCTACGACATCGGCGGCGGCGTGGTCGACGGCCGTCCCTTCAAGGCGGTGCAGACCGGCGGCCCCTCCGGCGGCTGCATCCCCGAGCAGTTCCTGGACATGCCCGTCGACTACGAGTCGCTGGCCGGCGTCGGCTCCATCATGGGATCCGGCGGCATGATCGTGATGGACGACACCTCCTGCATGGTCGACGTCGCCCGCTACTTCATGGACTTCTGCCGCGAGGAGTCCTGCGGCAAGTGCATCCCCTGCCGGGTCGGCACCACCCAGTTGCACACGCTGCTCAGCCGCATCACCGAGGGGGATGCGACCCTCGACGACCTGCGACAGCTCGAGGAGCTGGCGGACATGGTGAAGCACACCAGCCTCTGCGGCCTCGGCCAGAGCGCGCCGAACCCGGTGTTCAGCACCCTGCGCTACTTCCGCGAGGAGTACCTCGCCCACATCCAGGACAAGACATGCCCGGCCGGCGTCTGCCCGGTGGCGGACAGGGAGGTGGTGGGGTGAGCGTCCACACCCTGACGATCGACGGCGCCGCCGTCGCCGGCGCCGCCGGCCAGTCGATCCTGGAGGTCGCCACCGAGAACGGCATCGAGATCCCGACCCTGTGCCACCTGGACGGCCTGAGCGACGTCGGCGCCTGCCGCCTGTGCGTCGTCGAGGTGCACGGGTCGGGCAAGCTGCTGCCGGCCTGCGTGACCACGGTCGAGGAGGGCATGGAGGTGGTCACCGCCTCCGAGCGCCTGGCCGGCTACCGCCGCACCATCGTCGAGATGCTGTTCGTGGAGCGCAACCACATCTGCGCGGTGTGCGTGGCCAACAACCACTGCGAACTTCAAGATTTGGCGGCCGACCTGGGCGTCACCCACCTGGAGCTGCCGTCGGTCAACCCCCGGGTGGGCGTGGACGCCAGCCACCCCCTGTTCGCCATCGACCACAACCGCTGCGTCATGTGCACCCGCTGCGTGCGCGTCTGCGACGAGATCGAGGGCGCCCACACCTGGGACGTGATGGGCCGCGGCATCGACGCCCGCGTGGTCACCGACCTGGGGACGCCGTGGGGCGAGTCGAGCACCTGCACGAGCTGCGGCAAGTGCGTGCAGGTCTGTCCCACCGGGGCGCTGTTCGAGAAGGGCCGGGCGATCGGCGAGGGCACCAGGACCCAGCGGCCGTTCCTGCCGTACCTCAAGCGCCCCGGCGAGGCCTGGGAGCCATGAGCCGGCCACGGCCACGGCTGGCGACCGTCTGGCTGGACGGCTGCTCCGGCTGCCACATGTCCTTCCTGGACATGGACGAGCGGCTGCTGGAGATCGGCCAGCGTGCCGACCTCGTCTACAGCCCGCTCGTCGACCGCAAGGACTACCCGGAGGACGTGGACGTCTGCCTGGTCGAGGGGGCGGTCTCCAGCGAGGAGGACCTGGACAAGATCCGCACGATCCGGGCGCGCACGAGGATCCTGGTGTCGTTCGGCGACTGCGCCGTCACCTCCAACGTGCCCGGCATGCGCAACCCCATCGGCGCGGCGCCGCTGCTGGAGCGCGCCTACCTCGAGAACGCCACCCTGAACCCGCAGGTGCCGTCGGAGGTCGTACCGCGCCTGCTGCCGGCCGCGCTGCCGGTGCACCGGGTCGTCGAGGTCGACGTGTTCCTGCCCGGCTGCCCACCGTCGGCCGACCTCATCTACCACACGCTCGAGGAGCTGCTGGAGGGGCGCGTGCCCGACACCGCGCGCGGCGCCCGCTTCGGCGCCTGACGGGAGGCCGCCGTGGCGCGCGAGATCACCATCGACCCCGTGACCCGCATCGAGGGCCACGCCAAGATCACCATCCGGCTCGACGACCGGGGCGAGGTCGCCGACGCCCGCTTCCACGTCACCCAGTTCCGCGGCTTCGAGCGGATCTGCCAGGGCCGGCCCGTCCACGAGATGCCGTCGCTGATGTCCCGCATCTGCGGCATCTGCCCCGTCAGCCACCTGGTCGCCTCCGCCAAGGCGTGCGACCAGATCCTGGCCGTCGAGCCGCCACCGACCGGCGCCGACCTGCGCCGGGTGATGAACCTCGCCCAGGTCGTGCAGTCGCACGCGCTCAGCTTCTTCCACCTGTCGGCGCCGGATCTCCTCTTCGGCTTCGACGCCGACCCCGACGGCCGCCACCTGCTCGGCATGCTCCAGGCCAACCCGCAGCTCGCCCGCGACGGCGTCGGCCTGCGCCGCTTCGGCCAGCAGGTCGTCGAGTCGCTCGGCGGCAAGCGCGTCCACCCCGGCTGGGTCGTGCCGGGCGGGGTCGCCACGCCCCTGGAGGCCGAGAAGCGCGACCGGATCCTCGCCGCCCTCCCGGAGGCGCTGGCCGCCACCGAGCGCACCCTGGCCTGGTACAAGGCGTCGGTGGTGCGCTGGGAGGAGGAAGCCGCCCACTTCGGCGACTTCCCCTCGGCGTTCATGGGGCTGGTGGACGCCGACGGCACCGTGGAGCACTACGACGGCATCCTGCGGGTCGTCGGCGCCGACGGTGGCCTGCTCGCCGAGCGGCACGACCCCCGGCCCTACTGGGAGTACCTGGGGGAGGCGGCCGAGCCGTGGTCCTACCTCAAGTCGGCCTACTGGAAGGACCTGGGCTACCCGGACGGCCTCTACCGGGTCGGCCCGCTGGCGCGGCTCAACGTCGCCGACCGGATGGGCACACCCCGCGCCGACGCGGAGCTGGAGGAGTACCGCCGGCGGCTCGGCCGGGTGCCGGCCAGCTCGTTCCACTACCACCACGCCCGGCTGGTCGAGATCCTCCACTGCATCGAGCGGCTGGACGCGCTGCTGCGCGGCCCGGACATCCTCTCACCGCGGGTGCGGTCGGTGGCCGGCATCAACCGCAACCAGGGCGTCGGCGTCGCCGAGGCGCCCCGCGGCACCCTCATCCACCACTACCGGGTCGACGACCACGGCATCGTCCAGTGGGCCAACCTGCTCATCGCCACCGGCCACAACAACCTGGCCATGAACAAGGGGGTGCTCCAGGCCGCCAGGCGCTACCTCAGGGGCGACCGGCTGCAGGAGCCGATGCTCAACCGTGTCGAGGCCGTCATCCGCTGCTACGACCCGTGCCTGAGCTGCTCGACCCACGCCATCGGGCAGATGCCCCTGCACGTGCGGCTGCTGGCCCACGACGGCGCCGTGCTCCAGGAGCTGACGCGATGAGCGGCGACGGCGTCCCAGGACGCCGGTCACGTGCCCGCGGCGCGCATGCTCCAGGCGGCGCGTCGGCGCAGCCGGTGCCAATGCGGCGCCGGCACATGACCGGCGTCCTGATCGTCGGCTACGGCAACGCGCTGCGCGGCGACGACGGCGTCGGCTGGCATGCGGCCGCCCGCCTCGCCGGCGACCCACGCCTGGCCGGCGCCGAGGTGCTCGCCCTCCACCAGCTCACCCCCGAGCTGGCCGAGGACGTCGCCCGGGCGTCGCTGGTCGTCCTGGTCGACGCCCGCGCCGACGGCGGCGTCCCAGGTTCGGTCTCGGTGCGGCGCCTCCAGCCGCGGCGGGAGGCGGTGCCTGGCTGGACGCATCACCTCGATCCCGCCGCGCTGGCCGGCCTCGCCGGCGTCCTGTACGGCGCCGTGCCCCCCGTCGTCCTGGTCAGCGTCGGCGTCGCCTCGTTCGCCGACGGCGACCGGCTCTCGCCCGCCCTGCAGCAGGCGCTGCCAGGGGTCGTCGAGGCGGTCGCGCGGGTCGTGGAGGAGCAGGGCCGTGCATGAGCTGTCCCTGGTCGCCGAGCTGGTCGAGGCCTGCTCGCAGCGGGCCGGCGGCGCGCCCGTGTCCCTCGTCCGCGTCCGGTGCGCCACCACCATCCCGGAGGCGGCGCTGCGCGAGAGCTTCCGGCTGCTCGCCGCCGACGGTCCGCTGGCGGCCGCCGTCCTGGAGGTCGAGCCGCTCGAGGTGCCGCTGGCGTGTCCCTGCGGGTCGACCGCCGCACCCGCGGCGACCGACGTCGTCGGCCACCTGGCGGTGTGCCGGTCGTGCGGCGCCGTCTCCGCGCACGCCGCCACCACCGGACTCGAGCTGCTGGAGGTGCTGTAGGTGTGCCTCGGGACGGTCGGCCGCATCGGCAGGGTGTGGGAGGAGGCCGGCATCCCGATGGCGCTGGTGCACGCCGGCGACCAGGAGCTGTCCGCCTGCCTGCTGTACGTCCCCGACGCCGGCGAGGGCGACCACGTCCTCGTCCACCTGGGCTTCGCCGTCGAGCTGCTGGACCCGCATGAGGAGGGACCACCATGACCACCGTCCGAGCGGGCGCCGGCGCACCGGCCCGCCTGCCCCGAACCCGCCAGTGGGGGATCGCGCTGGCGTTCGCCACCGCCCTGGTCAGCGGGGTGGCCGTCTTCCTGAACGGCTACGCCGTCAAGGCGTTCGACGACTCCGGCGTCTACACCACGGCCAAGAACCTTGTCGCCGCGGCGCTGCTCGCCGTGCTGGCGTCCCTGGCCGCGGCGCGCGGCTCGGCGGCCCGCCCCACCAGGCCGCGGACCAGGGGCCAGTGGGTCGGCCTGGCGGCCGTGGCGGTCGTCGGCGGCAGCGTTCCCTTCCTGCTGTTCTTCGAGGGCCTGGCCCGCGCAACGTCGGTGCAGGCCGCGTTCATCCACAAGACGCTGGTGGTCTGGGTGGCGCTGCTGGCGGTGCCGCTGCTCTCGGAGCGGATCGGGCCGGCGCACGTCGCCGCGATCGGACTGCTGGTCTGGGGCCAGGCCGTGCTGGGCGGCGGGGTCGGCGGGGTGCGGCCGGGCAGTGGCGAGGCGATGATCCTGGCCGCCACCGTCCTGTGGGCGGTGGAGGTGATCCTCGCCAAGCGGCTGCTGGCCGGGCTGGCGCCGCTCACGGTCGGGCTGGCCCGGATGGGCCTCGGCGTGCTGGTGCTGCTCGGCTGGCTGGCCGCCACCGGCAAGGCGGACGCCCTGTTCGGCCTCGGCGGCCGCCAGTGGGCGTGGGCGCTCGCCACCGGCGCCATCCTCACCGTCTACGTCGCGACCTGGTACGCCGCGCTCGCCAGGGCGCCCGCCGTGGACGTCACCGCGGTGCTGGTGGTCGGCGCGGTGGTGACCGCCCTGCTGGACGCGGCCGTCAAGGGCAAGGCGCTGGCACCCCAGGGCTTCGGCCTGATGCTGCTGACCGTGGGCGCGCTGCTGATCGTCGCGGCGCGTCCCCTGCGGGCGCGCAGCCCGGCCGCGGGGTGAACGCCGCCGGGGCGCTGGCCTTCGCCCGCTACGCCTATCCGCCCAACGCGCTCGGCTACTGCGGGCCGGACGACCATCGGGCGCTGCTGGAGCACGCCGCGGCGGGGGTGGCCGGCCGCGGTCTGGCCCAGCTCGCCCACGGGTTCGACGGCGCCTGGCCCTACATGGAGCTGATCGCCGGGGCCAACGGCGTGCGCGACCCGCTGGACGCCCGGGTGGTGGAGGCCTACTGGATCGGCAACCCGCTGCTGGAGCGGGTCGGGATGGCGTCGCTGGGAGCCGCCCTCGTGGAGCGGTTCCGGGGTCGGACCGGGCGCGCGTTCGTGCGGCTGGCCGAGGCCGTCCCGGCCGGCGCCCTGCCCCATCACAGCTTCCACGTCTTCGGGGTCTACCCCTGGGTGGGGCTGCTACGGGCCGGCGCGGTCGAGCACCCGCTGCGGGTGCTGGACCGCTGCCGGGTCCGCTGGGGCGAGGTGGTCGCCGTCGCCGGCGGCATGGTCACGGTCCGGTTCCGGCCGCTCACCTGGGACGGGCGCAGCCTCCGGCTCGGCGCGCCAACGCTCGAGCAGGCCGTCGGCGCGCGCGACGGCCTCGCCCTCGCCGGCGAGCTGCACCCGGGGGACCGGGTGGCGCTCCACTGGGACTGGGTCTGCGACCGCCTCACCCCGCGCCAGCTCGGCGCCCTGCGCCACTACACCGCCCGGCAGCTCGCGATCGTCAACGGGCTCGCCCACCCGGCGGCTCGCCCACCCGGCCCCGGCCGCGGTCCTCGGCTGAGGCCGCGAACCTGGCTCAGAAGCGTCGCCTGCCCGCCGGCGACCTGCCGGCGACCAGGGACACGCCGACCGCGGCCAGGGCGACCTGGATGAACAACTCGATCCAGTCGATCCCACGGGTGCTGCCGACACCGAGCACGGTGGCGATGAGCGTCCCGACGATGGCGGCGACGATGCCGATCAGGATCGTGAGCCAGATGGGGATGGCCTGTCGGCCGGGCACGACCAGTCGGCCGAGGGCGCCGATGATCAGGCCGACGATGAGGGCGCTGATGATGCCGCTGACGGTCACCGTGTTCTCCTCTCCATGCCGGTGGTGCGCACACCGCGGGCACCACGATGTTCTCACGGAGGTAGGGTGGTGGGCATGGCGGCGACCACCACGCCGGCGCTGGTCACCCTCGGCGAGACCATGGCGCTGTTCAGCAGCGACCGGGTCGGCCCCCTGCGGCACGCGGCCACCATGCGGGTCGGCATCGCCGGCGCCGAGTCGAACGTGGCGATCGGGGTCCGCCGCCTGGGCCACCCCACCGCCTGGATCGGCCGGGTCGGGTCGGATGAGCTGGGCCACCTGGTCCTCGGCCGGCTGCGAGCCGAGCGGGTCGACGTGGACGCCGCGGTGGTCGACCAGGACGCGCCGACCGGGCTGATGGTCAAGGAGCACCGCACCGCCGACCTCACCCGGGTCGTCTACTACCGGCGTGACAGCGCCGGCTCCCGCCTGGAGCCCGGCGACCTGGACGAGGCGCGCATCCGCGCGGCGCGGGTGCTGCACCTGACCGGCATCACCCCGGCGCTCAGCGCGACCGCCCGGGCCGCGGTGCACGCCGCCGCCGAGACCGCCCGCGGCGCCGGCGTGCCGGTGTCGCTGGACGTGAACTACCGGGCCGCGCTGTGGTCACCCGAGCGGGCCGGCGCGGAGCTGCGGGACCTGGCCCGCGGGTGCGAGCTGGTGTTCGCCGGCGAGGACGAGGCCGAGCTGCTCGTCGGCGACCTCGGCGGTCCCGAGCGCGCCGCCGAGGCGCTGGCTGCGCTCGGCCCGCGCCAGGCGATCCTCAAGCTCGGCGCCAAGGGGGCCTTGGCCGTCGTCGACGGTGAGCTGCACCGCCAGCCAGCCGTGCAGGTCCGCGCCGTCGACCCCGTCGGCGCCGGCGACGCCTTCGTCGCCGGCTACCTCGCCGGCGTCCTCGACGGCCGCGCCGGCGCCGACTGCGTGCGGACCGGTGCGGCCTGCGGCGCCTTCGCGGTCACCGTCTCCGGCGACTGGGAGGGCCTCCCCAGCCGCGAGGAGCTCGACCTGCTGCGCCACGGCGACGGCACCGTGCTGCGCTGAGCGCCGGTAGGCTGGGCGCGCCATGGACCCTCGGGAAGCCTGCCTGAAGGTGCTTGCCGACGCCGCGCCGGAGACCCTCCACTGGACGGTGGTGCTGGACCGTGCGCTCACCGGGCGCCTGGTCGACCCGTTCACCACCCCGGACGTCCGCGGGGTGGTGGTGAAGACCCTCGCGGCCCTCGCCAGGGAGGGCCGCGTGGTCAAGGTCGGCACCGGCCTGTACCGGGCCGCGAACGACTAGTGCCCCTTCAGGCAACGTTTGCCCTGTTGGGCGGCGTTGCGTGATCCTCGCCAGGCGTCAGGTCGGGGACGCGTGGCAAGCGACACCCACCGAACGCAGGATCGTCGGGTGGGTGGCCCGAGGCCAGGCAGGACCGCCGCCGCCGCCGGTCATCCAGGTGGCGGCGTCGGTCACGCCGTGCCGGCACCATGCCGGCCCGACGGTGCTCGACAAGCGTCGGCAACCCAACGCTTGTGGGTCCGCCGCCAGCCTTGGCGGCGATGTTGCGGGCACCGACCAGATCCCGATGCCCCGCCAGCCCACAATGGCGGCACTGGAACCGGCGACCCGTGGGCTTGGAGACGCGCTGGCGGCAGGCGGGGCAGGTGGAGGAGGTGCCCCGCTCATCCACCAGCCGCACCACCATCCCCGCCAGTTCGGCCTTGTCGCTCAGTGCCTGCAGCAGGTGGGTGCGGCGCCACTGCCGCAGCCGCCAGTTCTGCACCCTGCCCACGTCCCGGTCGGCAATGCCTTTGGGATCCCCGACCACCAAGGTCCCGACCCGCTGCTGGACAGCGAAGGCGATGACCTGCTTGGCGGCCTGATGCTGGGCCTGGTGGACACGACGACGGTGGCGCGCCTCCACCCGGCGCAGCCGCGCCCGATGGCGGCGCCAACGCCGCGAGCCGCGCTGCCCGCGCTTGGGGGCGCGGCGTGCGGCCCTGGTCTGGCGGGCCTGCTGATCCGAACGGTGCAGATAGCTCTCGGCACGGATGGCCCGCCCCGACACCAGCAGGCCGGCGTCCTGGGTCACCACGGCGTAAGGGTGGAGGGGACGGCGGCGGTGACCGCCAGCCACAACCGCCCACCCTCGGCCAGCAAGGTAACCGCCCGCACGTCCGCATCCGGGTAGGGCAGCGGGCGCGCCAGCCGCACCCACAACTCGGGCTGACCCTTGGCGACCGGCAACCGCACCCGAGTCCCATCCAGGAGAAATGTCCCGTGGTAGTACCGGACCGGGACCAGGGCCCGCTTGCGGCGCGGGAACCCGGCCTTCTCTGCTTGACCGCGGCGTGTGGCGGCCTGGAACCAGGCGTCGCTGTAGCGCTTGAGGACCGACCGTGCCCCCACCGTCGACAGCTCCCCGAAGCCGTCGGACTTGGCCAGCTCGCGACACAGCGCCTGGTAGTTACTGATCGCGGGCTCACCCTGCTGCCGTCGCTGCCGGTTGCTGTCCAGCAGCCACGCCCACACATCCCCGGCCGACCGCAGCAACCCATAGCAGCGGCGGGCCTGCCAGCGGGTGACGCGCAGCCGGATGTGAGCGGTGCGATGCACCAGGCGCGGAGCGGCGGGAGCGGTCATGGCGAACTGATGTTCGACTCATCGGTCTTGGCCGTCAAGGACGGTTCGCGC
>WNGA01012986.1_pt1 | contig 17085 bp, 12 predicted proteins | sample 5400061 | NCBI WGS metagenome assembly WNGA01 (sample SAMN13153366, study PRJNA577476) | soil metagenome | isolation source: 100 cm soil or saprolite under grassland replicate 2 | place: USA:California | collected 2016-06-15 | reverse complement strand
GACCTGCCGCCCGACCTCGCCGCCGACATGCGCTCCAGTCGCTTCTTCGGCCAGTATGCGCCTGGCGCCAACGGTTGGGTTGCTCGACCGGGTGAGCTGACGGACTCGGATCTGACCGCCGCCTTCGAGCCCGGCACGGGCGGTCCCGTTGTCGTCGCTGCGACACCGACCCCTGTGCCGGATGCGCCAACGGCTACGCCTGTTCCGCCGACCGCGACTCCCGTACCCGCGGCTGTTCCCAGCACTGTGTTGTCTGGGGTTGTGAAGCCAGCGCAGAGCGGCATCCGCGTGCTGTTCCTGAACCTGCCGCTCGAGGCCACCACCGCCGCCGATGGTGCGTACAGCGTCAGCGATCTGCCCCTGGGTGAGCACTTCCTGTATGCGATGGATCCCAAGGGGCAGGTCAGCGACACCTACCGCCTGAATGTCCAGGCGGTGGGACCGGCGACGCTCAACCTGGATATGCAGGAGTTCAAGCCCGGCAGTCCGGGGTTGTACGTCGGCCACGTGGTCAATGCCAGTGGCGCGGCTGTCTCGGGCGCCACTGTGTGGCGGCTCGGCGGGGCAGGTCGCACGATGTCGGAGGGGCAGGGCCTCTTCCGGCTGGTCGACTCGTTCCCCGAGGGCGCCAATCAGAAGCCACCTGACAAAATCAACCTGGTTGCGGTGAGTGGCGACCGCTGGGGATTTGTCAGTGCCGACTTCGCGAGCGGGCCGAACAAGGACCGGCTGGAGATCAAGCTGTCTCGCATCGGATCACCGCCCGCGTCGCCGAGGCGTGTCTTCGACTTCATGTCGCCGAGCAACAAGGTCTTCGACACCAACGAGGCCGAGTTCTTCACCGCCCGCTGGACCAATAACGGCAACGACTTCATCGATATCGACGTCGTCGACAAGGATGGCAAGGCTCTGCCCGACGGCAGCTTCACGTTGAAGAGCAGCCAGTGCATGGGCGAGTGCAACACCTTCGACGGCTCGGGCACCTCGGTGCGGTTGCCGCGCAACGTCAGCTTCCGCATCGTCGTCAAAGGCAAGAACGGCGGCGACCCGACCAAGCCCGGCTGGGACCAGGCCCAGTTGGTCTCCCTTAAATAAGGAAGGGGCCCCTCGTTAGCGGGGCCCCTCGCCTGCTGTGCGAGCGTTTAGTTCCCGAGGATCAGTGTCCCGGTAAAGGTTTCCATCGCGCCAGTGGCGCTGATCTGCTGCGCGTTGACGACACCGCCACCACTCGCGCCCTTGTACGCGCCAGTGCCACCGATGATCGTGAACGGCTCGACATCAGCACCGGTGACCGTGCAGAAGCTACCGCCCGAGGTGACCCAGAAGATGTCGCCCTTGGAGGTCTTGATCGTGCCCGCCGTATGGGGGGTCATCGCCGCTGCGCAGGTTGGGGTCGGCGCGGGCGCCTCGAGCGCGCTCACGAACGACTCGGTGACGGCGCCGCTGAGTCCAGCATCACCAGCCGTATTGGAAGCGACCATCGGCACGTCTTTGACGTAGCCGCACAGCACGATGTTCGCGGGCGTGCCCTGGGGACACGGCACCACGATGGTGTTGTCCTGGTCGGTGAACAGCGTGAACGGGATGGTCTTCGGAGCGGCGGCCGCGGCAGGCGAGACGAGCGTGCCAATCGCCAGCAGGGCGGTGCTCAGGCCAATCAGCGCAGTCCGTGCGCGAAGGGTGCGAAACAACGTCATTCTGTACAACAAGACTCGACTTACTGAAGATTTGGCTTCATCCCCCAGGTGGGGGAGGTTTAGCGCTCGCGCATCTTAGTGTTTACGTAGTTGTGACAAAACCCGGAAGCCGGTTAATTCCGGGTTGAGCTAGCGGGCCAGGTATTTGGCCCGTTCGTCATCGGTGAGCTCGGGCGGTTGGCGCGTGACGCGGCTCACCGCGAGATCGAGCACCTCCGACTGGGGGGCAAACTGCTCGCGCTGATAGATGCGCACGACACCATCCGAGCTGGCCGTGATGACTCTGCGTCCGTCGTTGGAAAACGCGGCGTAGTTGACGTCATCGTTGCTGCCGCGCAACTCGGCGATGGCTTGCCACGTGCTCGTGTCGTACACCTGCACGGTCCGGTCGGCGCCGCCGCTCAGCAGCAACCTGCCGTCTCGACTTATGTCGACCGAGTATGCGGCGCCCAGGTGCTCCTTCAGCGACTTGATCTCCCGCCCACTCTGCGCGTCCCAGACTCGAACCGTGGCGTCCTCGCCCGCGCTGACCACCTGTTTGGCATCCGGCGTGAAGCTCACCCGATTGACCGCGCCAGTGTGTCCGCGTAGCTCGATCAGCGGCTGCCCAGCGCCAAGATTCCAGATGCGAGCAAGCCCATCGGCGCCGCCCGTCGCGATCCGCTGCCCATCCGGCGAGAAGACCGCGGATATCACCCGATCGGGGTGGTTGAGCTCGCCCTGCTGCTCGCCCGACCGCGCCGACCAGATCTTCGCCGTCCGATCGTCGCTCGCCGACACGACCTGGCTGCCATCGGGACTGAAGCTCACCGTGGACAGCCGCTCACCATGCGCTCGTATTCGGACCTCCGGCGCTGTGCGCGGCCCAACGTCGCTGATCGTGATCTGGCCGTTTTCGAGGGCGACCGCCAGACGCTGCCCATCCGGGCTGTACGAAACACTGGTGACCGCTGCGGGTTCTGTCGCTACGCCTTCCGCTTGACCGCCAGGCGTCCAGAACCGCAGCGTGTTATCGCGCCCACCGCTGGCGACCTGTTGCCCATCGGGGCTGAACACCGCCGTGTACGCCTTGCCGGTGTGCCCAGCGAGCGTCAGCACATCGCGCCCCGCATCGATCTGCCACACGCGCGCGGTGCCATCGACGCTGGTCGTCAGCGCCTTCGACGCATCTCGGCTGAGCTGGGCCGTGTTCACTTCTCGAGCGTGGCCGCGCAGCTCGAGCAGCGGCGCGCCCGTGGCCGCGTCCCACACCCGCGCCGTGTAGTCGAGGCTGGCGGTGATGATCTGCCGCCCGTCCGCGCTGAACGCCGCCGACTGGATCCCTCGGCTGTGTCCGCTCAAGCTGATCTCAGTGTTGTTGTCGCCCCACAGCTGCGCCTTGCCGTCCGCGCCAGCCACGAGCACTTGCTTTCCGTCCGGGCTCAACACCGCCTTCTGGCCGCTGAACGGTCGGACCGACTGACCGCTGGCCACGTCCCAGAGCTTTGCGGAGCCATCGGTCGAGGCGGTCACGATGCGCTCGCCATCTGGCGAAAAGCCAACGCTTACGATGGCGCCCGTGTGGCCGCGGAGCTCCTGAGCCTGGCCGTTGGCGTCCCACAGGCGCGCCACGCCATCGAGCCCGCCCGTCAGCAGCGACCGACCATCCGGACTCAAGCTCAGCGACGCCACGTTCGTGGCCGGTACGCCCCGCCTCACGCCGCTTGCGGTATCCACCACGTACGTTGCGTCCGTGGCTGCGAGCGCCAGCTGCCGCCCATCCGCGCTGAACGCCGCGAGTCGTGCTCCCGGCAGCTCCTGCGCTGCCTGCCCCTGTGCGCGCATTGACCACAGTCGGGTGCCCGCTGCGCTCGCCGCGAAGAACCGTGCGCCGTCCGCGCTGAACGCCACAACGCTCACTGGCGAGGCACTTCTGCCGAGCTCCTGGATGGCCGCGCCGGTGCTGGCGTTGGTGAGCCGTGCGGAGCCGTCTGTCGCCCCCAACAGGATGGTCGTGCCGTCGGGACTGAACGCCGCCGCGCTGATCGCCGCGTTGGGCTGGCGCAGCACAAGCCGCGCTGGCGAGCGCGCCAACACGGTTCGTAGCGCCTCGTCTGCCTGCTGCGTGTTCCAAGTGCGCACGCCTTCGCGGGCGAGCAGCATGCTCAGGTCGGCGTCGGTGCTCTGGATGTTCAGCGCCTGCCCGGCCAACGCACGCGATGCGTTGATCCGCGCCTGCTGGTCCGCCTGCACGAACATCAACACCGCGGTGATGGCGGCCGCCAGTGCGACCGTGCCCGCCGCGGCCGATGCGATGAGCCACTTGCGCAAGGTCCGCGCGGCACGTGCGCTCTCCTGGGCCCGTGCCTGCTGCTCCGCGGCCAATGCCCGAGCCTGCGCAAGCTCGCGCTGCCGCTCCTGCTCCTCGCGCTCGCTGCTGCGGGCCAGCAGCTGGGTCGCTTGCGCTTCGGCGAAGGCGATGTCCTTGGTCGCGGCCAGCTGCCGCGCCTCGGCCAGTCGAACCCCTTCGAGCAGGTAGTCGTCGGCGCGATCGTGCTCGAGCCACTCGTGCAGTGCCAGACGGAACCGCGCGGAGCTCTGCAGTTCTTCCCGCGCGGCTGCGATGGCCTCCCGCAGGCGTGGCCAGTTGCGGAGCAGCGTCTCATGAATGATGTCGACGTAGACGACCTGCTCATCCCCCTGGTGCTCGAGAGTGGTGGCGAGCAGCCGCGCGTCGACCAGCTCGTCGATGATCGTGCCGCGCTCGGGGTCGGTCGCCCTGAGCGCCCGCTTGGAGACGGTGCGTCGGACGTCGCGCTGCGGATCGTCGTCCAGCGACACCTCGACGAGGTCCAGTAGCACGCGGATCAGCTGCTCCTGTTGCTCTTTGGGTCGTGCCTTGCCGGACTTGTCGTAGGCGTACGCCCGCTCCGCGACCCGCTCGAGCGCATCGGTCAGCGTTCGATAGCGCTCCAGGACCATCCGATGCGGCGGCTCGTCCCACAGATCGGTGAGCGTGACCTGCAGCAGCGGCAGCAGGGTCGACTCGGTGCCGACGTCCTCGACGAGGCGCTCGACCAGCGCCGGCTGGATGCGCTTGTCCTTGCCGTCCCGTTTTGCCTGCTCGAGGAGCGGCTGCCGGATCGCCTTGGCGAGCTCGGCTGCGTCCATGGCGCGCAGCTCGATGCCGTTCGTTTTGAACGCCCTGAGCAACGCCGGCTCATCGAAGATGCTCGGCAAGTAGTCCGACCGCAAGGTCGCGATCACCTGCAGCCCGCTCGTGTTGTCGAGTGTCTTCAGCCAAGTACTTATCCGTGCGCGCTCCGCCGCTTCCGCCTGCGTAAAGAGCTCCTCAAACTGGTCGAGCACCAAAACCCGCGGCCCAGTACCCAGTCCCCGCCCCCCGCCGCCGCCGCTCCTAGCCCCGCGCGAACTCCCTGCCCCGTCGCCTTCCCCTCCGTGGCTAGCCGCGCCTGCGTCCTCGCCCCTCGAGTGCGCCCCGCCCCCGCTGTCCGCCGCGTCAGCATCCCCGGCACTGGCCTGCTCGCCGCGCCGCTCCACCTCGCCTTCGTGCCCCGTGCCCTCAACTTCCGCTCCCTCACTCGCGCCCGCGTCCTCGCCCCGCCGCTGCGCCCCGCGCTCGTCGCCCGCCCCGTCCACGTCCCCTGGGTCTGCCTGCTTGCCACGCCCCAGCGCCGTGCCGTCGCGCTCTGCCCCGTCTACACCCTCCGCGCCGCCCGCCACGCCCGCGTCCTCGCCCAGCCGCTGCCCGTCGCCCCCGCTCCCCGTCCCGCCTGCTTCTCCCGCGCCACCCAGTCCCCCCGACAAGCCGAGCGCAGCGATGGCGCGTTCCACCACCGCCACCGGATGCCGCCCTGGCCGCACCACTTGCCACGCAAAGCCGGCGCCGTAGTGTCGCTCCAACACCGGCACCACGCCCGCCTGCACGAACGAGGACTTGCCCGACCCGCTCGCTCCCGTCACAAAGACCAGCCGCGGCTCATCGCCCGCAGCAGTGAGCAGCGCGACCGCCTCCAGCACCTGCTGCTCGCGTCCGCCGTAGAAGGCGCGGTTCTCATAGGTAAACGAAGCCAGCCCACGGTAGGGATTGGCCGAGAGGTCGCTGACGTCGTAGGTCAGCTCCTCGGTGATGTGGACGATATCGCGCCCAGCGACGTCCCCATGCACCTGGAGCGAGTCGATGTGGGCGCCGTCGCCGACGCGGATGCCCGAGCTCTCGCTCACGAACGTGTCTTAGGTGAGCCCAGGCACCCGCTGGATAAGCGTCGCGATGGTCTGCGCGATCGAAACGGCCGCGGGCACTGCGGCCGCGATCCGTTCCAGATACCCCTGCGCCGCCCCCAGCTTCTCGACCAGCCGCTGATCATCCCCCTCTTCCCCCGCCGAGCGGGCCTTGCCAAGTTCGTCCGCGGCGTCCATCCTCAGCCCCGAGGGCGCCTCCGAGAGTGCCTGCACCTGCTCCTGCAGCTTCGCGAGCAGCTCCAGCAGTTGCGCCCGCTCATTGACCTGAGCCGCGTCCGAGGCGGTGATGTTGACGTCCCGCCCCGCGACGTTGCCCTCGATCTTGACCGAATCAATCTTCCCGCCCCGACCAACGTAGAACGCCGCCGACCCAGGTTCGTCCTTCTCCCCCATGACTAGGCGCTCATTGTCCACTACCCGCCGACATCGTTACCACGGGGCATTAGCTCAGCGGGAGAGCACTTGCCTGGCAGGCAAGGGGTCGGCGGTTCGAATCCGCCATGCTCCACCCACCATTTCTGAACTGAGAATTAGCACTCAGCTGTAGAGAGTGCCAGATCGACAGGCCTGGAATCGCGCTGCTCAAGTTCAAGACCGACCCCTTGCTCGCGTGGCAAGGGATCAGCCGAAACTGCCGCAAATTCGAACTCAGTTGAGCGTCATGTGTGGCCCCTACCGCAGTTTCTACCGCGGTTACTCGGCCGCGGCGCAGTCATGAAGTGCAGGCTTCACCGACGTCGACCGTCAAGATGCGCCTCCTCGCGCGACGTTCGCCGCTCGGCGCGGCGCAACTACGCGGACAGTGGCACGAAGTGGTCGATCGATTTCGCAAAGTCCTCGGCCGACAGGCTCAGGGCGGCTTGCGCCGAGGTGTTTGAGCTGGCGACGTACGATTGGCGGGTCCGAGCTGGCCGCGAGGTTAGTTGAGCCGCGCGCCCAAAGTGCGGCGACTCCACTCCTCAGGGCACGGACGTGCTGCAGGATTTGCTCAGAATCTTGGACGCGGCTGGGCCAAGCACAAGCAGGCGGGAGCACGCACGAGCCGGGCTCGAACTCGGAAGCGCTCAGCGGCACACCCCGCAAGCACACGACCGTCCGTCCAACGCATTGCGTTGTGAGTGCGGTGGCCGAGCCGACGCCGTCGCTGCGGATCATTGGCGAGCCGCAGTCCTCCTTGTGCGCGCTCACCGGGTTCAGCGTCTGATTCAGCTGGCGCGGCTGATCGCGATCCGTTGGACCTCGGCGACGGTGTGTGCCCGCAGGGCAGCGGCGGCCGCTGCACGACAAGCATCTAGACTCGAGCCGGTAAGGGCCTGGTGGACAGTAGCCACGCTCTGCGCCGCAACGCTCAGGTGAGTCACACCGAGTCCCGCCAGCAGCGGCGCGAGTTGTGGATTTGCAGCCGCTTCGCCGCATACGGCCACCGGGCGGCGATGCTCCTGGGCTGCCTGACAAACGCGGTCTATAAGTCGCAGCACCGCCGGCTGGAGTGCCGTCGCGAGATCGGCAAGGTCAGCGCTGGTGCGGTCCGCTGCCATCGTGTACTGCACCAGGTCATTAGTGCCGATGCTGAAGAAGTCGACCGCCGGCGCCAGGATTTCGGCCATGAGCGCTGCCGCCGGAACTTCGATCATGATTCCAAGATGAACCTCGCGGGCCACGCTCTGCCCGGCGGACAGCGAGGCGCTGGCGGCTCGTTCCAGAGCGGTCCTTGCGGCGAGGACCTCCTCGAGCGTGGCGACCATGGGGAACATGACGTGCAGCGCAAGCTCAGGGGTTGACTCCAGCAAGGCGCGAAGTTGAATCTCGAGCAACTCTGGATGGCGAAGGCCGAGACGCACGCCGCGAACGCCCAGCGCTGGATTAGCTTCCCTCAGCGCGGGCCCATAGCCAGCCGGTTTGTCGCCGCCGACATCGAGAGTGCGGTACACGACAGTGCCTCGCGGCATTGCTTCGCGGATACGTCGGTACAGCGCCCGCTGCTCATCCAGGCCTGGCGGAACGGAGCGGCCGAGGAAAAGTAGCTCGGTCCGCAGCAGGCCGATGCCGTACGCGCCAGCGGCAGCTGCTTGCTCCACTTCGCGGACCGATCCAGCATTCCCTTCGATGACCACAGGCAGCTCCAGTGGGGGCAGCTGCGACAGGGACACGTGAGTCGTTCCGTTCGCTGTGACTGCCAGGCGATCGGTCGCGTCAGGCGCGACGAGCAATCGGCCAAGGGCGCCGTCGACGATGACTTCCTCACCCTCCGGCACGGACAGCAACGCCTCGCCGAGTCCCAGGGCGAGCGGGATCCCGAGTGCGCGCGCGACGATTGCGGCGTGGCCAGTTGCGGCCCCACCGGCAAGGGCAACGCCCGCGACGAGCTCGAGTCGTAGCTCCGCCACGACTGATGCGTCGAGGTCATCGGCCGCGAGCACCGCCGGCTGCCCGGCTTCGGCGAGCAGCGAAGGCCGCGGCCTCCCCTCCAGGATCGCGACCGCACGTTTGCCCACGTCGCGAATGTCGGCGGCGCGAGCGCTGAAGTATTCGTCCTCCACAGCGGCCAGAACGTCCGCCTGCCTGGCGGAGGCCGTGGCGATTGCCTCAACCGCACTGAGACCGTCATCCGCAATTGCGGCGAAAGCGGACTCGACGAGGGCAGGATCCCGAACGAATAACGCCTGGGCCTCGAAGATTGCCGCGACATCCGCACCCGCCCGCTCGCGTGTTTGTTCGGCGAGCTGAGCGAGTTCTTGCGACGCCAGATCTAGAGCACGACGCAGACGATCCTGCTCGTGCTGGCGCTGTGCTGGGTCCATTGGGTGTGGACTGGGGATGGCTGTGTGAATCGTGGTGTGGACGCGGATCAGGCGTCCAACGCCTGCCCCAGGAGATCCAGCGCGGCCCTCGAGAACCTGCTTGGCCATATGTCTGGCAGACCTACTCGCGGCCGATCACATCCGCGAGTGCACCGACGAGCAGCGCCGCGGAGGTAGCGCCGGGATCTTGATGGCCGATGCTGCGCTCGCCGAGATACGAGGCGCGGCCTTTCGTCGCGAGCATCGGGATGGTCGCCGCAGCGCCCACATCCGCGGCCTCACGTGCAGCGGCAAGGACCGCCCGATCGTCACCACCTTTAGCGACGGCAGCCTCGGCGGCGGTGAAGGCTGGAACGAGCGCATCGAGCATCGTCTTTTCGCCGGTCGTGGAGCGGCCGAGTGCGCCGATGCCTTCGGCCGCTGCCTTCATTGCTGCCACCGTATCCGCGACGGAGGTTTTTTCCGCGCGGGAGTAGACGGCTCCCGCGCGGAGAAAGGCCGTTCCGTACAGGGGACCTGAGGCGCCACCAACTGTTCTGATCAGCGTCTGCCCCGCCTGGCGGAGCAGCGCGCCGACCGCCTGACCCGAGTCGTCGCCGTTGACGGGCGGTTGGGCGTCGAGCATCGCCACGACGGCGGTGAAACCGCGATCCATGTTGATGCCGTGATCGCCGTCGCCAATCGCCTGATCCAACTGAGTGAGCACGGCAGCTTGCTCGTGCACTCGTTCAGCGATGAGACGAAGCCAAGCGTCAGCTTGTTGGAGGTTCATGGTGGACTCCAGAGCGTGTGCGTTCTCTGTTAAGCGCCCCAGCGAAGCGCTGGTGTGTGTACTGGCGCGTCCCACAGGCGCGTCAATTCATCGTCTAAACGCATGAGCGTAACCGAGAACCCGGCCATCTCCAGACTGGTGATGTAGTTGCCGACCAGTGAACGCCCGACAGTGACTCCCTTCGACTTCAGAATCTTATAGACGCTGTCAAAGCTGTTCGAATAGGTTAGGCAATCAGGCTGCGGGTGCGTGTAGAAGGGCCGTTTGGCCATCGGGTAGCCGACCACGAACAGAAACTCGGTGCCGTGGGTCTGTCGAGCCCAGTCGCCCAGCCAGCGCTCGTGCGCTGGTGCCAGATCTGGTTCCCCTTCGACGTCTTCGCCGAGGGCAGCAGCGATTCGTCGCTGAGCCTCGGCGAAGTGGATGACTGGGATCTCCGTCGGGACCTCCGGCAGAGAGAGATTCAATATGGCAAGCGCCTCTCGTCCGTCCTCATCCAACGTCTGCAACATGCCGCGAATCACGTCCGTGAGCATCGCCATCACCGTGGTGTGGTCTTCGATGAAGCCCATCTCGAAATCGAGCGACACGTACTCATTCAGATGGCGCGGAGTGTCATGTGGCTCGGCACGGAATACGGGCCCGATTTCGAAAACACGCTCGTACACGCCAACCATGATCTGTTTGTAGAACTGCGGGCTCTGGGCCAGATAGGCACGCCGGCCGAAGTAGTCGACGGGGAAGACATTGGCACCGCCTTCGGTGGCCGAGGCGACCAACTTCGGCGTGAAGATCTCGACGAACCCGCGTGCCTGCAGCGCCGCTCGATAGCCCGCCGCTGAAGCCGCAGCCAGACGATGCAGCGCTCGCTGCCGCGGATGGCGGAGCGCCACGGCCGCATGGTCGAGAATAGTCGGGAGCTGCGCCTTGATCACTGGACGGAACAGATCGAAGGGCGGCCCCTCCGCAGGCACAGAAACAACCTCGATCGTAGACCCCTGCACCTCGATGCCACCTGGTGCGGCGGCCACTGGAACGGCCGTACCCGAGACGCGTAGCACTGTTTCGCTCGGCAGCTGTGCTAGCTCGGCCACTTGCTCGGGGTCATCGATGACCACTTGGGCCAGGCCCTTGCCGTCGCGCAGGATCAGAAAGCTGATCTGGCTAAGCTGCCGGAACCGGTGCAGCCAGCCCGCAAGCTGGACCGGCTGCCCCGCGTGAGAAGCCAAGTCAGTGGACCAGATCCGTGTCATGTGCAGACCTCATCGACAGGTGCTCCCCTCGTGGTGCGGACGAGGGGGCCTGCGTGGTGCCACCGCACTTTGCCGCGACCGCCCGGGGACAACCGCGACCTCAGTGCCCGATCACGGGGGCGAGCCGTCGGGGCTTACTGGGCCAAGTAACGGCCGTTGTTCCCCGCGCTCGGGAGAGTCTTCGCGGGCTCCTCGACACCGCCTTCCCAGCCCCGGCGGCTCTCTGGGGCTTAGGTTGCCCGCTACTCTGCTCCGTCGTCGCTTTCCATGCAGTATAGGGCGGTCCCGATGTGAGATCTGAATAACGCGGTCCCGTGTGAGATCTGATCGGCCGGGACTAGCCCGGACTCGTGGTCGACACCATTTTCCACACAGCAAGCCGAGATTGCACGGATGCGACGTCCTTTCGCCGTTGTGTTGACGTTCGCGAACCGAACTCGGGCGGCCCTTACACTTCCGTGTGCCCGACCTCGATCAGATCCTCGACACGCACGAGGCCACGCTGCTGAAGCGGCACAATGACGTCTACCGCATCGGCGAGTACTTCGTGAAGCTGCACACGAAGGCCTGGTACGCCGACGATCCGCGGGCCTGGGCGGGCGCGGTGCAGCACGAGGTGGCGGCGTACGCATGTGTAGCGCAGCACGGCCTGGCGGCGCCCGAGGTGGTCTTGGCGTTGACCACGGGCGACAACCCGCTTGGCAGGCCGTGTCTGGTGACTCGCGCGCTGCACGGTCAGCCACTCACGTCCGCGGTCCAGGCCGCCTCCCGCCAGCAACGGCAGACGCTGCTCGAAGAGACCGGCGAGTACCTGCGTCGGCTCCACGCGATCACGTTTCCAAACGCGGGCTACATAATGCGCCCGGAGGGGCCTGACGCCGGAAGCCCTGGTTTTAAGCACCCATGCTGGACCATGCCCGATGGCAAGCCGTGCCAGCCACCGCGCTTCACCCATGGCGACTGCCACGCCCACCAGTTGTTCGTGGGCGAACACGGCGTCACAGGAATCGTCGACATGGAGGTCGCCTCAGCCGGCGACCCAACGTTCGACCTGTTCAAGTTCGGCCTAGAGATGGCTGCGCTGTTTCCTCCAGCCGGCACATGGTGGAAGCCACTCTTCGCGGGCTACGGCGGCTCACCCGAGCTCGACACGCTACGGCGAAGGATGCTGACCGCCACGGAAGACAACTACGCGTGTCTCGGACTCGAAAAGCAGAAAGAGCGGTTGCTCCATGCCCAAGACTGGCAAGACCTCTTCGCTCTGAGAAGTCGCGCGCTGAGTTCCAATTGACGATCAGCGCGAGCGTAGCCGATCGCGGGTAACCGCGCCCACCTCGCTCCGTTGTCTGAGCGTGCGTCTCGCGCTCCTCTCGGATATCCGTGGGAACCCGATCGCGCTGGACGCGGTCCTCGAGGACATCACTGCGCACGGCGGCGCAGACGAGTGCCTGGTGCTCGGCGACCTCGTGGCGATCGGCCACGATCCGCTGGGGGTGCTTGAGCGCCTCGCTCGATTACCCGTCGCTCATTTCGTTCAAGGAAACACCGACCGTTACGTAGTGACGGGACAGCGCCCGTATCCGTCCGTCGGCGAAGCCATCCGCGACACGCGGCTGGTACCGCGTCTCGTCGAGGTGGCGCACTCATTTGCGTGGACCCAGGGTGTTGTGACGGCCGGCGGCTGGCTCGAGTGGCTCGGCGCACTCCCGCTCGAGGACCACTTCACGCTCGCCGACGGCACGCGCGTGCGGGCTGTACACGTCGCACCTGGTCAGGACGAAGGAATGGGCGTCCACCCGCGTTTGTCGGACGACGAGCTCAGCGATGTACTCGGTGGCGCAAATGCGGATCTGGTGTGCGTCGGACACACGCACTGGCCCGTAGATCGCATCGTTCGTGGTGTGCGCGTTGTGAATCCCGGCAGCGTCAGTAACCCACTCGCCTCCGACCTCCGCGCGAGCTACGCGGTGATAGACTCAACGCACACCGGCTACCAGGTCGAACACCGGCGAGTGCCGTATGACCTCGACGCAGTGATCGCAGCAATCCGGCATAGTCACCATCCGGCAGGCGAATTCATAATCAGCCACTTCCGCGGCGAGCGCCAGCCGTGGTGGCTTGCGGATGCGGAATAAATACGACGTCGGCCACGAACCCGCGCGTCTGCTGGACACATTGGACTCGGCGAGCAGCACGGCCGAACACAAGCCCGCACGAGTTGCACGCTAAGGTCAGTCGGTGCCCGAGGTCCATCCGCTCCTCGACGACAACATCAAACGTGCCATTGAGAGCGCGGCGTCCTTCCACCTAGGGCGAAGCTGGGTGAGTAGGTCCTTCACCGACCTGAACGACCGAGCGTCGCACCCATGTGGAGTGCTCCATGGCCTGCCGTTCTCGGTGTTCGCGAAGCTCTGGCTCTATGTGGAGTCCGTCGAGCAGTTCAAGGCCGAGCTAACCGGCCTTGGGGCCACGCCCACGCCGATCGGGACTGGAGTGGTCTTTCTCGAGCACGACTGTCTCCTCCTGTTCGAGGCGTTGAACGAGCTCGAGGCGACCCCCAGTGAGCAGCTCGTGCATGTGCCGCATCACTGCGTGCAGCCCGATGCACGGACAAACTGGCCCATCTGGTGACGTGATAAGTACCAATTATCGGGCGTGCCCATCGCTTTCGTCGCCCGCCGCGCCACGGACGCTCAGCGTCCACCTCGAGCAGTTGTCGACAGATGAGGACAAGCTGGCCATCACTGCTGCCGCCAATCGATCGTCGAAGCGCTCTACGTCGAAGTTGACATTCTGGGCGCGGAGCGCCCCAGACAGGCAGAAGAGCTTGCCAGTCGCTTCGTCATACCATAGCGGCTGAACCGCACGCCGAACAGTGCCCGAACGGCCAATACCTGCTGGTGGGCCACCGTGGCCGCCTCCGCCGACAGTCCGGCGTTGTCAACAGGTTCGGGACCATCTAGCCAGATGTTGCAAGTGGCGCACATCGTTTTGGTTAGCGCGGTCTCACGCCCAAACTCTGGCCTGAGTGACGTCGAGCCACACGGTGTGTGCTTGGGTCCGTCGTACGGACCTGGCAAGTGGGGGCACCGCTCGGTCTGTAGGCTGCCCAAAGAACGTCCTCTGGTGCGGCACGTTCCTGCGACTTGATCCGCCAGCCGTGGCTTGCCGCTTCTCGCGCGTCCTTGGCAGCAGCCTCGTTGTTCGGATACGTCGCTGTGTAAGTGAGGCTGCGCTCATCCGTATACCAGTCCACACCAGGGTTGTAGCAGTCGTCTACAGACTGGCAGTCGGCAAGTAAACAAGCGTTCCGAGAACAGGAGCATGAACTTGCCGATCGGATCGCACGAGAGGCCTTCACCGTGCTGAACTTGCCCGCATTGAAATTGGATATTGATACCGCCGCAGTTGCGATTCCCACAACGATGCGCCTGATTCGAGGTACGACACGCCGCCGTTCGGTGGCGCGCCACCCCGCGCTTACCTAGCTAGTCAAACAGCCGGCTGATCGACGTCTCCTCGTAGATACTGCGGATGGCCTCCGCGAACAGCGGAGCCACCGAGACCTGACGGATGCGCGGCTCGGCCGTCGCAGCGGCGGGCAGCGGCACCGTATCAGTCACGACCACTTCTTCCAGCGGTGAGGCGCGAATCCGTTCCACCGCGTCGCCGGTAAACAGGCCGTGTGTGACCACTGCTCGCACAGAGCGGGCGCCAGCTGTCCGCACGGCATGCGCCATATTGGCGAGGCTGCCGCCGGTGAACAGGATGTCGTCGGCGAGGATCGCGTCGCGCCCGTACACGTCGCCAAGCAGCGCGACCACCTCTGAGCGCTCGTCGTGGAAGGCGCGAACCTTGTCGCCCATCGCCATGGCTGCCCCGGTGTCGGCGAGCCGGCGTGCGTAGTCGCGGACAAGCGGACCGGCGCCAGCGTCGGGCGCCACGATCACCGGACGCTGCAGCCTGCCGGCGGCGCGCCACGCCCGCACCACGTCGACCAGCACCGGTAGTGCGTAGAGGTTGTCGACTGGCACCTGAAAGAAGCCCTGGATCTGCCCGGCATGCAGGTCCATGGTGAGGACGCGACCCGCGCCGGCAACCTGGATCGCGTCGGCCACGACGCGCGCGCGAATCGAGACCCGCGGCTCGTCCTTCTTGTCGCCCTTGCCATACGGAAAGTACGGCAGGACCGCGGTCACGCTACGCGCACTGGCCCGCCGCGCCGCGTCGAGCAGGAATAACAGCTCCATGAAGTGGTCGTTCGGCCGCTCCTGGCCCGACTGGATCATGAACACATCCCGCCCGCGCACGTTCTCTTCGAGCTTGACCTCAATGGCCCCGTCGGAGAACGTCCTGATCCGCGTCTGGCCAACCGGATGCCGCAGCGTGCGGCACACCCCGTCCACAAACGCCGGATGCGACCGTCCGCCCATCACCACCAGCCGATCTCTCGCCGTCACAGCGTGAGGGTATCGTGCTTCGTCTGCCACGCCCGCGTCGCTCGGCACGGAAATCGGGACAGCGGCGGCGGCCAACGGCGTAGAGTCAACCACTTACGTATTGGCGGGCCCAGGAAGCGACCTGCGGCCTGATGGGTCGTTGACAGAGGCGGGCGAGGCTTGCCGCGCCGCCGCATCTCGTCATCAGCGCGTTTTCAGACCTAGCTCTGCGCAAGCGCTGGTTCCGCATTCCGGGTGACGGCGACGACCTGTGGGGGCGCGAAACTCCGCGAGGGATCAGGCCGCCCGCTCGTAGACGTGGTGCAGACTGCCGAGCACCGGCCGGGATCGCACTGCCCCCTCGACAGCGCGTGGCGTCGGCTCCGGCGTCTCGAGGCGCAGCCTCGGGTGGGGCCGCTCTGTGCACCGCCGGTGGCGCCTTCTTCCAGCGCGTTGAAGCGGTGGTGTTAGGCCCTCACCACTGAGACGACAAACGAGGCGCTGAGGCCGATCGCCACCGCGAACTCGGCGATTCGACCGACGAGCAAACCAACCGCGGCCCCAACGCCGCTGCGGAGCGCTTGCCGAGAGGCGCGACCGCCCAGCAACTCGAAGACCACCGCGCCAACAAACGGACCCACAAGCAGTCCGACGGGTCCGCCCAGGAACAGCCCGGCCACCAGGCCGAGTGTCGCTCCGAGCATAGCCAGCCGCGAGCCGCTGGCCGCGCGCACACCCACCATGTTCGCCAGCGTGCTGAGGGCGATTGCGCCGCCACCGATCAAGGTATACAGAACCAGGTGCCCCGGCCCGATGCCCCCGTGGAGTCCTGTGCCGAAGGCGTACAGGTACACGCCGCCGAGCACCAGGGGCAGTCCAGGCATCAAGGGCACCACCGACCCGACTATGCCGAGCACTACCAGCAGCAGCGCCGCCGCAAACCAGCCGAGTTCCACACTGACCACCAGGCGCAAGAGACAGGCCGCCGCTGCCGGCCGCGGTGCATTCCGGTGGAACCGCCGGAAATCGGCTGAGTGCACCGGCGGCGGCGCGTGGGCGTGTTGTGCATCGAGGTCGAGGCGGCATCCGGACGAAGACAACAGGCAGCCCAGTGCTGGGTTGCAGGCGGTGCCTTCGACCACCACTTATAGACCGCAATCGTAGCGTCGACAAGCGAGTGGCCTCCGTCGGATCGACCGATGGCCTCGGTCCTCGGTCTAATGAGGATCGAGACCTGATTGGCGTCGGTCGCGTGATTGTCAGTTCGCGTAGCGCCGACACGTGCGGTGGTATCTTCGTTCTCGAGAGCTGAAAGAACACCGGGCGACATCAAAGTGCGGAGCATGGCCGCGGTCGTGCAGATTGGCATGAAGCTCGCGCCAGATGGCCATGACGCATGGATAGACACTCGCGCGTGGTGGCGTCGCCGCAGTCGGACCTTACCGGGCTGGCTCATTTTGACCACAAAATTGACCACTAATTCTGGCGACATGTGGCGCATTGTGGGTGTCTGTACGGAATGGCACGCGAACTGTGCATCTCGCTGGGTGCCCGTGGAGTAGGCCCTGCAAGGTCGACCACTTCTCTGGCAGGCAAGGGGTCGGCGGTTCGAATCCGCCATGCTCCACCCGATTCTGAACTTGGAATCGGCCTCCTCAACATCCCTCGGCAGACGTTCGCTCACGTTTGACAGCCAAACTGACAGCCAAACCGCGTCAGCTCGTTGCTGCTGGGCCGCTTTCATCGCGCTTCTCTATGGCCGCGCGTGCCGTCTCTGGCAGGCTGGCGTAGAGCACAGCGATCCGTTTGGGCTCACTGATGCGGTTCTCGGCGATCAGGTTCAGCAGCTCAAATAGCGCCAGGGCCGTGGCCTGGTCGTCC
>WNGA01010263.1_pt1 | contig 17085 bp, 20 predicted proteins | sample 5400061 | NCBI WGS metagenome assembly WNGA01 (sample SAMN13153366, study PRJNA577476) | soil metagenome | isolation source: 100 cm soil or saprolite under grassland replicate 2 | place: USA:California | collected 2016-06-15 | reverse complement strand
GCGTATTTCACCCATCAGCGCTCGGAGTCCAACCGCCTGTCCGCCTCGCTCGAGGAGGTCTTCACCATCACGCGGGAAGCGAAGATCCGCACGCAGATCTGGCACTTGAAGACCGCCTACAAGCCCAACTTCAGCCGGATGCCGGAGATCCTGAAGAAGATCGAAGACGCGCGCGCGCAGGGCCTGGATGTTGCGGCCAACCAGTACCCGTGGAACCGCGCTTCCAACGGCCTGGACGCCTGCCTGCCTCCCTGGGTGCGCGAAGGAGGACGGGAGGCTCTCTTGAAGCGCCTCGCCGACCCGGCTACGCGCGAGCGCGTGAAGGCCGACATGGCGAAAGAGACAACGGACTGGGAGAACCAGTACCTGGGTTCGGGCGGCGCCGAAGGAGTGATGGTCGCCGAAGTCCTGGATCCGAAGTTGAAGCCCTACGAGGGCAAGACAATCGCTTCGATAGCGGCAGAAGAAAAGAAGGACCCTCGAGATGTCGTCATCGACATCGTGCTCGCAGACCGCGCCAACGCCGGTTGCATCATCGCGATCATGGACGAGAAGGATGTGCGGGCGGCGCTTGCGCATCCGCTCGTCTCCTTCGGAACCGACTCCCCGGCCAAGGCGACCGATGGGCCTCTCTCGCACGAGACTTCGCATCCGCGCGGCTGGGGCTCGGCCGCCCGCATCCTGGGCTACTACGTCCGCGAGGAGAAAGTCCTGCGCCTCGAAGAAGCGATAAGAAAGATGACGTCCTTCGCCGCGGAGGCCGCGGGACTGTCTGACCGCGGCCTCGTCAAGCCCGGCTTCGCCGCTGACCTCGCCGTCTTCGATCCCGCGACCGTCCGCTCCGTCGCGACCTTCGAAAGCCCCAACCACTACAGCGAGGGCTTCCGTTACGTCGCCGCCAACGGCGTCTTGGTCGTGGACGACGGGAAGATCACCGGCAAGACGCCGGGCCGCGCGCTGCGCGGTCCAGGCTACGCAGCGCGTCCAGCCTCCAAAGGCCAAAGTCCCAACTGAGTCTGCAAAACGCTTGAGACTCCGACGTGGTCTGCTCATGGCCTAAGCGCGGCCCGTTTAACGCCGGCGGGACGCACTACGTTGGCCTGAACAGATGCGTGGAATAAGTAGCGCTTTCTCAAGACCTTAAGCGCTTGTCGGCTGCGGAGGCCTCAGCAGCGAAGAACCCGGTCACGGCCACGAGGGATTGGACTAACGTCCAGGAGATGGGCTCCCGATTGCTCCCCGCGCTTCATCAAAGCGTCTTTGATGGAGGGCGGAGAATTACCTTGACCCGTACCCTTTTGCGCAAATAGTCTCCTCCCAGCCGCCTGGGTGTTATCTGAATTGACAACTCGATGGAGGCCCGACATGAAAAGGCAAACCAGATGGTTTCCTGTCGCACTGATTGTCTTGCTTCTGCCGGCCGTGATCTTAGTGCCTTTGAGCAAGGCTCAAGTTACTAAAATCTCGACAGGCCTACTCCTCCTTCCGAAGAAGCTATTGTCTTTGCCTCCGAGAGTCTTGGGCCACGCCATGCTCCAATCCGTGATGCCCGCAAAAGAACAGGCAAACAACAGCGTCATCGTGGGTACCTCGTATCACAACGACACCTCGCCGCCGCTGCGCGACATGAAGCCCCTGCCCGTCGAGCCGCGCGAAGAGCGCGAAGCGAATGAGAACCCGAAAATACCGCACGTTCACAAAGACAGCCCAGATGAATCGGTCGTCCAGGACCAGCACATCTCTGCGCCGAACATGCCCGCCCCGATCCTCAACTTCGACGGCATCCCGTTTCCCGGCGTGGCGTGCAACTGCGCGCCGCCCGACACCAACGGCGCGGTCGGGATGACGCAGTACGTCCAGATCGTGAACGAAGGGTTCCAGGTGTTTGACAAGGCGACCGGCGCCCCGGTTTTACCAGCGCCCGTCGGCATCACCACCCTATGGAGCGGCTTTGGCGGCGTCTGTCAGACCAACGGCGACGGCGACCCGGTCGTGCTCTACGACAAGCTCGCCGACCGCTGGGTCGTCACCCAGTTCGCCGGTGTGGGCGTCCCTACCGACGAGTGCATCGCCGTCTCCACCACGAGCGACGCCACCGGAAGCTTCAACCGCTACGGCTTTCACCTCGGCACGAACTTCTTCGACTATCCCCACCTGGGCACCTGGCCCGACGCCTACTACATGAGCATGAACGTCTTCAATTCGTCGGGCACGGCTTTCCTCGGTCCCCAGCCCTTTGCCTTTGACCGGGCGGCTATGCTCGCCGGCAACGCGGCGACATTCGTCACGACCGGTATCACGGGTGGATCCACCGAGGAAGCCTATCTGCCCTCCGACTTCGATGGCACCAACCCACCCCCCGCAGGCGCGCCCAACACGTTCGTGGAATGGCCCAGCGGCTCGCCCCTCGTCTACAAGGTCTTCCACTTCCACGTTGACTTCGGCACCCCGGTTAACTCGACGTTTACGCAATTCGCCAGCCCGCCCGCGGCGGGTTTCACGGCACTGTGCCCGACTACGCGGGCCTGCGTGCCCGAGCCCAATGGCGACCATCTGGACGCCATCGCCGACCGATTCATGTTCCGGCTCGCCTACCGCAACTTCGGCGACCACGAAGCGGTCGTGACCAACTACACGGTCAGTTCCGGCGGCGTGGCGGGCATCCGTTGGATCGAGCTGCGCAATGTCACCAACGGACCGGTAACAGTCTTCCAGGAGAACACCTACCAGCCGGATACGACCTGGCGCTGGATGGCCAGCGCGGCCCAGGACCACAATGGGAACATGGCGCTCGGCTTCAGCGTGTCGAGCTCCACGGTCGTGCCGGGGCTGCGCTACGCGGGTCGCCTGGCGACTGATCCGCTGAACACTCTGGCGCAAGGTGAAGCGACGCTCTTCGCCGGCGTGGGCAGCCAGACCGGCACCAGCAACCGGTGGGGCGACTACAGCGACCTGACGGTGGACCCGGTGGACGACTGCACCTTCTGGTACACCAACGAGTATTATCCGACCGGCTCCACGCAGTTCAACTGGCGCACGCGCATCGGCAACTTCAAGTTTCCCGATTGCTCGATCGGAACGCCGACGCCGACGGTGACCGGCACTCCGCCGACGTCAACGCCGACGAACACGCCGACCAGAACGCCGACGCCCACGCCGACGGTGTGCCCGGGCGCCAACTACGCGATAAGCCAGACAGCCGGCACGATAGTCCCGGGCACGACAGATACAGGCAACCACTGCGATGACTGTGATACGCTCATCGCCCTGCCCTTCGCCTTCAAGGTGTACGACCAGACCTTAAGCACGGTCTACGTCAGCTCGAATGGCCGCCTCGACTTTGTTACGAACAACGACCCAGGGGGCTACCTCACCTCCTGTCTGCCTGCCCCACCAAACCAGGGGCCATATGCCTACACCGTCTTCTCCTTGTGGCACGACCTGCGCACGGACGTGGGCTTGAGCGGCTGTAGCGCCTGGAGCAACGGCTGCGGAATCTTCACCTCGACTTCGGGCTCCGCGCCCAACCGCATCTTCAACATCGAGTTCCACACTGTCCGCTTCGCCAACAACGCGCAGACGCAGCAGTTCGAGGTGAGGCTGTATGAGAACTCGCCGACGCAGCGGTTCGACGTGATTTACGGCGCGATCAACGGGGTCGCCGCCTCGGATACCGGCGGGGTGCAGGGACCGACCCCGTTATACACGCAGGATTTCTGCAATACCACCGCCCCTTCGAACGTCTCGCACACTTACACGTTGGCCGGCTGCGGGACGCCGACTCCGACGCCGACGAACACCCCGACGGGCGCCCCGACCAATACGCCGACGCGCACCCCAACCAACACGCCCACGAACACGCCGACCGGCGCGCCGACGAACACCCCAACCCCGACGCCGACGAATACCCCGACTTCAAGGCTCTTGACGGCGCTCTCCCCGGCCAAGGTCTGGGTCGGTGCGATTAGCGGCGACACGGGGCTGAAGCTGGACTTGAAGGCGGAGGTGCTCATCAGCGACACCCTCGTGGGCACAGGCGAGTTGGACAATGTCAACAGCCCGGCTGGCGCCTTCAAAGCCAACATGCTGAACACGATCAACCTGACGCTGAACGGGCCGGCCCCCCTCCCGCCGGGCGCCCAGTTGCAGTTGCGGGTCTCCGCGCGGCGCACCTGCTCGAGTGGAGGTCGCGCCTCAGGCACAGCGCAGCTCTGGTACAACGGCCAACCCGTCGACACCGGGACCGGGGCAGATGCGGGCAGCCGCTTCGACGCCACCATCGCCGGCAGCAACAGAAACTACTTCCTCCGGACCGGTTCGATCTTGTCCACGACGGCGGGCTCGGCCCGCACTTCCATCGACGAGCTCTTGGACAGCAGCGCCCCATGCCCGACTCGACCCTTCATCTCGTTTGGTACCTGGAGCATCACGCCCTAGCAGAAGCTAAAGAAGGTCGAAAATCCCGACGAGGGAGGGCGGGCCCGGTACCGGTCTGGCTCGAAGAGCGCGAGTGCGATCCGGTAGCGGCGACTACATTAATGCGAGAGGAGTCGGTCTCTACGGTTCGGGCGGGATTGATGGTTCATTCATGATTTCCATTCGCCGCCGGAGAGTCGGTTCAGGTTGATGTCAAACGCAAGGCAGACCGAACGCCACCGAGGTTACGGAGCGCGGACTTCTCGGAGATCGCGCTTACGCACTGGTGGACAGCTCCGACGGCAAAGTCGCGACCGCCAAGAACCCCAGAAAATGGCCGAATCTGTTCGACTTCCGGGCTACCTTCATCGAGCCGCCGCGCCCCAGCGCGAACGTGCCTCCGGTCCGGATCACCCTGCCGGACGGCACCATGGCCACCAGTCAGCAGAGTGACCTCAACCAAATCCTCTCCAGGGCGCTCGGCCGTGAGGTGACACTCTATTCGTCCGAGCGCGGCCATATGGGGCCCGCTAATGCCGAGGAGTACTGGCCGGATATGGAAGGCCTCGACCATAGGGACACCGTTACCGATTTCGCCCTACCGGAGGGGACGTTTTTCGACTGTGCCACTGTCCATCTGCTGACGACGGCCACGCTCGACCGGCTCCGTGAGCTCTATCCGCAAGGGCGCTTCGAGGTTCGGCGGTTTCGGCCAAACATTGTGATGGAGTCCCTCTCCCATGAGAAGAGCTTCGTCGAGAATCCTTGGATCGGCCACACCCTCGCCATCGGGGATCAGGTTCGCTTGAGCGTCACGGGTCCCTGCGGACGGTGTGTGATGACGACCCTGCCGCAGGCGGATCTCCCCAGGGATCCGGGGATCCTGCGCACCGCGGCCCGGCACAATCAGGTCAACGTCGGTATTTACGCTGCCGTCGCGAGCGGTGGCACGATCCACCGGGGCGATCCGGTCAGACTCGCAGGGAGCACCGAGGAGTAGCCTTGGCAGGGGCGATCTCACTTCCGGTCGCGCTGCGGTCCCCGTCAAGGTAAAAGCCGCCAGGAAGAGCAAGAGTCTCGACATGAACATCCTCACGGTCAATCTCCTTTTCAGCACGCTGGTCTTCTGGATCGCGGCCAGAATCTACGTCATCCCCAGGCTCCCGGACTTCAAGCCGCGGACCATCCTGTTGCCGATTCTGCTGCTGCACTCCACCCGACACTTTGGTCTGATGTTTCTGGCGCCAGGGGCCACCTACCCGGGCATTCCAAGACCCTTCGCCTATCCTGCGGCCTTCGGCGATCTCCTGGCTGCTGTGCTGGCCATCGCCGCGATCACGGCGGTGGTTTGGAGAGCTCGGAGCGCCCGACTTCTCGTCTGGATCTTCAACGTTGAGGGCACTCTGGATCTCCTCGCGGCGATCGTCCTCGCTACGGTCTATGACGCGGCGCCGTACATGGGCGCCGCCTACTGGATTCCGGCGTTCTGGGTTCCGGCGCTGCTGGTGACGCACTACATCACCTTCATCATTCTTCGAAGGCACTGGACGGAACCAGCGTAGGAGTCTCATTTCCCGGAGGGCGCCCATGAGGCTTCGACACGTCTACCTGATCCTCTGCGTTCTCGGGTTTGTTCTGCCAGAAGGGAGAAATGATGACGAGCCGTGCGAGTCCTCAGACCTCCCTCACGCCGACGAGCTCGGAAATGTTAGGCTGACCGCCCTACCTCTTCCCGATGAGGAGCGCCGATGAGCCCAATGCGCCGGTTCTCCGAACCCGTGCTTGCTGCCATCGCCGAAAGCAAGATCATCGGCATCCGCGCAGGTACGGAGCCGCACCGCTTTATCGGCGTCTGGGTGGTCGTGGTTCAAGGGCGTGTGTTTGTACGATCCTGGAATGACAAGGCGCACGGCTGGCATCGAGTTTTCCAAGAAGCGCCTCGCGGCGTCATCCAACTGCCCGCGCTCGAGATCGCGGTACGCGCCAGGAACACAAAAGGCGTCCGCATGCTGGACGCCGTAGATCACGCCTATGGAGAGAAGTACAATACGAAGGCGTCGCAGAAGTGGGTGCGAGGGTTCGCTTCCTCACGGCGCAGGATGACGACGACAGAGCTCGTACCACTGCAGGCCTATCGCGCCCCGGCTACGATTGATGAATTCCAGAGGCTCCTGTAGTCGCTTGGGCTTAACGCCGCACCGCATCGGGCATGCTGCTGAAGCTTGGAGCATCAGGCGTGCTTGATCGAGGAGGTGGGACGACATGAATCGATCGACAGCTCCGGGAGTCGTGTTCATAGCCCTGGGCGTAGTTTTCATCGCAGTCGGCAGTTCGGGCCAACGAGCCTTTCTCGGTGTAGGTCTTGCCTTTCTTATTGTCGGGTTTGTCTACGCCTTTCGACAGCGCCGGGCGGGTGAGCTGAAATGATCTCCCAGTCTGGTACTGGCGTTTATGCAGTCTCATCTGATGGCCCGGTTCGGCGCTGATGGCCAACCGGCGGTAGGTAGAGCGCCTCGACCGCGTCGCTGATGCCGCGGTGAGATCCGTACTTCTCCCTCTTCCGGCAGGAGAGGGTTGGGGTGAGGGGATTCGCGAGCGAACGCCTGCGGTCGAAAGCCGCTTGAAATTGCGGTCGAGCTGCCAGCGGCCGCGGCTGGCGGTCAGGCGCGCAAGCGGGACGGCGTCGGGCCGGATCGCCTGAGCCAGCACGATTGCGAATTCCCCTCTGAGAATGAGAGCATGCCCGGTCACCTTCCGGGAACTGATAGCTTCTGTCCGATGTCCCTCCTCGCGGCGATCGACCAGGGGACCACCGGGACACGCTGCTTCCTGTTTGATCTTTCCGGGCGCGTGGTCGCCTCCGCCTACCGCGAGCACGCGCAGACCTTTGCCCATCCCGGCTGGGTCGAGCACGACGCTCTCGAGATTCGGGACAACGTTGACCGCGTCGTCGCCGAGGCGGTCGCCGCCGGGCCTCGGGAGCCCGTGCTCGCTCTCGGCGTGACGAACCAGCGCGAGACGGTCGTCCTCTGGGACGCGCGCTCCGGGATCCCGATCGCCCCCGCGATCGTCTGGCAGGACACGCGCACCGACACCGAGTGCCGCGCGCTGATCGCCGGGGGTTTCGAGCCGGAGGTGCGCTCGCGCACGGGACTTCCCATCCGCACCTACTTCTCGGCGACGAAGATCCACTGGCTCCTCGCCAACGTGCCGGAGGCGAAGCCCCTCGCCGCCTCGGGCCGTCTGCGGATCGGCACCATGGATTCCTGGGTGATCTGGAATCTCACCGGCGGTCCCCGGGGCGGAGCCCACGTGACGGATCCGACGAACGCCTCGCGCACGCTCCTCTGCGCGCTCGCGACCCTCGCCTGGGACCCGGACCTTCTCGATCGCTTCGAGGTGCCGGCGGGTGCCCTGGCGCGGATCGCGCCCTCCATCGCGACGGAGCCCTACGGCTGGACTCTGCCTGATGGTCCGTTCGGTGCGCGAATCCCGGTGTGCGCGGATCTGGGCGACCAGCAGGCGGCACTTTTTGGGCAGGCATGTTTTCGCGCCGGAGAGGCGAAGAACACCTACGGCACCGGCTCCTTCCTGCTGCAGCACACGGGCGACGCTCCGTCCGTGAGCCGCTACGGCCTCCTCGCGACCGCGGCAGCCTCGCCATCCGGCGAGCGCGCCTATGCGCTCGAAGGATCCGTCGCCGTGACCGGATCGGCCGTGCAGTGGCTCCGCGACGGGCTCGGCCTCGTCGCGACCGCCGCGGAGACCGAGCCGATCGCGCGCTCGGTCCCGGACGCCGGGGGCGTCTATTTCGTGCCGGCCTTCTCGGGTCTCTTCGCTCCGCACTGGGACATGAGCGCGCGCGGCACGATTGTGGGCCTCACCCGCTTCGCGACCCGCGCCCATCTCGTGCGCGCCACGCTCGAGGCGATCGCCTTCCAGAGCCGCGAGGTCCTCGAGGCCATGGCCTCGGACAGCGGTCGGCCGGTTGAGTCCCTCAAGGTGGACGGCGGCGCCACGGAGAACGACTTCCTCATGCAGCTCCAGGCCGACGTCCTCGGAATCCCCGTCGTCCGCCCCGCCGTCCGCGAGACCACCGCCCTCGGCGCCGCCCAGGCCGCCGGCCTCGCCTGCGGCGCCTACACCTCTCTCACCGAGCTCTCAAGCCTCTGGCGCGAGGACCGGACCTTCGAGCCCGAGTGGACTGCCGACCGCCGCGAGGAGTCCTATCGCGGCTGGGCCAGAGCCGTCCACCGTTCCCGGGGCTGGCTCAAGCCCTGATATCGGAGCCCGCTCCGCGCCAGAAGGCACGAGCACGAAGCTGTATATAATACAGCGTGGATCAAGGAGAGAGCCCATGCCGGTCCGGCTCAACATCACGATGGATGAGGCGCTCTACAAGCGGCTGAAGAAGGAGCTGCCTCACAGGAAAATCAGCTCGTTCATCGAGGCGGCGGTTCGCGCCCGGATTCATCCGGATCGGGCGACGCTCGACGCCGCTTACAGGGCCGCGGCCCGGGAGCCGTGGCGCGCGCGCCTGGCATCCAACTGGTCCAGGACTGAGACCGAAGATTGGCCCGAGTAAAGAAAGCGCCACTCCGGGGCGACGTCTATTGGGTTGCCCTCGACCCTGCGCTCGGAACCGAGATCCGGAAGACCCGACCCGCCCTTGTCATCTCGAACGACTCCTGTAACCTCTACGGCTCTCGGGTCGTCGTTCTCCCGATCACGAGCAACGTGGAATCGCTCTATCCCGGAGAGGCTCGAATCGAGGTCCGTGGCGCGCCCGCGCGGGTCCTCGGCGACCAGATCCGGTCGATCGACAAGACGCGGCTTCGTTCGAGGATCGGCAGGCTGACGAAGCAGGAATTGCTGAGCGTTGAAAACGCCGTCCAGATCACCCTCGATTTGCTGCGAGCCTGACGAGTTCAATCTGACGCCTATCGCCGCCGGAACTGCAATTGTCACAGCGACGTGGGTTGCCGGTTTCTCGATTGGCTATACAGTCTGAAAGGAGGCGCTATGCCCGAAACACCGCGGATCCCCGGATTCCGCCTCGGCATCTACGTCTTCAAGGACGCCGAGATCGTGGACTTTGCTGCGCCCTACGGAGTCTTCTCCGTGGCGCGACGGTTCGATCCCGAGCTCGAAGCGTTCTTCATCGCCGACGCGTTGAGGCCGGTCCAGACACAGGCCGGTTTTACGGTGCTGCCGAACTACTCATTTCTCGAGGCGCCGGCGATGGACGCGTTCCTCATCCCGGGAGGGTTCGGGACGCGGCAGGAGCTGCACAACCGGCGCCTGCACGACTTCATCCGGAGCTTTCCGGAAAGCACAATGCTCACGAGCGTCTGCACCGGCTCTTGGATTTACGGGAAGCTGGGCCTTCTCGACGGCCTGCCGGCCACCAATCGTAAGGAGCCGGACCGCGTGGAGGCATCACCCGCCGGCATGGTGCCTCTGGACCGACTCGCGAAGATTGCCCCGGCCTGCCGCATCAGCCGGGCTCGTGTCGTCGACGCCGGGCGGATCGTGACGGCCGGCGGCATCGCCTCCGGGATGGAGATGGGTTTCCATTTGCTGCGGCGCGCCGGATACAGCGAAGCATTCTGCGCCGAAGTGGCGCGGGTTATGGAGTACCAGAAGGCCTACGAGCTCTACCGAAACGACGTTGAGCTGAACGCATGAAATGAGCCGCTGAATCGGACTATTGCTGATCGCGGGAGGGCCCTTGACTCCTTCTCCAGTCGTCGCGCGGATCGAAGACTTTGAGCCGGGGCAGCACGCCAGCTTCGCCAAGACCTTCACGGACGAAGACGTCCGGCGATTCATCGAGATCACTGGGGACACGAATCCGCTTCACGTCGACGACGAGTTCGCGGCGAGAACGCAGTTCGGCCGCCGCATCGTTCACGGCATGCTGGCGGCGTCGCTCTTCTCGACGATGGTGGGCGTGCTGCTGCCGGGGACCGGCGCGATTTACCGGTCACAGACGATCCGGTTCCTCCTTCCGGTCTACCTCGGGGACACCGTGACCGCGCACTTCGTCTTGCGCACCGTCGATCGCGCCAGGCATCGCCTGGAAATCGACGCCTGGATCCAGAACGAAGCCGGCGAACGCGTCATCGAAGGGATCTGCGAAGCGGGACTGCTTCGCTTATGACTCTAACCGCGCACAAGTAATACAGCAGTGGAGAGATCTCTGCACGGACCTGGAGCGAACCGAGGAATGAAGAGAGGAGGAGACACGGTGGTCAAGAAAGCCGGATCGAAAGAGGGGAGATCGCTTCCGGGATCGCCCTCCCGTCCGCACCCGCTTTCCGAGCTGCCGTCGTGGGACGCCTCATCGGGCCTTCTGCATGTCGTGGTCGATACCCCGAAAGGCAGCGTGATCAAGTTCAAAGTCGACCTCGAGAAGGGCTGCTACACGATCTCCCATCTTCTTCCTCCGGGCGCCGTTTTCCCTTTCGACTTCGATTCGATCCCCTCGACCTCCGCGGCCGACGGAGATCCCGTCGACGTGCTGATCTTGATGGAGAAGGCCTCCTTCGCCGGTTGTCTCGTCCCGGTCCGGCTGATCGGCGTTCTGGAAGCGAACCAGACCCAGGAAGGAAAGACGAACCGCAACGACCGGCTGATCGGTGTCGCGGCCGAGTCGCGCGCCTATCGCGAGCTCCGGGCGCTCGAGGACGTGCCGAAAAACCTGCTCAAGGAGATCGAGCACTTCTTCGTCTCCTACAACGAGGAGCGCGGGCGCGTCTTCAAGGTTCTCGGCCGCTTCGGCCCCGCCCGCGCCGCACGCCTGGTGCGGGCCGGCGAGCGACGGTTTCAATACAGAAACACGTCCTGATCGAATCGAATCCTTCGGGAGCGCGCCGCGTAGTTCGTGGTGGGGGTGTTCCATGCCGCGATCACGCGCTTTCCAGGTTGCAGACCCCAAGATGCCGTTGGAGCTCGTCGAGCGGGAAGTGGCCGAGCCCGGTCCCGGGCAGGTCCGGGTGCGCATCGAGGCGTGCGGCGTCTGCCACAGCGATTCCCTGACGGTCGAAGGGCACTGGCCGGGCATCTCCTATCCGCGCGTTCCCGGCCACGAGATCGCGGGAACGATCGACGCGCTCGGTCCCGAAGTGCCCGGCTGGGCGGTCCACGATCGCGTTGGGATCGGCTGGCACGGCGGGCACTGCGGATATTGCGATTCCTGCCGGAGAGGGGACTTCGTCACCTGCCGCGTTGCGCCGCAGATTCCCGGAATCTCCTACGACGGCGGCTATTCGGATTTCCTGATTGCGCCCTCGGCCGCGCTGGCGCGGATCCCCGGCGAATTGTCGGCGGTGGAGGCGGCCCCGCTCCTCTGCGCCGGCATCACCACCTTCAACTCGCTCCGAGGGAGCGGCGCGCGTCCGGGCGATCTCGTCGCGGTGCTCGGCGTGGGCGGCCTCGGCCATCTCGGCGTCCAGTTCGCCGCGAAGATGGGCTTCGAAACCGTCGCGATCGCGCGCGGAAAGGATAAGGAGGCGCTGTCGCGCGAGCTCGGCGCGCACCACGCGATCGACAGCGACTCGCAGGATCCCGCCGCGGAGCTCACCCGGCTCGGCGGGGCGAAGGTCATTCTTGCGACAGTCACGAGCGGAGAGGCGATGACCGCGGTCATCGGAGGCCTCGGTGTCGACGGGAAGCTGCTCATCGTGGGCGCCCCCGAGGACCCGCTCCAGGTCCCGGCCGGCGTTCTCATCGGCGGCCGTCGCTCGATCGCCGGCTGGCCATCCGGCAAGTCAATCGAATCCGAGGACACGATGAAGTTCGCCGCGCTCACCGGCGTGCGTTCCAGAAACGAGACCTTTCCCCTGGAGCAGGCCCAGGCGGCCTACGACCGGATGATGAGCGGCAAGGCCCGCTTCCGCGTCGTCCTGACGACCAAGGCCTAGGAGCCGAGGCCCAGAAACGCTCGCATGCGGTCCAGCTCCGCCCCCAGTTCACGCTTGAAGACGCGATCGCGCGGTGGCGATCCGACATAGCCAACCTCGGACTTGAGCTCGCCGTTTTTCACGGAGAGGTTGCCCCAGCCAATCACGCGGTCGCGCCAAAGGAGCGGCAGAGCGTAATAGCCGAGCCTGCGTTTGGGCGCCGGCGTGTAGGCTTCGAAACGGTAGATCCAGCCCCACAACAGCTCGAAGCGGGCGCGGTCCCGCACCACCGGGTCGAAAGGCGTCAGCAAGCGCACCTTGTCCTGCGGCGCATGGCGCGCCGCGTCTTCCGCATCATCATCTGTCGGCCAATACCAGTCGATGCCATCAACGCGCGCATGCGAGAGCCGATCTCTCGCCCGCTGCAAGGCACTCTTCAACTCGCCGCGCCACTGCGGCACGGCAAAGCGCAACCGGCGCACAAAGGACCTCAGGCTTGCACCGGGCAGCGGCGCGTAGATGCGGACGACTACATCGACCAGCACGTCGAGCCGCGCGCGACGCGCGGCTGCATCGGTCGGCCCGGACACGTGCTGGTGTGCGGTGTAGATGCGGATGCCGCCCTCGCGACGCGCCACACGCAGCAGGCCGCGGTAATGCATGGCGTCCAGCAGATGGGTCGTGGCGTTCGACGAGCCGCCCCAGTAGTTCTTGACCGTGCCGTGCGAGAAATGGTTATCGACCTCGCGCGGGTGCGCTGCCCCGCGTTCGCGTACGAACTCCAGCAGGAGCTGCGCCTGCTTTCTGCGTGCGGCGGGCCAGGGCCCACGCCCTTCGGCAGGGACGTCGGTCTCCGAGCGCGGATGCATCAGCGCTTGGAGGGGGCGCGTCAGGACGCCATAAGTGACGAAAAAGTCCTCCTCGAGGCCGAGCTCCACGTAGCGGCGCTCGAGGTCGCCGGCATGGTAGTCCTTCACTCGATGGCGCAGTGTCAGGTCCTGAGCGCGCGCCGGCGCGCGGATCGGGTCGGCCTGCACAAAGCCCAGCCTGTTGAGGGCGCGTTTCAGGGTGGTGGGCGGGAAGAGGCTGCGGGCGACGGCAAAGCGCCGCAAGTCGTCGAGAGTGATCGGCATGGCCAAGGGTTGCCTGCGCCTCAGATCATTTCAGCGCTTCCATCAGCGCGGCGCGGGCGAGCAGGCGCGTCGAATCGAGCGTCGGCAAGGGCGACTCGTCGGCCCGGACGAGCAGCGGGATCTCCGTGCACGCCAGGGCAACCGCGTCACAGCCGCGTTCGCCGAGGTGGGCGATCACCCGGTTGTACGCTTGCCGCGATGCATCGGTGAACACGCCATCGACCAGCTCCCCGAAGATGATGCGGTCCACGGTCTCGAAGTCCGCGGCCTCGGGTACCACAGCGTCGATGCCAAGCGCGCCAAGACACTCGGAGTACACCGGCCCCGCCATCGTGTAGCGCGTGCCGAGAACTCCGACGCGCCGGAACCCGCGGCGCGCTGCCTCCTCGCTCACCACGCCCGCAATGTGCAGCCACGGCAGCGGTGTTGCCGCCTGGACGTGATCCCATGCGAGGTGAGCGGAGTTGTCAGGGCAGATCGCGAAATCCGCGCCGGCGGCCGCGAGCAGCCGCGCGGACTCGAGCATGAACCGGGCCACGCCGGCATAGTCGCCGACGTCGAACGCCGGAAGCCACCGGGCCATCGCGATCGAATCGAGCGTGATGTGTGGATGATCGTTCTTGCCGACGAGGGTGAGAGCCTCGCGGCAGATCGTCTGATAGCAGAGCGCGGCGCCCTCGGCGCTGCAGGCAACGATACCGATGTGCTTCACAAGACGAGTCTACCGTCGCTCCAAGTTTGCGCAGGATCTGCGCCTTTCGGCGCACCGGCGCAAACTACGCGACCGGGACTAGAACGAAGCGGGCCTGCTTCGCGCATAGCTCGGAGGAGCAGTCCAGTGCGCCCGCGGCCATCGGGGTAATCTAACAGGATGAAATGGGGGCTGCTGACTGCCCGGGAACGCGTCCGCGCGGGCACTCGCGCCATCCTCGTCCTCGGGTTTGCCGCTGCTGTCGTGATCTACCTGACCGCCCAGCCTCCGCCTGCAAACCCTCTCGGCTACGACCCGTTAGACACCAAGAAGTACCTGCACGACCTGGAAGTCTACGGAGGGAGGGCGAATGTGATCGCAGCCCAGTTCAGAGACTGGTTCGACAGCCTCTGGCACGGCAAGCAACTGGCCTACACCGTAGCCGTGCTCACCGTGATGGCAGCCGGCGCCTTCAAGTTCTTCGCCACACCCCTGCCACCCGACCCGGAAGCGCCCGGCGCCAATGGGTTGCACGACCAACCCACTCTCCCCACGCGCAGGCTACGGGCCGTCAATACACCCATACGGAAAGACTGACCGCGGTTTACTTCGCCTCTATGGATTGCCGGCGTTAATACCACAGGCCACGACTGACCCCGTTTCCTTTCGAATTCGCGCTCTCGCCGTGGCGCGGCAACATCTGGGATCTCTCGACAGAGTGACGCGGGTCGTTCGGCTCGGCGTGTCGGTGGCTCCTTCGGGAGATGTCCGCGATCAGCCGAGAGTCGCCGACGCCGCGTCGGAGTTGCTGCGGGACGTCTTCGGAAAAGAGAAGAGCCCCTGCCGCCTGGTGTATGGCGTCGCGAGCCTTCCGCTCGGCACCCCGGTCGAGCTGGAGCTCATTCTCGAAGTGGGAGGGTCGTGATGATCCCGTCATTTCGTCTGCGAGCCGAGGCCGAAGGAAAGGAACGTTCCATGGAGCACCCGACCGCCTACCGCACGAGAAAGATCGATGGGCTCTCCATCTTCTACAGAGAGACCGGCCCGAAAGGCGCGCCGCCGCTTCTCCTGCTGCACGGTCTTCCCTCTTCCTCGCGGATGTTCGAGCCTCTCTTCGGCAGGCTCTCCGATCGCTGCCGCCTCGTCGCGCCCGACTATCCGGGGTTCGGGCACAGCGACTGGCCGGATCCGAAGACGTTCGCGTACACCTTCGATCACTACGCCGAGATCCTGAATCACTTCACCGAAGCGCTCGGGCTCTCGCGCTACACGCTCTACATGCAGGACTACGGCGGGGGCCCGTGGGCTTCCGCATGGCCCTGGCCCATCCGGACCGGATCGAGGCTCTCATCGTCCAGGACGCTGTAGCGCACAACGAAGGCCTCGGGGCGAATTGGAAAACGCGGCGGGCCTTCTGGGCTGACAGGGCGGCCAACGAAAGCGCGCTTCGCGCGAATCTCCTGTCGCTTCAGACGACGCGGACGCGGCTACGACGAATACCGGCACGACTTCTCGAAGCTCATCTGGCAGCTTGCTTCGCCGAAGTGGAACTTCGATGATGCGGCGTTCGATCGGAGCGCGGCGTCCTTCGACAATCCGGATCACGTCAGCATCGTGATCCACAACTATCGGTGGCGGCTTGGACTGGCCGATGGCGAGCGGAAATATGACGAGCTGGAAAAGCGGCTTGCCGAAGGTCCGGTCATCACCGTGCCCACAATTACCCTTGAAGGCGACGCCAATGGTGCGCCGCATCCGGACGCCAGTGCCTATGCCAGGAAATTCTCGGGCAAGTATTCGCACAGGGTCATCACGGGCGGCATCGGGCACAATCTGCCTCAGGAAGCTCCTGAGGCCTTTGCCAAAGCTGTCGTCGAAGTCGACCGTTATTGATCGGCGTCCTTACCGCCGTCGCTACTTTGGGGGCCAGGCGATCTGGATGGGGCCGCTCGGTGCCATGCCGCCGATCTCGGGCTCGAGCGTGACTTCCAGCCGGTCGGGGCGCGAGGCGAGCGCCGGGTGCTCGGCAAGCCCGCGCGCATGGCCAGAGGCATCGGGGCGCGCATCGCCTAACGGGACCCAGGCCCGGCCGCGGAGCGCCCAGGCGCGGTAGACGCGGCCGGCAGGCGCGGGCGGGAAGTTCGAGAGCGTGAAAACGGCGATCGGCGAGCCCGGACGGTGCCGATAGACGCCGTGGATGCGTGACTCCGGAGCGCCCGACGCTGTCAGCCGCAGAGCCTCGGAGTCGCTCGATGTGAGCATGGTCAGCGCGCGCTCGTCGCGCGCGAGCTCCGCGCGGCCGGAAAGCAAGCGCAAGGCGAAGACGCCGAGGATCGCGATCCCCGCCAGCGCCGCGACCAGCGGAGCCAACCGCAGACGAAGTGACCGCAGGCCCGCTCGGATGCGCGACTTGGCGGTGCCCAGCGGGAGCTTGAGGGCCGAGGCGATCTCGTCGTGCGAAAGCTGTTCAAAAAAAGCCAGGCCGAGGGCCTGACGTTGCGGCGGCGGAAGCTCTTCCAGAGCGCGTCTCAGTGCCGAGTGCCGGTAGGCGTTCCAGACCTCCTCGGACTGACCAGGCCCGGGTTCCGGAAGGCTGGCGAGCCTCTCGCCGTCCGCGTCGGCCTGGATTTGCGGGCGCCGGCTTCGCCGGCGCAGTTCGTTGGCGATCCGATAGTGGGCGATCTGCAGTAGCCAGGGCCGAACAGGTCCGCGCTTTGAGTCATAGGTGGGAGCGTTCTTCCAGACGGCAAGGAAGACGTCCTGTACGATGTCCTCGGCGGTCGGGCGGCCGAGCGCCTGCGCTGCCATACCGAGGACGGTCGGAGCGTAGCGGGCATAGAGAAGGCCGATCGCGTCCTGTTGTCCGGACGCGAGATCGCTCATCAGCGCCTCGTCGGAGACGTCCTTCTCGATAGCCGCACGCTCCATGTTACCGCTCCTT
>WNGA01018920.1_pt1 | contig 17086 bp, 15 predicted proteins | sample 5400061 | NCBI WGS metagenome assembly WNGA01 (sample SAMN13153366, study PRJNA577476) | soil metagenome | isolation source: 100 cm soil or saprolite under grassland replicate 2 | place: USA:California | collected 2016-06-15 | reverse complement strand
AGTGGGAACCGAGAGCGCGATTGCGGCAAGACAGCTCAGGACAAGGAGGACTTGCCGGCCGACTGAGAGCCCGCGCGCGGGGCTAATCGCAGTCGTCGTTTTCGCCCTGCTCGTCGCCTTGCTCGCCCGGCTGGTCATCGCCGCTCTGGTCGTCGGCCTGCTCGCGAGCGGCCTCCTGCTCGACCTCGGTCGCGGCCTGCTCGACTTCGGTCGCCACGTCCGCCTCTTCATTCTCGCCCTGCTGATCCTGATCGGTGCAGTTGGTCGTCGTCGTGGCCGGCCCAGCCGCGGGGCTCCCTGCAAATGCCCCGGCGACGCCTGCTCCTGCCAGCAGCGCGAGGGCGGCGAACGTCGTGATCAGCTTCCTCAGTTCCATGACGGCTTGTCCTTTCGTTCCGTGGTCCGGATCCGTTCGGCGTCAATGACTGTTTCGGCCGAAGAAGCTCCGCAGTGTAGTCCCAATCCGGGGAGAACCTTCGCGACGTTGTCGCTCGGGTCGCGCTGTGAGCGCGCAACTCCTGCCCTGGCGCGGGTGGACTACGCGAAAACTTTGCGTGAACTTTTGCCCGGTCTGAGCTGATCTGAGCAGACCTCACCTGATCTGCTACCGCCTAATCAAGCCGGGTCTGAGTCACCTAACCTGGAAACAGACGTCTCATAAGCCGGAGGTCGCAGGTTCAAGTCGTGCCCCCCGCTATCGGGCCCCCGCTTTGCGGGGGCTCTTCTTTGCCAGAAACAGAGGGGACGCCATGAACCTGCGACGCTGGTTGGCCAACCGGACGTTCTCGGCAATCGCCCACAGCCCGCTCAGTGACAGACAACTCGCGCTGGCGCATCATGACGCCTGTGCGGCGCGATCTCCCCTTGGGAACCGTCACCTTCTTCTTCACCGACGTCGAGGGTTCGACGAAGCTCTTGCACGAGCTCGGCGCTGAGGGCTACGCGCAGGCGCTTGCTGAGCACCGCCGCATCTTGCGCCAGGCCTTCAGCGCGCACGGCGGGGTCGAGGTCGACACCCAGGGGGACGCGTTCTTCGTCGTCTTCCCGACCGTTCGGGGCGCGCTCGACGCGGCGGCGGCGGCGACGTTAGAGCTTGCCTCCGGCCCGATCCGGGTTCGGATCGGCATCCATACCGGCACTCCGCACCTGGCCGAAGAGGGCTACGTAGGCAAGGACGTCCATCTCGGAGCCCGCATCGCCGCCTCGGGCCACGGCGGCCAAGTGCTGCTCTCGAAGGAGACGCGCGAGCTCGTCGAGGTCGAGCTGACGGATCTCGGCGAGCACCGCCTCAAGGACTTCCGAGACCCGGTCGGGATCTTCCAGCTCGGTTCGGAACGCTTCCCTCCGCTCAAGACGATCTCGAACACGAACCTCCCGCGCCCTGCGAGCTCCTTCGTGGGCAGGGACGAGGAGGTGGAGGAAGTCGCAGCTCTGCTTGAGCTCGTGCCGAAGTTCAAGGCAGGCGTGTTCTGGGTCGGCCTTGCTCCGCTGCGCGATCCGGCGCTCGTCGTCGAGACGATCGCGCAGACGCTCGGGGCCCAGGACGGTCTCGCGGAGCACATCGGCGAGCGTGAACTGCTGCTGCTGCTCGACAACCTCGAACACCTGGTCGAGGCGGCACCCGAGCTCGCCTCGCTCGTCGAGACCTGCCGCAATCTCAAACTGCTCGTCACGAGCCGTGAGCTCTTGCGCGTCAGGGGCGAGGTCGAGTACCCGGTGCTTCCGCTCGTGGAGCCGGAGGCGGTCGAGCTCTTCTGTGCTCGGGCACGGGCGGAACCGGACGAGGCCACCTACGAACTTTGCCGGGCGCTCGATAACCTCCCGCTCGCGCTCGAACTCGCCGCCGGCCGGGCAAGCGTGCTCTCGCCGAAGCAGATCCTCGAGCGGCTCGCTCAGCGACTCGACCTGCTCAAGGGCGGGCGGGACGCGGATCCCCGCCAGCAGACGCTACGAGCGACGATCGAGTGGTCGTTTGACCTGCTCGATGAGGAGGAGAGGCGCCTGTTCGCCCGTCTCGCGGTCTTCTCTGGCGGATGGTCGCTCGCGGCGGCAGAGGAGGTTGCCGACGCCGATCTCGACATCCTCCAGTCGCTCGTTGACAAGAACCTCCTCCGCCACACGGAGGAGCGGTTCTGGATGTTGGAGACGATCCGTGAGTACGCAGCCGAGCGGCTCGAGGCCTCTGGAGAAGCCGACGGGTTGCGGCAGCGCCACGCTCAGCACTTCCTGGCGCTCGCGGAGGAGGCGGAGCCGAACCTGCGCGCGTATTCGCGCGAGTGGCTCGACCGGCTGGAGCGCGAGCACGACAATCTGCGAGGCGCTCTCGACCGGTTCGGGGCCGCAGGCGCGAGCGAACTTGCCTTGCGGCTGGCCGGAGCCCTGTCGCGGTTCTGGGACGAGAAGGGCCATCTTCCGGAGGGCCGCCGTCGGCTCGAGAATGCGCTCCGCAGCGACAATCGTCCGACGGCGGCCCGTGCCAAAGCGCTCAATGGAGCGGCCGACATGGCGGTCAGTCTCGGAGACGCTACGACGGCGACGCTTCGGGCCGAGGAGGGGCTCGCGCTCCATCGCATGCTCGGGGATGCATGGGGCACCGCGGAGTCCGGATTCTTGCTCGGCCTCGCCGTCGCCGATGGAGACGATTTCGCAATGGCTCAGCAGCTCTTCGACGAAAGCGCACGACAATTCCGCGAGCTCGGCGACCAGCAATACGCGCTCGTGGCGACTCGCATGCTTGCGTGGATGTGCTACAGGCTCGGCGACCGCGAACGCGGCCGAGCACTGCACGAGGACAACCTTCGTCGGGCGCGTGCGCTCGGCAACGAGCACATCGAAGCGTCGACCCTCGGTGCGCTGGCGATGATCGCCGTCGACGACGGGCGGGTCGACGACGCAATCTCGATGCTGAAGGAGAGCCACCGCATCCACCGCGACCTCGGAGATCCAATTGGGATCGCGAGAGGCCTCTGCCGCGTCGCCCGCGTCCTCGCCTCCGTCCAAAGACCGGGAACGGCTGCCCGGCTCCTGTCCAGCTCGGAGGCCCTGCACGAGGAGCTCGGAGCAGGCTTGCGCCCATGGCTTGCGCAGATGAACGAAGAGACACTCACTGCGGTCCGTGCGCAACTGGACGAATCTGCTTTCGCCGAGGCCTGGGAGCAAGGCCGCCTGCTGACGGCCGACGAGGCCGTCGCGCTGGCCCTCGACTCGCTCGGCTGAGCGCGGCGGCGCAGGTTCAAAATCCTGCCCCCGCTATTGAAAAGGCCCTGCACTGCAGGGCCTTTTCGTTTACGTCATGGCGCCGTCCCGCGTCGCTAGATCCGCAGGCACTCGTAGTAGCCGATGAGTGCGCGGAAGACGTAAGGATCTCCGGACGGCCCACACGGCTGCCCCCTGTAGAGGTCGGCGCGGATGAGGTACACCGTGCCATCGAAGTTCCCGGCCAAGTCGAACGTCAGGAGCGCGAACGACGGCGGCGGGTCCGGGTCTCCGGCAACTGGGCGGCCGAGTCCCGGATTCGCACACGAGATTCTTGGCGGACTGACGAACGGAGGAGTCGGAAAGCAGGTCCAGCCCTGTGCCGCGAGCGTCTCAGGTGTCACGCCCTCGGCCTGGGCGGGCGCGGCGAAGGCGCTTAGAACTGCGACTGCTCCCGCCATCGTCAGCAGCGCCACGATCGTGCGCCACCGTTTGCTCGTTTCTGCCATCGCATCCTTCCTTTCTCTGGCTTGCTTGGCCCGTCACGTCCAGATTGCGCCGTGAGGACGTCTCGTCGCATCGAGGAAACCCCCACATTTCGCCCATTGGCTGCTTGGAGATCTCGCGACGAGTGGGCCACAATCGACGGGTGACGGTCGCATCCGGCTTGGAGCTCGTCGGCCGCGAGGAGGAGCTCCGCCGGCTGCTCCGGTTCGTCGAGGCCGTGCCGGATAGGCCGCGGGGTGCGGCGATCCGCGGCGAGGCAGGGATCGGGAAGACACTGTTGTGGCGCGCCGCGGTCGAGGCTGCCGAGGGGGCCGGGATCAGGATCCTGACGACGCGTTGCGTCGAGGCGGAGATGCCGCTGGCGCTCGGGGGCCTCGCCGACCTCGTAGATGAGGCTCTCGCCGGCGCCGCCGATGAGCTGACCGAGGCTCAGCGGGCTGCGCTCGCGGTCGCGGTCGGTTTCGAAGCCCCTCGCGCGCCCCGACTCGATCGCGCTGCCGCGCGCCTTCGTCGCGTTGCTCCACGCACTCGCGCGCCGCGAGCCGGTGCTCCTCGCCGTCGACGACGTCCAGTGGCTCGATCCGCAGTCGCAGGCCGTCGTCTCGTTCGCCGCCAGGCGGCTCGGCGAAGGGCCGATCGGAGTCCTCACGACTCAACGAGGCGATGGACGAGATCCGCTCGATCTCCGGCGGGCCCTCGACGAACGGGTCGAGGAGATCGAGCTCGGCGCGCTAAGCGTCGGCGCCCTCCACCAGCTCGTTCGCTCTCGCCTCGACGTGCGTATTCCGCGTCCGGCGCTTGCCCGGGTCCATTCGGCGTCGGGCGGCAATCCGATGTTCGCGCTCGAGTTCGCGCGATCGGTCACGGGGCGCGGCGGGCCGCAGTTCGGTCCCTTACCGATGCCGGCGTCGCTGGACGAGCTGGTGCGCGAGCGCGTCGCCGGGTATCCGCCGGAGCTGCGCCCGCTGCTCGCGCTCGTCGCGGCCGTCGAGCGTCCGACGCCGTCGCTGCTCGCGGCGATCGACGCCGGCGCAGGCGCATTGCTGGACGAGGCGTCCGAGCTTGGGGCCGTCACGCTCGGCGACGACGGCGTCATCCGCTTCCCCCCTCCCCTGCTCGCGTCCGCGGTCTACGCCGCCCTGCCGGCGGGACAGCGCCGCGCCCTGCACGCCCGTGTGGCGGCCGTCTCGCACGATCTCGAGGAGCGGGCCCGGCACCTGGCGCTCGCCGCCGCCGGGCCGGACGCGGACGTCGCGGCGCTTCTGGACAAGGCCGCTGCGCGCGCCAGGGCACGGGGTGCGCCCGCCGCGGCGGCCGAGTTCGCGCAGCAGGCGGTCCGCCTGACCCCGCCGGCCCAAGTCGCGGATCGTGACGACCGCGGGCTCGCGGTTGTGGGCTACCTCGCGGATTCCGGCCGGACCACCGATGCGTCCGCCTACCTCGACGAAGCCCTCGCACGAGGCATCGCAGGACCGCGCCGTGCGCGGGCGTTGCTGCTGCGAATCACGGTGGATCACGATCTCGAGATCATCGGGCCGGCAGCCGAGGAGGCGCTCGAGTATGTCGGTGAGGACCTCGCCCTGCGTGCCCGCGCTCTGCTGGTCCTGAGCTCCTACCAGCTATATCGGGAGGATGTCGTCGCGAGCGAGCAGTCGGCACGACAGGCGCTCGCGGCGGCCGAAGAGATCGAAGATCCGGCCCTCCTCGCCACCGCTCTCGCCGTCGTCGCCTCCCGGGCGGACCAGGCTGGACGCCCCGAGCCGGCTCTGCGGCAGCGCTCGGTCGCGCTCGCCGACGACCATGGAACGCTCCCCTACTGGCCGACACCGCGCGGAAATGCTGGACGAGCATTGCTGCGGGACGGCGACCTTGACGGCGCGCGCGAAATGCTCGCGGCTGAGCTCGACGCGATGCTTCGCAGGGGGATGGAGCCCGAGCGCTGGCGCATCGTGGTAGACCTCGCCGACCTCGAGTGCCGCGCGGGCAACTGGCAGCTCGCCGAGCAACATCTCGAGGACGCCTGGGAGGTCGCCGTCGACGGTGATGACCTTTATGCCAAGTCCTTCACCCTGCTGAGCAAGGGGCGACTCGCCGCACTCCGCGGCCGTGTCGACGAGTCTCGCCGGCTCCTGTCCGAAGCGGCAGCCCACGGCGACAGGATGCACTGGCCCTACTTCGCGGCGGTGAACCGGTGGGTGCGCGGCTTCCTCGAGCTCTCCCGCGGCGAGCCCCCACGCGCCTGTGAAGCGCTCGAGGATATCCCTCGCACGCTGCCGCAACCGAGCCGGCGCAACCGGGAGGTCATGCCTGCGGTGGCCGATGCCGTCGAGGCGCTCGTAGCACTCGGCCGGCTCGAGGAGGCCGAGGAGCTTCTGGCGGCGCTCGTCGCGGAGGCGAAGGCTGGGCACCGGTGGGCGGGCTCGGCGGTGCTTCGGTCCAGGGCGCTACTCCAGCTCGCGCGAGGCGAGACCGAGAGAGCGCTCGGCGTAGCCGACGAGTCAGCCGGCGAGTTCCAGACCTCGGGCTTCCCGCTTGACCGGGCTCGCGCGCTGTTGATCGCCGGCGACGCGCTGCGCCGACTGGGCGAGCGACGCCGCGCGGCGGAGAAGCTCGAGGCCGCGAAGGCCGTCTTCGTCGAGCTCGGAGCGCAGCTCTGGGTCGAGCGCGCCGAGAAGGAGCTGCGACGGGCGAGCCCGCGGCCGCGGCGCGACCGCGAGCTGACGAGCGCTGAGCGGCGCGTCGCGGCGCTCGTGGCGGCAGGGCGGACCAACCGCGAGGTGGCCGCGCAGCTCTTCACGACGGTGGCGACCGTCGAGGCGCATCTAACCCGGATCTACCGCAAGGTCGGCATGCGCTCGCGCACCGAGCTGGCCCGCCGCGTCGCGGAGGGGACGCTCTCGATCGCCGACGAGTAACAACTTGTCGGGTTTCCCCCGACGCGCCGCGTCCCCGCTCGCCGTACGTTCGCTCGAATGGCAGCGGAAGGCGAGCGAGCGTTCTTCGTCGAGAGCTACGCCCGAAGCTCGACGAAGCGGCCGCAACGGCGTTGTCGTCGCGCCTTCGAGCGGCCGTCACAGGGCTGCGGCGAGAAGGGATCTCGCTCCAATGGCGGGGATCCTTCGCGCTCGTCGACGAGGAGACATACGTCTGGATGGTTGCCGCGCCGGATGTCGAAGGAGTGGTGCAGGTGAGCGCCCGAGCGGGGGTCGGCTACTACCATGTCACCGAGGCCGCGGTCGACCCGCCGCGCGTGTGACCAAATCCCGCGCGCTCGCCAGCGGCCGGACCTCGACGAGGCGGTATGGGAGCCGGTCGGCGAAATGTGTCCAAATCCCACCCCGCTGCTCGAAAGGCCCGCTTCGGCGGATCTTTTGTCGTTTCGGGATTGAGATAAGGCGCCCCGGAGTCTCCTCGACGTATCGTCGTGCGGCCGTGCGGCGTCGGCGGCCGAGCAGTTCGGTTTGCGCGTTTTCTTCTGCGAGCGACGTTGGCGCTCGCCTACGCATCGCCGACGTAGCGACACGACTTTTGTTTTGCTCGCCGGGGAAGCCGCGCGTCGACGGGGTCGGGCAGCAGGTCGTAAAGTCCGCGCCGTGGGCGAGCGCGTGATGCGAGACGTTGACGAGCTTGTTCGGGATAACGAGAACCTGCGCGAGCAGCAGCGGGCGATCAGCGACGTTCTTCGCGCAGTCGCGAGTTCCGAAGGACTGCAGCCGGTGCTGGACGAGATCGTTGGCGCCGCGAAAAGGCTCTGTCACGGCGAGCACGCCCAGCTTTACCTGGCGGAAGGCGATCTCTTTCGGATCTTCTCAGAGAGCGGCGACCTGCAAGCGGCCTACGAATACGCAGAGGAACATCCGCACGCCCGTGACCGCACGACCGTCGTCGGCCGGGTAGCGCTTGCCGGTGAGTCGGTGCAGATCCCTGACGTCTTGGTGGACCCCGATTACTCATTCGAGGCACAGCGCATGGTCGGATATCGCGCGTTGCTCGGCGTTCCGATTGTTCTCGACGACGAGCTGATCGGGGCCATCGCGGTCGGCCGCAATGTCCCCGGACCGTTCGCCGACGAGCAGGTGGAGCTCGTCAAGACATTCGCCGACCAGGCGGCGATCGCGATCGCGAACACGCAGCTGATTGACGCCGTCGAGCGGCAGCGGACGGAGATGTCCCGCTTTGTCGCAGGTCGCCGAGCTCATCTCCTCGAAGCAGGGCGAGCAGCTGCTCGCCGGCCACCGTGCGTACATCTCCTGCCTCTTTTGCGACCTCCGGGGCTTCACGGCGTTCGCCGAGACCGCTGCGCCGGAAGAGCTGTTCGAAGTGCTACGCATGTACCACGAGACGCTCGGCGAGCTGATCCCCGCCTACGACGGGACGCTCGAGCACTTTGCGGGCGACGGCGTGATGGTGTTCTTCAACGACCCGCTCGCCGTCGAAGATCACGAGCTCCAGGCGATTCGGCTTGCGCTTGCCGCCCAGGAGCGGTTCGCGGACCTGGCGCAGGTGTGGCGGAAGCGTGGGATACAGCTCGATCTCGGAATCGGAATCGAGGCGGGTTACGCGACGCTTGGCCGGATCGGCTTCGAAGGCCGCTATGACTACGGCGCGCTCGGGCCGGTGACGAACCTCGCCTCCCGGCTTAGCACGCGCGCCGCGGGGGGTCAGATCCTGATCGGCCAACGCGTCTTCGGAGCCGTCGAGGAAGCGGTCGATGCGGCTCTCTTCGGCGAGCTCGAGCTGAGGGGCTTCGCTCGGCCCGTCACGGCGTACGAGCTCCGAGGTCTTCGGAGGGCCGGATAAGGGCTTCAGGAGCAGCTAACAGGCCGCTCGAGATTCGACCGAGATCCACCAACCGCCGTGTCCGACGGTCCTCCAGAGCGGGTCACGCGTCGAGCTCCGCGAGCCGTCGCTCGAGAAAGCGCCGCTCGGCGTCCGAGTGAACGAGCTCGAGGGCGCGCTCGTAGGCCGCACGGGCATCTTCGACGCGATCCAGCCGGCGCAGCAGGTCCGCGCGCGTCGCGTGCAGGTAATGGTATTGGTCGAGCTCGAGGCGCTCGATGAGGGCGAGCGCGGCCTCGACCTCGCCTGCTTCGGCGATCGCGGCAGTAGGGGTCGCGGCCGCCGAGCGCCAGCGCGCGCTCGAGCGTGGCGCGCCCCTCCTCGATCTGGTCGAAGTCCCAGAGCGATCGATCCTGGTCGCGGAGGAGGACGACCGTGCCGTCAGCGAATCGTGCGTCGCGCCGGGCGTCGTTCATCAGCATCAGCGCCAGCAGTCCGTGCACCTCAGGCTCGTCGGGCATCAGCTCGGCTAGCGTGCGCCCGAGCCGGATCGCCTCGGCCGCGAGCTCTCCCCGGCCGCCGTAGCCCTCGTTGAAGATCAGGTAGACGACCGCAAGCACGGCGGCGAGGCGGTCGGGGAGCAGATGAGCCGGCGGCACTCGAAAGGGGATCCCGGCCGCCTTGATCTTGCCCTTCGCGCGGACGAGCCGCTTGGCCATGGTCGCCTCGGGGACGAGGAAGGCGCGGGCGATTTCCTCCGTCCTCAGACCGCCGAGCGTCCGCAGCGTGAGCGCGACCTGGGCGTCGAGCGCGAGTGCCGGATGGCAGCAGGTGAAGACGAGCTCGAGCCGCTCGTCAGGAATCGTCGTCTCGTCCACTTCGTCCTCCATCGTTTGCGGCACGTCGAGCAAGCGGGTCTTGGCCGTGAGCGTGCGATCGCGGCGGATGCGGTCGATCGCGAGGTTGCGCGCCGTCGTCATCAGCCAGGCGCGCGGATTGGCGGGCATCCCGTCGCGAGGCCAGCGCTCGGCGGCGACCGCAAACGCTTCCTGGGCGGCTTCCTCGGCGAGGTCGAAGTCGCCGAGGAAGCCGATCAGGCCGGCGAGGACGCGGCCCCACTCGTCGCGGAAAACCTGCTCGAGGATCGCTATTGCTCCACGACCGGACGCACCTCCACCGCACCGCCCATGCGCGCCGCCGGAATGCGCGACGCGAGCTCGATCGCGGCGTCGATGTCGTCGGCCTCGAACACGAGCCAGCCAGCGAGCGCCTCCTTGATGGTGACGAACGGCCCATCGGTGATCAGTGTCTCGCCGTCCCGAACCCGCACCGTGGTGGCCGCCTCGGCGGGCTGCAGCTGGACGCCAGACGGGGTGACGCCAGGAGTCTCGTTGATCTCCTGGTAGGCCCCATAGATCGCCTTCTGCTCGTCCTCAGACAGGCGCTCCCATTTGTCCGGCGAGTACGGCGTCGGGGCGTCGCCGAATTGGATCAGCAGCATGTACTTCATCGCTTCCTCCTTTCGTGGAGCTTGGTCGCCTCTAAGACGAACGGCGGACGAGGGAAAAGACAACCTCGACGGATGATCGTCCTATGGGAGGGGTAGCTCCCCTCGACCATCGGTGCAGTCGGCGAGGTAGAGGGCAGTGCCGAGGTCGCCCGTCCAGAGCGTGTAGCGGCCGTGCCCGTAGTCCGAGCGGCTGTGCTCGACTTGACCTGCAGCGTGCATCGCGAACGCGCGCGCTCGCATGAGCCACCGTTCGTCTCCCGTGTGCTCGAGCAGCGCCAGGAATGCGTATCCGTTCCCCGCTGTGCCGTGGCAGAGGTTTGCGCCCTTTCGCAGGGGCCCAGCACGCCACGCCAACTCGCCGCCTGCGACCGCGAGCTCCTCGTCAAGGATGTGAGTGAGCGTCGCGACGATCCCTGGCGCGCCGTGGCACCATTGCGTGCGGATTTGACCGTCGCCGTTTTCGTCGAGTCGCATCCCCGTGACCGGCGGCCAGTTGACGAGCCCACCCTCCTCGACGGCAAAGCGCCGGAGCGTCTCCGAGACGCCGGCGCCATCGCCGAGCGCAAGCACACACCCTGCGAACCCGTGTGCCGGACCGAGATAGCGCCCGCTCTGCCCCGCCAGTTGCTGCGTCCACAGGCCGTCCGCGTCCCGTCGGCCCTGCAACCACTCGACGCTCGCCGTCACGTCGAGCCCGAGTTCGCGACCGGCGAGAATCGTGCCGGGACTGCCCCACATTACTTCGCAACGCTCGTCGCGCTCGTTCGCCGCGATCAGCTCGGACAGCCGCTCGAGATTCGCCTGCGAAGGCGCGAGCCGTTGTAACACCAGCCGGATTCCCGTCTCGCCCATCCACAGGCTGCTCTCGGCGCCCTGGTGAGGAAAATCTGGCTGGGCTTCGAGCGAACGCTCCAGATACGGAACATAGTCCCGTCGTAATTCGACCAAGCCACGCCCCGCGAGGCGGTGGAGCGCAGCCACGACCCCCGCACCGCCGAGATACACCGTCCGGAACCGCGTGCGCGCGTCGTCCTCGTTGTCGGCGTCCTGTGGATGCGTCGGCCACCCGTCGTCGAATGCACTCTCCGCGTCGGCAACGATCGAGGCGATCGCCGTTCGCACCCTTTCGGCACTCCACGGTTCATTCGAGGGTGCCTCGTGCGCTTCCGGCTCAAACAGCATCGAGCGAGTCTATTGCCGCCGGTCTGAGGCGGTTCCCGAACGCTCGCCCACCCGGCCAGACCTCTACGCTGCTGCAGCGTGAGCCTCACTCAGTACTACACGGCGACGAGCCTCGACGGCTTCATCGCCGACCCCGACAACTCGCTGGACTGGCTGTTTACGCGGAAGCGCGAGGAGGACGGGCCGTTGAATTACGGCGAGTTCATCGCCGGCGTCGGTGCCATGGCGATGGGCTCGACGACCTACGAATGGATCCTCGACCACGAGTTCGCGGACAAGGATCCGGCGGAGTGGAAGTGGCCGTACGAGATCCCGTGCTGGGTCTTCACGCACCGGCAGCTGCCGGTCGTCCCCGACTCGCGAATCGAGTTCACCAGCGCGGACATCGCAACCGTGCACAACGAGATGGTCGGCGCCGCCGGCGACCGGAATGTCTGGATCGTCGGCGGGGGAGACCTGGCCGGTCAGTTCGCCGACCTGGGCCTGCTGGACGAGGTCATCGTCTCGATCGCACCGGTCACCCTGGGCGGGGGTGCGCCTCTGCTGCCGCGGCGGATCGAGCTCAGTCTGGACGAGCTGGGACGGAACGGCGACTTCGCCTGCGCCAGCTTCTCCGTCGTGCGCCCACCCGCCTGACCTCGGTCAGGGCGATTCCTCCTTGAGGTACTCCTCGATCTGGAGACGGCATTCGGCTGGAGATTGGCTCGTGTCGACGACGAGGCGCGACTCCTGCCAGGGTTCGTACTCGCGCCCGACAACGTCTGCCCAGGTTGGGACGTAATGGCCTTCCAGGTCGACGCTTCGTGCCTCGACGCGGCGGCGGTGTTCGGCTGCATCGGAACAGATGACCTCGATGATTCGGAGCGGATTGTGCGTCCGCGCTGCGAGGTTGCGCCAGGTTTGCCGGGCAGCCTCGACCGCGTTGACGGCATCCACGACGACGCTCGAGCCAGCATGCAGGCACCCTTCAGCGACGGCTTCGGCGACCACGTAGGCGGCTAAACCGGTGGGTTGCTCGCGGGCGATGCCTGCCCGCCACATCGCTGCTTCAAGCGCATCGATCCGGACGTAGGCGGCTGCCAGCATCTCGGCGACGGCTCTTCCGATCGTTGTCTTTCCGGAGCCGGGAAGTCCGCTGAGCACCACGAGCATCGAAGTAGTCCTAGCCGCCGACGAGTTCCCGCTCCCACTCGCCACGCTCCGCCTCGACGTAGCGCAGTCCGCGTAGCCATTGCTCGCCGCGCGTGTCGTGCCAGACCTCGCGCCAACCCGGCCGTCCTGCTTCACCCCACGACTGCGCCGTGTCGTAGAGGGCGCGAATGCGCTGACACACCGTCGGAAGCAGCGCTTCTTGGGCATCGAGCTCATAGGCATCGCAGAAGATTCTCAGCCGTGCGGAGCGTGAGCGAATCGGATGGCCGAGTCGCTCGCAGGTTGCATCGTCGTAGAGGGGGACGAATCGGTAGACCGCCCACGCTACGTCCCAGATGCGGGGTGCCGGCGCAGCGAGGTCCCAATCGATGAATGCGCGGGGCGTGTGTTCGGGGCCATAGATCGTGTTGTCAGGAGAAAGATCGTTGTGGCAGACGACGTCGCCTCGTCGGGGCGCGCCGACCATGAACTGCCATTCGGCATCAGGCAGCGCCTCGAACGACTCAGTGGAATCGTGTAACGAGCGTATGAGCCGCGCGACACGTGCGAGCTCGTCGTCGGCGTGAGACGGACCACCTCCGGTCACGAAGCTGAGTACTTCGCGGCCCTCATTGTCGATCCCGAGCGGACGCGGCGCTCCCTCGAATCCAACCCGCTCCAGGTGAGCAAGCAAGGCGCGCACGGCAGGTGTCCAGGGACCCGCGGTGCGACGGATGGTCTCGCCGACACGCTCGACCTCGGTAAGGCCGCCGGTAGGTCGTGAGCCACTCTCGGCGTCTTTGTCCGGTCCCACTCGTCGACGATATCGGCGCCAGCTTGTATGCGGCGTCCCGTGTCTCCAAGCGCGCATAGGATCGGGCGCGTGGCGAATGGCCATCGCGTCATACTGTTGCCCGGTGGGGTAGTGCCGGCCGAGCAGGCCTACGCGGCGTTGCTGGCGACCCTGGGCGACCGCGTTGATGCGGTCGCGAAGGATCTCGAGGTGTATTCCGGCGATCGGCCGCCGCCTGACTTCAGCCTCGGTACCGAGGCGCAGGGGATTCTCCGCGAGGCCGACGCTCACGGCTTCGATCGTTTCCATCTGGTCGGCTACTCGGGCGGCGGCGCCTCCTCGTTGGCCTTCACCGCCCTGCACGGCGAGCGACTTCTGAGCTTGGCGCTCCTGGAACCGGCCTGGGCGGGCAACGAGCGAACTCCGCCGGAGGAGGAGCTGTTTCAGCGCTTCCGAGCGCTCGAGCCGCTACCGCCCGACCAGTTCATGGCGGGGTTCGTCCGGCTGCAGCTGGCCCCTGGGGTCGAACCACCGCCGCCTCCCGAGGGACCGCCCCCAGCGTGGATGGCGAAGCGGCCCGCGGGTCTGCGCGCGTTCATTCACGCGTTCGATCACGGCGACCTCGACCTCGAAGCGCTGCGGGCGTTCGATAGACCGGTCTACTTCGCGCTCGGCGGTCGCAGCAACCCTGACTACTTCAGCCGAATGGCGGAGCGACTGGCCACGATCTTCTCCGACTTCAGCGTCGAGACGTTCCCGGAGCGCCACCACTTCGATCCGCCACACCGGATCGAGCCCGAGCGCCTTTCGCGCTCGCTGCTCACACTCTGGGCACGCGCCGAGTCATAGACGCGGCCGATCCCCCGGCGCTGCGTTCTCGTACTCGTCGTGGCGGCGCATTACGAGCGGCACCCGCTCGCGCCCGACGAGGTGGTTGCTCGATGCCGACGGGCGACGAGCGGACGTCGTCGTGAGTACGACGCCACAGGCCTGGGCCGAGTTCGTCACGCATTCGGCCGGAAAGCGGCGGCTGCCCTCGCCGGAGATTCGCCTCAGCGGCGCTGAGGACCGGGTCGCAGACTGGTCGAGGTTTTCAGCGCCGATCGCTGATCCGGTTAAGGTCGCTGCATGTGCTTCGAGCTCGACTCGTTGCCGCCCATTCCGGCGATCGAGGGCGGCTCAGTGGAGCACCGCGATCTCGTGCTGGAGAGCTCCGACGGCACACGCTTTGCCGCCTTCGCCGCGCTGCCCGAGGAACCGAGCGGCAAGGGCGTCGTCGTCCTCCCCGATGTCCGTGGGCTCTACCGCTTCTACGAGGAGCTCGCGCTCCGGTTCGCCGAGCGCGGGATCGCCGCGGTCGCGATCGACTCCTTCGGCCGCACGGCGGGAGTCGGCAAGCGCGGCGAGGATTTCGAGTACACGGAGCACGTCCCGCAGACGACGCCGGAGAGCATCCAAGCCGACGTGGGGGCCGCCGTCGAGTGGCTCCGCGAGTCTGGCGCCACCTCGGTCTTCACCGTCGGCTTCTGTTTCGGCGGCCGCAACTCATGGCTTTCGGCGGCAGGAGGGCACGGCCTCGCGGGAGCGGTCGGCTTCTACGGCGCCCCGGGTCAGCGCGAGCATCCTGGTCCGATCCAGCGCGCCGGGGAGATGAATGCGCCGATCCTCGCCCTCCAGGCCGGCGACGACCGGAACATCACCGCCGCAGACAACGCCGAGTTCGAGCGGGCGCTGACCGCGGCCGGCGTCGAGCACGAGATCGTCACCTACCCGGGCGCGCCGCACAGCTTCTTCGACCGCCGGCACGAGGAGTTCGCCGGCGACTCGGCGGATGCCTGGAGCCGCGTCCTCGCCTTCATCGACCGCTACGGCTAGCCGCGCGGGAGGATGAGCTCGAAGCGGGCGCCGCTGTTTGCGGTCGGGTCGTACAGAAGATCGCCGCCGTGGGCCCTCGCGTAGGTCTGGGCGATCGCGAGCCCGAGGCCGCTCCCTTCTCCCGGACCCCCGCGCTCGAACCGCTCGAAGAGGCGGGGCACGACGTCGGCCGGCACTCCGTCGCCAGAGTCCTCGACGCGTACGCGCAGATAGGTGTCGCGCTGGAGCACGCTCAGGACGACGGGAGGCTTCCCATGGCGCAGGGCATTGACGACGAGGTTCAAGAGGATGCGCTCGAGCGCCAGGCGGTCGGCGACGACCTCGACCTCCTCGTCGACGTCGATGCGGATGTCCGCCTTCTCCTCGGCGCCGGCGGCCGCAACGACCTCGTCGAGCACCTCGCCCAGCGAGACGGTCTGAGGCTGGATCGGAATCGACTTCGCATCGAGCCTGCTGAGATCGAGAAGCTGCTCGATCAGGCGCCGGAGCCGCTTCGACTGCTCCCAGAGTGCGTCCTCGAGCCGCTGCCGTTCCTCCGCCGAGAGCGAATCGCCCCGGTCGCGCAACGTCGCGGTGATCCCGTAGACCGACGTCGCCGGCGTCCGAAGCTCGTGCGAGGCGACCGCGACGAAGTTCAGCTTCAGCTGGTCGAGCCGGACGAGCTCGTCGTGCACCCGCGCCTTCTCGATCGCGAGCGCTGCCCGGGCCGCGACGAGCTGCAGGAGCTCGACGTCGTCCTCGGTGAAGACGCGAGGCTCGAGCGTGCCGACGTGCAGCACTCCGAGCACGTTGTCTCCAACTATGAGCGGGACGCCGAGCAGGCTCTTGATCCCCTTCTCCCGCAGGACCGGGTTCAGAACGTTCACATGATCGACGTGTTCGAGCACGATCGGCTGCCGCATGGCGGCAACCCGGCCGGCGAACCCGCGCCCGATCGGAATCCGCACGCCGCGCTCGACCACTTCCTCGAGGCCGACCGCGGCCCGGGCGACGAGCTCCTCGGTCTCCTCCTCGCGCATGAGGATCGCGACCGTGTCGGCTGCGAGGATGTCGTGGATCCGCGAGAGGAGCTCCCGCAGCAGCTCCTCGAGCTCGAGGTGGCTGAGGGCAGCGTCGGTCACGATTTGAAGCTGCTCGAGCCGAGCCCGGGCCTGTCGCTCCGTCGCGAACAGGCGAGCGTGCGCGATCGCGATCGCGGCTCGGTCTGCGACGAGCTGGAGGAGCTCGACGTCTTCGGACGAGAAGGCCCGCGGGCTGAGCGTGCCGACGTGGAGGACGCCGAGGAGCTGCCCTTCGACGACGAGCGGGACGCCGAGCAGGCTCTTGACGCCCTTCTCGCGCAGGGTCGGATTGAGGATCTCCGCGCGGTCGACGTCCTCGACGATGATCGGCCGACGCTCTCCAGCCACGCGCCCGGCGAACCCACCGTCAATCGGGATCCGGACACTCCGCTCGACTTCCTCCTCGAGGCCGACTGCGGCCCGGGCGACGAGCTCGTTCCGGTCGTCGTCATGGAGGAGGATCGCTGCTGTATCCGCCGCGAGGGCTTCGCGGATTCGCGCCAGCAGTTCGCCGAGCAGCTCATCGAGCTCGAGATGCGCGAGCGCGGCGTCGGTAACAAGCTGAAGTCGCCGAAGACGCTCGGCGTCACCGTTGATGGGCACGGCCGAAGAATAGGGGGAGGAGGGGCCGTCGCATGACGGCCCCTCCTGCCGGATGGAGCTAGTCATAGGGCTAGTTCAACTCGAGCAACCAGGCTCCGAGCCCGTGTGTGGCGGCGTAGAGCTTGCCGCGCCTGTGGTGGCTATGGCCTGTGCTCTGCACGAGCGTGAGCCCCGCGACCTCGACGTTCGGCATCCCCGTGCCGGCAGTCGTCCACGTGGACGAGCCCGCCGTGTGCTTGAGGACTCCGAAGTCGGACGAGACGTAGATGGTGTCCGATTTGACGTCGCGAACGACGTCCGTGAGCGGCAGGTCGCCGTGCCGGTGCCCGGGTTGTAGCTGACCAGGAAGATGTGGCCGGGTGTCGTCGGCGTTGTCGCATTGAAGCCGCTGTAGGACACCAATGCGCGATTCGGATTGGTCGGATTGACGAAGATCCCGGTCACGAACCG
>WNGA01007157.1_pt1 | contig 17091 bp, 8 predicted proteins | sample 5400061 | NCBI WGS metagenome assembly WNGA01 (sample SAMN13153366, study PRJNA577476) | soil metagenome | isolation source: 100 cm soil or saprolite under grassland replicate 2 | place: USA:California | collected 2016-06-15 | reverse complement strand
GAGAGAGAGAGAGAGAGGTAGTCAGATGGTAATGAGAAAGTAATTGGTTTCCGCAACTTTGCGGACAGTTCCGAAGAGGGAGCAGGCTGGGTGGAATCACTACCGTCTGGCGGCTGTAGGCAAATCCTTCCGGAGACGGCGCATCGCTATGTCCAAATCCCGGACAGTCTGGAGGAAGCACGTGTTAGTTATTTGCGAGCAAGGGTATCAGGGTTGCGAACATGCGCGGCGACGAAGGAAATCCATGCGGCAGCAATATTACCGGCGCGCTCAGCGGCCCAGCTTCGCGATAGAACAACCGGCGTTATTAACCGTGAGAGTCTTGTACTCGACTGGAAAGACCGCCCGGCTCTGATCGAATGGCGCCGGGACTTCTTGCAGAGCATTAGAATCTTCGAGCCTTTTACCCTGAGAGCGCTTGCTTCCCGCTTGGCGGAATACTGATCGGCCTGGTCGCGCAGCACAGAATCCGACTCAGTACCTGCTGCAGTTGTTGAGGCGTCGTAGTGACGTGATTACTGCGCCACGCGACAAAACCATCGGGACGGACCAGCACAGCTCCATCCGATGACACACCCACACTCTCCGCCCAAGTATTCTCGGGATCCTGCAAATCGCCGCCCGCTCCGATGCGATAAGCCGCTACCAGGTTAGTTCCCATCGCAGCGTTGGCCCGCGCTGCTTCTTCGGACCACTGCGCGCCATCTCCGCTACTCAACAACACGAACCGGCCATCTAGCAGATCCATTGTCGACATACGCTGCGCGGCGCGCTCGAGCCAGACGTGAGGCACGCGGGTCCCGGGGAGGCCGGTCAGCTCCTCACGATCCAGCAAGAGGATCTCATCCTGCGGTGATGGCAGATCGTCTTCGGAGAGGACCGCCTGCGAACGATAGCGATAGCCCACGATTGGAAAGAATTCCGAAAGTTTTTCTTTCATCGGGGTTTTATCGAGCACGGAGGCGCCGGGTCCCGTCATGGAGTACTTCGTTTCAAACCATGCCACGGGATGTCGCTCCGTCTGATAGGTGGACATCAACTCTGACTCGGCGTGTCCCCTGAGGACGGCGGCCATCTTCCAACCCAGATTCTGTGCGCTCTGAATAGCCGTGTTTGCGCCGAGGCCTTCTTTCGGCGGCATCGTATGGGCGGCGTCACCGACCAGAAACACGCGCCCTTGAAAGAGTTGCTCAGCCACTCGCTGCTCGGGCTGCCAGGGGGAGACCTCGACGATCTCAACAGAAATGTCAGGTGCTCCGATCGCTTTTTTCACCAGTTCGTGGGCGCGTTCGCGGGTGATTTCTGCCGCTGCCTTTCCCTGGGTCAGGACATACATGCCGAGGTTCTTTTCGGCGATCACAAACATGCCGCGCGCGTCAGGGTCTTCAATCAGAAACGCGTCACTTTCATAACCTCGAACGAATTCGTCCCAGGCGGCGCGAAAGTAGATGAACACATAATGCTCATCCAGTATGCCCTTTCCCTGCGTGGGAATGTGAGCTTGTTCCCGGACATGGCTATGCGCACCATCGGCGCCGACAAGGAACTTCGCATGTACGACATGTGGCTCTTTGGCCATTTGGTCCCGAACTGTTGCGGTTACGCCGTCCTCATTCTGGGTGAAGCTGATCAACTCGGTCGAATAGCGGATATCACCGCCGCGTTGGCGGGCCGCCTTAAGAAGGATCGGTTCGAGCCGGCTTTGCGGGCAATACCACATAAACGGTTCCGGACTGAGCGCTCTTGTGTCCAGAAGCGACGCGGTATCCAGCAGCTCTTTTTGTTCGCGCGATGCCAAGTGCTGGCGAGCGAAAATACGTGAGACCTGCGCACCGGCGGCGTGAATCTCGTCAGATAGCCCGAGGCCGCGGAACACCTCCAGCGTGCGAAAGTTTAGATTGCGGGCTCGGGGGTACCACGAGACGTCCGCGCGGCGCTCGATAAGGAGCGGATGAATCCCTTGTTGCAGCAGCAACAGCGAGAGCGATAGACCTCCTACCCCAGCACCGACAATCAAAACGGGAACCTGTTCCGGATCCATAAGCACTCCTTTCTAGCAGGCGGAAAGTGACTTTCCAAGTAGATCACAAACGTGCACAACTGAATTCGCCATTCGCGAAATCTCTGGTCCAACGAAGATAGTTTGTGACCTTCTTGATGTTGTGGATCGTCCTTGGTTTTCAGCAACCTGCAAGAGGCACTCTTTGGAGATCCCTTCTCGGAAGGAAATTCTCTCTACTCGACTTAGTGAATCAAATCCAAACGCCATTAGTCCCTTCGATTTCCCATGAACCGCAGCAGGAAGAAAAATAGATTGATGAAATCCAGATAGAGCGATAGCGCGCCGACCACTGCGTACGAGCCAACGCCACCGTCAGGCAGCGCGACGGCCAACTGCTTTAACCGTTGGGCATCCCACGCCGTCAGACCGGTAAAGACCACCACGCCCACCACTGAAATCACGAATTGCAGCACACTGCTGTGCCAGAAGAAACCCACGATCGAAGCGAGGATCAATCCAATCAAGCCCATGAACATGAAATGGCCCAGGCCCGCCAGGCTCCTTTTGGTAACCGTACCGAAGATCGCGGTCGCACCAAACATCCCAGCCGTGATGATGAAGGTTTGGGCAATGGACGCGCCGGTGAAAACGAGCAACACTACCGACGAAGTCACACCCACTAGTGCGGAGTACACGAGGAAGAGCCCTGCGGCGGTTGCAGGCGCAATCTTCTGCACCCGAGCTGAGAGATAAAAGACAAGTCCGAGCTGGGCGATAACGATGACCCAAAACACCATGCGGTTGACGATAACGGCTTCGACCAGCGCGGGAGTCGACGCCACACCAAACGCGATCAACGCGGTAATCAGCAGGCCGACAAACATCCAGCCATAGACCTTTGAGAGAAACGCACTGACGCGCTCGCCACGGATGTCCGCAGAAATAAATGAAGGCTGCTGCCTCGAAGATTGGCCCCACGGTTGTTGTTGGTTCCAGCTCATAACTTCCTTTCAGATCGAGTGTAAATATACGTCCAGCTTACTCAAAGTCAGCGAAGAATTCTTTCTACCCCTTGTTTGAATTTTCTGGATTTTGCGGCTTTCTTCGCGGTTAGCTGAAAATTGAAAGATTCAGCCGCAAGAATCACGTCACATCTCCGACAGTTTGCCGAACCTGGAGCATGAGAAATCAATGCCCGCCGACCTGCGGATCTCTTCGCTCATGCGTTCCGGGGCGAGTTCGCAATAAAAAGCAACATTTGGCAAACAGACGAAAGACGAAGGGCTGCTCCCCTCATAAACTCGACGAGGCGATCCAGTAGGGGCGAACTGGAGCCAGGCTGCGCCGGAGCGCGCCGGATGCTCCACTCGATGAGAGACATCCGGCGCGCCGGCGCGCTGACGAAGGAGAGTGAGAAGATGAATACAGGATTGAAGGATGGGTTTTGGATATGATCGCAAGGTTGGTAGCCATCGATGGTCCTTTGACTGGCAGAACCTTTTACCTTGAGGGGCCAGTCCTCTCAATTGGCCGCCGGTCGGCAAATGACATTAGACTTGAAGACCGGTTCGTCTCACGTCATCACTGCAGGATCAGAAATGAGGGTGCGCAGCACATGATCGAAGATTTGAATAGCGCCAACGGCACTTACGTCAACGGCGAGCGTGTAAAAGCCTTTGCACTGAAGGAAGAGTCTGTAATCGAGATTGGTGCTTCACGGTTTCTATGCAAATTTCAAAACTCTGAGGAATCGATAACTTCGAGTCACAACTCGAATGGGGCATAGAATGTTTTGAGGTTCTTGCCTTGTACTTTTCAAGCGTAATCGACGCGTTACGGCTTGCGCCCTTCCTCGTGCTTCGCGTCGGACTCCCGCTTCGCCTTCTTCTCCTTTACGCGGACGACCTTGCTTTTGGGAGCGTCAACCTGCACTTCGGTGATCGTGCCTTTGGCATTACGAATGTCGAACGAGTAAACAAGATGTCCGTGGTCAGTCTTCAACTCATTGGCCTCTACGTCGCCTGAAACGCGACGGAGCGCGATCTCTCTTGCCTGCTCCATTGTGATGTTCGGTTCTGGAGTCAGAGTCGGTTTGGCGTCAGTATTGTCGGGCGCCGGTAGCGGTGTCTTGCTAGCCAACTCCTTTGCCGTCGGTAACTGCGAAGCATTCCACCCGCCACCGAGGGCTTTGATCAATTGGACGCTTGCGGTCATCTGTTGCATTCGAAGATTCTCCGCAGTTCGTTGATTGCTCAACAAAGTGGCTTGAGCTGTGATCACATTGAGATAACTATCGATCCCGGATTTATAACGGTCAGTGGCCAGCGCCAGGGCCCGCTCGGCCGATTTCACAGCAGAGTCCTGTTGCTCTATTTCACGAGAGAGGATTCGTAGTGCTGCGAGATTATCTTCGACCTCCTGGAAAGCCGTTAACACAGTCTGCCTATAAGAGGCGACGGTGCCGTCATATTCCGCCCGAGCTTGTTCGGTCGCGGCTTTGCGCTTCCCTTTGTCAAATAGCGTTTGAGCCAGTGATGGGCCGACCGAAAAGAAGCGGGCGGGCCATGCAAACCAACTCGCGATAGAGGAGCTTGCGAATCCTGCCGCACCACTCAACGTGAGCGACGGGAAAAATGCTGCCTTCGTGACGCCGATGTGTGCGTTTGCCTCAGCCACGCGCCGCTCTGCTGCGGCGATATCCGGTCGGCGCTCCAGCAGTTGGGACGGAAAACCGAAAGGTATTGCGGGCGGTTCTGCTTTCAGCGGTTCGATAGCTATTTAGAAAACGGATGCAGGTTGGCCCGTCAGCAGAGCAATCGCGTGTTCGAGTTGAGCACGCGCGATGCCGAGATCTGTAGCTTGCGCTTGCGTGGCTGCCAGTTGGGTTTCGGCCTGCGCCACGTCTTCGTCCGACGCAATACCGGTCTGGAAGCGAACCTCCGTCAGCTCGAGCGCCTGCTGGTAAGCCACGACCGTTGAATCCAACAATTGCTTTTGCGCGTCGACTTCGCGAAGCTGATAGTAATCTGCAGCGAGTTCTGCCTGAACACTTAAGCGAACGTTCTCAAGGTCCGCAGCGGTGGCTTGGGCCTCAGCCACACTGACCTTTACAGTGTTGCGAATGCGTCCCCAAAGATCGGGCTCCCAAGTGACGTCAAACGGTAGCGAATAATCTGTAATCACGCCCTGCCCTGCGCCCACATTGGATTGAGTCGTCCTCGATGATTGGCGTGAAGTGATGATGGACGGACTGGTTGTCACTGTCGGGAAAAGCTGTGAACGCGATTCCTTGACCAGCGCGCGCGCCGAATGAAAGTTCGCATCAGCCAAAGCAATATTCTGGTTTGAGATGTTCACTTGTTCCTCGAGCGCGTTTAATTGTGGGTCGTTGAACATTTCCCACCATTTGCCGCGAATCACATCATCCTTTGGCTGCGCAAATTTCCAGTCGTCTGTCTCCTTGAAATTGTCAGGCGCGATCTCCTTGTAGGCAGCCGGCGTTTGCACGGGAGGTTTCTCATACTTCGGGGCCTTGTCACAGCCCTTGAACAGTATGAGCCCGATAAGTGAAACGGCCAGAATTTGGAGATGCACCGACATAAAATCCCCCTCGTTATCATTCGAGAACCGGACATTGGGCAATCATGGTCATAACAAACTTTCCTGGGGCACAACCTTTACTGAACTCTTCCGCCACCATTGCCACCACAGATGAAGGCGATCAAGATAGAGATAGACTACCGGCGTGGTGTAGAGCGTGAGCATCTGGCTCACGATCAATCCGCCGATGATCGCAATACCGAGTGGCCGTCTCAACTCAGACCCGGTTCCCGTGCCGAGCGCCAGCGGCAGCGCGCCTAATAGAGCGGCCATCGTCGTCATCAGAATAGGACGAAAACGGAGTACGCAGGCTTGGTAGATGGCTTCGGCCGAGGTTTTGCCATCGTTGCGCTCGGCCGATAACGCAAAGTCGATCATCAGGATCCCGTTCTTCTTAACGATGCCGATCAATAGAATGATGCCGATGATTGCGATCACGCTAAGATCCGTACGCGTGACTAGGAGGGCGAGCACGGCCCCTACGCCCGCAGAGGGCAGCGTCGACAGAATCGTGATCGGGTGAATATAGCTTTCATAGAGAATTCCCAGCACGATGTAGACTGCTGCAAGAGCTGTCAAAATCAGAAGGGGTTCGCTCGCCAAAGATGACTGAAATGCCTGCGCTGTTCCGGAAAAGCTGCCATGAATTGTGGCCGGCATGCCCGTACTCTGTTCCATCTGATTGATGGCTTGTGTGGCATCGCTGAGGGCTACACCGGGTGCAAGGTTGAAGGAGACCGTCACCGACGGAAACTGGCCTTGATGGTTTACAGCCAAAGGAGCTGTTGTCGGCTCGTAGTGCGCGAGAGCGCTTAAAGGAACCACCCCGCCGGTCGATGGATGGAGGTAAATCTCCTTCAACCCTTCTGGGCTTTGCCAGAATCTCGGTTCGACTTCCATCACAACGTGGTACTGGTTCAACTGCTTATACACCGTCGAGACCTGTTCTTGTCCGAAGGCCTCGTAAAGCGTGGCGTCAATCATCTGCGGCGTTATTCCCATTCTAGACGCTGTCAAACGGTCGTAGACGAGTGACGCCTGAAGCCCGCTATTCTGCTGATCGCTACTGGCATCTGTGAGGACGGGTAGCCGTCTCATTTGCTGTAACAGAATCGGCCCCCATTTATTTAAGTCCTCCAGATTTTCGCTCTGAATCGTGTACTGATATTGCGCATTACCCTGCCTGCCTCCGATGCGCAAATCCTGCTGGGACTGCAGGAAGAGTGACGCGCCTTCGACTGTCGCGAGCTGATGTCGCAAGCGATTGATAACCTGATCAGCGCTGACCTTGCGCTCTTCCAGTGGCTTCAACGCAATAAACATTCTTCCGGTGTTGGTTGTTGTGCCTCCACCGCTGCCGGTGAAAGCCGTCACAGCTTCTACTGCCGGGTCAGACTTAATGATGTCCACAAAGCGAATCATCCTTTGCTTCATCGCCGTGAACGAGGAGTCCTGCGAGCCCTGAATGCTTCCGCCCAAGCGGCCTGTATCCTGCTGCGGAAAGAATCCCTTGGGCACGATCACGAGTAGATAGACGTTGACGCCAATCGTGATCAGAAGCACAGCCAGGGTAATCGCCGGACGGCGCAGCACCCAGGTCAGACTGGACTCATAGAGCCGCAGTATCCACGCGAACACCCGCTCGCTTGCCTGGTAGAGTCGTCCGTGATCTTCCGGTCGCCGGAGCTTAAGGAGCCGCGAGCACATCATGGGCGTGGTGGTCAATGAAACGGCAAGCGAAACCAGAATCGCTACCGAAAGGGTTACCGCGAACTCGCGGAAAAGGCGCCCGACGATGCCGCCCATCAGAAGTATCGGAATAAATACTGCGACCAGTGAAATACTAATAGAGAGAACTGTGAAACCGATCTCTTGTGCGCCAAGCAATGCGGCTTGCATCGGGCGCAACCCTTGTTCGAGGTGTCGCGTGACGTTTTCAATCACCACAATCGCGTCGTCCACTACAAAGCCCGTCGAAATTGTCAACGCCATCAAAGACAGATTGTCGAGACTGTAGCCGAACAGATACATCACGCCGAACGTGCCGATCAAAGAGACGGGGACCACCACTGCGGGAATGATCGTCGTGCGCGGGTTTCGGAGGAAGATGAAAACGACCAGGATCACCAGCCCAATCGAGATAACGAGGGTGCGTTCCACATTCGAAACGGACGCCCGGATGGTCGTCGTCTGATCCATCATTACCGTGAGATCGATGGCCGACGGAATAGAAGCCTTGAGCTGCGGCAGAGCTTCGCGGATGTTGTCCACTGTGTTGATGATGTTAGCGCCGGGCTCCCGAAAAATTATTACGAGCGCGCAGGGCTTTCCGTTCGCGACTCCTGCCGACCGTAAGTTCTCGACAGAATCCTGCACGTTTGCGATGTCCGAGAGCCTGACGGCAGCACCGTTGCTGGAGCTGACGATAAGCGGTCGGTACTCCGCGGCCTTGAACAGCTGATCGTTTGTGGCCAGGTCTGAAGTGGTCGTTTCGTTTGCTATCTGTCCCTTCGGACGGTTCGCATTTTGCTGACCGAGCATGTTGCGAACATCATCGAGGCCAAGCCCGTAGGCATTCAATTGGGTGGGGTTCACGTCAATGCGCACCGCCGGCAACGAAGCGCCGCCGACGACTACTTGGCCCACACCCTGAACCTGCGAAAGCTTTTGTTGCAGAACGGTTGACGCCGCATCGTAGAGCTGGCCGTGATCATAAGTTTCCGAAGTCAGCGCCACGATCATGATTGGCGAATCCGCCGGGTTCACTTTTCGATACGTCGGGTTGTCCGGCAGATTAGCGGGCAGGTAACCGGCAGCGGCGTTGATGGCGGCTTCAACGTCTCTGGCGGCGGCGTCTATGTCACGGTTCAGATCGAACTGCAAAGTGATGCTGGTTGAACCTAAATAACTCGCCGATGTCATTTCCGTCACACCGGCAATGTGACCGAGTTGCCGTTCCAACGGTGTTGCGACTGAAGAGGCCATGATCTCCGGGCTGGCCCCCGGCAAATTCGCCTGCACCGAAATGGTTGGAAAGTCTACTTGCGGCAGCGGTGACACCGGCAGCAGTCTGAATGCGACGGCTCCTGCAAGAGCAATAGCCACCGTCAACAGGACGGTGGCTGTAGGCCGGTGAATGAATGGAGAGGAAAGACTCATGCCGACTCCGCAGCAGTTTTCGCTGCTGTTCCGCGTCTGCTGCGAAAGTCGGATATCCTTCTCGCAACGGCGTCGAAGAACAGATAGATAACGGGGGTTGTGTACAAAGTAAGTAACTGGCTCACCATCAGGCCGCCGACAAGAGCGATGCCGAGTGGTCGTCGCAATTCGGAACCGGTTCCAGAGCCGAACGCCAGCGGCAAAGCGCCCAGGAGGGCCGCCATCGTGGTCATCATGATGGGGCGAAAGCGCAGCAGGCAGGCTTCGTAAATCGCGTCCGACGGACTCTTCCCATGATTGCGCTCGGCGTCGAGTGCGAAATCTATCATCATGATCGCGTTCTTCTTGACGATGCCGATCAGTAGGATGATGCCGATGATCGCCACTACGGTCAGTTCCGCCCGGAAAAGCAGCAGAGCCAGAATCGCCCCTACTCCAGCCGAGGGCAGGGTGGAGAGAATCGTGAGCGGGTGAATATAGCTCTCATAAAGAACGCCGAGGACGAGGTAAACCGTGATGATTGCCGCCAGAATAAGAAGCGGCTCGTTTGTCAGGGAAGCTTTGAACGATGCGGCTGTGCCCTGAAATTCAGCCTGAATACTCGGCGGCATCCCCAGCTCCTTGTGAGCTTGCTCAATGGCCGTGGTGGCCTCGCCCAGCGATGCGTTCGGCGCGAGATTGAACGAGATTGTGACGACGGGGAATTGTCCCTGATGGTTTATAGAGAGCGGCGCGCTCCCCGACTCAAAATGCGTGAACGTGCTGAGAGGCACTGAGCCGCCACTCGCTGAGCGAACGTAGAGGTCCTGGAGTTTTGCCGGGTTCTTCTGAAAGTCCGGCAGCGTTTCCATGATGACATGGTATTGATTCGATTGGGTAAAGAGGGTCGAGACCTGTCTTTGGCCGAAGGCGTCATAGAGTGTCTGGTCGATTACCTGCGGTGTGATCCCCAGCCGCGAAGCCGTCACGCGATCTATGACAAGCGTGGTTTGCGAGCCTTGCATCTGCTGGTCGGTCGCCACGTCCTGAAGCTGCGGCAGCGTCTTCAGCTTCTCCACGAAGCGCGCGGTCCAAGTGTTCAACTCGTCCGCATTGGGGTCTTCAAGACTGTATTGATACTGTGTGCGGCTAACCCGATCTTCAACCGTCAGGTCCTGCACTGGTTGCATGTAAAGAGTGATTCCGTCCACTTTGTTTAATTCGGGCTGCAAGCGGCGCATCAGATCCGTCGCGTTTATCTTGCGCTCAGCGATCGGTTTGAGATTGATCAGAATCCGCCCGCTATTGAGTGTTGTGTTTGTGCCGTCCACACCGATGAAAGATGAGAGACTTTCGACTGCCGGATCTTTAAGGATGACTTGGGCGAGTGCCTGCTGTTTCTCAGCCATCGCCGGAAAAGCAATGGTCTGCGATGCTTCGGAGATGCCCTGGATGACGCCTGTGTCCTGTACGGGAAAGAATCCTTTGGGAACAATGAAGTAGAGCCAGACCGTGATGATAAGTGTCGCCGCCGCCACCAGAAGGGTCACGACGCGAAACTTAAGAACCCACCCCAGGGTCTCGCCATAGAAGTCTATGATTCTTTTAAATACGTTCTCCGACGCACGGTAAAACCTCCCTTGCTTAGCTTCGGATTTCGCGCGCAGCAATCTTGAGCACATCATGGGAGTAAGCGTTAGCGAGACGACAGCCGAGATGAGAATTGTTACGCTGAGGGTGATGGCAAACTCACGGAAAAGGCGCCCGACGATGTCGCCCATAAAGAGCAACGGGATGAGCACGGCAATCAGTGAAATGGTCAGCGACACAATGGTGAAGCCGATCTGCTCGGCCCCCTTCAATGCCGCTTGCATCGGTTTTTCGCCCTCTTCGATATAGCGGACGATGTTCTCAATCATCACGACCGCATCGTCCACCACGAAGCCCGTCGAGATCGTCAAAGCCATAAGAGTCAGATTGTTCAGGCTGTACCCGAACAGATACATCACGGCCAATGTCCCGACGAGAGACAGCGGCACAGCGACGCTCGGAATAATCGTCGCCGAAAGATTCCTCAGGAAGAGAAAGATCACCATCACTACGAGCGCCACGGTCAGCATGAGCGAGAACTGAACATCTTTGACTGAGGCGCGAATCGTGATGGTGCGATCAGTCGAGACCGAGAGTTGAATGGTGGGCGGCAAGGTGGTCTGTAGTTGCGGCAGGAGTGTCTTAATACTGTCTACGACCTGAATTATATTCGCGCCGGGTTGCCGCTGAATGTTGACGATGACGGCGGGCACGCTAGCACCCCATCGGGGCTGCCCCGACGGGGACCCCGCTTTGTTCATCCATGCCGCCTGCTTTACGTTTTCCGCGCCGTCAACCACGCTCGCCACATCTGACAGCATCACCGGCGCGCCGTTGTTATAGGCAACCACGATTGGCCGGTAATCTTTACTCGTCAGGAGTTGATCGTTGGCGTTGATTTGATACGACTGATGGGGCCCGTCAAAGTTACCCTTGGCCTGATTAACACTTGTCGCTTGCAGCGCGCTTCGTACATCTTCCAGGTTGATACCGTAGGAAGCGAGGGCCGTGGGATTTACTTGAATACGAACAGCCGGTTTCTGGCCGCCACTGATGCTCACCAGCCCCACACCCGGCAATTGTGAAATCTTCTGAGCTAGCCGAGTGTCCGCCAGGTCTTCCACCTGCGTCAGCGGGATGGTGTTCGAGGTGAGCGCTAATGTCATGACCGGCGCGTCTGCCGGATTGGTCTTGCTATAAATGGGCGGAGTTGGGAGATCGCTGGGTAGAACGCTCTGGGCGGCATTGATCGCAGCCTGTACCTCTTGCTCGGCGACATCAATATTGAGGTCGAGCGAAAACTGCAAGGTGATGACCGAACTGCCGCCTGAACTCGTCGAGGTCATCTGACTGAGACCGGGTACCTGTCCGAACTGCCTTTCGAGGGGCGCGGTGATGGCAGTAGCCATCACGTCAGGACTCGCTCCCGGATAAAACGTCAGCACCTGAATTGTCGGGTAGTCAACTTCCGGCAGCGCCGAGACTGGCAGTTGCTTATAGGCAACGATACCTGCGAGCAGGATTGCCGCCATCAACAATGAAGTTGCGACGGGCCGAAGAATGAAGGGGCGAGAAGGACTCATGGGGCCATTCTCCCGTTCGCAGTGGCCGGGCTCGGCAGCGCGGTTACTCTGACTCCGTTTTGCAGTTTGTCGAATCCGTCAACAGCGATTGTGTCGCCGGGGTTCACACCTTCGACAGCCGCCACATCACCATCGGTTGTGCCGACTGAGATAGTCTGCATTGCGACCGTTTGATCAGGTTTGACGAGGTATACAAATGCTCCCTGGGTGTTGCGTTGAATAGCTGCGGTGGGAATTAGAGTGACTCCACGTTGCATGGTGACTAGTAGGCGCGCATTGACAAACTGGTTGGGGAAAAGCGCGTTGTCGTTATTGGGAAAAGTTGCTTTCAGCTTGACGGTGCCGGTGGTGGTGTCGATCACGTTGTCAAACGTAAGCAGAGTTCCCGTGGCAATCTTTTTTGACTGGGCCCGATCAAACGCATCTACCGGGAGCCGACTACCCCGGCGCAACTGCTGTTGGATTTGCGGCAGATAGTCTTCCGCAACGCTGAAGATCAGGCTGACGGGTTGGAGTTGAGTGATGACCAGCATGCCATTGGTGTCGCTGGCATGGACAATGTTGCCGGGATCCACCAGGCGCAGGCCGACTCGTCCTGAAATCGGCGACGTAATATCGCAGTAGGCAAGCTGCACCCTTGCGTTGTCGATCGCTCCCTGGTCGTTTTTGACTATTCCTTCGTACTGATGAACCATCGCCAACTGCGTGTCGAGTTGCTGTTTGGGGATGGCATTCTTGCTGTAAGCCGTCTGGTAGCGGCTCAGATCAATGTTCGCATTCTCAAGCAGAGCTTTATCGCGCTCATACTGACCTTCCGCTTGCGTCAATAGCGCTTGAAACGGACGCGGATCGATCTTAGCCAGCACGTCGCCCTGGCGGATATTCTGTCCTTCGCGATAGTTGACGCTCATAAGTTGTCCATCCACCCGGCTCTTCACCGTCACCGTATTGAGCGGCGTGACGGAACCCAGGGCGTTCAGATAAACGCCGATGTCGCCTTCCTGGGCAGTGGCTGTGGTAATCGATAGAGCGCTCGGGGACGAAGCCGGTTTCGCCGTTGTTGCTTGACCTGTTCCTTGACGCTGGAAAAGGAAGAACGCACCACCTGCTATTAAAAGGACAACAAAAAGCCATACCCACCGACGGGCTCCTCTACGGGAGCGTCGATTCGTAACTTGGGGCGGCAGCGACTTGTCGGGCTCAGCCTCAATCTTTGTGTCGGGATCGTCTTCAATATTTTCGAGGGTTGTCTGCTCCATAATTGAAACTCCCGCTGCAGCAGAGAGCTTTTAGACCAGATCGACGCTACGTTTCTTTCCACTGTTTGCTCGATTTATCACTATCCTGCGTCACCGTAGAAGATCACCGCACTGTGCCCGATTGAGCCTGATAAAAGGGGTAAGCATTTAGCAAAACTCTGTAGTTTGGAGCAACTACGGACAAGACGACGCAACCAACAGCTCTTAGACTTGAACCTCGATGCTGTTTCAGTCTTCAACTAATGAAGACGGACCTGAAAAGTAGGTATGACTATCCAGCTCCGAAACATTCCCTTCAGTTTCTTAATCCGCCGCAGCATGCGCTATCTGCTGGTCTCGCAGGGCTTTCGTCTCATCCAGGCCGTTGTCGTTCTGGCAGCGTTGAGTTTTGTACTGACGGGCAGTCGGATCGCCGCCATCGATCACTATGGCAACCGAGCGGACATCGTCGCTTCCATCTTCGTCACTATCGCGACAATAGCGCTGCTATCGGCGCTAAACCGGCGCGTGATGACCGCTATTGATCGACGCTTCTTTCGTGAGGCATACAACGCTCAACTAATCTTGACCGAACTGAGCGAGGCGATTCCTACTCTCTCGAAAACCAAACAACTGGTCGAATTAGTAGCGGACCAGATAAGCCACGCGCTGCATCCGGAGAACGTAACCATTTTCCTGGACGATGAGGGTGCCGGTGCTTACGTCGCCGCAGTTTCGTCCGATGTGTCAAAGGTAGGAGCCGCATGGGCGTCCCGCCCTCGCAGCCTTGTTTTGCGCTATGACGAAGGGCCCATCAACCGCTTAAAAAAATCGAAGCTTTCACATTCGCTAGAGTTTGCCGAAGCTGATTTCAGGTCACGGGGCTCAGCCTCGGCGGCTGATACTGTCCCCTCCGATCACGAGAGCGAAACGTTGCGCGGGGTACGCTCCAAACTCTTGATTCCGATCGCCTCCAATGGCCGTTTACATGGACTCATTTCACTGGGCCGGCGACTGTCCGATCTGCCTTATTCAAAGGAAGACCAGGGCTTGTTGTTTGTCGTTGCCAACCAGATAGCTAGCTTCATTGAAAACATGAAATTAATCAGCCGCCTGGCCGAGGAAGAGCGCATTGCGCGCGAGTTCGAGATGGCCGGCGAAGTGCAGCGTCACTTGTTTCCTGCCAATGGGCTTGAAGATGACGCCCTGGAGATCTATGGCATCTGTCTCCCAGCCCGCGGGGTCGGAGGTGACTACTACGATTATTTTGAGATGGACCATGGCCGCACCGCCATCGCAATCGCAGATGTTGCCGGCAAGGGAGTCGCCGCCGCGCTGCTGATGTCCGCGGTTCAGGCTTCGCTGCGCTGCCAACTTCTTTCAGAGGACAGGTTTTTGGCCGATGTGGTCTCTTCGATGAATCGCCTGCTTCGACGATCAACGGGCGATCGGGGTTACGCGACATTCTTTCTTGCAGAGTTTGACAAAGCGACGCATGGCATAACCTATGTCAACGCCGGGCACAATCCGCCCATGCTCGTGCGCGGCAGACCTGCCTGGCAGGGAGAACCCGGAGAGCTTTTTGAGGTCCCAGGAACTACCCAATATTTGTCAAATACGGCTGTTGAAACGAGTGTCGGCCTCGCCGTGTCTGTAGCAGAGGAACCAGTGGTCAGACTGCTAACCAGGGGAGGACCGATCATCGGTACCTTCCTCAACGAGCCTTACGAGCAGGAAACGATTCGGCTGCAGACTGGCGATATTCTTCTCGTTTACACTGACGGCGTGACCGAAGCCCTAAACGGGTCGGGTGTGGAATTCGGTGAAGAAAAACTACGATCGATCCTGGTCGAATCCTTGCGTTTATCTGCGCGCGATTTGACCGAAAAGGTTATTGCGAAGGTATTAGAGTGGCAAGGCCAGGCCTCACAGCATGACGACATCACGTTGATTGTCGTGAAGGTTAAATAGATCTCTGGAGCCGTCCAGCTTTAGCCCCAGACGATGCCGGAAGGTTCGTCTGACTGGTGCGGTCCCTGGGCCTTTCGTTGAGCGGATGCGGCCAGCGAGAGCGCTTCGCGTGCGCGTGGACCAGGAAGATTATTTCTGATTTTGTGTGAAAGGCATTGCTTTACATGTCGCGCCAATCAAAATCGGACAAGAAGGGTGAAAGCAAAGACGCTGGTGTGGAAGTCAGTCCCTGGCGAATGCTGTTCAAACTGGCCCGTCCTTTTCGCGCACGGATTCTGATTATCATTTGTTTGTCCGTAAGGCGCAGGAACAAACTGAACCACAAGAAGAGGAGATCAGCCTGGTACAAGCGACAGAGTCACCGGAGGATTACATTCACCAGGTCGCATATCAAATTAAAGAGCCTCACGTCACACCGGGCCACAAGGCCCAGCCGCACCGGAAGAACCCTAGAGAGCATGCAAAATATACCGAGCCACATCGGCCCGGGCATGTTTCAGCGCGCACGCCTGAACAGACACTCAACACTTTTATGTGGGCGGTCGGACTCATGTTTGCCCTGAGCATCTTTGGCTATCTGGTCTGGTTGGTTGCCGACAACATGAGCGCAAAAGTGGCTAGCCAGATTGAGAGCAATTTCATCCAGGGCGTATTCGGGCATGTCTTGCGCTTGCCGCTCGCTTTCTTCGGGAAGCGTGCCAGCGGCGCACTCGCAAAACAGATTGACCAAGCCGACCAGGTTTCCCCCATTGTGAATGCTTTTACGCAAACAATTGTGCCTGAGACGATGACTATCGTGGGAGCGTCCGCCATCATGGTCACGCAAAATTTGCCATTGACTTTGATTGCATTCATTACGCTCCCGCCGTATCTCTTGGTGGCTTGGCGTTCGGCAAAAAGATTGGAAAAGGGACTGGAGAATTATTATCAGCAGTGGGAGGATGTCTCAGGCCGCATTCAAGACTCTCTCTCCGCAATTAAAACGGTCAAACTCTCCGGCGCGGAAGACCGGGAGATTGATAAGTTCAGAGCAGCTTCCGTGGCCGCTTACGAGGCCTATATTCAGCGGACCAGGCTGGGAAACAAATTCGTCTTTTGGGAACATGCCATCACGCAACTGGGCAACGCCCTGGTGTTGGGATTGGGCGGCTGGTTTGCCCTCAAACACGAATTGACGCCAGGCGATGTAGTGATGTTCGTTGCATATGTCAACATGCTCTACGACCCAATTGATTCGCTGACAGGGTTAGCTGTTGAGTTACTGCAATACGGAATCGCGCTACGCCGCGCATTGCGGCTCACGCAAGTCGGAATGGAGTCACAGACCGGGAATCCGCTGAAGCCTGGGCCAGGGCAAATAGAGTTCAAGGACGTGCATTTCAGTTATGTCCCAGACCGCGAGGTGTTGTGCGGCTTGTCACTGACAATCGAACCGGGGCAGGTCGTGGGCTTGGTTGGACCCTCGGGCGCGGGCAAAACAACAACGGCGGACTTGTTGCTGCGTTTATACGAACCGGGATCGGGAGTAATTCTGATCGATGGACAGGAGTTATCCGAACTCAAAGCCGCAACCGTGAGGCGCGAAATCGGCGTTGTAGCCGTCGATGGTGCCGTGTTCCGCGGCACACTCGCCGACAACATACGTTACCAGCGGGTAGAAACCGGAGATGAAGAAGTGCGTGCTGCAGCACTGGCCGCAGGCCTGGGCCCCGCGCTCGATCGATTGCCCCAGGGAGTGCAATCCAAGGTTGGCGAAGGTGGAATGGGACTGTCGGTTGGAGAACGACAGAGGCTACAGATTGCTCGCCTGCTTGCGGCGAATCCGCGGATCATGGTGCTGGACGAAGCGACCGCGAATCTGGACTACGCCACCGAGCTTGAGGTGAAACGCGCGCTGGCCACGGTGCGGAAGGACCGGACCACAATCGTCATTTCGCATCGCTTTTCAATGGTGAAAGATGCCGACTAT
>WNGA01015438.1_pt1 | contig 17093 bp, 18 predicted proteins | sample 5400061 | NCBI WGS metagenome assembly WNGA01 (sample SAMN13153366, study PRJNA577476) | soil metagenome | isolation source: 100 cm soil or saprolite under grassland replicate 2 | place: USA:California | collected 2016-06-15 | reverse complement strand
GTTCTGGACCGAAGGCGATGAGACGGCATTTGAAGTCATCAGGGGAGACCCCAAGCTCGTCGAACGCCGCGACATAGGGAAGGCTGCGCAGCTGAGAGTTGCTTCCGATTTGATCTAGCCGCTAAAGAAGCCGCGGCAGGGCGCCGAACTTGTCAGACTCGGGTTCGAGCCGGTGCTCGGCATCGGGCCCGATAAGGCAGCGGGCGTTTTCCGGGACGAACTCGCGCGCTGGACGCCGATCCTCATGACGATGGACAGCAAGTGATTTCGCACCGCCGGCTTCGGCGGAACAGAAGATAGGGAGGGATGCGATGAACGTGATCAGCCAACCGCAACCGGTTCTGGACAAGCGCGGCGAGCCGCATGTGCGCCGCTTCGAGGAGCAGCGCTGGCTCATCGACAACATCATCCGCGCCAACGGCATCGACTGGGACCAACCGCGCTCGCTCTATCTCAGCGGTCCCTGCGGCAACGAGGCCAACGCCGATTTCGCCGGCATCCGCGAGCGTGTCAAGAAAATGGCGGACATCGGTCCGGCCTTCGAGGCGGTTGCGCGCCGCCGCGAGGCCAAGGCGAAAGCGGCCGAGGAGGCCGATCGCAAAGTGACCGCCCGCGACAACTATTTCATGGCGGCTGTCCATTGGGGCGCAGCGCAGTGGCCTTACGATCAGAACAACGATCGAAGCGGTCTGGGTGCCGTTTCGCGACAAGGCGATCCCGGCCTGGTTTCATTTGCCGCCGGGCTACAAGGGCGGCCGCATCCCGGCGGTGATCGCCATTCCGGGCATGGACAGCTTCAAGGAAATCCAGGTTGCGCTTTACGGCGATCGGTTCCTCAACCGCGGCATGGCGGTGCTCGCGATCGACGGACCGGGGCAATACGAAGCGCCCATGATCGGCGTCTACTTCTCCATGGAGAACTGGATGGCAGCCGGCAAGCCGCTCCTCGATTGGTTGAGCAGCCGCCCCGAGATTGATGCCGAGCGCATCGGATGTTCCGGCACGAGCTTCGGCACGTTCTTTGGCACCGTTCTTACCGCCCATGAGCCGCGCATCCGCGCGTTTGCCGCCATGTCGGTGTGCCACGAACCCGGCTGCCACACGATCTTTCAGGAAGCCTCACCCACGTTCAAGAAGCGGTTCATGTACATGTCCGGCATCACCGACGAGGACGAGTTCGACCGCTTCCGCAAGAGCATCACTTGGGAAGGCCATGCGGAGAAGATCCGGGTGCCGTATCTGGTCGTCGCCGGCGAGTGCGAGGAGCTCAGCCCACTCGAGCATTCCGAGCGGCTGATCAACACGGTCAACGGGCCAAAGCAAATGGTGGTCTACCAGGAATCGCGCCATTCGGTCGGCAACGTCCCGGCGGCCAATCTCGGACCGTTCCCGCCGATCCTGGTCGCGGACTGGATGGCAGATCGGCTCGCGGGCAAGCCGTTTGCGAACGAGCACTGGTTCGTGCGGTCGAACGGGCAGATCGACAAAGCGCCGCTCTAGATCGAATTTGAGCGCGAGCAAAAAGCGGGAGAGCGCTATCCTCTCCCGCGTTTTGCAACCATGACGATGCCCCAGCCCTAACGCCGGTTCACTTGCCGCCGATCGCCCGTCTTGCGCGCTACGCGATCACATTCGCCTTAGTGAGAAATCCCCACACGTCGACGACGGGCTTGCCGGCGCAGTCGAGATCGCGATAGGCCGAATGCGGCGCGCACAGGATGAGGAGGTCGCTGCGCTTGATCACTTCGTCGAGCGGAAGCAAATCGGGGTCGGTGGTCACGAACGGGTCGGTGGTCACTACCGCCTCGCAGAGACCCGCGAGCGCCTTCTTGAACTTGTAGCTGAGCGAAGCCCGCGTGTCGTCGATGTCCGCTTTGAACGCCATGCCGAGCAGCCCCACCGTCATTCGCGAGAGATCATAACGCCGACGCAGATCGTCGCAGATGTGCAGCACCAGGCCTTCGTTGACCAGCATGGCGGCGTTGCCGAGGCTGAACTGGTTCTGGGCAAACGCGGCGAGCTGCATCGTATCCTTCATCAGGCAGGGACCGGCCGCGAGTCCAGGAGTCGGGATGCCGCGGGCGCGCGGGTAATTGCGCTTCATGGCGTCGTAGACCCTGCGGTAATCGAGGCCGGCCGCCTTGGCGATCAGGTAGAATTGGTTCGAGGTCGCGAACTCGATGTAGCGGTAGGCGTTGCTGAACAGCTTGGCGAATTCCGCCTCGCGCGGCTTCACGACGATGAGCTCGGGGGCGATGGCGGAAAACAGCTTCGACGCCTCCTCCTCGGCCGCGGGCGTCGTGCCGCTGATGATTTGCGGGGTTTCCTTAAGCTCCCTGATGCCATGTCCTTGCACCATGCGCTCTGGGCAGAACGCGAGCTTCAGATTGCGATTCCTGCGGCGCAGGTAGGCATCGAGCCAATCGGTCGTGCCGGGAAACACGGTCGAGCGCAGCACCAGGAGCTGCCCGTCGGCGAGATACGGCAGCAGTGCGTCGATGCAGTCCTGCACCACCTTGCGAACGGGGTTGAGGAACTCGTCGATCGGCGTACCGATGGTGACGATGACCGGCCCGGTCGAAGAGATCTCCGCCGGCGAGGAGGTGAACACGAGCCGCTCCCGCTTGAGCGCGCGCACCAGCAGCTCTTCCCCGCCGTATTCGATGAACGGCAGACGGCCTGAGCGCAGCGTCTCGAGCGCATCCCGATTGAGGTCGTGCACATTGACGCGATAGTCCGCCTCGGCGAACGCCAGCACGAGCGGGACGCCGACGTGACCCGCGCCACCGACGACGGTCAGGTCGGCGGCATCAAGGCGCGTAGGTATGGCTGCAGTCGGCTTGGTACCGGCAATATTCACGCAGTTGCTCCAAGAGTTGACGGCGATAGAAGGCGGCCGCGCCGAGTGATAGCCCAGCCGCCGGCGCAACTCAAAGGTTTCACGCCGCCTCGGCTTCAAATCTCGCGCGGAACCGGCAACGGCGTCACCAATTTGCCGCGATAGCCCTTCGAGCGCAGCTTGGGCGCAAGCTCGTCGGCAATATGCCAGGAAAAAATGACGGCGCAATCGGGCTGATCCGAGAATAGTCGGCTCTCCTCGACCACCGGGATGGAGGTTCCCGGAATGCACTTGCCGATCTTGAGCGAGCCCGCGATCTCGCACACGTAATCGATGATCGCCTCGTCGAGACCGAGATAATTGACCAGCGTGGAGGCGCGCGAGGGCGCGCTGATCCCGCAAATGCGCGCGCCCCTCTCCTTGAGCTCGCGGATCATGGCGAGCAGCCGGAGTTTCGACAGCATCACGTCGTTGCCGAAGGCTTTGAGCCGCGCAAGCATCGCCTCGCCGCGCGGTTCCGCGGCAAGCATCTTCGCAACGCTCTCCTTGACCGGGTGCGCGCCCGGCCGGCCGGCATAGACGCGGATCGATCCGCCATGGGTCGGGATGGGCCGCGCGTGAAAGACTTCGAGCCCGTGCATTTTTAGCAGATTCGCGAGGCTGGTGAGCGAGTAGTAGCGCAGATGCTCGTGGTAGACGGTGTCGTATTGCAGCCGCTCCAGCAGGCCGATGAGATAGTGAGACTCGGATATGAACACGCCGTCCGGACCGATGAGATCGATAATGCCTTCGACGATCGCATGCACGTCCTCGATATGCGCGAAGCAATTCGCCGCCGTCACCACGCGTGCCGGGCCGTGCTCGCGCTTGACCTCGGCGGCCACCGCCGGGGTGAAATAGCGCATGAGGGTGGGAATGCCACGGCTGTTGGCGATCTTCCCGACCTCGGTCGGCTCGATGCCGAGAACGCGGTGGCCCTTGAAGTTCGAGAGCAGCGTGCCGTCGTTCGAGCCAATGTCGATGACGAGATCCTGCGGGCCGAGCTTGAGCATTGCCGAGGCTTCGGAATAGAGCTCGGCAAAATTATCGCGTAACAGTTTCGTGGTGCCGCTCGTGTAGGGATATTCGGGCGGGAAGATGATGACGGGATCGACCGCCAGGCCGAGCTGCACCAGCTCGCATTTGGGACAGTACAACAGATCGGTGGGGAACCAGGGCTGCTGCCGCGGCACCTCGCCCACGGCAACCATTTGGTTCACCGGCGGCATGTAGCCGAGCGAGAGCACCTTGGAGAGCGGCGCGTGGCCGCAGATCTGACAGCATTCCACCGGAACGCTGGCGCCGCTGGCCGCGGCGCGGGCGACTTTTGCAGGGAACAACAATGCAATCTCCTTCCGAGCGGCTCATGCTGCCGGCGCCATGCTCTCGTGATCCCAATACCACTTGAGCGTCGGCGGCAACCCTTCGTCGAGCGGGACGCGCGGTCTATAGCCCAGTGCGGCCAGTTTCGAAATATCGGGGCAGCGGCGCGGCGTGCTGCCTTCGAGCACGGCCGAGGGACCAAGCACGATCTCGCGGCCCGCGATCTTGGCCATCCGACGGGCAAGATCGGCGACGCTGACTTCTTCGGTCGTGCCGACGTGGTAGATGCCGAGGTGCTCGCCCTTTGCGCGGATGACCATCACGCCCTGCACCAGATCGTCGACGTGGCAGAAGCTGCGGGTCTCGGCGCCGCTTCCTTGAATCGGGAACGGCACTGCGCCGCTCGCATGCTTGCTCATTGCCCGTTTCAAGCGCACGGCGAATTGTGGGATCACGTGGTCGAATCCCATATCGGGCCCATAGATATTGTGCGGCCGAAAGATCAGCACCCGTTCGAAATGCTTGCGGCCGTGGTTGATGACCATCATCTCGCTGATGATCTTGCCGGCGCCGTAGGAGAGGCGCGGATTGAGCGGATCGGGAACCACGAGCGGTGCACTCTCGTCGGTCGGCACGCGCGGCGGCGACTGATAGACTTCGGAACTCGAGGCAAGGATCAGTTGTCCGACGCCGTGACGCCGACAGGCGTCGATGACGTTGACGATGCCCTTCACGCCAACGTCGAGCACGAGATCGGGGGCGCTGTAGAACGTCGCCGTGCCGTTGACGAAGGCGAGATGATGCACCTCGTCGATGCCGCGCACGGCCGCATCGACGCCGGCGGGGTCGCGGATGTCACCGCGGACGAACTCGATGTCGCGCTCGACCTCTCCCAGCCGGCGCAAGGCGCCACGGGAATTATCATCGAACACGCGCACCGTCTCGCCTTGGCGCACGAGCCCCTTGACCAGGGCCGAGCCGAGAAAGCCGCTGCCGCCGGTGACCAGAATGCGCCGTACGCTCATTCGCCTGCCGTTCCTGCCTTTGCTGGCGCCCGCATACCACATTGGAAGCGCGGACGGGAAACCCCGATTCGGGCCGTACAGACGGGGTGAAATCGGATAGGTTTGCCCGGCAGACCGCCAGCACGGGGTCTCGCGACTATCAAGGGGAGGACTTTACCATGTCTGTGTCGTATCGCCTGGCCGCCATCGGCCTGGCCTGTGCATTGGTCACGCCCGCGAGCGCGCAGTTGCTCACGCGCAAGGATCTGTCCGCCGCCACGGCTCTCACCATCGCGCAAACGGCCATCGCCGCCTGCGCCGCGAACGGCTACCGCGTGTCGGCGACCGTGGTGGGGCGGAACGGCGAGGTTCTGGTCCAGATCCGCGGCGACGGCACCGGGCCGCACACGATGGAGAACAGCTTCAAGAAGGCCTATACCTCGCGCACCTTCCGCATTCCCTCGGGCGAGATGGAAGAACGGCTGAAGAAAAATCCGCAAATGGGGGCGCAGTATCTCAGCGGGTTCACCACCGGGCGCGGCGCGCTGCCGATCAAGATCGGCGAAGAGGTGATCGGCGCCGCGGGCGCCTCCGGTGCTCCCGGCGGCGAGAAGGACGAAGCCTGCGTCCAGGCGGGCATCGAGAAGGTCGCCGATCAACTCAAGTGAAGGCGTCGTCAGCTGACTGCGACAGAACGAGTATGAAGCGAGCCCTTCCCGCGCTGCGCGGCCCTGCGGCGTGGGCCGCGATCGCGGTGCTGGTCTGGGCGTGTCCGGTCCACGCCCAGACCTATCCCGAGCGTCCGATTCGAGTGATCGTGCCGATCGCCGCCGGCAGCGTAACCGACGTCATCATGCGTGCGACCGCGAACGAACTCGCGCCGCGCCTCGGCCAGCCCTTCGTCATCGAGAACCGGGGCGGCGCGAGCGGCATCCCTGGAGCACAGGCCTGCGCGCAAGCGGCGCCCGACGGCTACACGCTTTGTCTCGTCTACCATAACACGCTGTCGATCAACCCGCTGCTGTTCAATCAGCTACCCTATGACCCGGAGCGCGACTTCACGCTCATCAGCAATCTATATCTGCTCGTCGAAGCATTGTTCGTGAGCAGCTCGCTCAACGTCAGCACGGCCGCCGAACTCAAGGCTTATGCCCAGGCGCATCCGGCTGCGCTCAATTACGGCACGCTCGGGCCCGGCTCCAATCCGGAAATGTTCTTGAAATGGATGAACCAGACCTGGAATGTGAACATCGTCGGCATTCCCTACCGCGGCGGCGGGCCGATCGCGCAGGCGCTGGTCGCCGGCGAGCTCCAGGTCGCCAAGATGGGGCTGGGAAATTTTCTCGGGCTCCTGGGGACGGGCAAGATCAAGCCGCTTGCGGTCGCCGCCGCCCGGCGCTCGGTTCTTGTGCCGGACGTTCCTACCCTTGCCGAGGCCGGGATCGACTTTCCGCCGTTCGGCTGGTGGGGACTGGCCGCTCCCCGTGGCCTGCCACAGACGATCGTGGACAGGATCAACGCCGAGTTCGTAAAGCTTTATCGGGAGCCGAAATTCATCGAGTATCTCGAGAAGCAAGCGGTGCTGCCGGCGCCCGGAACGCCTAAGGAATTCGCGCAATTCCTCAAGCGGGACCGGCAAGACGCCGAGTTTTTGATCCGAATCGCGAACCAACCGCGGGAGGATTACAGGGCGCAACAATGAGCTGATCATTGCTGGTCGAGAGAGAATTCCATCACCGGCCTCAGTCCCCACCCTCGCGAGCAAACACCAGCCGCGCCTCAACCGTGCGCGGTCCGCCCGCCGCCCGCATCAGAAGCCACAGCGCGATCGACACGTTCAGCAGATTCCAGATCAGGCCGTTGACGAAGGCGGCGCGATAGGAGCCGGTGAAATCGAAGAGTGCGCCGGACATCCAGCCGCCGAGCGCCATGCCGAGCAAGGTTGCCATCAACACGATGCCGAGCCGCGTGCCAGCTTCCTGCGGCGAAAAATATTCGCGCACGATGATGGCATACATCGCCACGATGCCGCCCTGGAATAGTCCGAACAGCGCCGAGATCACGTAGAGCGAGGCTAGGCCGTCGAAGAGAAGATAGAGCAACAGCGCCACGCCCTGTAGGGTCGAGCCCAAAAGCAGCGTCGCCACGCCGCCGATCCGGTCCGCAACGAAACCCGACGCGATGCGGCTGAAAATCCCGAAACCGAGCATCAACGAAAGCATTTCGGCGCCGCGCGCGACGCCGTAACCAAGATCGCCGCAGTAGGCGACAATGTGGACCTGCGGCATCGCCATCGCCACGCAACAGGCGAGACCGGCGACGCACAACACCGCCTGCAGCGCGTTGGCCGAGAGGCCCGGCCCACGCTGCGCTGCTGCGATGAGGGCCTCCGCAGCTTCGTTGCCAGAACTTGGCGCGCGTCGCCGCAACAGCAGCAAAAGCGGCAGCATGGCGAGGGCGCAGAATACGCCGACGCCGATATGCGTGGCTCGCCAACCTTCGGTCGCGATGAAATGGTACAGCACGGGCGGCCAGACCGCGCCTGCGGCATAATTGCCGCTGGAGACAATGGCAACCGCAATGCCGCGTCGGCGGGTGAACCATTGCGAGGTGTCCGCCATCAGCGGCCCAAACGTGGCGGAGGTGCCGAGCCCGATGAAAACGTGCACGAGCGCAAACAGCATAAGACCGGAGGCAAATCCTGCAGCGATGTAGCCGGCGCTCAATGCGACGATGCCGCACAGCACGGGCATCACGATGCCGAACCGGTCGCTAAGCCGCCCCATGAGCACGCCGCCCAAGGCAAACCCGATCATCGCGAGCGTGAACGGCAGCGAAGCGTCGGCGCGGGCAACGCCGAACTCGATTTGGACCGTCGGCAGCACGACCGGCACCGACCACATGCCGATACCGCCAACGGTGGCGAGCACCACCGCGGCAGCGAGCCGCAGCCACGCGAAGGGGGATTCAACCCCGGCGTGAAGGGTGCGGACCGTCGGCATTATGTGGGCGTTTCCTCGGCGCTTCTCGATCCGCGTCCTCTCGCGCTTCCTTGCCAAGGCGATGCAGCTCGAGCAACCCCAATCGAATACAAACGGCGCTGTGCATGGCTGCCGCGCGCCGCAGCCATGGGCGATAAGTGTTCGAATTGCGTCTTGTCGCCGTGCCGCGAAGGCTCGAAGATGACCTCGTCCGGCCGGATCACGGGGGGACCATGACGCAAATGGGCGCCTTCCATCTCTCGCTGTCCGGGCATCGCGTGCCAGTCGAATACGATCATCCAGCGACTTACGCGTGAGATGCGCGCCGCAACGCTGGGAGGACCATTATGCCCAACATTACGATCGAGAATCCCGACGCGCTCGGCAAACCGCTGGGCCAATATTCGCAGCTCGCGCGCGTCAAGGCGTCCGAGTTTCTGTTCATCGCCGGCCAGGTGGCAACCGACCGCAGCGGCAAGGTCGTCGGCGCCGACGACTTCGATGCGCAATGCCGCCAGGTCTTCGCCAATATCGAGGCTGCGCTGGCGTCGCAGCGCGCGAGCTTCGCCAATGTGGTCGAGTTCACGACCTATCTCGTGCATTCGCAAGACATCGCCAAGTTCATGGCCTATCGATTGCGCGAATTTCCGCGCCTGTTTGCGAACGGCATCTATCCGCCCAACACGCTGCTGATCGTCGACCGCCTCGTTCAGGAGCCGTTCCTGATCGAGGTCAAAACGGTCGCCGCGCTCTAATCACGCTCCCACAACGGACCAAGCCGATGCCTATCCATCTCGAGCCCGGACCTGAGAATGTGCATTGGGGATATTTCGACGCGCGGCTTGCGCCGCGGTTGACCGTCGAGAGCGGCGAGCGCCTGACGATCTCCTCAGTATCGGGCGGCCCCGATCTGATGCCGGCGCCGCCGCTCAAGGTGCCGCCGGCGCTTCCCGCCATTCACCAAAAGGTCCCGCGGCAGATGGGGCCGCACATCTTGACCGGACCCGTCGCGATCAAGGGCGCGCAACCGGGACAAGTGCTCCAGGTCGACATCGAGTCGATCGACGTGTTCTACGACTGGGGCTACAACTCGGTGCGCCCGCTCGCTGGCGCTTTGCCGGACGATTTTGCCGAGAACCGCCACATCCATGTCGTGCTCGACCGCGCGCGCAAGTGCTGGCGACTGCCTTGGGGCCAGGAGGTTCCGCTGGCGCCGTTCTTCGGCGTGATGGGCACGGCGCCGCCGCCTGCCTGGGGCATGATCTCGACTCAGCCGCCGCGCAAGAACGGCGGCAATCTCGATAACAAGGAGCTCGTTGCCGGCACCACGCTCTATCTGCCGATCTTCGTTCCCGGCGCGCTGTTCTCCGTCGGCGACGGACACGGCGTCCAGGGGGACGGCGAGGTCTGCGTCACCGCGGTCGAAACCGGATTGACCGGCACCTTCCGGCTCACGCTGCGCGACGACATGCGGCTCGAATGGCCGATGGCGGAGACGCCCACGCATGTGATCACGATGGCGTTCGACCCCGATCTCGACGACTGCGTGGTGATTGCGCTGCGGCAGATGCTCGATCTGATTTGCGCACGCGCTGGGCTTGATCGCTACCAGGCCTATTCACTGGCGAGCCTCGCCGCGGATGTGCGCGTGACGCAAGTGGTGAACGGCAACAAGGGCATCCACGTGATGCTTGCCAAGCGATATCTCGGTAACGCGAGGTAGCGCGGTCCGCGATCTAATGGCCGCGGCGTAATGCCTTGCGGAATCGGCTCGCCGACCTCCGCCTTGGCGTCGGCTGCGTCGGCCTTCATGTCCTTGGCGAATTCGCGGATGGTATGGCGCTGTTCCAGCGTCAGGTTGAGCTTCGACGTCGGAGCGACCACGTCCTGGGGCTGTTGCGGCGCAACCTGCGCCGGGGCGCCGGCACACGACAGCATCAATGCGAGGGCAGCGGTGATCGCCTTATGCATCGCATGTTCCAGAGTCGCGCATCGACGGTACGTCATATCGCACCCAGTAGAGGTGAACTCTTTCCCGGTGGAATAGTTCCCGCCAATCGCGTTCCTGCAGCGCAGCGAGTTTTGCCGCCCAACATTTCCATATCGCTTCCGACATCCCATATAAGCAAGCAGCCGGCTCGGGCAGCGCCGACAAAGCAGGGCCGACAAACAAGAACCAAAAACACTCACCAATGGCAACGCCTGATCATGAGTAGAGCATTCGTCAAAGACATGGAGGACGCGGTCGAAGAGCTGCCGGATCGGCCCATTTCGCCGCATCCGAACCTCGTGACCGCGGAGGGGCTTGCGCGAATCGAGGCCGAAGTCGCGCGCCTTCAGCAGGAGCACGCTGCGGCGCACGCGGCGAACGATCGCGCGGCGCTCGCGCGGGCAGCTCGCGACTTGCGTTACTGGACTGCGCGGCGGGCAAGCGCGCAGCTTGTCCCTGCGCCGAGCGATCGCAGCCAGGTGCATTTTGGCGCGACCGTAACCATCGTCCGCGACGACGGGCGCCGTCAGATCTTCCGGATCGTCGGCGAGGACGAGGCCGATCCCGCGCACGGGACGCTGTCGCATGTATCGCCGATGGCCCGCGCGTTGTTCGGCAAGCAGGTCGGCGATACGGTCGAGGTCGCGAAATCGCGGGCGGAAATCGTCGAGATCACTTGAGATACTGCCGGTGCCTCAAGGTTTCGCGGACCAAGCCTTGAAATCCGCTTCCGATACACTTGGCAGCTTCTTGACGAACGTGACGATCGTCCAGATTTCCCGATCAGGTACCTCGATGAGCCCGAAGCTCGGCATCCCGGTCATGTGAATGCCGTGCTTGATGACCCAGAACAGATCCTGCGGCCTGCGCTGGTCGGCAAGCTCCTTGAGGTCGGGTGGATCAGGACGCAAGCCTTCGGAAAATTTGGCCCAATTCACCCCCGGCGCGCCGTGACAGTTGACACAACCGCGCTCGGAAAAGGCGCGCGCCCCGGCCTGCACCAGCGCGGGATCGTCAAGCGACGACGGCGGCGCGTCCGTTGCGTGCCGCATGATCGAAGCCTGACGGATGTAGGCGAGTGCCCATTTGACCGAGGCGGGGTCCTCCACCGTCGCGGCCACGTTGTAGAACCCGCCGAAGAAAAACACCGCGGCGGCGATCACGCAGATGATGGCGAGAGCACCGATGAATGCCAGGAGGGTTTTCATGCCCAATCTCCGGGTTAAGCCGGTGGCAGACAATCGTAGCGCGTCCAGCGCAAAAAGATACGGCGAGGCCCTGTGCGCGAATGTCGAATATTGCACGCCTTTCCGGCCCGTTGACGTTCCTGCGGTCCGCATCGGTTCCGACTTAATTTCTTGCGCGTCGAGAGGCCTTTGTGAGTATCGCTGCGATCCGGTAAGCTCGCACAGCGGCATCGGCGGCGTCAGCGGCAACGGGAGATCGCAATGGCAAAAGCGTATTGGATCGCGTTCTATCGCTCGATTTCAAATCCGGATGCATTGGCGGCTTACGCGAAGCTCGCGGGTCCCGCGATCGCCGCTGCCGGCGGGCGCTTTCTCGCGCGCGGCAACGCTGCGAAGGCGTACGAGGCGGGCGTCGCCCAGCGCGTGGTCGTGATCGAGTTCGACAGCGTGGACAAAGCCGTGGCCGCCCACGATAGCGAGGCCTATCAGGCGGCGCTGAAAGTATTCGGCAAAGCGGCCGAGCGGGATTTGCGCATCGTCGAAGGCCTGGCATAGGTTGCGTTGGCCGCGGCTATGCGGCGGAACTGAGATAGTCCGGATGGACGTGGAGACGCGCCATGGCGCTCACCGCAACGAGCATCTGTAACTTCGGCTGGAAGGCACGCGAGCGCCATGGCGCTCACCGCAACGAGCATCTGTAACTTCGGCTGGAAGGCACGCGACTTCAGGCTCAAGGGCGTAGACGGCAAGTTCTACACGCTCGCCGACGTGCGCGGGCCCAAGGGCACGTTGGTAGTCTTTATCTGTAATCATTGTCCTTATGTGCGGGCGGTCATCGACCGCCTGGTGGAGGAGGTTAGCGCGCTCGACGCAATCGGCATCAGCACGATCGCGGTCATGCCGAACGATACCCAGTCGTATGCCGAGGACTCCTTCGACAACATGAAACTGTTCGCACGGGAGCACCGTTTCCCCTTTCCCTACGTGATCGACGAGACACAGGAGGTCGCGCGCGCCTACGACGCCAAATGCACCCCTGATTTCTTCGGCTTCAACGCCGACGACGAGCTGCAATATCGAGGGCGGCTGGACGCCTCCCGCACGAGCCTCGTGCCGGACGCGCGGCGCGAGCTATTCGAGGCCATGACCCAGGTGGCAGAGACCGGCCGCGGTCCACTCGAGCAGAGCGCGAGCATGGGATGCTCGATCAAGTGGCGGCATTAGGAGCGCTCGCGCTTTCGCGGCGCGATGCTATGTTCGTCGTGCCCATCCGTCGGTCCGGGGAAACAGCGCGATGATCAGAAGCTTCCACGTGCTCTACGTCGGCCAGATCGAGCTCGACAATATCGGCCGCTCCGGCACGCCGGCCAACGAGCGGCGCTATTCCGCTGACCGGCTGCGCGAGGCCTTTGCCAGCGCGCGCGACGTGGCGCAGCACATGGACCGCCTCGGCTACGATGTATTGTGGACGGCCGAGCACCACTTCCAGCGCGAGGGCTACGAGTGCCTGCCCAATCTGATCCAGCTCGGATTGTGGCTGGCGACCCAGACGCAACGCGTCAAATTCGGCTGCGCCTTCAACGTTCTGCCCATGTGGCATCCGATCCGTCTGGCCGAAGACTACGCGATGGCCGACATCGTCACCGATGGGCGCATCATCATGGGGGTGGGGCGCGGCTATCACACGCGCGAGGTGGAGACGTTCGGCGCGCCATTGCTCGACGCGCAGGCGAACCGCGAATTGTTCGAGGAGCAGCTCGAGCTGCTGCTCAAGTGCTTCAACGAGGATGCGTTCCACCACAAGGGCAAGTACTACGAGTGTCCGCCGCCGGTCGAGTATCGCGGCTACACCCTCAAGGACATTACGGTAATTCCCCGCCCTAAGCACTTGCCGGTCGACATCTGGATGCCGATCGCCAGCGGCAAGACCATCGATCTGATGGCGCGCTACGGCCTCAAGGCGATGGTCACGCTCAACGGGCAGAAGATCTTGGACGACGTCGTGCGCGCCTATCACGCCGCCTGCGAACGGCACGGCCGGCGCAAGCAGCTCGGCGAGGACATGATCTGGGGCGCCGGCATCTATCTCGCGGACACCGAAGAGGAAGCCATCCGCAGGCTCGAGCCCGCGCACGACGAACGCTTCAAGTGGTTCGCACCATTCGGCTTCGTGCGCTACGCCGACGAGCATGGACGCACGTGGGGAACGCCGGGAGCGCCCGCAGGCGTGCCCTCGCTGCGTGATGGGGTCGCGCAGAAGGCCTGGTTCTGCGGCCCGCCTGCCCACGTCATCGACGGCATCAAGTCGGTCGCGGACAAATATCCGGGGCTCGAAAATTTCATGATCCACTGGGCCGAGGGCTTGCCGCCCAAGGAATTCAAAGAGCAGCTCACCTGGTTTGCCAAGGATGTCATGCCCGCGTTCAAGCGGGCATAGGCCATTCCGTCCCTCGTCCTGAGGAGCGGGCCGTAAGCGCGCTTGCGGCCCGCGTCTCGAAGGACGGCCTCATGCTGAAACGCGCCGCTACGCTCCTCAGCATGAGGGATTTCTCAAGCATCGAGGATCTCGAAGAATGAAAGAGAACGTCAAGCGCGTGTTCTACGTGCGCTACGTCGCGCATCCCTGCTATCTCGACATCATCGCGCAGCGACCCGAGATCAGGCTCGACAAGCTCGAGAACGAGACCACCGACGAGGTCGCGCAGCCGATCATGGCGGCCGCGCACGCCTACCAGATCGGCTCGGCGCGCGACGAGCTTGCGCCGCGCTTCCACGCCCGGGGCGAGCTGCTCGCGCGCATGCCCAATCTGCTGGTCGTCTCCACCAACGGTGCCGGCTTCGACACCGTCGACGTCAGGGATTGCACCGAAGCCGGCGTGCTTGTCGTCAACCAGACCGGCGGCAACGCCGAGGCGGTGGCGGCGCACGTGCTCGCCATGGTGCTGGCGCTGTCGAAGCAAATCGTCCAGACCAACCACGCCTTGCGGCGCGGCACGATGCGGGACCGCACCGTCTTCATGGGCAGCGACGTCAAGGAACGCACCATCGGCATCGTCGGCATTGGCAATGTCGGGCGCCGCGTCGCCGAACTCTGCCGCGGCCTCCTCGGCATGCAGGTCATTGCCTGCGATCCGTATCTCGACGAGAAGACCATTGCCGCGCGCGGCGCCGTCAAGGTTACCCTCGACGAACTGTTACGTCGCGCCGACTTCGTATCGATCAACTGTCCCCTCGACGAGAGCACGCGTGGCATGATCGGCGCGCGAGAGTTCGCGCTGATGCAACCGCACGCTTATTTCATCACCACGGCGCGCGGGTTCATCCATGACGAGCGCGCGCTCACCGAGGCGCTGCGGGAGAAAAGAATTGCCGGTGCCGGCATCGACGTGTGGGACAAGGAGCCGCCGCCGGTCGACCACCCGCTCCTGCAATTCGACAACGTGCTCGCAACCCCGCACACCGCGGGCATGACGCGGGAGGCGCGCGCCAATATGGGCCGCATCGCCGCCGAGCAACTCGTGATGACGCTCGACGGCAAGTGCCCGCCCCGCATTGTCAATCCGCAGGTATGGCCGGCGTACGCGAAACGATTCGAAGCGACCTTCGGCTTTCGCCCGGAGGGATAAGCCGAGCAGAGCGGAGCAAGCCTGAGGAATAGTTGGAACATAATACCGTTCGCAGGCGCCGGCATTCCCGCCATCTCACTGGTATAATTTGTCGGGCCAACTATACTCGGCGCCGTCGGTGGACCCCTCTCTCCGACGATCCCAATAAATTGCAACGGGAGATTTCGATGAGACGCGTAACGCTTTTCCTCGCGACACTGTTGCTCGCGCTTGCCGTCATGCCGGCGGCGGATGCCCGCGTCGTGCAGCCGCCGTGGGTTGTGGTGCGCTGGGCCTACCTTGGCGACTGCAAGATTTGGCGCAACGACGTTAACGCCCCGTGGGGCCCCGGATGGCAGTCGGTGGCATATGCCAACACGTATCCCGAGGCCCGGGCGAAGATGGAGGCGCTCTATGCTCGCAGGTGGTGCCTCTAGCGCAGCACCGCGCGCTGAGATAACCGAAACGGTTTCGCCCGGCTCTGCCGGGCGAAATTTTTGAAGAGCCGCATCAATCGTTCCACGCCTGCGGGACGTGGCCACAAGATGCTCATCGTGAGGTATGATCTGCGGCGAACGGAGGGCATCGCATCATCACCAAAGCGACAAAAGACGATACCGCCTTCTTATCGATTGCGGAGTTGCTGTCTCGCTATCGGCGCAAAGATCTCTCACCGGTCGAGATGCTTCGTGCCGTCCTCGATCAGGTCGACCGGCACAACGGCGTCGTGAAGGCCTATTGCTGGCTGGATCGCGAGGGCGCCCTGAGAAGCGCGAGGGACTCCGAGGCGCGCTGGAGGGCGGGCGCGCCCCAAGGCCTGATCGACGGTGTGCCAGTTGGCATCAAGGATAACATTCTCGTCGCCGGCATGCCCGCCCGCTTCGGATCGAAGCTCACATCCGACGCGCCGGCAGCGCATGATGCGCCGGCGGTTGCTCGCCTGCGCGAGCAAGGCGCGATCGTCAGCGCACGCGTGCCGGCGTGGCCTGCCTCACCGCTCGGGACCCTTGCCCATGTCGGCTGCCTCACGCGGTCCGTTGCCGATGCGGCGCTGGCCCTCACGATCATGGCCGCTCCGGACATACGCGATGTCTATGCCTGGACGTCACCTGCGCCCGATTTCCGCATCAGTCTCGACGAGGGCGTCAGCGGCATGAAGGTCGCGTACTCGCGGCGCCTCGGATACGCCAATCGCGTCGAGCCGGAGGTCGAGACGGCGGCGACGGCTGCGGCGCGCGTGTTCGAGGAGCTCGGCGCCCACGTCAATGAGGCCGACCCGGAGCTTGACGGCGACCCGATCGCGACCTGGAACACGTTGTGGTGGTCATCGTTCGCGACGCTTTTGCAATCCTATGGCGAGCGGGTCCGCGACGAAGCCGAGCCGGGCCTCGTCGCGGCCGCGGCGCAAGGGCTCAAGACATCTGTCGCTGACTATATTCGCGCGCAGCTCAAGCGCGCGGAACTGCATGGTGTATTTGCGCGGTTCTTTGAGCGCTATGACCTGCTGTTGACGCCGACCATGCCGCTGCCCGCGTTCGACGTGGGTCAGATGGTGCCCCCGTCGGGCGCGGGGGGCGAGGCGTGGACCGATTGGTCTCCTTTCACGTATCCGTTCAACCTCACGCAGCAGCCAGCCGCATCCATTCCCTGTGGACTGACGCGCGACGGGCTCCCGCTCGGCCTGCAAATCATCGGCGCTATCGGTGCGGACGCGCTTGTTTTGCGAGCAAGCCGGGCCTTCGAGGAGGCCAGACCGTTTTGTGCCCTAAAAGATCCTTGCACGCACTGAATTGAGCAATGGCCGGGATATGAGCGCTTCAAAAGTGGGCTTGCTGTAAATATCAAGAACGCCCTGCAGTCGCTCGACCGACCGGATCTCTGCGCCGAGCCCGAGTTTTGTGTGACTAAATTCAGCGTCCTAACGCGAAGTTGAGCGCATCCTCCAGGCGATCGTCGCCCCAGAAGATTTCCCGACCGATTGCGAACGTTGGTGCGCCAAAAATGCCAAGCTTGCGGGCGGCATCCGTCGCCTCCTTCAACAGACGCTCGCCTTCTACGCCCTTCGCGCGCGTCACGATCGACGCTGGTGATTTATTGAGCGACGCAAGAACCCGCTCGACGTGAT
>WNGA01009266.1_pt1 | contig 17096 bp, 14 predicted proteins | sample 5400061 | NCBI WGS metagenome assembly WNGA01 (sample SAMN13153366, study PRJNA577476) | soil metagenome | isolation source: 100 cm soil or saprolite under grassland replicate 2 | place: USA:California | collected 2016-06-15 | reverse complement strand
GGCTGATCGCAACCCGCGTCGACATCGCATACCAGAACGCCGAGCGGGTCGTAGATCTCGAACGGTCCGCCGGCGTGTTCACCGAGCCCGAACTGCAGGACGCCGTAGTGCGCCACACTTGGCTGGTCGACGCGGTCAGCTACATCTACATCTACGGACACTGGCCGGTCCTCGCCCTCACCCTGCTCTGGCTCCTGATCCGGCACCGCCACGAATACTCGCGGTTCCGCAACGCCATGCTCATCTCCGGCGCGATCGGGCTGGTCATCTTCGCGCTCTTCCCGGTCGCACCGCCACGTTTCCTGACCGATTACGGGTTCGTCGACACCGTCACCGAACAGACCTCGGCCTACCGCGTTCTCCAACCACCCGCCTTCGTCAACCAGTACGCCGCCGTCCCCAGCCTCCACTTCGGCTGGAACCTCTTGATGGGCATCGCCTGGGCGAACCTCGCCGGGCACTGGATCGCGCGGCTGTTCGGCTGGCTGATGCCACCGGCGATGCTGGCCGCGATCGTGCTGACCGCGAACCACTACCTGTTCGACGGCCTGGTCGGCGGCACGATCGCCCTGCTCGCGCTCCTGGTCGCCACTCGGCTGGCCAAGCGTCGCAGGACGCACCGGATCGAACGCACCCTGTCGGTGACCCCGCTCGCCGCCGGTGAGGCACAAGTCCTTCGTACTCGGACCGAATGACCCTGACGACCGGGCCGACGCCGTGCGACGTTCGAAGTATCAACGACGGGACAGGACGGTGACATTGATGAGTACGACGGCGTACCCGGTCCGGGTGGACGGATCACTCGATGGCGGGCTGAACCGCTGGCTGTGGCTGGTCAAGTGGGTGCTGGTCATCCCGCACCTGCTGATCCTGGCGTTCCTGTGGATCGCCTTCGTGCTGCTGAGCATCGTGGCGTTCTTCGCCATCGTGTTCACCGGCCGCTATCCCAGGGCGATCTTCGACTTCAACGTCGGAGTTCTGCGCTGGACCTGGCGGGTCGAGTTCTACGCCTACGGCGCCCTCGGCACCGACAGGTACCCGCCGTTCACGCTGGCCGACGTACCGGACTACCCGGCCCACCTTGACGTGACCTACCCCGAGCACCTGTCCCGCGGACTGGTGCTGGTCAAATGGTGGCTGCTCGCCATCCCCCACTACATCGTGGTCGGCTTCTTCGTCGGCGGCGGCACCTGGCTCGTCACCAACGCCGCCAACGACAACACCTGGACCTGGGGCTCCGGACTGGTCGGGTTGCTCGTGCTCGTCGCCGCGGTCGTGCTCTTGTTCACCGGCCGCTACCCGCGACCGATCTTCGACCTCGTGCTCGGGATGAACCGCTGGACGCTGCGGGTCGCGGCGTACGCGGCACTGATGGTCGACCAGTACCCGCCCTTCCGGCTCGACATGGGCGGCGACGACCCAGGGACGACCGTGCTCGGCCCACCACCGGGCACCACCCAGCCCGCCGGGCCGCCCAGCGCGACTCCCGGCACGACTCCCCCGAGCGCGCCCTGGTCGGCCGGACGGGTGATCACGGTAGTGATCGGCTCGCTGGTCGCGCTGATGTCCGTGGCCGGGCTGGCGGTCGGCGGCGTCATGCTCTGGCTGGACCAGACCCAACGCGACTCCGCCGGCTTCGTGACCTCGGATCGCGAGTCGGTCCGAACCACCGCCTACGCGCTGGTCAGCGAGAACATGTCGATCGAGGCCGGCCCCGGGCTGCCCCGCCGCCTGATCGGCGATGCCCGGGTGCGGGTCGAGTCAGCGAACGGTGGGCCGGTGTTCGTCGGCGTCGCCCGCTCCACCGACGTACGGAACTACCTCAACGGAGTCGGCTACACCACGCTGCAATCCTTCGGTCCCGGCCCGACTCAGTACGACGACCACGCCGGTACGGCACCGTCGACGTCGCCGACCAAGCTCGCGATCTGGCGACAGCAAGCCAACGGCAACGGCACGCAGACGATCATCTGGCCGGTCGAAAGCGGTGACTGGACGATCGTGGTGATGTCGCCCGAGGCGACAGCTGGAGTCGACGTCCGGATGGACGTGGGCGCCACTGCCCCGGCGCTCGACTGGCTGTGGATCGCCGTACTCACCAGCGCAGGCGCGTTCTTCGTCCTCGGCGTCGTCGCCATCGTCCTCGCCGTACCGCGGGCCGGCAGGGTGACAGCATGACCCGGAGGCGACGCATGTATATCGCGTTGGCCGTCATCGCCGTACTGGTCCTGACGGCCTGCGCGGCCGGGCCGAACAACGTCGCCGAGGTCAACGCGCCACGCATCGCGGGATTCTGGCTCGGACTCTGGCACGGCGTGATCAGCCCGATCACCTTCATCGTGTCCCTGTTCACCAACGAGGTGAGCGTGTACGACGTGCACAACAACGGGAACTGGTACGACGCCGGCTTCATGATCGGCGTCGCCACCGCCTTCTCCGGCGCCGGCCGGGCTGGAGCCCCACGTCGGCGATCCAATTGATCAGTCGACATCGCTACGAGCCGACGCCTGCCGCATTCGCCGGGTGGGGTGTGCCGCTCTAGCTCAGAGCTTCTGTTGAGGCAGTTGCCCCACGAGGTGTTTCCAGGCCCGGTCGAGGCCGGCGGCAATGCAGCCGGCCACGACTGTTTCGGCCCCGAGCACGCTCATCTTCACCTCCGGCATCACCGGTGCCATCCGGCGCAACTGGTCGACGACGGCGTCGAGGAAGCCGGGCGCCTGGCCGATGCCACCGCCCAGCACGATCAGCTCGGGGTCGACGACCGTGATGACGGTGCACACTGCCTTGGCTACGAGCAGCGCCTGTTCGGCAACGATCTCGGCCGCGACCGAGTCGCCGCGCGCCGCGGCCGCGAACACCTTCTCGGCCGACGACGCACCACGCACGCCGGCACGTCTGGCGGCTCTGACCACGGCCGCGGCCGTCGCCGATGCGTCGAAGCTGCCCCGCTTGCGGGCGTCCCGCGCATCGCTGCCACTGCCTTCGGCGAAAGGCAGATAGGCGATCTCGCCGGCCACACCGTGAAAGCCGTGCCGGAGCTTGCCGTCGATCACCAGGCCCATGCCGATACCGGTGCCGACGTGCACGAACGCGAAGCTCTCGACGTCGCGACCGTGACCGTGTGCCCGTTCGGCCAGGGCAGCCGCGTCGACGTCGTTCTCGATCATCAACTCGGGCCCGAACTCGTCGCGCAGCGCCGCCAGTACGGCCGGCGAGTCCCAGCCGGAGATACGTCCGGTCAACGTCAAGGTGTTGAGCTTCGGGTCGTAGACACCGGGACTTCCGAGCACGGTCTGGGTGAGCTGCGAGGCGCTGATGCCGGCGTCACCCAGCAGCGTCGTCGCCAGGTCCGCGAGCCCCTTGACCCGGTCCATCGCACTCATGGCCTTCGTCCGCACGCTCAGCCGGCTGCGAACGGTTCCGGCCAGATCGGAGACCGCGCCGCGCAGGAACTCGTGCCCGACATCCAGTCCGAGAATGAAGCCTGCTTCCGGGCGTACGTCGTACAGGATCGCAGCCGGGCCGGGGACGCCGGTCCGCTGCCCGCTCGCGTGCACGAGACCGGCGCGCTCGATGGTGCTCAGCGCCGCGAAGACCGTCGGTTTGGACAGACCGGAGAGCTTGGCCAGTTCTGTTCTCGACACCGGCCCGGACCGCCGGATGTGGTCCAGCACGACCTGTTCGTTGATCGCGCGGATCAGCTGCGGGCGCGCCGCGGAGGTACCTCCGGCGACAACCGTCACGTCGACCCCCCTCGCTCGCTAACACTTCGGGCAACAAGTATGAGTTAGCCCTTGTGCCCGGCGTGATTGTTAAGTTAGTTTCCTATCGATTCTATTGGTCGGCACGTGGAGGTGCCAGTCCATGATTCGTACGCCGGTCGTCCTCGGGCTCGACTTCGGCGGGACGAAGATCGCCGTTGCCGTCGGCGACTTGTCCGGCCGGCGTCTCGGCGTCGTGACCATCGACAGCCGGGCCGAGGCAGGAGCCGAAGCAGCGCTGGCCCGCGGCCTGTCCGCGGCCCGTGACCTGGTCGCGGACGTCGCCCCGGGTCGGGAGCTCGTCGGCGTCGGCGCGGCCACCCTGGGGATTCCGTACGACGACCGCGTCGAGCTCGCACCGACCTTCCCCGGCTGGGGAGCACTGCCCTTCGGGCAACTGGTGCGGGACGCCTTCCCCGGCGTACCCGTCCGTCTCGGTACCGACGTGAAGGCTGCCGCTGCCGCGGAACTGCGGTGGGGTGCCCTGGCCGACTGCGACCCGGGCATCTACCTCAATCTCGGCACGGGTCTGGCGGCGGCGATCGTTGCCGGCGGCACGGTGATCGCCGGTGCGAACGGAGCATCCGGTGAGTTCGGCTACAACCTGCGGGCCGCCGCGGACGTGTGGATGGAGCCGGCGGAGCGCACGATCCTGGAGGACGTCGTCAGTGGTCAGGCTCTCGAAGCGACCGGCAGCGCCCGGCTCGGGCAGCCGGTCACGGCGGCCGAGGTCTTCGCCTTGGCCGAGAGCCAGCCGGAAGCCGCCGTACTCACCGACGAGTTCAACCGCGAACTGGCCATGCATGTCGCCAACCTCGCCATCGCCGTCGACCCGCTCCGGATCGTCGTCGGCGGCGGCTTGGTCGGTTCGTGGGACCGGATCGCACCTGAGCTGCGCCGGGCACTCGACGCGGCCGTCCCCTTCCCACCGGAACTGACGGTGGCCCGATTTCCCTCCGACGCACCACTTGTCGGAGCGCTCGCCCTCGGTGTCGAGGCGGCCGGTGCCGTCCTCGGCGAGGAGGCATTCGCATGACCGGCTCGTGCCGACCACGAGCCCGCCAACCAGTCGTCCGGGCCACCCGCCGCACGGCGAGGGCCTCGAGTTCGAGTAGTGAAAGGCAGAGACGATGAGGGCCATGAAGCATGTCGCCGTCACCGCGGTAGCGGTTTGCGTGCTGGCCGCGGGTTGTGGCGGCGGCGACAAGCCGATCGGGAACGCCGCGTCCAGCAATCCCACGGCGTCGACGAGCAACAGTCAGGGTGGTGGCGCCTACAAGAAGGGCGGCACCGTCACGATCGCGAACGTGGGCGGCCAGACCTGGCCGTGCCAGTTCAACCCGTTCAACCCGTCGGTCAACCAGGCGGCCAACGGCTTCGTCTACGAGCCGCTGTCGTTCGTCAACGTGCTCAAGAACGGTGCCACCACGCCGGTGCTCGCGACCGGCTTCAGCTGGTCGCCGAAGAAGGACTCCATCGTCTTCACCATTCGCGACGGGGTGAAGTGGAGCGACGGCCAGCCGTTCAGCGCCGACGACGTGGTCTACACGTTCAACCTGATGAAGCAGGTGCCGGCCCTGGACCTGTACTCCCTGTGGAGTGGTGCGGGCCTGACCAGCGTCACCGCGAGCGGCAACAAGGTCACGCTGCAGTTCAAGGCGCCGGCAGAGCCGTACTTCTTCAACTTCGCGAACCAGGTCGTCATCGTGCCCAAGCACATCTGGTCGACCGGCGAAGCGGCGAGCAAGCCGGCCACCTGGGCGAACGCCAAGCCGGTCGGCACCGGGCCGTTCACGATGGGGTCGTGCTCCCCCAACAACATCGAGTACCTTGCCAACGGCAACTACTGGCAGCCGGGCAAGCCGTACCTGGAGAAGGTCGAGTACCCGGCGTACCTGGACAACAACCCGGCCAACCTCGACCTGGCCAGCGGCAAGGCGCAGTGGGGCGGCCAGTACATCCCGAACATCGACAAGTTCTACAAGGCGAAGTCCCCGGAGAACAACTACTGGTTCCCGCCGACCGCGAACGTGGCGCTCGTACCGAACAACGACCCGTCCCGCCCGGCGACCAGCAAGCTGGCCGTCCGCCAGGCGATCGCCTACGCGCTCGACCGGGAGCAGATCTCGAAGATCGGTGAGAGCGGCTACCAGCCGGCCGCGAACCAGACCGGCATCGTCTCGCCGACCTTCGACAAGTACTTCGACAAGGACGCGCTGACCGCCGCCGGCTACGACAAGCCGAACCAGGACAAGGCCAAGCAACTGTTGCAGAGCGCCGGCTACTCGTCGTCCAACCCGCTCAAGCTCAGCGTCATCACAGTCACCGGCTACACCGACTGGGACGCCTCCCTGGCCGTGGTCAAGCAGCAGCTCGCCGCCGTCGGCATCGAGCTGACCATCCAGGATCTGCAGCAGCAGTCGTACAACCAGAAGCTCTACACCGGTGACTACGACCTGGCCTACTCCAGCCTGTCCGGCGGACCCACGCCGTACTACGAGCTGCGGCAACTGCTCTACTCGAAGAACTCCGCGCCGATCGGCAAGCAGGCCAGCAGCAACTACTCGCGGTACATGAAGCCCGAGGTGGACAAGCTGTTCGACCAGTACGCCAGCGCAGACCCGGACACCCAGGTCAAGCTGATCAAGCAGATCTCGGGGTACATGATCAAGGACGTACCGATCATCCCGACCACCGAGTCGGTCGACTGGTACCAGTACAACACCAAGGACATCCAAGGCTGGCCGACACAGGACGATCCCTATGCCCAGCCCGCGCCGTACAACATCCCCGACGTGGGCCAGGTGCTGGCCAACCTGTACTCGAAGTCGGCCCAGAAGTAAGGATCGGTTCGTGAGAGTGAGCACGAGGAGCTGGTGGTCGTGCGGTACCTGATACGTCGTCTCGGGTTCTTCGCGCTCACTCTCTGGGCCGCGATGACGCTGAACTTCTTCATCCCGCGGATGATGCCCGGCAGTCCGGAACAGGCGCTGCGGGACCGGTTCAGCAAGGGCGGCAACATCGTCTCCCCCGAACAGCTGCGGACGGTGCTGGCCGAGTTCGGGTTCGACCCGGGCAAGAACCTCATGTTGCAGTACGTCGAGTACTTGAAGTCGATGGTCAGCGGGCACTGGGGCGTGTCGATCGGCAGCAGCCTCGGCGTCCCGGTGACCACCCTGATCGGTGATGCGTTGCCGTGGACGCTCGGCCTGGTCGGCATCGCGACCGTCCTGGCGTTCGCCCTCGGCACCCTGATCGGCACGGTCGCCGGCTGGCGCCGCGGCGGGCTGATCGACGGCATCGTGCCGCCGGTCTTCATCGTCACCTCGGCGCTGCCGTACTTCTGGGTGGCGCTGCTGCTGATCTCGTTGTTTGCGATCGGCAACAATCCGATCCTGCCCAACGACTTCAACTACGACCAGGGCCTGACCCCGGGCTTCACCGCCGAGTTCATCGGCAGCGTGATCAAGCACGGCATCCTGCCGGCGAGCACGATCCTGATCACCGCGGTCGGCGGGTGGATCCTGACCATGCGCAACAACATGGTCACCACGCTGGCCGAGGACTACGTCCGGATGGCCCGGGCCAAGGGCATCCCGAACCGGAAGATCATGTTCGGGTACGCCGGCCGGAACGCGTTCCTGCCCAACCTGTCCGGGTTCGCGATGTCGCTGGGCTTCGTCATCTCCGGCACGATCCTGGTCGAGTACGTCTTCAACTATCCCGGCCTGGGTTACATGTTCTACAACGCCACGGTGAGCACGGACTACCCGTTGCTGCAGGCCCTGTTCCTGCTGGTGACGCTGGCCGTACTGATCTGTGTCCTGCTCTGCGACTTCGCGGTGTTCCTGCTCGACCCGCGAGCCCGGACGAAGGGGTAATTGACAGTGAGCGAGCGTAGCGAGGTCACCATCAAGCACAGCGCCTCGCGCTCGTCGGCGCCCGGAGCGAAGCGAGGACGTCGATGAGTGCTGTCGTCGCCGGCGCTGCCGCGCCTGTCTCGACCGCGGTCCGCCGCCCGCGAGGTGGGTTGTTGCGGGCCATCCTGGGCAACCGCAAAGCGATGTTCGGCGCGGCTCTGCTCCTCCTCTTCATCCTGCTCGCGGCGTTCCCGCATCTCTTCGTCCCATGGCTGCATGGCGATCCCCGGGCGATCGGCGACCTGCCGCTGCAGGAACCGTCGAGCACGCACTGGCTCGGTACGACGGGCCTCGGCCAGGACGTGTACGCCGAACTCATCTACAGCACTCGCGAGTCACTGGTCATCGCAGTCGTCGCGGGCCTGGGCGCGACGATCCTGTCGGTCATCATCGGCGTCTCGGCTGCCTACCTCGGCGGGCTCGCCGACGACGGTCTCTCGATGCTGACCGACATCTTCCTGGTGCTACCGACGTTCCCGCTGATCATCGTGCTGGCGACGTACGCCGGTAAGGGCAACCTGACGGTGATCATCATCGTGCTGATCCTGACCGGCTGGTCGTACGGCGCCCGCCAGATGCGCGTGCAGGCTCTGTCCCTGCGCAACCGCGATTTCCTCGAGTCGGCCCGCGTCCGTGGTGAGCGCCGGTCGTACATCATCGTGGTCGAGGTGCTGCCGACGATGATCTCGCTCATCGTCGCGAACTTCCTCGGTGCCGCGCTGTACTCCGTGCTGACCGCGGCCGGCCTGCAGTTCCTCGGCCTCGGGGATCCCAACTCGCTGAGCTGGGGAACGATGCTCTACTGGGCACAAAACCAAGGGGCCTTGGTGAACGGCCTGCCGGCGTGGGCACTGTCGCCGGGTCTGGCGGTCGCGCTGCTCGGTGTGTCCTTTGCCCTGCTCAACTACGCGTTCGACGAGATCAGCAACCCCGCGCTGCGGCCGGTTCGGAGGCGACGTGCCAAGTCAGTCCATTCTTGAGGTCCGTGGTCTCACCGTCGAGTACGACACCGGAGGTCGTCCCGTCGTCGCGGTCGACGCGGTGGATCTCGACGTACATGCCGGTGAGTTCGTCGGTGTGGTCGGCGAGTCGGGCTGCGGCAAGTCGACGCTGTTGTTCGCGATCGCTCAACTGCTGAGTCCCCCGGCCGCCATCACCGGCGGAACCGTGCGGTTCCAGGGCCAGAACCTCGTCGCCATGAGCGAGAGGAAGCTGGCCGCGTTGCGCTGGCGCGACTTCTCCGTGGTGATGCAGAGCGCGATGAACGCCCTGAACCCGGTGAAGAGCATCGGAGCCCAGTTCAAGGACGCGATCATGGCGCACAACGAACCGGTGGCCGATGATCGCCCGGCCGAGGTACTGCGACTGGTCGGCATCGACCCGATCCACCTCAAGAGCTACCCGCACCAGCTCAGTGGTGGCATGCGGCAACGGGCCATGATCGCGATGGCACTGCTGTTCACTCCCGACCTCATCATCATGGACGAGCCGACGTCGGCCCTCGACGTCGTCGCGCAACGGTCCCTCATGGTTCAGATCAAGGAGTTGCAGCAGCGGCTGGGCTTCGCGGTCATCTTCGTCACCCACGACATGTCGCTGATCAGCCACTTCTCCGACCAGCTCGTCGTGATGTACGCCGGTCAGACGGTCGAGCTCGGAGCCACTCGTGCGGTCTTCGATCATCCGGCCCATCCGTACAGCAAGGGGCTGCTGGACGCGTTCCCGTCGATCCGCGGACCGAAGGTGCCGCTGACCGGGATCCCGGGGAGCCCGCCGAACCTCGCGAATCCGCCGAGCGGCTGCCGGTTCCATCCGCGGTGCCCCGAGGCCTTCGCCGACTGTCCCAAGGTTGAGCCCGAGCTCTATCAGGTAGGACCTGTGCAAGCCCGCTGCCTGCTCCACTCCCCCGACCACGCGCCATCCCCCGACGCCGTACGGGAGCCACTGTCATGACCGTGCTGATGGCCGGGCCTTCGGCGCCGGCGGGGTCATGGGGCCTTGGCTCCCGGCCTTCCCTCGTCGCTCCAGTCGCTTCGCTCCCTCCGCTCCTCAGTCCAGGCCGGGAGGCCCCATGACCTCGGTGGATATCGAACAAGCCGGCTCGACCGAGTCGGGCGCGGCGCCGCTGATTGAGACCAAGGATCTGACGCGTCACTTCCGGGTCGGCCGCGGGCTGTCCCGCAAGATGCTGCACGCCGTCGACGACGTCAGCCTCACCATCGGCCGGAAGGAAATCGTCGCGCTCGCCGGAGAGAGCGGCAGCGGCAAGAGCACCATCGCCCGCCTGCTCGCCGGTGTCTACAAACCGACCAGCGGCGAGATCTTCTACCAGGGCCGCGCCCTGTCGGGCATGCGGTCCCGACAAGATCAGCTCGCCTACCGCGGCGACGTACCGATGGTTTTCCAGGATCCGTTCAGCTCCCTCAACCCCGCCTTCCGCGTCTCGCACGGCATCCTGCGCAGCCTGAAGCTGCACCGCCGAGAGCTCACGCGTGAACAGCGGTACGACGAAGCCGAGCGCGTCGTCGAGGCGGTCGGACTGTCCCCGGCCGGCGACATCATGCACCGCTACCCCTATGAGCTCAGCGGCGGTCAACGGCAACGGATCGGCTTCGCGCAGGCCCTGGCGCACAAGCCCAAGCTGATCCTGGCCGACGAACCGGTCTCGATGCTCGACGTGTCGATCCGCATCGGCCTGCTCAACCTGATGGCGGAACTGCGCCGCTCCGAAGGCGTCTCGTTCCTCTACATCACGCACGACATCGCGAGCGCCCGCTACGTCGCCGACCGCCTCGTCATCATGTACGCCGGTCACATCGTCGAGTCCGGCCCGACGGAGTCGGTACTGGCCAACCCGAAGCACCCCTACACCGACCTGCTGCTCGGAGCGGTACCCGATCCACGGGCACCGCTGAGCGTCGGCGTCGAAGGCGACACCGGAGAACCACCGAAGGTCATCGACCCGACACCCGGCTGCCGCTTCCGCTGGCGCTGCCCGCTCGCGGTCGACGAGTGTCACCACATCACCCCCACCCTCCGCCGCCTCGGCGAAAGCCACGACGCAGCCTGTCACGTCGCCGAACCAGACCCCGGCACCTCATAGCTGTTGCCGTTTGTTGGAGTCACGGAGTCCAATGAGCGTGTGGCTGGCCGGACCGTAGCTCCAGAAGCAGGGTTGCTCGGCACGAAACTCCATGTCCCGTTGCCCCGACGGGAATTGGTCCCTCGCCCGCGCCTCACCGAGCTGCTGCGGGTGGACGAAAGCCGGATGCCCCGGTTGGTGGTCGTCTCTGCGCCGGCTGGATTCGGCAAGACGACGCTGATGACCCAATGGCTCGCGTCCAACTCATGTCGCGTAGCCTGGCTGTCGCTCGACCCCATGGACAGCGACCTTCGGCGGTTCCTCACTCACCTTGTGGCCGCGCTGCAGACCCAGGCGATTGGCGTTGGCGCGGAGGCATTGGCGCTGCTGGACACCGACCGGGCGCCGCCGACGCAATCGATTCTGGTCAGCCTGGTCAACGACCTGGACCAACTGCCTGGTTCGACCGTTCTCGCGCTGGACGACTACCACGTCGTCGAAGCGCTCGAGGTCCACGAAGCCTTGACGTACCTACTGGACCACCTGCCACCCCGAGTCACCATCGCCATCACCACGCGTGCTGACCCGCCACTGCCGCTGGCTCGCCTGCGTAGCCGGGGTGAGCTGGTCGAGCTGCGAGCCGCTGACCTGCGCTTCACCTCGGCCGAGGCCGAGGCGTTCCTCAACCGGGTGATGGGACTGAACCTCAGTACTACGAACGTCGCCGCCCTCGAGAGCCGGACCGAGGGCTGGGCCGTCGGCCTCCAACTGGCCGCGCTGTCGGTGCGCGGCCAGGACGATGCCACTGCGTTCGTCGAGGCGTTCACCGGCAGTCACCGGTTCATCCTGGATTATCTGGTGGAGGAGGTACTGCGTGGCCAATCCGACGACATCCGCAGCTTCCTCCTCACCACCTCCGTGCTGCATGAGCTGAGCGGCCCGCTGTGCGATGCCTTGACTGGCCGGGCCGACGGGCACGAGACATTGGAAGCGCTCGAGCGCAGCAACCTGTTCGTCGTACCTCTTGACTCTCAGCGGCGGTGGTACCGGTACCACCACCTCTTCTCCGATGTACTGCGTGGTCGACTGGCAACGCAGCATTCAGAGCAGGTGTCTGACCTCCACCGGGCCGCGAGCCGGTGGCACGCCGAGCACGGCGCGATTGCTGACGCGGTGACGCATGCGCTGGCGGCCGGTGACGCCGAGCGAGCCGCCGACCTGGTGGAGCTGGCGTTGGCCGATCTGAGGCGGCACCGCCAGGACCGGACGTTGCGGCGATGGCTCCAAGCCCTGCCCGATGACGTCGTACGCCGACGCCCACTCCTGAGCGCCTTCCTCGCCTGGACACGGCTGTCCGAAGGCGACCTCGACGGGGTTGACGACTGGCTCGACTCCGCCGATGCAGCGCTCGCGCGGGCGGAGCCGTCGACGGACGAACCGGTGCCGGCGACGACAGATGCCCGCGCCGACGCTCGCCTCGGCGAACTGCGGACTTTGCCGGCCACGATCGCGATCTTCCGAGCGTCGGTCGCCCAGGCTCGCGGCGACACCGACGGCACTGTCGCCCACGCTCAACGTGCGCGCGAGCTGGCCGGCCCGAAGGACCATCTGATCAGAGCCGGCGCAGCGGGCTTTCTCGGTCTGGCCACGTGGGCGGCGGGTGATCTCGGCACGGCTGTTGACAGGTTCAGTGAAGCGGTGGGCAGCCTGCATGCTGCCGGCACCATTGCCGACGCGCTCGGCGCGACCGTGGTGCTGGCAGAGATGTGGCTGGCACGCGGGCGCCCGGTCGAGGCGCGGCGTCTTTGCGAGCGGGCGCTGGCGACCGCCGACCGCCATCCTGGCCCGCTGGCCTCGACCGGTGATCTGCATGTCGGCCTTGCGGATGTGCTCCGCGAGCAAGGCGACCTGGATGCTGCCGAACGGCACCTGCAGGCAGCCAAGGAACTTGGGGAAGCAGGCTCGCTGCTCGAAAACCGCCACCGGTGGTACGTCGCCATGGCCGGCCTGCGGCGAGCGCGGAGCGATCTCGATGGTGCGCTGGACATGCTCGAGCAGGCCGAGCCGCTGTACTTGCCCGGGTTCTTCCCCGACATGCATCCGATCGCCGCCGCCAAGGCGAGAATTCGCATCGCCCAGGGGCGGCTGGCCGACGCCTCGGCTTGGGCGCGGGAGCACGGTGTCGCTGTCGCCGACCGATCGTCGTACCTGGGCGAATTCGACCAGCTGACCCTCGTCCGTCTGCTCATCGCACAAAACCAGACCGGGGCCGTCCAGCCCCTGCTCCACCGGATCTACGGAGAAGCACAAGCAGCGGGTCGCGGGGGCAGCGTGGTCGAGACGCAACTGCTGCTGGCACTTGCCCACCACGCCAGAGGCGACACCGAACGGGCGCTTGCTGTGTTGGCGCCGGCTCTCACCCAGGCCGTTCCGGCAGCGATCCTGCTGCGCGCATCCGAGGTTGCGCCGGCCACCGGCCCGAGCGGCGACGAAGCCCTGAGCGAACGTGAGCTGGACGTGCTCCGCCTGCTGGCGACCGACCTGACCGGGCCGGAGATCGCGCGGCGACTGTTCGTCTCGGTCAACACGCTGCGGACCCACACCAAGCACATCTTCACCAAGCTCGACGTCAACACCCGGCGAGCCGCCGTACGCCGCGCTGCCGAGCTCCATCTGCTGTAGACCGGCCGAATCACCACCTTGGTCACATCGCATGGTGATGTGTGGTCACCACGCCCGTTCCTAATGTCCTGGTCATCGCCGGGCAGTCCGCATCGGCACCCAGAACCAAGGAGCTCGTCATGACCGTCACCAGCACCAGCCTCACTCGAGCCGCCGGCCTGTCTGCCGCGGTCGCCGGCCTGATCTTCATCAGCGTCCAGATCAACCACCCACCGATGGAGGTCGCGTCCGTCACCACCACCGAGTGGGCCGTGCGCAGCACCGCGAAGTTCGTCATGACCGCGCTGACCCTTGCCGGCATCACCGGCATGTACCTGCGCCAGGTCCGAAAGGTCGGGGTTCTCGGGCTCGTCGGCTATCTCGTCTTCAGCGCCGGCTACCTCGTCATGCTGGGCGTCGAGTTCATGGCTGCCTTCGTCATCCCATCGCTGGCGGACACCGCTCCCGGGTGTCTCCTCTTCGGCATCGCTCTGTACCGCGCCCGCGTCCTCGCTCGCTGGGCTGCCGCGCTGCTTGCCGTCAGCACGGCCGCCACTGTTGCCCTCGCTTTCCTTCCGGAGTCGTTCAACAGGCCGTTCGCGATCCCGACCGGCGTGGCTCTCGTCGGCCTCGGCATCTCCCTGTGGCGCGACCAGCGACGCCAAGGCACCGACATCGCCGACCTCGCGACGGCCGGCCGCTTCGACCACCAAGCAGTTCGATGATCACAAGACAGCGGAGCCGGCGCGAGCCGGCTCCGCTGTCGCAGGAGCACGATCATGAGCACAACCATCAACCAGCGCTACCAGTTCAGAGTGCTGGGACACCTCGACGACCACTGGACCGGCCGGCTCGGCGACCTGACCCTCACTCGCCACGACGACGGAACCTCGACCCTCTGCGGGACGGTCGTGGACCAGGCTCAACTTCAACGCCCTCGCGCAGCCGACCGAGGCCGGCCGCTGCGATCGTTGTCGAGCGCAACGGTCAGCCGATCGGTGACGTCGTCAGAGGATGCCGCGGTCTGCGAAGGCCCTCTGGACGACGTTGGCTTGCGAGTTGCCGTACATCGACCGTGCGGTCGCTACGGTCTGCCGGGCGGCAGCGGCGAAGCTCGTGTCAGGAGCGAAGCCGAACTGGGCGTTGATGATGATCCGGTCGGCGACGGTCGGGCCGAGCGCCGTACGGATCTGGAAGAGCGCCTGCGACCAGATCTCGCCGTCCGCGTGCACCTCGCCGACGACGTCCTCCGGGTAGTGCTTGCCGGCGTCCAGACGGCGCAGGCAGTGCGGGATGGTGGACGTGTACGACGTGGAGTCCCAGTCCATCACGCAGGCCAGCGGCGCCGTGATCGGTACGCCGTACTGGTTCGCGACCCAGGCGGACGCGGTGACGGCGAAGTAGTCGCCGAACGCCTCGCCGATCGAGCCGGCCTCGAGCGAGCTGCCGAAGCCCGGCACCTGTGCGTCGTGGATGGCGTGCCCGGTCTCGTGCAGGATCACCTCGCCGTCCTCGGCGTCGTCGACACCGCCCTTGCCGAGGGTGATGACGTCGAGCTTCTCCCGGGAGAACGAGTTGTCGCCGCCGTACTGGTCGACCTTGTAGTCCTGGCTCTCGGCATTCACCGGCCGTAGCTGGCTGCCGAAGCCGAGGGACTGCAGGTACTTCTGTGCCTCGGTGCCCCAGAAGTACGACATCACCTGCTCGAACTGGTCGTCGTGCCGGTTGTAGAAGTACGTGCCGTTCGTGGTGTACGCCGGGGTGCCGGTGGTGCTCGTCACGTTCGCCCAGGTGCCGCGCAGGAAGCCGGAGCCGTCGAGGTCGGTCAGCGTGACCTCGTAGTAGTCGCCGCGCGGGACAGCGGTCGCGGAGTCCTTCTGGTCGGTGAGCGACTCGTCACCGCTGGACTGCACTGGATTCGGGATGAAGACCAGCGCCTTCGCGGTGCTGGTGCCGGTCGGCTGCTTCGCACTGGCGACGGGCGCTGTCACGCTCGCCAGGCTGAGGATCACAGTCGAGGTCAGGGCGACGGTGGTGGTCCAGGTCTTCGGCGTCATCTATGCCTCCGTGTCGACGCAGAGAGGAGAACCTCAAGCTAGGTCGCGGCTGGTCGCGGTGGAAGACCCGCACCGAAGGTTCAGGGATTCCCTACGCAGACGACCACAGCGCGAATCCGTCGGCTCGCCCTCAGCGATATTCGCCGGTGGTTGCGGCCTGGGCCGGATGGGCACCGGTAGGGCTGTCGTCCTGGGGAAGTTGGTGAGGAACGCCGTGACCGATCACGAGGTGATCCTTGCGCGACTTGCCGAGCTGGCAGCGTTCGATCACGGTCGGGAGAATTTCGCACTGCGGATGGCGCTGGCCTGCAAGCTGATCCTCGGGGTGGATGGCGCAGCGATCACCGTCGAGAACAACACACCCCGCCGTACGACGCTCTGCGCCACGAACGACGTAGTCGCACGTCTCGAAGACCTTCAGGACGTGACAGGCGAGGGACCCTGCCGCGACGCCTACCGGCTCAACGAACCGGTGGTGGCGACGATCGACGAGGATTCCGGGAAGCGCTGGCCCACGTTCGGCCCCGCAGCTCTCCACGCGGTCGGGCAGCTCACCACACTGACGTTCCCGATGCGCGCCGACGGACAGCTGTACGGCGCGATCAGCGTGTACGTCGCAGGCGATCACGAACTGCCCGAACCACTCCGCATCGCGCAGTTCCTGGTCGACGCCATCGGCGCCACGCTGTTGCACGCGCCGGCGACCGACCTGGTCGGCGGCGACCGTCCGTGGGCTCCACGCCCTGCCGTGCATCAAGCCACCGGCATGGTCATCGCCCAGCTCGGCGTTCCCCCCGCCGACGCGCTCGCCCTCCTGCGCGCACACGCCTACGCCACCGACCAGACGCTCGCCGACGTGGCGGACCAGGTGGTCGATCGCCGACTCGATTTCAAGGATCTCGACCACGGCGACTGAGGTGGCTTGGCATCGATGTCATGTCCGATAATCGGCTTCCGTGACAGACGGTCTGTGCCTGACCACGCGGGAGGACTAGCGTTACACGCACCAACTAGCAACACCAGCTCGGTGCTGCCAGGCACCTGACCCCACAAGGGCCGGAAGGCTGGTGCAAGGGTGGACAACGACGAGCGCGGCGACATCGCATCGATGTTCGCGGACTTCGCGCTGGAGCTTCACAACGAGCGCGGTGTCGAGGAGACAGTCGAGTCAGTCGTCCGGTTCGCGCTCCACGCCGTCGGCTGCGATCACGCGAGTCTCGTCCTGCTCCGCAAAGGCCACCTAAAGGTCGCCGCGGTCACCGACCCGCTGGCCGAGCGCGCCATCAGCATGCAGCTGTCCCGCGGCGACGGGCCATGCGTCGCCGGCATCGCCGGTCGGGTCAGCGTTCACGTGCCCGACACGCTCACCGACTCCCGCTGGCCCGACTGGGCTGCCGGCATGGTCGGGCTCGGATTGCGCAGTGTGCTGAGCGTCCGTGTCCATGCCACGGGGTCGACGACGGGCGCGCTCAACCTGGTGGCAAAGAGACCGCATGCCTTCGGGCCCGAGGACGAAGCCATCGCCCACATCCTTGCCAGGCACGCCGCGGTCGCCGTCGCAACAGCCCAGCAGCAGGCCTCCCTGTCCATCGCAATCGACGCGCGAAAAGTCGTC
>WNGA01006218.1_pt1 | contig 17099 bp, 14 predicted proteins | sample 5400061 | NCBI WGS metagenome assembly WNGA01 (sample SAMN13153366, study PRJNA577476) | soil metagenome | isolation source: 100 cm soil or saprolite under grassland replicate 2 | place: USA:California | collected 2016-06-15 | reverse complement strand
TCGCTGATTATTCTTGGGTGATTCATGACGTCGACCTTGAACGGATCGCTGCACCCTTCCGAGCCCAAGGAAGCCGCGACGGAGCGGACACCACTTGACGCAGCTTGGCACGAGCACTTCCTCAATTTGGTCCAGCGTGCGCCCCGGTTCGACGGCCCGCGCCGTTCTTTGCAAAAAGATCTCGCCACTGCGTTCGGTCAGCTCGTCCACCACGACGCCTCGGTGCTGGAGGCAGGCGTGGGAGGCGGCAAGCTTCTGGGCTCCCTGCCCAACGCCGTGAGGTGGGGTGTCGACATCCTCCCTGAAGCCGTCAACATCGCGCGCGAACTCGACCCGACCATGCACCTATTGGTCGCCGATGCCACCACCATGCAGCTCGGGCGGCAGTTCGACGCCATCATCTGCGATCGCCTTTGCCACTCGGTTCCCGACATCCAGCGGCTCTTAGAGAATCTCGCCGCGCATTTGACGCCGAACGGCCGCATTTTCTTCGTTGCCTTCAATTTCTTGTGGACCGTTCCGCTGGCGGTGGGCGCGAAGATCGGGCTGAACGAACCGTCGCCGCCGCAGAACTGGCTGTCGACGACAGACATCGAAAATCTCTTCGGGTTGACCCGCCTCGAAGCGGTCCGTTTCGACGATCGGTTGGTCCTCCCCATGGACGTGCCTATTGTTTCTCGATTGCTCAATCGCTACGCCGCCCGCCTCCCGCCGATCAAGCTCTTTTCGATGTACCGCATCTACACGCTGCGCAAGCGCCAGGAGCGGCGCGCCGCACCCAAGGTCAGCGTCGTCATCCCCGCGCGCAACGAATCGGGAAACATCGACGCCGCCGTCCGGCGCACGCCGGTGATGGGCACCGGCACCGAGCTCATCTTCGTGGAAGGCGGCTCGAGCGACGACACGCGCGAATGCATCCTCGAGGCCATCGAGTCGTACGACGGTCCTCTCGAGCTCAAGTTCTATCCTCAGACGGGCAAAGGAAAAGGCGATGCCGTCCGCACCGGCTTCGCCCACGCCACCGGCGAAATGCTCATGATCCTCGACGCCGATCTCACCGTCGTTCCCGAGGATCTGCCCAAGTTCTACGAGGCCATGGTCTCGGGGCTCACCGACTACGTGCACGGCACGCGCCTCGTCTATCCCATGGAAGACAGGGCCATGCGTTTTCTCAACAAGCTCGGCAACGCCTTCTTCGCCAAGACGTTCTCGTTCCTGCTCGATCAACCCATCAAGGACTCCCTTTGCGGAACCAAGGTCCTCTGGGCGAGCGACTACAAGCGAATCATCCGCAATCGGAGCTACTTCGGAGACTTCGACCCCTTCGGTGACTTCGACCTCATCTTCGGCGCGCGCAAGATCAACCTCAAGATCATGGAGATCCCCATCCGCTACAAGAGCCGCACCTACGGCGAGACCAACATCTCGCGATTCCGTCACGGCCTCTTGCTCCTGCGCATGTGCATCTTCGCAAGCCGCAAGATCAAGTTCGTCTAGGTTGGCAAATGGTCGAGCTCACGCGCCAGATGCTGGACGGACTTCCCAAGAACGGGCCCACCGACCCCATCGAGTACTACCGGCGACCTTTGCTCGGCCGGCTCTTCCGCAACCGCATCAACATGGGGCTGCGGCTCCTCGGAACCGCGCGCTACGAGCGCGTGCTCGAGGTTGGGTACGGAGCCGGCGCAGTGCTCCTAGCTCTGGCGCCGGCGGTGAGCGAGCTGCACGGAATCGATCTCGACGCGGATCCGGCTCTGGTAGCCGCGCTGTTGGCCCAGCGAGGGTTTTCCGCCAACCTGGCGCAGGGCAACGTCTACGAGCTGCCTTACGACGATGCATCGTTCGATCTGGTCGTTTGCTTCTCGGTGTTCGAGCATCTCCACGAGTTCGAACGAGGCCTGGCCCAGGTCGCGCGGGTGCTGCGCCCCGGGGGACGATTCCTCCTCGGCATGCCCGCGGTCAACAAGATGATGGAAGCCGGCTTTCGAGCCATCGGGTTCAAGGGCATCAACGACCACCACGTCACCACTCCACAGGCGGTGAGCGCGAGCTTTCGAAAGATCGGTCTCGAGGTGGCCAGCGCGCGGACCCTCGATTTTCCGGTGAAGGGCGTGCGCCTTTACTACACGTGGCTACTCGAGAAAAAGGGCGTATGAGCACCTACGGGGTGGAGCTCGGGGCTGCCGGCGAGGAGATCCGCGAGGACGCCGCCAAGATCCGCAAGAACGCCCTCCTCAAGGAGATCTACAACGACGTCTACTCACGCATCGTGGCCGAGATTCCCGTCGACGTGTACCCGAGGCTCCTCGAGCTGGGCTCGGGGGGTGGCTTCTTCCGCGTCGGCTGCTGCGGGCGTCGAACCCATTCCGTGCACGAAGATGTCGATGAGACCCTGGCCGCGTGACACCGCCGACGGTTTGCCTCGGAAGACTCCCTCAGGCCCGATCACGGACCAAGAGGGCGTCCAGGTACCGGTGTAGGACCGCACATAAAGCTGGTCGTCGCCGCCCCGCACGAAGACGTCGAGGCGATCGGTGCCCCACGAGGTGATCGAAGGTGAAGACGCCACGCCAGCAGCAGGAGCACCAATCGGGCCCCACCCGGACCAGCCATTAGAGTAGGTGTCGATCCAGATTTGACCCCCCGCACGTGCGACGAGGTCCGTCCTACCCGAACCCCACGATACGACGACTGCCCGGTAAGTTTGGCGTGGCAACGTGCGGTAAGCACGGCGTCGTGCGCTCTCGCAAGGCGAGCAGAATGAGTAGCTTGATCGCCGAGGATGGGTCGAAAGCGACGACGCATCATTGAGATCGCCGTACTTGAGCTTCAGCCTTGCGCCTTGCTCGTGCAGATCGCGGTAGATGTGCTCGACTCGGCCGGTATTGAAACTCGAGGACCTGCGGATGACGCCCCATACCTCGTAGCCCTTGTCGAGCAGGAGCTCGGCCAAATACGACCCGTCCTGGCCAGTGATCCCCGTTATCAGCGCTCTTATCGTGGCTTTGGGCGGACCTTAGCGCATCGAATCGGCCGGCGCAGTAAGAACGCCCGGTCCGCCCATCGCATAGGGCGGACAAGCGCGACGGCGGCTCACGAAAAGCCGATGGCCTCGAGTTGCGAACGGAAGGCCCTCTCCGTATTATGCGGCCGAATCGCGCTCCGACGAGGACGCCGACAATCCTCCGGAGCCAGAAAACCCGCGAGAACTTTTTGAGCTTGGAAGCAAGAATCAGCAGCGAACCCGCGACGCAAGCCGCGCTCGTCAGCGTGGTCGTTCCCTGCTTTAACGAGCTCGCAACGATCGGCAGGCTCGTGGAGCGCGTGTTGGACGCGCCCTTCGAAAAGGAACTCATCATCGTCGACGATGGATCCACGGACGGCAGCCGCGAGTACCTGGACAACGAAATCGCGAAGCTTGCGGGCGTGCAGGTCATTCTGCAACCCGAGAACAAGGGAAAGGGGGCGGCGCTCCGGCGGGGGTTCGAGGCCGCGCGCGGCGACATCATCATCGTCCAGGACGCCGATCTCGAGTACGATCCGCGCGAAATTCCAAAGGTGATCGCCCCGATCCTCGCCGGCGAAGCGGACGTGGTTTACGGCTCGCGCTTTCTAGGCGGTCCTCATCGCGTGCTCTATTATTGGCATTCGATCGGCAACTATCTTTTGACGACTCTCTCCAACATGATAAGCGACATCAACTTGACCGACATGGAGACCTGCTACAAGGCCTTCAAGAGAGAGATCCTGCAGAGCATTCGATTGGAAGAGGATCGCTTCGGCTTCGAGCCCGAGGTCACCGTGAAGATCGCTCAAACGAAGAGCGTTCGCATCTTCGAAGTACCCATTTCCTATAATGGCCGCAGATACGACGAGGGAAAGAAGATCGGAATGAAGGATGCCTTCCGCGCTCTCTACTGTTTGATCAAATACGGGATCATCGTTCCAAAGAGACACTCGTCGGACGGAGGTGGTGGAAAGCCATGACCACCTCTAGATTGCGCACCGATGCGCAGCCCGTCGGGTCGCGCACCCTCGAAATTTTCGAGGGATCGGATCGTCTGAATCGCTGGATTTACGATCGCTTTGCGGCCGAACTCGGGAAACGAGTGCTGGAGATAGGGGCCGGAATCGGGAACATCACGCAGTTCATGACCGAGCGCGAATTGGTCGTCGCCACCGACATCGAAGAATCGTACGTGACGCGACTCCGAGAGCGATTCAACAGCCACAGCGCCGTAACCGTGCGACAGCTGGACCTCGATGCACCGGATCCCGACTTCGCGCAATTCAACTTCGATTCCGTGCTCGCCGTGAACGTGCTCGAGCACATCGACGACGACCGCTCGGTCCTCCAGTGGCTTCGCAAGTTGGTCGGCAAGGGGGGCAAGGTATGTCTCTACGTTCCGGCGCTGCAGGCCCTCTACGGGAGCATGGATCGAGCCTTGGGCCATTACAGAAGGTACGAGAAGCCCGAGCTGCTCGAAAAATTGAGCGAAGCGGGATTTCGGTGTGTGTGGTGCAAGTGGATGAACGCGCTGGCCGTACCAGGCTGGTATTTATCGGGTCGGGTGCTCAAGCGAACCGTCGTTTCCGCGAAACAAGTCGCCCTCTACGATCGCATGGTCCCTTGGCTTCGCCTCGAGGATCGCGTGCGCCTGCCGTTCGGCATGACCCTGACCGTCACCGCCGTAGGCGTCTAGTACGAGTCTGTCACATCATCGCTACGAGATCGTCGTTCTCGACGACGATTCAGGGCCGGGCCTCCGGATGCACGGCGGCACGGGCGTAGACGGTGAACGCAGAGTACGCTTGAACAGGTCGGAATGCTCCCTGCAGCATCGCGGAGGCTGCGGAATCGAGCGTAACCGAGCTTGCGACGACCGCCGCATTCACGGTGGCAAGCAAGGCAGTCGGGTTGGCAGGACTACTCAGAGGCACATCGGGCGGAGCGTAATTCTGTAACTCGGGTGGCATTTCTTCGCACACTCCCAAGCGTCCGATCAGGTACACGCCGTCCGCATATCCGCCGATGCCCATCATCAATACCCGAAACTCGTTCTCTTCGGGTGGGGGCTCACTGGGCAGCCGATAGACGGCGAATCCGTGAACCATCGTAGGTTGGCCCGCGTACGACGCGACGAACGTATCGAAAAGAACCTCCTCCTGCTTCGACGGCGCGGTCCGCGAGCCGGGCAGGACCAGGAGGTGGGTGACGCCGAGCGCGGCGAAACGGTTGTAGACCTGTCTTGGCGTCTTGAATGCCCGATAATCGATGAGTCCCTGCATTCCCATCCAGTCGAGCAGGATCCTGCGATTGATTCCGAGGCTCACGTGATGATTGTGAAGAACGGCCAGTGCATCGGGAGGAAGGATCTGGCCAACTTCGCGGTAAGCGCGCCGATACTCGGCGAAGCGCCGCTTGGCATTGCCGTTATAACCGCTTTTTATGAGTGCCACTCCCGCTTCTAGGCGATCGCTTCCCGAAAACATCAGATCCGCGCCCCAGACGAGCTGCAGGCCTACCAAAGAGACGACCCCCACTTGGGCGGGGACACCGAGCTGCCATGCGCCGGCAATCGTCGCGGCTGTGACCGCAACCAAGATGGGCAAGAAAGTCTGCAGATTCCGATCGACCCAATAGGTGAACGCCCAGACGAATAGTGCTCCCAGGCCCACCAGCGCGCCCACCGAGAGCCGCCGAGCATTGGGCAAGAAGGGTACGACCGGAACCAGCAACGTGAAGAGCGAACCGAAGCTGGGCAGATTACCGATGAACGAATAGTGAGGCTCGAACGAAAACATGAACACCAGACGCGCGGCCTGCCAGAGGCGGTCGCGCATTTCTTTGGGAGGGTGCCATCGCCAATCCACGAACATGTTGTCGAACAACTGTGCCCCACCGGGGATGGAAAGGGTGCCGTGCGTGAAGATGTGCTGGGCGAGTGGATAAACGGGATTGTGAAAATAAAACCAATTCTTGATGAGATGGGGAGAGGCGAAAACGACCGAACACCCGACTGCGGCGCCGACCCCGCGCAAAAGGTGCCACCCATCGAGGGAATCGGGCCGAGCGCGGATTCTCGCGAACGACAATTGCCCGAATCGGATCAGCAGCCACATTGCGATGGGGACGATCATGCAAACAGCTTGCAACTTCGTCGCAAGGGCTCCGGCTACCAAGATGCCCAAAAGAGCGGAAGGACCAACATCGAACCGCTTGGCCGTGTGCATCGCGGCGAGAAGCAATGGGGCGGCAAAGAGCGCCAGAAGATGATCGGATGAACCGCCGAGATTTCCGTCGTACACGAGAATGCTCGGAAATAGAAAATACGCGACCCACGCGCCTTTGACCCGATTACCCGACAGTCGGGCAGCGGCGGCCGAGACGCCCACCAGCGTCCAGACGAATATCGTGAACTCGGTGTGTAAAACGATCATCCACCGAAACGGGTCGGCGATGGGACCGTCGGGGACGAGGAAGGCCCAGGTGTACACCAGGCTCGCCAGGTGGGGTACGTTCTTGTTCCAATCGGCCAAGAACGGGACGATGCGCCGCTCGCGGGCATAGTCTTGGGCAATGACTACATGCGTCCACGTCGCGTCATAATTGAGCGCGTCCGGTGAGATTAGCTCGAGGTACATCAGCCCGAGGCAAAGCGTTCCCCACACGGTGATGAGGAGCGCCATACCGCGCAGCTGGCCCAGAACTGGCGCGCGGCCGGCGAGGGCACGCAAGCCCGCGGGAAGCCCTGCGACGAGCATGGCAATGGGCAGCGCGAGGGCGAATACTGGCCCGTAGAGTGCCAAGAAGCCCCCGGCGTACATGGCGAGCACGAACCCGACGAGCCCCACCGGTAAGCTGAGAGCCAGCTTCTCCAGGCCCGGAAGCTCGCCTAGCCTCAGCAGCTTCGTGACTACCAAGTGGCCGAAGCTTGCGCATGAGACCGTCAGCAAGAGGTCCCAGGTGTAAATCGTCAGCAGACGAAAAAAAAGCCACGTTCTGATCGCATAGAAACCGTCGAGAAATCGGCCGAAGACAACGGTCCCCGCAATGCCGAGGAGGAGAACTGCGACGATGCGCACAGCAGACGAGAGTGAGCCATTCATGGCGAGGTGCGCCGTTTCGACGCCTTACGTCTTGGTGATACGAACGTGCCAGCTGTTCCCCTGGACGAACTCGACATGAGCCTGCCCTCCCACGAGCGGAGTGACCAATCGTTCGATGTCTAGTCGGGTCCAATAGTTTGAAATGTGCGGTAGCATTTGGTCGAAGATGATTGATTCCACGTTACCGAACGATAGCGACCGCAGGCGGCGATAATACTCCGTTCGCCACGGCAAAACCCGGATGGCCGGCCACGCTGCGATGGCGATGCTCTTCGCGACGGCGTGACTAACGGCAATGGGAGCCCGGGAACCGATGGCCCGCAACGACTGGATGACCGGAAGAAGAAGCCGATTGCCTTCTCGTGCGTAGCACCACAGCACGAGATCGCCCCCCTCGGCTACGCATCTCCACATCGCTCGAAGGGCGCGCTCCGGCTCGCCGAGGTGGTGCAACACGCCGATGCAGGTGACCCGGTCGAACACACCGTGCACGGCCGGATCGAGGTCGTAGGCGGAACACTTCTCGAGTCGCACGTTGGCGAATGGAGCCAGATTACGGCGAGCGGCGGCCAAACTGCCATCGTCCACGTCGATGCCGAGCACACTGGCGGCGCCAGCCTGCACGAACCAGTACGGATTTCGTCCCATTCCGGTGCCGACGTCCAGCACCCGCTTGCCAGCAAAGCTTTCGAGCTTCGTGCTGCCAAGCCAGCGCTGGAGTTGACCCTTCGACTCCGGCAAAACGTCGGAGTAGGTCGACCACTCGTACCCGAAGCGATCGGGAGAGCCTCTCAGATCTCGCAGCGAATCTTCGTCAGTAGCGCTCATGGGTATCCTAAAGGGCTAGCTAGTTTGCTTTTGCCGGAGCCAACGATCCAGTACAAACAGCGCCCACAAGGGCTTACTGTTGTCCTTTTCCATCGTTTGGTGCTCCCGGTTCCATGCCTCGAAAGTGGCTCGACGAAGAAGCCCGAGGTCCCACAGCGGTGAGCTGGCAAGCGTGGTCTCTAGGCGTCCTTTCAACGGTCCTCGCAACCAGCTCGCGAGCGGAATACCGAAACCCTTTTTCGGGCGCTCGATCACTTCGTCCGGGATCTGACCTTTGGCGGCAACCTTGAGCAAGTACTTCATGCGCCGACCGCGAACTTTGTAGCTCGACGGAACCGAAAAGGCCCAATCGATCATTTGATTGTCGAGGAACGGCGGCCGGACCTCGAGACCATGGGCCATCGATGCTCGGTCGACCTTGGTAAGCACCGATCCGGACATGTACGTCGAAAAATCGAGCGCGAGGATCCGCTGTAGCCAATCGTTCGTAGCGGGCAAACGCGTACCGAAGGTCGCCGGCAAGACGTCCCGCGCTCGGACGATGGCCAGCGACAGCGCCGGCACATCGACGTTCGACATCCATCGCAGATGTCGTCGCGTGAGGTCGTCGTCCCACCTCTCGGTAAAGCGCCGAAGCTTCCATTCGAGGCTTTGGTGTCGATCGTCGAGCGGCAGCTGAGCGATCGCTTTGGAGATCACACCCGTGCGGAGCCACGAGGGAACGCGCGCATACAGGGCAGCGTATTGATGAGCGAGATAAGTGGGATAGCCTCCCCACAGCTCGTCGCCGCCGTCCCCCCCTACGACCACTTTGACGTGCCGTGCGGCCAGCCGTGACAAGAGGAACGTCGGGAGGAGTGACGGATCGGCAAGTGGTTCGTCGAGCTTGTCGAGTGCAAGGTCGACGACGTCGAGGAGATTTCGCTCGTGTAGCGTTTCGCACACGTGTTCGACATTGAGTCGTTCGGCGACGTGACGGGCATATTTGCTTTCGTCGAACGTCGCTTCTTCGAACCCGATCGAGAATGCCTTCGTGCGCCGGCCGGCCCGTGCCGCGGCCAGCGTGGCCACGCAAGACGAATCGATTCCCCCACTCAAGAAAATACCCACCGGCACGTCGGCGATCAGCTGCGATTCGACGGCCTGCCCCAGTCGGGTCCAAAGCTCGTTGGCGAGATCCTTCTCGTCGAGACCGCGCTCGGGCTCGGCAACGGTCAAGCGCCAGAACGCAGACGACTCCTCGAGCCGGCCGTCGCACCAGACCAAGGTATGACCCGGCGGAAGTTTGCGAACACCGCGCACGATCGTGTGCGGCGGCTGGACGTAGTCCGAGAAAAAGTAGGAAACCAGACCTTCGACGCTCAGCTCCGAATCGACGGCGCCGGAAGCCAGCAACGCGGAGAGCTCCGACGCAAAGACGATACCGCCGTCCGGCAGTGCGGCATAGTAGAGGGGCTTGATCCCAGCTCGGTCGCGCGCCAGCGTCAGCCTGCGAGCTCGCGATTCCCACACCGCGAAGGCAAACATTCCTTCGAAGTCACGAATGCCCGAAGTGCCATGGCGGTCGAAGTGGTGAACGATCACCTCGGTGTCGCAGCGCGTTCTGAATCGATGACCGGCGCGCTCGAGCGGGCGCCGGAGGCTCATGAAATTGTACACTTCGCCGTTGTAAGTAATTACGCTCGACCCATCTTCGTTGGCCATCGGTTGCGCCCCGTCCGCCACGTCGATGATGGCCAGGCGTCGATGTCCGAGGTACACGTGCCAAGGCAGTGCCTCGTGGTGCCAGCTCCCCTCGCCATCGGGCCCGCGATGGGCAATGCGGCCAAGCATACGTGAGAGCGCCTCAGGCTTCGGTTGCTTTTGGATGAATCCAGCGATACCGCACACGGCTCAATTCTCACGCTCGAATCCGGCTCGGGACGCGATGGTATACGCCGTCTTCCCCTGAGATTCGAAATAAGTTCGCACGATCAATTCGGACAATATGCCCATACCGACCGACTGCATTCCCGTCAGAAAACATGTGATCGCGATCAAGAACAACGGATTTCGGTGAACCCAAATGCCATAAGCAAACTTCTCGTACAGGACGAAAGCAGAAATGGCGGCACCCGCAAAGAGCATGATGGCGCCTATCCCGCCAAATACATAAATAGGCTTCGTCTGGTAACGGCGCATGAACCATACCGTCGTCAGATCCAGCAAGACCTTGATTGTCCGCACGAGTCCATACTTCGATCGTCCTGCTACCCGCGGCCGATGATTCACTACGAGCTCGCCCACCCGAGCGCCAAGCCCGTCGGCCAGCACGGAGATGAAGCGATGCATCTCGCCATAGAGTCGAATCTCGTCGGTGACGTGCTTGCGGTACACCTTGAGGGAGCATCCGAGGTCGTGAATGGGTGCACCGGTGAGGCTTCGAATCATGAAGTTGGCTACTCGCGACGGCACCTTGCGCAAGAAGAAGCCATCTTTGCGGTTTTTGCGCCAACCCGTCACGACGTCGAATCCATCCTCGAGCATCGCCAACATCGCTGGAATGTCGGAAGGATCATTTTGACGGTCGGCATCCATCGTCACCACCACGTCGCCGGTGGCCGATCGAAAGCCGGCGTCGAACGCCGCTGCTTGCCCAGAATTGCGCCGGAAGAAAATGGTCTTGAGGTACTTCCGTTCGGCAACCGCACGCTTCAAGACTTCAGCGCTGCCGTCGCGACTCCCGTCGTCCACGGCGATGACCTCGTACCTCTTTCCGAGCGCCGACAATACGCCCTCGAGCTCGTCAAGGAGCGGAATCAGGTTCTCTCGCTCGTTGAAAATCGGCAGGACGACGCTGATATCCATGACCACCGGGATCGAGCGGTCCTTACCATGGTCTGCTTGAGCTGTCATCGCCGTGAGTGCTCAGCACACGTGTGGCGATGGATTCGTCGAGCTGCTAGCATCCGCCCACTTTGATAGCGGGCCTTCGTCCGATCATCCTATTGGCTCTCTGTGCCGTGTCTCTGGTCCTATTCGCGTGGCAGATGAGCAGCGACTCGGTCGTCGAATTCGCGCAGGCCAATCTCCTTGCGCTCAGCGTTCGTCATCGCCTTCTCTGCTCGATGGCAATCGCCGCGATGCTCGTAGGCTTGGCCGCGATGAGCTACATCGCCGCGATCGGACATCGCGGTGTACTGGCCGTTGAACGTCTTTCCCACCTGGCGGCTCCGCTCGTCATCTCGGGGGTTACGCCGCCGCTTCTTTTTCGCGGAACTTGGAGTGCTTTGCCCACCGCTCTGGCAATCGGAGCATTCACGTTTCTCTTCGAGAGATTGCTGCGGATCAGCCTTCGAGAGCTGAGCGCTCTCACCGAAGCCTCGCAGGCAGCTCTCTCCGGTCCAGGGCTACGCCGGCGTAACCGGTTGGTGGGTCTCGTCGTGGTGCTCTCCGCCGCTTTCTATGCGGTCTACATGTCGAGGTACACGCTGTTCAACCATCGTCGCTTCGGCACGTTCGGCTTCGATCTCGGTCAATTCGACCATGTCTTCTGGAGCACTCTCCATGGACATCCATTCCGAGATGCACCACTCGGTCTCACTCACGATTGGCAGGAACTGGGCAATCACGCGGAGCTGTCGGTAATCTTTTTTCTGCCTTTTTATGCAATTCGTCCCAACGCCGAGACGCTCTTGATCATACAGGCATGCATGCTGGGCCTGGGCGCGATACCGCTCTACTTGTTCGCAGCGCGACGGCTGCCACGTTTTTACGCGTGCACGTTGACCCTCTGTTATCTTCTCTACCCGCCCCTCCACGGCTCCAATTTCTACGATTTCCATTTCCAGCCGATCGCCGCAACGTTCGTGCTCTTCACGATCTACTTCATCGATACACGGCGCTGGATTCTGGCGGGAATCACCTTCATCGTCGCAGTCGGGTGCCGCGAGGACATTTCGGTCGGACTCGCGTGGCTCGGCCTCTATCTCGCCGTCGCTGGGTACAGAGCCAGGGCCGGGACGCTCATGGCCATCTCCGGTGCGGCATATTTCGTCGTCATAAGATTCTACGTCATGCCGCGGTTCGGACAGAATTGGTTTTCGGAGATGTACAAGGATCTTTACCCTCGTCCCGATGGTCCTCACAGCTATGCCGGCGTGATCCTGACACTGGCATCGAACCCCATGTACGTCTTTCAGACGCTTCTCACCACCGACAAACTGCGCTATTTTTTGCAGATTGTCGCACCGATTGCATTCCTTCCCCTGCGAAGAAGCTATCTCCTTCCTGCCCTCGTACCCGGCGCGATGTTCACGCTGCTGACTACGGCGTATGAGCCAACGATCGATATTGGCTTTCAATATTCGGGGCATTACACTCCATACGTCTTCACCGCATCCGCCGTGATGCTGTCGGTGTACCGATCCGGCACCGACGCGTCGGTCAAACTGCGGGCTGCGTTGGCAGCGCTGGTTACCGCAACTATCCTCTGTACTCTTCATTGGGGTGCCTTCCCGCCGCGAGGTTTCGTCAAAGGAGGCTTCGCGCACATCGGTTTCGACCGTCCGTCCGCCGAGCAGGAGCAGAAGGCACGCGACCTGGCCGAGCTGGCAGCCATGATACCTCCCGAGGCGTCGGTTTCGGTCAGCGAGGAGGAACTGCCGCACGTGTCGACACGTCTCAATATTCTGACGCTGAGGTCTGGTACGAACTTGGCCGACTACCTTCTCTATGGAGTCAACAGCAACGGCGCCGGACATGCCGCCAAGGCATTGCAAGATGGCGAATATGTCGAGATTGCGACGCGTCCGGGATTGGAACTCCTCCAACGAAAAAAGTGAGCATCGTATGATCCGCCCCATGCTCAAATCGGTGCAACGACGCGTTCGCGAATTCTTTTTGCTCACGGAGGCGGAACGGCGCATCTCTGCACTGGCCGGTTCGCAGCGGGCGAATCTTCGCGCCCACCATGATGCTGCGATGCGGCGCTTGCAAGCCGCTCAGGATCTCCGTGGTCTGAATCAGACGGCTGTCGCGCTCAGCCTGTACCGGCAGGGGGCGCTTTTTCTGACCGCAGCCTATCTCGCGTCCAAGGGCGAGAACTTCGATGCCTCTTCGCTGACGCTCCAGTCCGCTCTCGGTGAAGTGGATGCGCTCTTCGCGAGAGACGGTATCGCGGCGCCGCCCCAGTTCGAGGAAGTAAGGCGGCTAGCCGCGTCCGACGATCCTCTCGAACTCGACCGTTTGCCCGCGGAGGAGACGCGCCGCCGCGCCGAGGACCTCGAGGTGGCGACGGCCTGGCTCGGGCGACTCGTCGATCCCCGTTCCCCGCGCGAGCTCCGCGTCGTGCGAATCTTCCGGATCGTCCTGGGGGCTCTGTCGGTCGCTACTCTTCTGGTGATCGTGGCGGTTTGGGCCTTTTCACCTCCGAATTTGGCGCTGCGCAAAAAGGTCGTGGCCAGCAGCTTGGCCTGGGACACCGTCGCCGAGGGAGCCGTTGATGGTAAGAAGGACGGGCGCTTCGACTTCCATAGCGCCATCGAGGACTCGCCGTGGCTGTCGATCGATCTCGGCCGCAGCTACGTCGTCAAGCGCGTCAAAGTCTATGGACGTGGCGACGGCACCTACGATCAATCGATTCCACTCGCCCTCGAGGTTTCCGACGACGGCACCTCGTACCGAAAGATTGCCGAGAGAACCGAGCCATTCAGCGAGCTGGGGCCCTGGGTGGTCAAGCCCGAAGACCTGACGACACGATTCATTCGCCTGCGCACCGAGCGCCGCTCCGTACTGGTGCTGAGCGAAGTCGAGGTGAACGGGCGTGTGCCCAAGTGAATCACGAAGCCGTCGTCCACGTCGGTACATCGGTCGTGCGAACCGCAGGGACTACCTCGAAGGCCTGCGACAGGGTCGCTCCTGCGTAGAGCCGGTCGTCCACCCGATGCAGCGCGCGGCGCAGCGAGAAGGTCCAACGCGCCAGCTGAATCGGTGCTCCCCAACGCGGAAGACTGTCGAAATCGCGCCACGAGAAGAGGCTGTGCCACACGACATCGAACGCGTTCAGGAAAAGCCCCGTGCCAATCGGGCGCTCGCTCTTGACCGTCAACCCTCCGTCTTCGAGCAGCTGCCGCCAACCGACAATATCGTGAAGCCGCTGGTGACCGTAGCCGTAGATTCCGAACTTGGCGCGGCGGCCGCGGCGAACCAGCAACCAATTGATCGGATCGTACAGAAAAGGAAAATCGAGCGTGGGAACGACGATCACACCGCGTCGCCCAATACGACAAAGCTCCCTCACTGCGGCAGGTGGATCGGTCAGGTGCTCGAGAACTTCGCGCGACGCAAAAAAACTCACCGACGCGGTCTTGACCGGCAACTTCTCGGCATCCGCCTGTACGAAGAATTGGCCGCTCGCGCGACGGGCAAACCGCAGCGCTTCGAAAAATAGATCCAAACCAATGTACGTTTGCTCCGGATGCAACCAGGCGGCCAACGAGCCGGTCGAGCATCCGACGTCGACGACGATGGGTTCTTTGTCGACGCCAAAAGCCGTTCCGAAATCCTGCATGCGAATGTAGAACGAGTACGTGAGCGCCTTGAAGTCGACGAAGCGTACAGGCCGGCGCTCGATGGGAAGCGGCACAGCTTCGCCGAGCGGCCGCCTTAGCCCATCCGGATTCCTATTCGGCGCCAAAAGAACGACGACCTCGTCGCGAACGGGATACCAAAATCGACAGAGAGGACAGGCAACGTAGCTTCGCCCCTCCAGAATCTGAGGGATCAAACCCTGATCCTTGCGGCACGCCGGGCAGTCGAGGATGGCGAGCAGGGGATGGGAATCGGCGGACATGACCCTTCTTGCGTCAGGCCGGTTCTTTATCGGCCGCGGCCGCCGTCTTGGACTCACCGCCTTCGGTGCGCGTCGGACTGCCCGCTGAAGGCTCAGGCGCCGGCTCGACACCTTCCTTCTTGACCTCCTCGGCCTCGGCCGGTTCGTCCTTTTTCGAGGCGGCCCCCCCCGGTGCGCTGGCCGGTTCGCCTTCTTCCGGCGTCGCGGCCGGAGCGGCCTCCGGATGCAGGCGGTAGAACGCCTCGAGGTCGATCGCGAGCGCGCTCTCGGGGTGAGCTTCGGCCGCCTTGAAGTAGATGGCGTAAGCGGCGGCGGCGGGCAGGGCCGTCAAAATCGCGACCCACTGCGACGTGGAAAGCTGCACCAGCGTCTGATCCGCGAACGAGGGGGGCTTGAGCAAGAGGTAGGCCACGACGGCCGGCACGAACGCCAGCACCTGCGTCATCCTGCGCATCGCCGTATCGCTGACGCTGCTGGCCATGCCGACGACGTACGCGATGGCGAAGAGCAGGAGGCCGCCCGAGATCAGCAAGTGCTCGGAGATGTGGGGGCCGAATTCTCCCCGCTCGAGATCGTCGCGGATCATCTCGAGCAGGAAGCGCAGCACGCCGTAAGCGAACGTGAAGACGAGAAAAACTTGGCCCCGGAAGCGCAGTGTTTTGCGAACCCAAAAGACCAGCGCGAGCAAGAACGCACCGACGAGCGCCTCGTAGATCTGAGTGGGGTGCACGGGGAGCGAGGCCGTCGATTCGTAGTCGATGAGATGGTGCTGCACATGCTGCACCCACGCGGGAGACCCCGAGCCATGCGGCAGCGTGCCTTCCGGCCAATGCGGGAATGTGCCCACCTTTTTCAACCACTCCGGAGCCCCTGGCGGAAGCGGTTTTCCAAAATCACAGCCGAAGAGGTAACAGCCGAGTCGCGTGAGCAGGAGGCCCGAGGCGAGGCTCGGTGCGGCGACGTCGCCCCATGGCCAGAGCGGGACCTTGTGGCGCCGCAGGTAGATCACCGACCCAATGAAGCCGCCCAAGAATCCACCGTACGCGACGAGGCCACCGCGCCAGAGCGCGAAGATCTCCCAGAACGATTTGAACTCGCTCGGATTGGTCACGTAGTAAAGAACACGCGACATGATCACCGCGCAAAGAGCGGTGAACACGTAACAGTTGGCGAGCGTCTCCTTGGGAAGTCCATCCTTCTCCGCGAGGCCGAGCGTCAGGTACCAGCCCACGACGAGCGACAGCCCGAGCATGACGCCGTAGCTGTGGATGGGAATCGACGAAAGGTCGCCGAGGAACTTCCAGCTTGGCAGGGGAATCCGGACCAGAATCGGATGCATGGGCCCATCCTTACCTTCGAACAGGGGCCGGGGCCAGCATGTGGTGCAAGCCCGTCCCCGGCGGCTGAAGGTCGGGCCTACTCCGAGAGCCGGGCGAGCTCCACCCAAAGAGCATCGATGTCGAGCACGAGCCCCGCGCACCCGGGAACGGGATCCACGCGACCGGAAGTGATACCGACGAGCTTTTGGTAATAGCCGGCCTCATTTCGCTCGAAGATCTCGAACGAGCCCAGCGCAGGATCGACCAGCCAATAATAGTGCACGCCAAAGCGAGCGTACTCCGCCATCTTTTCCACGCGATCCCGTCGTTCATCGCGCGGCGAAGGCGTGACAATCTCGGCGATGATATCGGGCGGCTCGGTAACGGGTCCACGCCGGGGCGGCGCTGTTCGCCCCGCCAAGAAGACCGTGAGGTCTGGCTTGCGACCAGTGTCACGCGCCGTGAGTATCTTGAGCTCTGAACCAAAGACAAACCCGCTTTGGCCAAGCCACCCACGAAGGACCGCGATCAGCCAAGAGACGGTCAGTTCGTGCACGGCATCGGGCACTTCTTCCTCCACCAGGTGGCCCGCTACGAACTCTCCCTCCACATCTTCATCGAGCGCGAGCCATGCCTCGAGCGACAATATCCGGCCCGCATGTGGCCGATCGGGATCGAGAATAGGCGGCCATGCGTTCGCCATGGGTGTGCAACCCTACCACGCGAGCCGCGTGCGAGCAGCGTCGTGACTCATCCGCTCGGTGACGCGCGGAACCAGCAATGTGGTAGAATTATCGACATGCGCTACGAGGCGGTGGGGGTGCTGGTCTTCGTCGTTGCATGCGTGCCGAACGGTCCGGCATCTTCGTCTGACGCGGGTACGGCGGCCGCGCCGCGCCCGCGAGCGTCGGCGGCGCCCATTGTCGCCAACCGGCCGGCCGCAGCGCCAAGCCCCCCGTCGATCCCGCTCGGAAACGGCTTCGAGGACAACTTCGAGCGCGCGGCACTGG
>WNGA01014392.1_pt1 | contig 17102 bp, 18 predicted proteins | sample 5400061 | NCBI WGS metagenome assembly WNGA01 (sample SAMN13153366, study PRJNA577476) | soil metagenome | isolation source: 100 cm soil or saprolite under grassland replicate 2 | place: USA:California | collected 2016-06-15 | reverse complement strand
CCGCTGCCCACGGCTCGCTATCTCCACTTCGTGTCGTTCGATGCGGACTACTCGAACGGCTGGGACCTCGCCAGCGCCATGCACCCGCAGACGATCCTTGCCTATGGGATGAACGACAATCCGCTGCCGCCGGGGCACGGCGCGCCGCTGCGCCTCTACTCGCCCACCAAGCTGGGCTACAAGATGACGAAGTATCTGGTGTCGATGACGTTCACAGACCAGAGACCGGGGGGATACTGGGAGGACCGAGGATATCCTTGGTTCGCGGGGATCTAGCCGAGAGCCGCCAGGGCATCGTGCATCTGCGCCGCGGTCTGGTACCGGTCGGCAGGTGATTTTGCCATCGCTGTGAGAATCGCCCTCGACAATCCCTCCGGTACGTCCGGATTCAGCGCCCGCGGGTCGGGCACCGGCTCTTCCAGGTGCTTTGCCACCAGCGCCCAGGTCGTCTCCGCCTCGAACGGCACCCTTCCCGCGACGCATTCGAACAACACCACGCCGGCCGCGTAGAGATCGCTGCGCGCATCGAGCTCCGCCCCCGACAGCTGCTCGGGGGACATGTAGTCCGGCGTGCCGATGGACGTCCCCGCCTCCGTCAGCCCTTTCCCCTTCGGCGGATTCACGAGCCGCGCGATCCCGAAGTCCATCACCTTCAGGAAGCCGCTCGGATCGACCACCATGTTTTGTGGCTTGACGTCGCGGTGGATGACGCCCTCGGCATGCGCCACCTCCAGCGCGCGGCACAATTGCTTGCCGATCGTGAGGGTGACGGACACGGGCAGCTTGCCGCGCGACGCGATGAGGTGTTTGAGCGACGTCCCCTCGACGTACTCCATGGTGAGGTAGTACACGCCGTTGACCTCGCCCAGGTCGTACGTCCGGACCACGTTGCGATGGGCGATGCGGCGCGCCAGCCGGATCTCCTGCTTGAAGCGCTCGAGCGCGACGCTCTCCCCCGCCATCGCCTCGGGGCGCAGCGTCTTGATGGCCACGGGCTCCTGCAGCTCGCGGTCGAACGCCCGGTACACCACGCCCATGCCGCCGGCGCCGAGCAGCTCCTTCACGTCGTAGCGGCCGGCGAACACCGAGCCCGGGCGCAGCATGTCGCCCCCGGACCCGATCGACGGCCGCGCGGCGGCCGCGCGCACGGCGGTGGGCGCGGAGCCGAGCGCTTGCGTCGCCGCGGCGCCCGACGCCTGCATCATGTACTCGACCAGCGCCGCCTTTTCCTTCAGGTCCTCGACCAGGCTCTTGAAGGCTTGCGACAGGATCCCGATCTCGTCCGCCGACTTGACCTCGATGTCGACGCCGTAGTCGCCGTCCTGGACCCGGCGGGCGCACGGGACCCGCGATCCGGCGGGCGGCCACGGCAGCCGCGGCCAGCGCGAGCAGGACGCCGAGCGCGATGGCGAACAGCATCGTCCGCCGCAGCGCCTGGAACGCCGCGAGCTCCGTCTCGCGCGAGCGCAAGGCGAGGAATCCGCCGAACACGTCGCCGCCGGCCGAGCGGATCGGTCCGGCGAGCCCGATGAGATGCTCGCCGTGCACCTGCGCCGCCATCCGCGTCCCGATCGTGTCCGCGAGCGAATCCACGCGCAGAGTCCCCACCAGCGCCTCGACCTCGTCCGCCGCCGGCAGGGTGCCGCCGACCACCACGGGCCGCGGCACGCTGTCGCTCGACACGGCGAAGAACACCACGTCGGAGTTCGTCGCCTGCTTGATCGTCTGCGCCAGGGAGTCGTTCAACGCGTACGCGGCGACCAACACCCCTTGCGGCGCCGCCCCTCGTGACGCGAGCGGCGTCGCGACCGCAATGTAGAGCTTCACCGCCGCAGGGTCGCGGTCGTCGATGAAGGCCCCGGAGGTCTGCTCGCCCGACAGGGCGTTGGCGACCAGGGCGCCGCGCGACATGTCGATGTCGTATTCCTCGGGGTAATCGGTGCGCGCCAGCAGGATCCCGTCGCGGTTCGCCACCAGGACCCAGGCCGCGCCGATCAGATCGCGGTACTCGCCCGCCTGGTCGAGAACGTTCTGGCGATCGCGGCTGGTGAGCAAGCGTTCACGGAACTGCGGCACTTCGGCGCTCACGGCGCTCATCCCCGCAAAGGTGCGGGTGCGGGCGGCGAGGTAGGCGCCCACCGCGCCGCGGGTGTTGCTCAGCGCGCGTTGGATGGATTCGTCCGCGGTACGGTTCGCCTGGACGGAGGTGACGCCGAATGTAATCCCCAGCACGGCCACCACGAGCAGCGCCGAGGCGAGGAAGATCTTCGCAAAGAGGCCGAAGGCGGGCCTAATAGCGCTCGAACCCGGCATTGGTCGGGTAGTCGCGCCCGTACTTGTTCTTGTGGGGCTGCCACCGGTACCCCCGCGCGTTGAGCTCGAGCTGCAGGTCCCCCGCGCCGGCGGCCGTGACGGTCACGTCTTTGACGACTTCCGCGGCGATCCGCTCGTGCCACGCGTGCAACCGGTAGTGCCCGGGCGGGACGTTCTCGATCGCGAACGAGCCGTCCACTCCCGGCTGCGCGTAATACCGGTTCGCCGTGATCACGACGTACGCCACCATCCGGGGGTGCACGTTGCAGTAGACCCGGACCAGGCCCGGGTGCGTGAACGTGTAGCTCTTCGCTTCCCCCCGCCCGTACAGCCCCAGGTCGAACTGGCTCGGCTCGCTGGCCGAGAAGACGTTGTGGTCGAAGGGATCGGTGTTCGGGAATCGCACGGTCGAGCCGACCGGGGCGACGACGACGCGCGGGCGGTACACCTTCTCGTTGATGGTGATGTCGAGCGTCGCGGGCGCGGCCGCGGGACCGGCTCCCTCGACATAGAGCACGGCCGAGCCAAGGTCGGGCGAGGGCTTGTTGTTCTTCTCGATGATGGTAACGCGGCCGGCCACCCGCCCGCCGCTGGCCGGGTGCTGATACGGGGTGGGGGTGAAACTCACCAGCGCCAGCGCAACGATCCAGCGCATCGTCACTCCTTTCACGAAGCTTGCGAGAGCGTGGAGCTTACTGTATTGCTCCTCACTCCTCCATCCCCGGGTGCTTCGGACGCCGCCGGTATCCCTTCTTCGACCGGTGCACCTTGTGCGGCGGGGTCTTGAGCCGCTCCTTGACCGGCGCCTTGGGGTTCGGCACCCGCACCACGAGTTTGTCCTTGGGTTTCCGGCTCATCCGGCGAGGCGCGCGCGGATCTGACGCGCATGATGGCGCGCGTGGATGAAGTGGAACTCCATCCATTCGCCCGGCGTCAGATCGCCCATGCGGGGGTGCTTCACGAACAGGTCGTGGGGACGCGCGGGGAGCACCTCGCGTTCGACCTGCTCCCACAGCGCGAGCCCTCGCCGGAAGCGCCCCTCGGCCGCGGCCCGCTCGACCCGCGGCCCGGGCGTCGCGCCCTCGGGGGCACGGAGCCCAGGCGGAAACCGGCGCAACCCGAAGATGAACAGCTTCGCCAGTCGTTCTACGAGCGTCCGCGGCCGCCGGACCATCGGCCCGCGGGCCCGCCGCTCGATGAACCGGGCCGCGCTGGACTCTAGCCCGAGCGCGAGATGCTCGACGATCTGGGCCGGCGTCCACTTCCCCGCCGGCGCCCGCTGCCAATCGGCGTCAGGGCGCCCGTCCAGGGGGCCGAGCACGAGCGTCGCGAGGTCGGTCATTCCTTGAAGAAGCGGCGCCGGACCCGGTCGCCCTCCTCCAGCCACGCGTCGAGCTGCTCGGCTTTGGGAAGGCGGCCGCTACGCCACCAAAAAAGGAACCGCCCGCCCCCGGCGACATACTGGTCGGGCGTGGCGGCAAAGAATTGGCGGATCTGAGGCGCGAACAGCGCCCGGATCGCCGCCTCGTCGGGGCCCTTGAGACGGTACGCCCGCGAGAAGTCCGGCGACTCGTCGAAGTCGATATCTTGCATGCCGAAAACCGTGCCGAGCCGCGTGAACCACCCTTCCGGCGACAGGACGAAGGTGGGCAACGGCTCGTCGCGTTCCCACACGATCCCGTTGATCCGATGGGTGGAGGAGTTCTTGCCGCCGCCCGTCACCCACTTGTACTCGAAGGCGGTGAACGGAGCGCCGTGCAGGCGGCCGCCGATGGTGTAGCCCCATTGGCGGCGCCGCCCTTGATTGAACGGCTCGAAGAACTCGCGGAAGGGCCGCTCCCCCTCGGCGCGTCCGGGCTCGAACTGAAAGCCCCGCATCAGACAGTGTGCCTCGTACGCCTCGCGCCGCCGGCGCTCGGCGGCTCGCGCGGCCAGCGCGACGGCGCTCACGAGCGCGAGCCCACCGCCCAGGAAAATCCACTGCGGCTCGATCACCATCGCGCCGCACGCCCGTCGCGCGTAGCTTCCACCCGAGCCGACATGCGAGGAATCTGCGAGTGAACCTGCTGCGCCGCCACCCGATCGCGATCGCTTTGGTCGTCGTGCTGCTGGCCACCGCCATTCACCCGCTGCCGCCGCTCGTGGACGCCGTCTCCGGCGCCGTGCCGCCGGACGTCGAGCTGAGCCGGCCGGTCGCCTACGTGGTGCTCGCGCCGGTCTCGAACACGCTCGACACCTTGACCTTCTTCAGCCTCGACCGCGCGCGCTGGGCGCTGAGCGTGTGGGCTCTCGTCCTCGCGGCCTGGGGCGCGGCTCGACCCGGCTCGGCGCGCCGGCGCGTGGGCCGCGCACTCCTCGGCCCGCTCGCCCTCGTCGCCCTCGGCGGCGCCACGGTGCTGCTCCCCCGCCCCGTCCCACGCCTCGCGGCAGCCGACTCGGCCCTGACTGTCCTCGATTATCACGCGCACACCGAGGCATCGCACGACGGCCGGGCCGGGTGGACGCCGGCGCGGCTCGCCGCCTGGCACGCCCGCCAGGGATTCGACGCGAGCTACGTCACCGACCACAACCTGATCTTTAGCTTGCCCGTCAGGGAGCCGATCCGCCTGCTGCCCGGCGTGGAATGGAGCGTGTACCGGCAACACGTCGTGGCGATCGGTCCCGTGCGGCCCATCGTCCGCGACAGCTTCGCCGGCAGCACGCCGCGGATGCTGCGCCTGTTCGCCGAGCTGGAGCGCCAGGGTGCCCTCGGCATCGCCTCGCTCCCCGAGTACTGGGAGCATCACCGCGACGACCTCGACGCCTTCGTCGCGGCGGGCGTGGACGGCTTCGAGATCGTCAATTGCGCCCCAAAGGCGATCGGCTTCACCCCGGCCGCGCGGCAGGAAGTGTTGGCGCTGGCCGCGCAGCACGACCTCCTGGTCGTGGGCGCGAGCGACAACCACGGGTGGGGGCAGGTCACCTGCGTGTGGAACCTCTCTCGCCCGGGCGCCCAGGGCTACCGCGCGAACCGGGTCGTCGCCCGCCCTCTCGCGCTGTTGCAAGGCGAGTGGCTGCCATGGACCGCCCCGGTCACGCAGCCCTGGTTCATGCTCCGCTCACTCGGGTGGAGCGAGCGGATCAGCTGGTTGACGTGGGTGTTCGTGATCCTGTTGTATCGCGTCATGCCCCGGCGCCAGGGGCAGCCGGCGGGGCTCGGCATCCTGGCCCGGTCCATCTGGCTGCGGAAGGAACCAAAGGGCGGTCTCGAGCGTCCTACTCCCAGTCAGGCGGAACCCCCACCTCCGGAGAACGTCCTATGAACGTTGTCGCTCGTCCTGCCGTCATCGTCGCGCTGCTCGCGCTGGCGCCCCCGGCCTTGCCGGCCGTCGCGCAGACCGCGCTTCCCTTGAAGCATGCCGCCGCACCTACGAAGACGGCCATCACCTCGGCCGACCTGATGACGCGCCTGTACATCTATGCCGACGACTCGATGATGGGCCGCGCCGCGGGGACCGAGTATAATCTCAAGGCGACCGCGTACATCGCGGCCGAGGTGCGGCGGCTCGGGCTCGTTCCGGCGGGAGACAGCGGCGGCTACTTCCAGAACGTGCCCCTGATGAGCCGGGCATTTGCCGAGCAGTCGCGCTTCGTCGTGGACGGCGTCACGCTGCGACCGTGGGAGGAGTACGTGCCGCGCGACCAGGGCGCACCCGCCCGCTCCCTAAACGGTGCCCAGGCCGTGTTCGCCGGTGCGTGGGGGGACAGCGTGATGCTGGCGCCCGAGCAAGGGGCCGGCAAGCTCGTGGTGATCGCGCTGCCCCGGCACCCCAACCCGCAGGCGCCGCCATGGTTCGTGCCGCGCGCCGCCGCGACGAGCCGCTACCGCACCGCTGCGGGCATCGCGCTCGTGAGCATGGACCTCATGCCGCCGCAGCTCCTCCGGGCGTTCCAGACCCCGCAAGTCACGCTTCAGGGCGCCGCACCTGCCGTGAGCGAGACGGTGCCCGCCTACCTGTACCTCAGCGGCGCCACGGCCCGACGGATCTTGGGGGTGTCGGTGGACAGCGCCCGCGTTGGCGCCATCGGTAAGACGGTGCAGGGCTCGCTGACGTTCGCCGAGCTGCCGGCGCCGGCTCGCAACGTCGTCGCGATCCTGCCGGGGAGCGATCCCGCGTTGCGGGGAGAGTACGTGGCGATCGGGGCGCACAACGATCACATCGGCTTCCGGCACAACCCGGTGGACCACGACTCGATCCGCGCCTTCGACGAAGCCATCCGGCGTCTCGAGTTGGCGTCCCCCAATCACCAGGTGACCCCCGAGCAGGTGGCGCAGATCCGGATCAACGGCGACAGCGTGCGCCATGGGCGGCCGGCGCGGCCCGATTCGATCTCCAACGGCGCCGACGACGACGGCTCCGGCACCGTGGCCGCGCTCGAGATCGCGGAAGCGTTCGCCGGCGCCCGCGTCAAGCCGAAGCGCTCGCTGATCTTCGTGTGGCACACCGGGGAGGAGCTGGGGTTGTTCGGCTCGCAGTACTTCACCGATCACCCCACAGTGCCGCGGGACTCGATCGTGGCGCAGCTCAACATGGACATGGTCGGGCGCGGCCGGCCGGACGACGAGCTGGGGGGCGGGCCGGGGTACCTGCAGCTCATCGGCACGCGGCGGCTCTCGACGGCGCTCGGCGACCTGATCGAGACCGTGAACAAGGCGCGAAGGCAGCCGCTCACGTTCGACTACCAGTACGACGCATCGGGGCACCCCGAGCAGTACTACTGCCGCAGCGATCACTACATGTACGCGCGCTACGGCATCCCGATCGCCTTTTTCACCACCGGGAACCACCGGGACTACCATCAGGTGACCGACGAGCCGCAGTACATCGACTACCAGAAGCTCACGACCGTCGCGCAGTTCGTGCACGACGTGGCGGTCGCGGTGGCGAACCTGGACCACCGGGTGGTGGTGGACAAACCGAAGCCGGATCCGCAGGGGAATTGCGTGCAGTGAGGGCACGCAGTGGGACAATAAAGAGGGGGCGTCATCGCGGCGCCCCCTTTTTTCGTTACGCGCTACGGCAAGTGGGCAGGCGGCGGAGCGCCCGAGGCGCCGAGGTATTCGACCGTGCCGTCGGAATGGACGGCGAAATGATAGAAGCGCCGATTGATGCAGCCGGCGGGGCAGTCGCCGTACCCCACGCTGTAGTCGAGCAGCACGCGGGACGCTTCCACCGAGCCCCGTATGTCGCTGCCATCGCCCCAGGCGCCGTTCGGATCAGAATACCTGACCCCCGTGATCCCACGGAACCGGGGGGCGAGCGCTGCGATGTTGAGGGGTTCGACCGGCCCGAGTGTCACGAGCACATCGCCTTGCGATAGCGTATAGACGCTCCCGACGGACAACGAGTAGCGCTGGAGAAGATCATCGACTACGGGCTCGCCGGTGGGCAGCTCGCGGCGCGCCAGCCGCTGCACCCAGGCTTCGTTGGGGAGGAGCTGCAACAGCAGGCTGCGCGTTGTGGGCAAGGGAAACGTGTGGATCCGATAGATGTCCACCACCGAGTCCCGCGCCGGCAGGCCGGTGGCGTTGTGCACCAGGACCAGCGCGTCGTAGTACAGCTGGACCGCGCCATTCGGAATCGCGATCTCGGCGTACCCGCGGCCAAGGAGGTCACGGAGCGCCAGCCGGGCGGCATCGTCGCGGTACTCCGCGCGCAGCGTCTCAGGTACCCGTGAGTCATCGATGGTGGATCGGAAGAAACGGAGTGCGGTGACACCGTCGCACGCGGCGATGATCGCGACGGCCGAAAGCGCAGACGACAGAGTCTTCATGAGACCCTCCGGCGGGTTATCGTGTACGTACCACGTAGCAGCCCGAAGGCGGGGACGGTCAAGGGTCGCGTTGCCGCAACAGTGATATCTTTGGAGTAAGGATCATGCCTGTCGGTTACTCGGGCGGCTCCCTCGTAGGTGTGGTCGGGACTGAAGCTGGTGCGGCGGCTCAAGTATCGATGAGACTTTGTATTGCAAAGTACTTGACAGACTCACGCCTCTCCGGTATCGTCTTCCTATGACCGCCCCGCGGCCCCTACACGACCGCGCGCTGGACAACCTGCAGTACATCCGGTCGACCATGGAGCGCGCGGGGTCGTTTACCGCCGTTCCCGGGTGGGGAATGGTCGCGGTGGGGATCACGGCGCTCGCGGCGACCTGGGTCGCCGGCCGGCAGGCGCGTGACGCCGCGTGGTTGACGGTGTGGCTCGGCGATGCGGTGCTCGCCATGGCGATCGGCGCCGCGGCCCTGGTCCGCAAAGCGCATGTGGCGCACGACTCCCTGCTCTCGGGCCCGGGGCGTCGCTTCGCACTCGGCTTCCTGCCGCCGCTCGTCGTAGGCGGGCTGCTGACGCTGGCATTGCACCGGGCCGGCCTGTTCCACGCGATGCCGGGCATGTGGCTGCTGCTGTACGGCACCGCGGTCGTGACGGCCGGCGCGTTCTCGGTGCGGGTGGTGCCCCTGATGGGCCTGTGCTTCATGGTAGTGGGCGCGGCGGCGCTGTTTGCTCCCCCCGCCTGGTGGCCCGCGTTCATGGCCGCGGGATTCGGCGGCTTGCACATCGTGTTCGGATCGATCATCGCACGGAGGTACGGTGGCTAAGACGGGAGCGGCCCGCGTGCCGCAGGGAGAGCCGGTGCGGCCCGCGAAGCCGAAGGCGAAGCCCGACGCGGCCGAGCTCGATCGGCTGATTCACGAGCGGATCCGCCTCGGCATCGTCAGCGCGCTCGCGGTGAACGCGAGCCTCGCCTTCAGCGAGCTGAAAACACTCCTCAAGACCAGCGACGGCAACCTCAGCGTGCACGCCCGCAAGCTCGAGGAGGCGGAGTACGTCGCCTGCACCAAGTCGTTCGCGGGACGCGTGCCCAAAACCGAATACCGGCTCACCGCGGCGGGGCGGCGGGCGCTGGAGCGCTACCTCGATCACATGGAAGCGCTGATCCGCGCCGCACGTCAGCGCTAGACCGACGTCATCTCTTTTTTTGAGGACTGACTTTATGAAGCAAAGTACTTCTCTCCACGTCGCGATCATCATGGACGGCAACGGACGCTGGGCCACGCGCCGCGGCCTGCCCCGCGCCGCGGGCCACCGGGCCGGCGCTCAGGCGGTGCGCCGCGTCGTGGAAGCCGCCCCCGATCTCGGGCTCCGGGCGCTCACGCTGTACGCCTTCTCGGCAGACAATTGGAGCCGCCCGCCGAGCGAGGTCGCCGCGTTGCTCCGTCTCTTTGCCCGCCACCTCCGCACCGAAACGCCGCGGCTCGCCACGCACGCCGTTCGGCTCAGCGTCGTCGGACGGCGCGACCGGCTCCCCGCCCCGCTCGTCGCCGCGATCGAAGCGGCCGAGCGGGCGACCGCGGACGGCGGCCGCCTGCACCTGCGTCTCGCCATCGATTACTCGGCGCGCGCCGCGATCCGGGCAGGCGCCATCCTACCCGACGTCGATCTGTTGATTCGTACCGGCGGCGAGCAGCGTCTCTCCGACTTCCTGCTGTGGGAGTGCGCGTACGCCGAGCTCTGGTTCACCGATCGCATGTGGCCCGACTTTGCGGGCGCCGATCTCGCCGCCGCGCTCGCGGATTTCCAGGCGCGCGAACGCCGCTTCGGCGGGTTGCCGGCCCGGGCGGCCGTATGATCGCCGCCCGGACGAAGCTCGGACTCGAGACGCTGGCGGCCGGTCTCGCGCTGGGGATCGCGGGGGATACCCTGCTCCGCGCAATGCCGTGGGGCCTCAATGTGACGCTCTGTGCCGTCGCCCTCGTCGCCGCCGGCGCGATCCTCGTGCGCCGTAACAACCTCTCCCCGAGCCCCGACACGCCCTGGCTCGCGCTCACCGTGCTGCTGCTCGGTGCGGCGTTCATGCGCCGGGACGCCGAAGCGCTCGCGCAGTTCGACATCCTCGGACTCATTCTGGCGCTCGCGCTCGGCGCGGCGAGCCTCCACGGCGAGCGCATCGCGGCCCTGCGCCCCCTAGACCATCTGCGTGCGGGCGTCACCACCGCAGCCGGCACGCTCGCCGGCAGCCTGGTCCTCGTTGGGCACGACGTGCAGTGGAGCGAGCTGCCGCGGGGAGGGCGCGCCCGCCGGGTGGCGCTGGGCGTGCTGCTCGCCGCGCCCTTCCTCGTCCTGTTCGGCGCGCTGTTCTCCTCCGCCGACACCGTCTTCGCCAACGTGGTCCAGAATCTGTTTGCCTTCGACCTCGAGTCGGTCGTGTCGCACGGGGTACAGATCGGATTCTGGGGAGCCGTCACGGCGGGCTACCTCCGCTGGGGCCTGCTCGCCCGGCCGGCGGCCTGGACTTTCGCCGACGCGACGCCGAAGCTCGGGATCGTGCCGGTCGCGACCGCGCTCGGGCTCCTCGACATGCTCTTCCTCGTGTTCGTGATCGTGCAGCTACGCTACTTCTTCGGTGGGGCGACGCTCGTCGAGGAGACCACGGGCCTTACCTATTCCGAGTATGCGCGCCGCGGGTTCTTCGAGCTGGTGACGGCGAGCGGGCTCGTGCTGCCGGTGCTGCACGGCGCGAACCACCTCGTCCGCGGCGAGACGCCGGAGCATCTGCGCACCTTCCGCCGTCTCGCCGGGATCCTGCTCGTCCTCCTCGCGGTCGTCATGGCCTCCGCGCTCGAGCGGATGCGGCTGTACGTCGCCGCCTACGGCCTCTCGGAGACCCGCCTGTACACGACGGCGTTCATGGTATTGTTACTCGGCGTGTTCGCGTGGTTCGCCTGGACGGTGCTGCGCGGCCTGCCCCAGCGCTTCGCGTTCGGCGCCCTGATCCAGGGGTTCGTCGTGCTCGCGGGACTGCACATCTTGAACCCCGACGCGTTCATCGTCCGCACCAACTTGAACCGCCCGGCCGCCGAGCGGCCGTTCGACGCCAAGTACGCCACCTCGCTCGGCGCCGACGCCGTGCCCCCACTGCGGCGTCAGTGCTGCTCAGGCGCTGGGGCCAGGGCGACGCCGATTGGCGGACCTGGAACTGGAGCCGCAGCCGGGCGCGGCGCCTCGTGCGTGGCCGGGCTCCCGAGCTGCGGGCCATTCCCTGCCCGCCCAGCAAGGAGAGCTCATGATCACCGACGGGCTCGGTGCTTGAATGACACCGCTCACCGGCGTGACCGTGTGGGCGGTCGTCCTCACGTGGATCGCCTGGAGGCTGGCGCGCGAACCCTGACACCGGACACCTGACACCTATGACGGGGAGCGTTCCTCGCCGGTAGATTCCCAGGCCATGGGCCTGCCCATCGTCCAAGTCGACGCCTTCACCGACCGCCCCTTTGCGGGCAACCCCGCCGCCGTCTGCGTCCTTCCCGCCCCGGCCGATCCCAGTTGGATGCAGGATGTGGCGCGGGAGATGAACCTCTCCGAAACCGCCTTCCTCGTGCGCCGCAACAACGGCTTCGACCTCCGCTGGTTCACGCCGGCGGTCGAAGTCGATCTTTGCGGCCACGCGACGCTGGCGAGCGCGCACGTCCTGTGGGAGGACGGCCACCTGGCGGGGGGCGCCGAGGCACGGTTCCACACCAAGAGCGGCGTCCTCACTGCGGACCGCCGAGGCGCCTGGATCGAGATGGATTTCCCGGCGACGCCCCCGGAACCCAAGCCCGCGCCCAGGGGGCTCGCCGAAGCCATCGGTGTGACGCCGCGATTCGTGGGGCGTACGCGGTTCGACTACCTGCTCGAGGTCGCCGACGAGGACATGGTGCGGCACGTGCAGCCGGACTTCGCCGCCCTCGCCCGCGTGGAAGCGCGCGGCGTGATCGTCACCAGCCGGGCCGCGACGAGCGACTACGACTTCGTGTCCCGCTTCTTCGCCCCCCGCTCCGGTGTGGCCGAAGACCCGGTCACGGGCTCGGCCCACTGCGCCTTGGCGCCGTATTGGGTCGCCAAGTTGGGCAAGGCGGAGCTGGTCGGCTACCAAGCTTCGGCCCGCGGGGGCATCGTCCGCGTACGCCTAGCGGAGAGGCGCGTGGTCCTCGGCGGCCAAGCGGTGACGGTGTTGCGCGGCGACCTAACTGCGGGCAATATGGGCGGCAAGGAGGCGCCCCGCCCATGAAAGAGATCCGCACTACCGCCGACATCCACTCCACCGCAGACCGCGTGTGGGACGTTCTCGTCGACCTTCCCGGCTACAAGGACTGGAATCCGTACATCACGCGCGTGGATGGCGGGTTGGAAGTGGGCGGCACGCTCAAGCTCCGTCTGGAGCCGCCCGGCGGGTCCATGCTCACCGTCAACCCGGTCGTGCTCGAAGTGGAAGCGCCCCGCGAGCTCCGCTGGCTGTGGCCCAAGGCGTTCAGCGGTATCTGCGATACGGAGCAATGCTTCATCATCGTCCCCAAGGGGGAGAACCGGACCCACGTGATCCACCGGGTGACCTGTACGGGCCTCGCGCTCTCTCTTCCAGGTGTCGGCGCCGCGACCGCCACGCGGCTCGAGACCAACTTCCGTGAGGGGATGGAAGCGATGAACCGCGCCCTGAAGTCCCGCGTGCAAGGGGGCAAGGGCCCGGGGGTGTGACCTCCCGCACCACCCGCGTCGTCGGCTACCTCTGCGCCCTGGGCGCCGGGTCCGTCTGGGGCACGACTGGGCCGCTGTCGACGGCGCTCTACGCCGAAGGCCAGGCGATCACCGGCATCGGATTCTGGCGCGTGCTGTTGGGCACCGCGGGGCTCGCGCTCTGGGCGTTCTTCTTTCAGCGCGACCTCTTCCGCATCGATCGCCAGGGCATCCTCCTGATGGGACTGTTGGGGGGCGCCATGGTCGCGCTGTTCGAGGTCGCCTACCAGTTCGGCATCGCCGGCGCGGGTGTCGCCGGAGCGGCGGCGCTGCTCTATACCGCGCCGGTCATGGTCGCGCTCGTCGCCAAACCCCTCTTGGGGGAGCGACTCACCGCGCTGCGGCTCGCGCTCGCCCTCGCCGTGATGGTGGGCGCGGCGCTGACCGTGTGGGGCGGGAGTCAAGGCGCGGGCCTGGCCGGCGTCGCCCTGCCGAGCCTCCTCGCCGGAATCGTCGGCGGCCTGCTCGCGGCCGTCAGCTACGCGACCACCACGGTCCTGGCCCGATGGGCGGTGCCTCGCTACGGATCTTTCCGGATGTTGTTTTGGGAGGCGTTGGGCGGAGTGGTGATCCTCGCGGTCGTGCTCCCCCTCACGCACCACACTCCACGACCGCCGTCGACCGGGGCCGGCTGGATTTACTTGCTCGCGCTCGCGTTGGGAGGCGTGGTGATCGCGAACTTCCTGTTCTTCGGCGGCGTGCGACGTATCGAGGCGGCGCCCACGGCCGTCGCCGCGACGATCGAGCCCGTCGTGGGTACGTTGCTCGCGCTGATCCTGTTCAGCCAGCACCTGACGCTGCTCGGGTGGATCGGGTTGGCGCTGGTCGTGGGCGGCGTCGCGGCGGGGTACGTGAAAGAGGGCGCCACTGAGGCCGCGCCATGATAGTGCTGCCGCTGCTCCTCGCAGCGCTCCAGCAGCTGCCCCCGCCCCCGGGGGCGGCGGCGCCGGTCAAGCGCCCGCAACTGCCCCCCCTGCCGCCCGCGTGGGCCGACACGTCGCCGTTTCGGCGGCTCGAGCTTCCCACGCCGGGGCTGCTGCGTGAGGGCTCGGGACGTCCGGGCCCGCGCTACTGGCAGCAGCGCGCCGACTACACGATCAGTGCCACGCTCGACACGGCCACGCACACCATTCGCGGCCGCGAGTCGATCCGCTACACGAACCACTCCCCGGACACGCTCCGCTACCTGTGGCTCCAGCTGGACCAGAACATTTATCGCGAAGACAGCCGCGGCCATGATCTCAATCCGGAGGACGCCCGCTTTTCGGGTGCGGGATTCGTGGGAGGCTACGTCATCGAGACGGCGGACGCGGTTCGGCAGGCGGGCGGTCAGGCGGCGACCAAGACCCCGCTGCGAACCACTATCAACGGTACGATGATGCGCGTCGACCTCGACCGCCCGCTCCCCCCCGCCGGGAGCGCAACGCTCGAGATCGCCTATCGCTTCCAGGTCCCCGAGCACGGCTCGGATCGCATGGGGCGGGAGCGGTTCCCCGAAGGGTGGCTGTACGAGATCGCGCAGTGGTACCCGCGGCTGGCGGTCTACGACGACGTGCGCGGGTGGAACACCGAGCAGTACCTCGGCCTGGGCGAGTTCTACCTCGAGTACGGCGACATCGACTTCGCGATCACGGTCCCGCGCGGGTTCATTGTCGCCGGGACGGGCACGCTGCAGAATCCGCTCGAGGTGCTGACGTCGGCGCAGCGCGCCCGACTCGCCCTCGCCCAGCGCTCCGATGCGACGGTCGCGATCATCGCGACGAACGAGGTGGGTACACCCTCCACGCGTCCCGCCGGGGCGGCGGCGACCCTCACCTGGCGGTTCGCCGCGAAGAACGTGCGCGACGTCGCGTGGGCCGCCGCGCCCAATTTCATCTGGGACGCGAGCGGCTGGAACGGCATCCTCATGCAGTCGTTCTATCCGCCGGTGGCGGACTCCCTCTGGCGCGAGTCGACCCGGATGGTGCGCCACTCGATCAAGCATTACTCGGAAAAGTGGTTCCCCTATCCCTACCCCACCGCCATCAACGTCAACGGGCCGGTGGGCGGGATGGAATACCCGATGATCGTGTTCTGCGCGAACCGCCGGAGCCGCGACGGGCTGTTCGGGGTCACCACCCACGAGCTGGGTCACCAGTGGTTCCCCATGGTCGTCGGCAGCAACGAGCGGCTATATGCGTGGATGGACGAGGGGTTCAACAGCTTCATCAACATCTACTCAGCGCGCGCCTACTTCCCCGAGCGGGACTGGCTGCGCACACGCGGCCAGGTGGAGGCGTGGGCGCAGTTCGCGGCGACCGGGCGCGACGAGCCCCCGATCCTCCCCGCCGACCGCATCAGTCCCGAGGCGCTGGGCGAGGTGGCGTACGCCAAGCCGGCCGCCGGGCTCTATCTCCTGCGCCACGCGATCGTCGATTCGACCCGCTTCGACGCCGCGTTCCGGGAATACATCCGGCGCTGGGCCTTCAAGCACCCCACGCCCGCAGATTTCTTCCGCTCCATGGAAGACGCCCTGGGCGAGGACCTGTCGTGGTTCTGGCGCGGGTGGTTCTACCGCACCGACGTCGTGGACCAGGCCGTGGACTCGGTGCGGACGCGGCGCGACTCCACGGGCACGCTCACCGGGATCTTCCTCTCGAGCCCGGGAGGCCTGCCGATGCCCGTCGACCTCCGCCTCACGTTCGCCGACGCCAGCACCCAGAACGTCCGGCTCCCGGTCGAGATCTGGTACTATGGGAACCGGTTTCCGTTCGTGCGCCAGTTCCCCAGCGAGGTGACCAAGGTGGAGATCGATGCGGGGAAGAACTTCCCGGACATCAGGCGCGGCAACAACGTCTGGCCCTAAGCCGCGGTCTCCTGGCCGCTGAAGAAGTTCGGTTTGCCCGACGCCTGCAACAGCCCGTGCAGAACCAGCTCGAGTGCGACGAAGATGAATCCTCCGTACAGCAGCGGAGGAAAGACCTGCGTGTCGCGCCCATACAGGAGCAGCAGCCACCGCCCCACCTCATAGCACCACAGCCCGCCGGCGAACCACCCGACCACCCGGATCAGGCGCCCGCCGGGCGTCTCGATCCCCGGGATCTTGAGCAGCAGCACCTCGACGTAGTGCCCCACGAAGGCGAACGCGAACGCCAGGGTGAAGTCGTCGAGCAGGTCCCACGCGAGCGTCCCCTGCCGCGGCAGCGCGAAGAAGAACACGAGCGCGAGCGGCACGGCGAGGAAAGTATTCCGGGTCAGGGCCTTCATTTCAGATAGGCCTCCAGCCAGTCGAGGACGGTGCTCCACCAGATGCGCCGGTTGCGGGGCCGCAGCACCCAATGCCCTTCGTCGGGAAAATAAAGAAACTTCGCAGGCACCCCCATGCGCTTCGCCGCGGTGAACGCCTGGTAGCCCTCCGAGAGGTCCACGCGGTAGTCGAGTTGGCCGTGCACCACGAGCAACGGCGTCTTCCAGTTGTTCACGTGGTTGAGCGGCGACCATTGCTCGTACAAGGCGCGATTGGCGTACAGCGGGCCGCCGAATTCCCAATCCGTGAACCACAGCTCCTCGGTGCTCCCCGCCATGCTCACGGGGTTGAACACGCCGTCGTGGTCCACGAGGACCTTGAAGCGGTTCGTGTGCCCCGCCATCCAGAGGATCATGTACCCGCCGTACGACGCGCCGGCCGCACCCATGCGGGTCGAGTCCACGTACGGCAGCCGCGCGACCACATCGAGGCCTTTCATCAGGTCCTCGAAGGGGTAGTCGCCCCAGTGCCGGGAGATCGCGTCGGTGAATTTCTGTCCATAACCCGTCGAGCCGCGGAAATTCACCTCGGCGACGACGAATCCGCCCGCGGCGAACATCTGGGTGTTCCAGCGCGGGCCCCAGCTGTCGGTCCACGCTCCTTGCGGCCCGCCGTGAATCAGATAGACCAGCCGATACTTCGTCGCTGGGTCGAAGTTGGGCGGCTTCTGCGTCCAGCCGAATACCGAATCGCCCTGAGCGCCGACGAAACCGAATTCCTCGAGCGCCGGGAGATCGAGCGTCGCGAGGACGGAATCGTTGTGGTGCGTGAAAGGCTTCCCCGAAATCCAGACCTCGGCCGGCTGTGTGTTGCTCTGGTGGAGATAAACCAGCGTGCGGTTGTCAGGTCCCACCTGGACGCTTGTGTTGACGCCACCCGTTATGACGCGCGTGCGTCGATACCCCGGGACA